>Ga0065711_1034185_pt1 | contig 24181 bp, 28 predicted proteins | sample Hoacrofraction12_FD_59098 | JGI IMG/M metagenome (GOLD analysis project Ga0065711, IMG submission 59098) | Hoatzin crop microbial communities from Cojedes, Venezuela - Epithelial fraction 12 v2 (version 2) | ecosystem: Host-associated > Birds > Digestive system > Esophagus > Crop | place... | reverse complement strand
GAGGAAAGGCTGAGGGAGCTGGGCTTGTTCAGCCTGGAGAAGAGAAGGCTGAGAGGGGACCTTATAAATGCCTATAAATATCTGCAGGGTGGGGGTCAGGAGGATGGGGCCAGACTCTTTCCAGTGGTGCCCAGTGACAGGACAAGAGGCAATGGGCACAAACTGAAGCAGAGGACGTTCCGTCTGAAGATGAGGAAGAACTTCTTCCCTCTGAGGGTGGTGGAGCCCTGGCCCAGGCTGCCCAGGGAGGTTGTGGAGTTTCTTCCTCTGGAGATATTCAGGACCCACCTGGACAAGGTCCTGTGCAGCCTGCTCTAGGTGACCCTGCTTCGGCAGGGGAGTTGGACTAGATGATCCACAGAGGTCTCTTCCAACCAGTAATGTTCTGTGATTCTGTGAAAGAGGGACATGGGAGCTCTGGGACAGGAGAGGGATGGCTTGTCCCAGTGCACCAATGCAGTACAGTCTCATGAACTCAAAGGCAAGAACCTGGACAGTTCCTCTGCTGGTCCTACACTGCAAGCCCGGGTGAAGCTCTAGCACCCCAGTTCCTTTCTGGCCTTTCTGATTTCTTTCAGAATTTGAGGCACTTTGTGATCTGAATTCTATTCTTTGTGCATTTCTATAATGCTTGCTATGGTATGGTCTCCATCTTTGTAGTGGTTTCTCCAGTGCAAAGGACAATAGCCATGCTTCGATATGAATGACCCAACACTTATTTGACTGTACTTGATGCTAGTCACTCAAAAAAGAGAGCTGTTTTGGAAAGTCAAAGTCATTGACAGAGCTGAGAAAGGTCAGAGGAGTCCCTAATCAATTTAGTCCATGAATCCCTAATCCTTCTGCCAGATATTATTGGAACAAAGAAAAAAAAAACCAACAAGGTTGAAATACCATGGGTTCCTCTTAAAATTAACTAAATGTGGCTCGCAGAAGTAACCACCCTCAAACACTTGAAGAGATAAATAGCTTCCCTGATTACCCTGAGAGGAAGCATTTCCATTCTTGCATGCACTAGGGATGTACATAACACAAGAAACCTTACTAAGAGGAAAAACATGAGCTTGGGAAAACACAGCAACAAATCAACAACATCTTTACATGAGTAATAAGTCAAATATTTACTCCCACAACACTTCAGGCAAGAATCCTGTGCCTCAGCTTTCACACAAGCAAGGACAGCCTGTGGAGAAGTATCTCGTACTTTTGTGGCTAGCAAAATCACTGAGCCCAGGAGTGTGCTCAGGAAGTTCATTTCCAGCCCTTGGAGGGACTTGTTTTTCCTTCACAGCATGTGTCCTCGCATCACCCCCTCCATGCCATCCTCATACCATGGCCAGTCCAGGAACTCCACTACACCAAGCCAGGTGTGATGTCCACTGTTCTAGAGGAGCTGTTGTGGGGGTCCCACAGAATATCACACTGGAAAGTTAATGGTAAACACAGTCCTAAAGCTGAGTCATCGGCACCATATTTGCCTCACTGGTCATTAGCTAGCAGACCACCAGCAGGATTTGCACTATGTACCTCCTCATTTCAGTAGTGAGAGTGTAAATATGTTGCACTCAAGTCCTGCAGGACTGGGAGCCACCAGAGCATCCAAACACCCAAAACACCAGTGAGTTTTAAATAAAATGACCCAAAATGTTCCCCGTGCAACAGCCTTGGAAATCAGGGATGGATTTTTCTTCACTGCCCCAAGAGATGGTGGGAGAGAGCCCCTTCCCTCAGACCTGTCCATGCCCAGGAGCCCCAGGAGGGCGAGAGTGTGAGGGAGGGAAGCAGGGCATTTAAAGGAAAGTCATGCAAGGTGGAGCTGTGAGGCTGTCAATAATGGGATAGTGGTACTTCTCCTCTGCCTTTTGGAAGATTTCTTCAGAAACCAGTGTATTTTGTTCCTCTTCAGGGTATAGGTCAAGGGGGAGGAAAGAAGGGATAAAAACATCTTTGGCCTCCTCATTACAACCAGCCACATACCAATGTGCTGCTGGGTAGGTCATGCTGAGGGTCTGCACCTTCCTGCAACAGCTGCCCACCTGCCCAGGGGTGCGGGACAGGCAGTTGTCCTCATCATGCCTAGGAAAGGCCTGGGCACCCAAACAGCAATTCAATGAGACTTGAGAAGTATTCCCTACACTGCCAGCAGAAGGCAACTTCAGGAATATGCCTTGGAATTTCAAGGATTTCTTGGATGTTTGAGATCTGTGGGTTTTTTCACAGCTTTTAATTTTACGTTATTTTTCGTTATTTTTACATTGTTTCACAACATGTCGAAACATCAGACTGATTCATTACAACATAAACAGGAGACACTTTGATGTAGGAAAAAAAGATGTTTTAATGGGTGCTAAGTAACAACTGCCCTTAGGGATTTAAAAATAAAAATAGAAGCAGCACAAAATAATATTTTAACCCTTCTTTTGTATCACAGGATCATCTAAATATAGAATGCAGCGTTGCACACAGAACAATGCAGACAACTGTATTTTTGCATTCAATCTGAAAAGAGCATTTTGAATTCTCATAGGTCTTCTGGGGAGTTTTTCACCTCTGCTTTGGAGAGGAGAAAGTTACAAAGCGGAAAACCAAACGTTTCCAGGAGTATCTTCAAATAGGGCTCATGAAACTACACAGTTTTGTCACAGGACACATCTCCAGAGAATCTGTAAAGGCGGGCTTTGACCATCCCTAGGTGTAACATGTCTCCACCAGTGCCAAATAAATTGGGTTAGAAAGTGGAGGCTTTTTTGTGGAAAACGGTGCAAAAAAGCGAAGCCTACATCCCCAAACTTTGTAAGCCTCTTTCCTAACAGAACTCTGGAATTTTCTCAAGGAAGAACACAAAGGAATTCTAGTAATTTTTTCAATAAACCTATATTTCACTGAAGCAATTTCCTATCCAGAGCCCAAATCCAGGCCATGATACTCCAGGACATTTGACATGTGAACTGGAGTCTCACATCTCGGTTCTTCAGGATCTCAGTTCAGATGATGGTGTGCTGTGCAGATGGAAGCCAGCTCAAGAGGTCTCTCTTGTACAGCTGGGTTTTGCTGAGGGACTTCTTCATGATTCAGTCCTTGTCCTTGGCACAAGCCTCCTTCCTCCACGCGTTTGTCCAACACCAAGATCGATTCCCACTGATATTGGGGGGTTACACCCTTCCTTAGGCTTATAAGTCCGTGATATTTATTGGAGGAAAGAGTAAAGTAAAATGCCTTTATTTTTGTGTTCTCACACTATAAGAGAGACACCTCTCTGTCTCTGCCATTCAGTCCAAGCAGTCTGACGGAACCAAGCGGTGTCCTGTCTATACACCATGATTACAAATCACCCCTTCTGCCTCAAACAAGCCTACCCAGCCTCTCAGATGGCATTTGACAATTGCTTTGCTCGGTGGGGCATATGGCCCATTCATTCCCATTGGTTTTAACGATATCAGCTTTTAATTCAGCCTCCTCTTTCCTCATAGATGTAAAAATTGATGCTCACTTGCAGTCACCTGGACACAGTTTGCTCTAGGCTTGGGTCACAAGTGCAGTTTTCTACATGTGCAGCTGCTCCTGAGGGCAGGGTTGCAGCTATCAAGTATCAGACCTCCTGGAGAGCCTCAGAGCCCAGAAGCATCCTTATTTTTTCCAACTACCAGCTGGTCTAATGCACCGTTTGCTGCAGACTTCGCTAGTCTTACATCCTAAGACGATGACAGTTCTGCAGTGGGCAGCTTACAGTGACTCTGTCATGTGCTAAGGGCACTCAGCAGATCCCCTGGGCCCCTTGGGCTGTGGCACAGTCTCCTCTGAGGGTCTGTCAGACCCTAAGCAGATAGGAGGTGAGCTTTTGGCTGGAAGTTGCAAAGACTGAAACAAGCACAGTCAGACAGATTCCTCCCACCCCCTAAACTCAGACTTTGTCACCCACTGAGCCAACCTCCAGCCCTCGTTCCTCGCATTGTTCTCTAGTTTTTCCAGTTTAGAGCAGGCTTGTGCAATAGGATGTACCCTTTCTTCCACGGCTTTCTCTCTTCTCAAAACCAGCTGTCTATCCATGCACTGGAAGACCTCCCTGTGGTGGCTGGCATGACCGGTGGTCAGAGATTGGGCCCAAGGACATACTGTCCTACTCCAGCGTCACTGGGCTTCCTGTTCACTTTCCAAAAACTGTGAGACGCTAATACTGCTTGTGCTTTAGGTAATGTCCTAACTTGCTCCATAACCTGGAGAAGCTGAGGCAGACCACCCTGCAGGAGCACCTGTCTCTGGTCACTCCTCTCCATCCCTTTGCAGGCAGAGCCTGGGCTGTGATAAGATGCTAATGCTGACATTATTTGCAGGGGCTTCTCATTTTCCCTCTTAGCAGAGAGGGGACGCAGAACCTGGGATTGGGGTTTGTTCTTTGCAAACTACCGTGTGACTGATCAGAGCCTTCTGTCTTTCTTCCCCACTAGAGATCTGAGCATGAACAACATCAGCCAGCTGCAGCCCAGCAGTCTCCATCACCTGCGTTTCCTGGAGGAACTGTGAGTATGGAGCAGCATGGTTGGAGTGACAGGGGGACACTGGAGAGGCTGCCTGTGGCTCTGGTGGCAACCCCTAGTTTTGTCACTGTGGCTGCAGGCTGAGATGGAAGGAGGCTGAACGCTCGGAGAGGGCTTATTTGCTACTCTAGCTTAGGAGTTTGACTGAGGTCCTTGCCTTTAGACTGAGAAGGTGCATGTGCCAAAAGCCAACATAAAAGAAGACCAAATCCATTATGCAAAAACCAACACTGTACCCCAGAGCAGAGCCAGCAAACAGGGAGCTTTAATCACCCTTCTGCATACAGAGTCCCCCTCACAGCCTCCTGCGGTCCAGAGGCACCTTAGCTCCCGGGAACTTTGCAATTCAGATGGCAATGAGCCTGGGCAATTGAAGTCCAAAAAATTTGCCCCAGAGGCTGGGGTGTCCCATCATGCACCAGTGTGTACCGCGGTCTGAGCAGGCACACTCAGACACAGCAGCAACCGCAATCCCCGGGGGTCGGCATGTGGCTGTGTGTCAGTGAAGGAGTGCCTCCACTTCTGAAAGTGTGAAAATTAACCACCAGCATTAAAAACCACTGGAATCCCTTGGGAGACCCAAAAATGGGAGCCTGGGGGGCAAAAGATCGAGGTTGGCCATTTGTGCGTGGGTAAATTTCACCTGTATGGTCTTAGTCCACTTGACCATGAGAAATACCTCCAGGTGTTATTCTCATGCTGTTGCTCCTTTCAACACAATAGCTTCTGTTGGAAAATGCAGTTTCTTCAAAACACTAGTATTACACTGCACAAAATACTAATATTAATGATGCATTTGATGTATGTGTTGAAACTTACTGGACGTATAACACTGTCTAAATGAAACACTTTACTGAATAAGTTCTTGCAGCCGCTGCCACACACAAAATCAACATTTCAAAAATGCTAGTGTCCAAAATGTCAGAATTTCCTATAGAAAAGATGTTTTCACTGCCCTGAAAGGAGGCATTTTCATCTCCCAGATGTACTATCCCACATGTTCTGCAGTGGAGCAACCCTGAATCATCAGCATCCAGTAATACAGTGTAATGCCAGTGATGGGCAGAGGTTGGGCTGCAGACCTGCCTAAGTCCTTACTGCCATCAGCCTCTGCACTGTGTGGCTGTGAGCAGAAAGTCCTGATTCTGCACTTAGAAAAGAGTTTGCGTGTGAATTTACATATTTGGCTGGACACACATATGCAAAGACAAACTTACTTCTCTGAACATTCAGTCTTGACTAAAGAGACAAGACCAGATACCAATGTTCATTATTCCCATTACAGACCAAATCTCGTAATTTTCAAATCATACTATAGGTTTTTAACTTCAAATGGTCTTGCAACTCAAATTCATCTGTTTGTCATTTCTATTCATTAGACTTGTAAGGACACCAGCTGCCCAAACTCTCCTCCCCGTTAGGCACTTAGAGATTAAGCAGGACTCCTTTTTTATCGTCCTTTAGCTCGGGAGCTCCAGCTACCCACAGAAGGTGGGGGTTTCGACATCTTGCATACATCTTGCAGTCTTTCTCTTTTCATTTTGTCAACGTCTGTGTTGAAGTGCGGACACCCAAAGCATTCACTGTGGGTAGTGCAGCTTTTCACACACACAGGGACCAGACTTTGTTGTATACAACTAACTTGTTGCAAGCAATCGTGTTCTGATTACACATCATGTACAAACAGAACAGTCTTAACCAGCAATGAATAAATATTCATAGGCTCCAAAAGAGCCAGCTTCCTAGAGCCAAAAATAATTATGAATAAAGCAGATGAAGAGGAAAAATTTAAATGGGAAAATTTGAAAAATAATTGGAAGTTGTTAGAGAACATTTCACTAGAGGTTCAAAATGCCACAAGTCCTCATTCCAAAAGCAAAGGTATTTTGACTAGGAAAAACCATCACAGTTAGGAGAAGAACTGGAAAATACAACATTATCTTTCTATGCATACCCAAGTTCATGCTTGAATTTGATAGGTGTAATACAGTAATTCTATTTATGGAAATCAAGAAATTTATATGAAATCAGGCAAGAAAGGATTTTTATGTATTATCAGAAATCTAAACTGATTCTTTCAACAACAGCATGTAGACAGGTATAGTGTGTATATATATACAGGGCTGTCATCAACCAGTAATACAACTTCCCTGACACTTCCCCTGCTCTTTTCACTTCTATCTTTACCAAACTTTTATCCCAAAACAATACATCGGGACCAGCACATTTGGGATAGGATCATTCTCGGTGCCGGGATGTGCACAAGAATCGAGGAAACGAATCCTGCCCGTTTACACATCCTCAGTAGATGTTTGTTTAGGTTTCATGGCTCAATTCTCTGTAGATTTCATCTACTCTGAACATATTCCCTGGGGTCTACTGGAGCAACATGTAGCACATGATACCAAGCCTTCTGTCTACTCCCCCCGTGGAACTGCCCATGCTGGGGCATGCTGAGTCAGTGAAGCCCAGAAAACCCTGCTGAGCAGTGAAGGACAATCCACGTATCTCAGTGTTAGTGCCTCTTTGGGAGAAGAAAGACCTGCCTGCCTGCCTGCCTGCCTGACCTCCAGGCAGAGAAGGGCTGACAAGCAAGAAGAGGGCTCTGCTGCAGCCCATCCTCGCTGCAAGTGCCTGTCGTCAGTCAGATGGAAACCTTTCAGCAGGCTTCTGACCTCCAGGGATTTTGGGTGACCTTACAGCCGCAGCCTGCCTCATGCCCTGTTACATCCTTGATAAACTGAGTGAGTAACAGGCTGGAGGACACAACAACTGAAGACAAAATTGGCACTGTTGGCACTCCTGACACTGTTGGCCCTTGGACACATACGAGTATGACCTGTAAGCTTCATCCTCTCTGATAGTCGGAGAAAGTCCATGTTCCTCTGCCTCCCCCATAAGTTCGTTGTAGTGCCTCTCTCCTGCTCTGCCACTGCCAACCTGCTCTCATTAGATCTAGTCCCAATAGCCCAGGGTCACAGTGGCTGGGAGAAGCGGTGGTGTTTCACACCTTTTATGATTCCTCCTCTTTTTGTGCCTCTATTTTAGCACCATCTCAGACTCCCCATAAAGGTGAGGTATCATGATAGAGATCAGCTGGACTCAAGGCTCAGCTTATGCATGGAGCTGGGGTTCAGCTGAAGGAGAGGAGTAACAGGAAGGTGAAAGCAAGCTGAAAAAAGGGGTAGATGAAGCACATGTGTCCCATGGACACTGAGAACAAACGTGCCGTGTCACACACCCCGCAGGCTGCTGTAGAGCACTGCAAATCCAGGTTGCTGGATCCATCTGAGCCCCTCGTGCCGGGTAGGGCATGCAGGGAGCAAGTGAGAGCAGGGTGGCACCTGAGGGTCTTGAGGACAGCGAAGCAATCACCCAGGCCACACCACGCTGTGCAGCCGGGCTGTGTCCCACAGGACATTTCTGCGTTGGCTCATCTCCCCTCCCAAGACCAAATGGCCGTGTCGCATTTGGTCGGGGGATCGGAGGCAACGCTGTCATTAGGGCGCAGATGAGGTCACCAAGACTGCTCCAGCTCAAACCGCTCAGTCACTGTGTGGTCTTGGTAAAGCGATTTTCCCTGCCAGTGCCTCTGTTTACCCATCCATCCAGTGATGAGAACAGGCCTCTCAGGTGTGCCAGGATCTGTTAGTCATTAGTTTTTACTGCGAGCTGCTCAGGAAGGTGTTGCGGATGCAATTAGCACTCCTGCTTGTAGGCTGCCAAGAGACCAGACTCTCCAGTCTCAGCTGGCTTTGAAGAGGCAATGCCGCTGAGGACTCCTCTCCGACAGCTCTCCATCAGCCTGTGCTCCCCTCTGTCACCATCAACCTCCAGCTCCAGCGGTGAAACAGCGCAAAGAGAGGAGACGCTGTGCTGGGGGCAGGCACAGTCCCAGTCCAGGCACCCACCGGTCCTTCCCTGCAAAGAAAGCCTCCAGTCATAGAGGTGTTCAGACCTGGGCCTCACACAGGCAGGGAGCAGCCCAGAGTTTAGTGTGTCTCTTCTTTGTTTCTTTCTTTTTTTTCTTCTTCTTTTCTTTCTTTCTCTCTTTTTGGCAGCAGGAAGATTGTTTAAAGTTGCTAATAAATTCCAGTTAATGAAGCCTGAAAAGCCAGAGCTTGGAGCCAAGAGAAACAAGAGCAATCAGTACAGAAGGAATAGAAAGAGGATCTTGAAAGCCGGCCTGGGAATAATAACATGTTGAAATGCGTTTGCCGGCAAGGGCTTTGTTACCACGCTTTGAATCCAAACACAAGCGCTCGGTGCCAAGAAGGGAAACTGCAGCCAAAGGCAGGTGTTCATTGCCATTCACCTCTTGCTTCGGGGCACAGCGGCAAGATCAGACCCCTTCCCAGCCACTGGCTCTTTCACCTGCCTCTTCTCAGGCCCCGAGGGCAGAGGGACTCACCATCACGGGGAGTGCCATGCCTCTGCATCGATGCAGGCACAGCAGGCTCAGGACCCACACCGTGGCCTCCCCTTGCAGGCTGTTTCCTTTCCCAGGCACCTCTTGCAATGCAAGGGACTGGAGGCCAAGACGCAGCTTAAAAGCAAAACAAAATAAAATGCAAGTGTGTATGCTGGGAATGGGAACACAGCAGCCTTCTCCTTCCCCCCTGGACCAGGGAAGAAACCCCCTTCCCAATCCTTTTTCCAGGCAGGTGCAAGGACCAGTGGACTCATCAAGAGTTATGGAGCACCAGCACTGCTGCAGTGTGCCCCTGCCTGGTCTTGGAGCACACATCACCACCCGCATCATCTTCTATACATCTGAAACATCTGTCTTTGAGGGTATTGTCCAGCATGGGGTCTCACTCCGAGGCAACCTTATTCTTGTAAGAATCAGCACTGCAGTAATGCTGGCTCTGGGGTATGACTCCTCCTGGAGTGATATCTCTACTGTGTAAAGGGGGGCTGACATTTCTGAGCAATGTTCAAGTGTGCTGGCACCATGGTGAAAAGCATTTTCTGGAGCAGTGCGGTAACATGTCTGGCGTAGGGTACTGTTAGCAGAGCAGCTTTGGTGGGTTTCTGTGACAAAGCAAGCTGCAGAGGTCTCTGGCAGAGAGACATTTGTCTGGTCCATTGTTGGACCGTGACCTTGCTTTGAATGTTGAGATTTAAGGGCAACATCACTTCTCCCTTGGTAGCCACCTTGCCTGAGACAGCTCTCCATTTCCAGATGCCTGTAAGCAAGAAGCTGCAGCTCCTCTGAATGCCTGGGCACCACAGTTCCTGCAGGAGGCTGCCTATCTCCTGTGCCTGAGAAGGTATCAGGATGCTGCAATGGAGCACACTGCTGTGGCTCTTCTGCAAGTTGTTAGCAACAATGGGGCTACCCCTAGTTCAGCCAGGACTTTCTGTCCTCCTAGTTGACATTGCTCCTTGGCAGAGGACAGCACTGATTGTCAATTCAGTGGGTGAGCAACAGCAGAGAGAGAGTTAAAGGATAATTCCTCTCATGAAGCCTTCCAAAGGTCACCCCTGTGCAATCCAGCATGATGCAAAGACACATGTTGGCCAAGGTACAGGTAGGGACAGGGAAGGAGGACTTCTAGGGGATTGTCCATCTTGCACATTGAGAAACGAAGCCAAGTTATTGAAAAAGCCCAAGTCAAATTCAAAATGTTATGAAAATTTAGAGATTTCAATTCTTTTTCTTCTCCAGTTAGGCTGGGGATAGTGTTCAACACATGAAAAATCCTTGCAGGCAAGGATAGCTGTGCCCAGTTTTCCTGAAAACTGCCTTTACAAATAACTGACTATGTTTTCTGGGTACTCCAAGTGGGGCACCCAGAGTAGAATCAAAAGTCAGAACTACTCCGAAGGCTTGGAAGGAACAAATCTCCCCTGAAAACCTTAACAGTTTACATTATCAGGGGATGGAGTGAAGGCATTCAGTGTCCTGTATTGGGTTGTTCATTAAATAGTTGTGTCTTATTAAATCTTACTTGGCAATTGAATCCAAACTAGCTTGCATATGAACATTTGTGTGGGTTGAAAACTGGCTTGAGGACCATAAACAAAAGAAGCGAATGCCATCAATCTATCGAGTTGGAACAGGCATTTGGTGGGGGCACGGAGAGCAGAGTTAGAAACAGGCCTGCATAGTCTCCTCCTCAGGGATGGAACAAGGCAGTAAAGACCATGTTAGAGACACCTCCAGGTGATACCAGACTAGGACCAGCTGCAGATTCCTGTGTGGGAAGGGAGAGTCCAAGCCTGGCTCTTTTCTCAAATGTACCATGTTTTCACTTGCATGACTTAATTGGCTTCATTCTTGCTTTGCACCAGCACGAGAATAAACTCAAGCATAACAGGGAGCCCTTGGTCCCCTGTGCGCCCAGGGGCTGGCACGATCTTGGCGTGATGACACTGTTTAGACAGGAGCACAGAGGGTTTATCTGGGCACAGATTCTGTCTTGACAGCGTTAGTGCTTGAGAAATGAACCGGAGCGGGAGATCAAAGGGAGAGACTGACATACTCAATAAAGAACTGGCAAAGGGAAAATTCCACCAGGGTATGGACACACATGTTTGTCCTGTCCTGCCAATGGGCAATGTTCCTGCCTCCTAATGTGAATGATAAGGGCATCATCGTGCTGCCTGAGCACACGACATGAGCGATCATGCCCAACAAACAGCCTTTGGGCGTGCCATGGAAGTTGTAGCATGACCAAGGAGCCCAAGATACAGGAGGGGGTGGGAGCCTGTGGTAACTGAACTGCAGCAACCATGGGGTGGTAAACCATGAGTTTGTTCCAACTTGGAGTGTATTGGGAATGCAGATCAAAGCCTGGAGGAATGTTCCCAGAAATCATGTGAGTGGGAAAGGGTTTGAGGGGGGGGGCTGTGCAGAATCTAAAATCCACCAAACACGTGAGCTTTCCAAAGCAAGCCAGCCAACTGCGGTTCCCACCCTCTCCTTCCACCTGCCCCTTCTCTGCCTCTTCCATCGGTCACTTTAAATCTAGAGCTTTCCCTTTCTCCCAACGCTGTCTCATGGTGTAAGCTCCAAGATGGCAGGGCACACAGCTGAATCAAGTCTGCCTATCCTAAAAAGACACCTGAGCAGGCCTGGAGCAGAGCGTATGTGTTGTGGACAAGACATTCACCCTTGCAAGAGCAGCTCCTCTTCCTTCCATGTGCTTAGAGCACAAGGGAATGCTGCCTCTCAGTCCTTCTTGGTGGGGTTATTTGCTTCAGTCTTCTCCACAGAAGGAGCTATTGAGCCATCTCAGGGGTAGCCACACTGGCAGCATCACTTCAAATGTTCTTGTTCACATTTAAATAGGAAGGAAGGGACCGTTTCAAGGAGTTTCCTGTGTGATCTGTCTTCTGGAGATGTGCTCAACAGGTGCCTCTCTGCCAGGCTGGGAGATTTCTGGAGGGTTTGAGTGAGAGGGACAGAGGGAACCAAGCACTAGGGAGATTTCCAACTGACCATGGACAGAGGAAGGGTCAATACTCAGGGAGTATTTTGTGTCTTGAGTCTCATGCACGAACCGGCAAAGGAGCTAACAACACGGAAGCATGCATCTCTTCCCAGTCGCTACTCCCCCTGCTTGGACAGGACACCCCAAAAGACCTACCCATTCCTGGCCTACCCTCAGAGAGATGGAAGAATGTGCCCCCTTGCCTGGGACACCTGGCTACCACTCACAGCATCATGCAGCTCCTGTCTTGGGAGGTATAGCCAACCTCCAAAGCCCAAGCCTCCAGACCCTGTGTGTACATCCGGGCCATGTACCCCTCTAGGAAAACAAAAACTCAGGCTGTGTGCACAAACACAGATATCCCTCACCTCCCAGTCTCTGCATGCATACAAGTGAGCAGAGCCCATCTTGGACCCCAGCAGCACTGGTGAATGTCTTGGGATTTGGACTGCGTGAAGTGGTTGTGGCTGGTGCCTCCTTTCGTATCTGCTCCTTAGCTCAACATGGAGCTCTACAACTTGGGAGAGGAGCTAGGCTGCCCTGGCAGCAGGGAGGAGGTAAAGCTAGAGAGAGAAGAGCCAGATGCCAGAGGTGAGCCAGGGTCATGGCCAAGGACAGAAGCAGCAGTAACAGGGGGTCATGGTTGCCTTTCCTGAGGCTGGGGGATGCTTTGTACCTCTAGATTCTTGCAGAGATGGTGCCCAGTGAAACCAGGGCATCTCCCGCAATGTTGTTTTCCCCTTGTGTTCTGTTTTGCCCTTGGTGCCGAGATGCCACAAGCTGGCCCAGCACGTGTCCCGCCAGCAAGCAGGGCTCCCTATCACCCTGCTCTGACACCAGGAGCCCCAGCCTGGGTTCCATCCAAGCTCCACACTCTTCTCCTGCTAATCCTGAAGTTTCCAGATTCATTTAGGGACCTGGCAAACACTCAAAAACACCCAGCAAAGTGAATATAAAGGTGCAGAGCTGCAAACAAACAAGTCGAGAGGCACATTTAACTGTGAATGCATGTAGACTGCTGCCAGCGAAGGCATGGTGGCAGACAGGAGCTCCAGGGAGGTGAGGACAGACAGCCCCCCGTAGAGCAAGCCCAGCCTGGTAGGACAGATTCTGGGAGCAGGCTGAGGATGGTGTGCAGGAACACCTCCCCTCCAGGCGAGCACTCCATTCTCCTGGACAGCACTCCCTCCCATGTGGAAATCAGCAATCAAAAGGAGCAATTACCCCAAATCACAGCCCCCAAGTGACAAATAGCCCAGGCTGCCAGGCGGCTTGCATAGTGCAGAGCGGCAGGTTACAACCTGCTCACATACATTAAAGAGACGACCCTGTACTGTTTATGCTGTCAGAGGCCTAATTATGGGAGCAATTTTTTCCAGATTCCCGAGGGGAGAGACAGGGAGGGAGAGAGCTCAGGCACCGGCACACGCCTGCTCCGCTGCCGGTGAGTGTGGCTCCCCAAAACAGCTCAGATCCTCTCCATGACCTTTGCAGAGTCCTCATTGCAATGCACTTGGTTTCCAGCCTGGATTACGCTGCTCAGCATCAACACCTGCCTCCTTCACAGCCAAAACATCCAAAAAGAAATGAGCTTTGTCAATACAGGTTTGGAGTTTCTGAGAGAGTGAAGATGAGCCTGGTCACAAATGATGTTCAGGGTCTCCTTTTGGGAGATGCAATATTCCACTTCAAGTCAAGTGGACAACAATGATTTTCTTACCCAGTGACTATGGAGAAGTCCAACTTTCACCTCTGTTTGACCACTTGGGGATCAGAAAGAAAAGCACAAATGCGGTAGTAATTTGGACTCTTAATCAGATTGCTGAACCTGTCTTCATGCTTTCTGGTTGATGGGCACTGGGACTTGGTCCACGTTTGTCCTCATGGGAGAAACAGGAGGAGAAGGAGAAGATTCTCCTTAGGTCAAGCCTAGACTCAAGAGTCCTGGACTTTACTCCTGGATCCATCACAGGCTCTCATCATGGTCTCTCAGGACCGCTGTCCTCATCACTGAAAGTAATGGTAACAGTGATGCAATTTCCAATGTCAGTGAAAAATCGAAATACCTGCTATTGCCCCAGCCTGCTCTGGGCCTTGCTAAAATTTGAGTGCTCTGATCAGATGATGCTGTGTAATGGTGAATCCCATAGGTTTCCTTGGACAAATTCTTTCAGCCTTTCTGAATGTTGTCCCCTGCTCTTTGCTCTGTGTCGCTGATGGTCCCACTTTCCTTTGTGATGCTGCTCTTCATTTTGTCTTCCTCTCCCATCCCTTCATATACATCTTCATTCAGCAGCCTTCCCAGGCTGCATTGTCCCTATCCTCGTCTTCCCTCCTATGGTTTTCTCCAGCCATAACTCATCCAAGAACCACTTTTGACTTTTCTGTCCTGGTTTTGGAAGCCATACTCAGATGAGCTGACTCTGTTGTGGCATCTGAGTAGTTGTCCTCATCTTCAGCCCCTTCCCCTGTCTCCCCTCACAGCAGTGACACCAAAGTCTTGTGTGTTGAAGGAGCTGGGAATGAGGGAGTGAAAGTAAAGCAGGTGACATCGAGCTTTGAGGGACAGGACAAAGGAGAACCTTCAGGATGCAGCAATAGGCCACATGCAGACGAAAGGGACAGGTAAAGGTCCATGATTTAGGGATAGTCCTCCCAGGACCTATGCACGAGCAGGAGATAGCTCTCCCCCACTGCACCCTCACTGTCAGGCATCTGGTGTAGAGCAGGGTCTGTAGCTTGGTCAGTGCCCTCGAGCAGAAATCCCTCTCACAGGCTGCCTGTGCTGTAATTTCTACGCAAAGGTTGCCCAAGCACACGACCACAACGCAGCTTACAGGTGTCGCAGCTCCTCCCCAAGGGGACTGTGGCAAGCAGCATGAATTGTTAAGCCTCTGCAGACAAGGGACTGTCATTACAAGGATGCTGACACATTACTGGCTCTTTTTTCACTGCAGACGCCTCTCTGGAAACCAGATCTCCAGAATCCCAGGGGAAGCTTTCTCTGGCCTGTACAGCCTGAAGATTCTGTAAGTAATTCACTCCTCTCTGCAGAGCCATCACTGCCCCCTCCTCCCCCAACCCCTCGGCAGTGGCCACGCATGGGCACTTGCAGCCATCCAGAGAGAGATGCAAAGTTACAAGGCAGTGTGGTGTCGGTTGTTAAAACCGTGCTGGCTATCATGCCCTTTGGTGAGTGGGGAGCTGTGTCCCACTCCAGGGACCACCGGCCCCGCTGCACTGCTTCCTCGCTTCTGCTACAGCAAACCCTGAGCAGGTCACCTCCAGGGCACAGCCCTCCATGCTGTGTGAAAACGCCCCACAGGAGAATCTGAAGAGGTTCACAATTTGCATAAAACTCATCAAATGCTCTGACGTGGTGTCCCTCAGATGTGTTGTGCCCCAGACCCCAACCTGGCCCCCATCTTCTCTGCTGCAGCATCTTGGGACTAGGTTGGAGCAACCTGAAGCTCCAGATACTTGCACTCTGGCCTGGGCTGTGGAAAGCTCCTGTGCTCTGCCCAGCTCAGATGCCTCTTTGCAACCAGCCTGCCCTTGCTGAAAGCTTCTGCATGGCCCAGGAGGCTTCTGCAAGGCAGTGGAGTGACCTGCCCCGGGGAAGGGTGGGATCTTGGACAATCTGACTTCAGCCTGAGCCCACCCGACCTGCAGGGGTGATAGGGACACATGTAGCTGGGTCCAGGAGCACTGCAGACATCAGACCATGCTTGGAAACTGTCAGCCCTGGTAAACAAAGGCTTCCTTGTCATTGTGGGCAGGCCACCCACCTCTGCCTGTCCAGTGGGGAAGGTCTGAGTGACAAAGGTTACCAGCAAGTTCCTCCCCAGTGTATTTTTCTACAGGCCGGGGTGTCTTACCACTCGCACAGTCACTCTGCTTTTCGCATCTGTGTGACAGTCCAGCAGCGTCTTTGCAGGGTGTTGAGGTGGGACTCCCTTTCTCCCTTTCAGGAACCATCTTAAAAATCTCCTGCAATAAACATTTCATCCCCAAGGGGATGTTTTGAACTCAGTCGCAACGTGAAATTGTTGTAGCCGGTCCAGTTTATACACAGCGAGCAGGTACAAACCTGCTCCCAGGATTAGAGAGTATAGGGCTGTTTACTACGTCTTCTGAAGATGTAAAGTATGAATCCTGCCCTAAATCTCAGGGCTTAGAGATTTATCCATCCCCTGCATTAGGCAACAAATCAAAGGAACAGAGGAAAAACCGCAGCTCTCCCACCCAATTTCAACAAGAGGAACTTTCTACTCCGGGAACACGGGAGCTTTTAAAGCCGCGTTTGATCAATTCCTAGTTGTGTCAGGCTGAGGTAGCTATTGACGCCGAGCATGAGAGCGATGCCTCCCTTCCGGAGCCAGCACAGCTCCCTGCGGGTTGCAGTAAGGAAAGGAGCGCGCTCTCTGCTCTGCCGCCCACGCGCAGACAGGCTCGCCAACACCCGGCGTGCTTCACCACGGGGCAACACCGGGTTGGACACGTCCATAAGTGACCCCATTGCAAGGAGAGATGTGAAGGATCAGAGCATTTCCAGCTCTGAAATGGCTACATGCAGAAGCTTGCTCCAGGCTGTTCTGTGAGAGCTGAAGTTGGTGTCCTCGTGATCCAGGATACCCTGCCTTGCTCTCAGCCAGGCTGTGCCCAGTGACACAGGGTGGCACTTGGGCTGTCATACCAACCTCTCTGGCTGCAGGGCTGCCTCGAATTTACTCTAACCCTTCAACCTTTCCTGTGGAGGTATGCAGAGGACTAGCCCAGCTGCAAGGCCAGCATAGGAAGGGTTGGTGCAGTCAGTGACTGCCCATCCAGACCCCGCCATACGCCTACTATTTAAAGAAGTTCCTGCTTCCTAAAAGCAGGGGCACAGCCAACCCTCATTTAGCTGGGAACATAGTGCTCTAGGTGACCCTGCTCATACTGTTCATCCTGCTCTGGGTAACCCTGCTTCAGCAGGGAGGTTGGACTGGATGACCCACAGAGGTCTCTTCCAACCCCTGCCATTCTGTGAGTCTGTGATATCACTTTCCGAAGACTCTGATGCTTCCCTGGCTTCTTTGCAGAGGTATGTTGGGCTGTCGTGCGCCCTTGCTGTAGGAGATGCTCTGATCGCTTCCTGTAATGATACTGTGGGCTCCATGGGAATGGGGTCATTGGCAGATGCAGTTGCAGATCCCTCCAGGAACAGCGGTCATTCACCTGCATCTATTTCTCTGTCAACATGTGTGTGATGCCGGTAGTGAGAGGCATGGAAAAGACAGGCTGGTCGCTGGGAATTTGCTGAAACAGGAATAGAAATTTTTTCCATGACAGGACTTAGGGCCATCGAGCTTAATTACAGTGGAAGGGTACTCGACAAAGACGGAGACTTTCACTGATTTCCTCTACTGAGAAATGACTGAGGAAAAGCACAAGGTGCTGAAAAAGTCAGGTGAAGGCCACCATGTGTTTCCTGAGGGTTGTGATTCAGGTCCTTCGGGTCACTACAGCAGTGACCTGGTTGGGGCTATTGACTCCACAGGAGCTCAGCAAGAACTGCTCCGTCTCTCCAGAAACCACAGGGAACAAGTGTCCTTCATGGCACTGGCTTGCTGAAGAGTCTCGGGCCACTCCGCCTAGCCTCTGACCTCCTCAGGACAGGAGTGTGAGTGCAGAGTGCCTTCCATAGCAGCACCACAACCTTACTGGCAGCACAATAAAATCACCAAAACCTCCTACAGTGAAAGGTGATTTTATTGTCATTTTCCTGGCTGAGAAAAACAAGGCAGGAACTGAGCTTGGAAGCAAGCAGCTTCCCAGCTCACTGCAGAGCACAATGCACCTTCCCTCAGGGTCTGGTTATGGCCAGGGCTGGAGAGCAGAGCCTGGAGAGAGACCTCGGGGCTGTCTGACCCTGCTCCTTCTGCCCTGGCAGTGACCTAAAGTCCTCGTCCTCCTCCCAAGCCATGTCTCAGATCCCGCCTCCCTCGCTTCGCTCCCATCCAAGCCTGCTAAGGGCAAGACTCCCCCGGTGAGACAACTGCTTCGAGGTCTCCATGCCACCTGGCACTTTGCAGCTGAGCAGAGCAGCGTCAGCGCAGGAGACTGTCGGAGGCCTGCGGGGCTCATGGGGCACTGCAGTGATCTATAGGGTACTGTCATTACGGATATATGGATACTACACAAATACGGGGGAGTGTAACCAGCTGTAAATTGGCGTAAACTGGTGTGCGCCATCTGGCATACAGAATTGTGCTGGGTAACTGGGGAGCGTCAGTTTGGTCCCAGTTATGTCCATGTCCTGCAGGGCTGCCAGGAAGCTGCACCGCACAGAGCATTGCATTTCACGGTGACACGAGCTGCTCGCCACACTGCTCCCCATCCAGAGCAGATCCTTGCTCCCTTAGGACCAGTATAGTCACTCCCGTAGTCACGTGCTTTTCTCTGCACTTTAATCTCCACCAAAAACCCACCGATCTTACAGGAGATATCTGGAGACAGAATCTGAAGAGCCCATGAGGCAGGAAGGATCAGAGAAATGCCGGGAAGTCCGGTATTAAAACACAGTTACAGGGAGGAAAGCTCTGTCTCCTCACGTTAGACAGAGGCAAAGCGTTGAGTTTATGCTTAACCTTTCTGGCTTTGTTGAAAACCCAGAGAAAAGAGGACTCAGGGAGGGCAAGTCACCCCTCAGGCTATCATGCTGAGCTTCCCTGAGGGTGCTGGGACCTGACAGCCAGCAAAGGCTCAGAGACTGGCTGCTGGGCTGGACACAGACCTGCACCCGCACACCAGCTGTGATGCTTCTGCACTCTTGATGCTGGGCAGGCTTTGGCCAGGCCACGCTGTGCCATCTGCGCCCTGCCCTGCACGACATGGGGCAGCAGGAGAGCAGTCCAGAGGACAACGAGGAGGTGGGTGAGGAAGTGCCAGATCCTCACCTGTGGGGAAACTAGCATAGAAATTATGGGGGTGGTAGAGGAAAGTAATCGGTATAATTTGAGCTGGAAGAGAAAAGGCATGGGAATGTCGAGCAATGAGGTGTGCAGGGTGTTCACACAGCACTCCTCACCGGTGCCCTCCTCCTGCATCTCCTGTGCCAAGCTGGTCCGTGGGCAGCACAAATGCCCCCAGGAGCATCCCACTGGGATGGGGAAACTCATCCAGGTGGACAGCTGTCACGCAAGGACCAACACAACTTCTGGGGCTCCTGCTCCTACATACAGGTTTTTTTCCGTGGCCAAGGTGTGCTGGGGAGATAGTACAGTGGGTCCAGTGGGTCCTGCAGCCCAGTGAAGAAGTACGACAATTCAGGTCTGTTAACAATCAAGAAGATGTGCAGCAGAATACAGAGTGATGCAGAGTAGGGCTTTAGGAAGTGTTGTTGGGGTTTTGGTGGGACACCAGCTGGATCTCAGCGGCTCTGTGAAATCTGAGCTCAGTGTTCGTAGATGATCAGTGGATGTATCTGGAGTCAATACAAAAGCAAAACCCATTATCACACCGCTGCTGGATCCTGCTGCCTCCCTTCTATTACAAGTTCCTTCTCCAACCAGTAACACAGACTGAAAGTTTCCAGACCACCATCAGCATGGACTGGTTCCAAAATGAAGCCATTTTGGCGCAGACAAAAGATATTTAAGGAAAATGCATCAGAGACCTCTGAAACCACTGGAGTGCTGGACAGTGCTATTTTTTACAACAGCAGAGTAGCTAAAGAAGTTTTCAGATGCCAGGACTGGCACAAGAAGCAGTGCTTCTTCACATAGCACATAACTGCCTCCAATAACTCATCATTAGAGCATGATACAGAGAGGCCAAAAATAGTTCCAAACAGGGCTAGATAGTTTTCTAGGGACAGGGCCACCCTGGTATTAAGTAAGAAGTTTTTTATTCAGCCTCCAGCTTAGGAAACCCTCAACTCTGCTCACAGGGAGCTGAAGTTTGAGCAGGAGAAGACGTGCTGCATCTACCACTGGATGTCCCAGGATAGCTTGTCTTACAATCTGGTATTAAGGACAACCCCTGTCAGGTCCCTGGTCACTGCAATCAATCCTGACATGTCACATTAAATCATTCTTGCATACTATTTTTTTTCGTAAAAGGCCCTTTCAACAACATATAGCATGATTTGGCAAGTGGTTGAATAACTGTACCAAACCCTGAGGGACAATGTCAAGGAGGTCCCTACACACTAGCAGGAGCTACTTGCTGTGGCATCTGATTCCTGGGGCTGCTCTGTACTGAGGTGCTCAGGCACCACTACAAAAGGATGACGATAAAAGGGTTCAGAGGAGAGCAGGGCACATGGAGAGCTGGGACAGGGTCACAGGAGCCCTCTCTGTCTAAGTGGTGACATTTCGCCTTTCGATATACTGGTGTTGTGTTGGAGAGAGGAGGACATTGCTGTAGCTCACTGAGGAGAGCACCCATAGCAGGAGTCCTGGGCTCCAGGCCAGCTCCAAGGATGGCCAATACATTCTGCTTTAAGGGGTCACTGCATGACTTATGTGAACAGCATTGCGAAGAGGGAATAAGGCAGCAAACTGGTCACCTTCTGACTTCATGTCCCTGAAAGCCTCAGGCATGCACTGTCACATCCCAGCATTCATGCTCCTCCCGGAAAGAAAGCTGCCTTCCAGGGCATGTGCATAGAGGATGGTGCAGGGTTCTGCATCCGGATCCCAGATACACCACAGGGTGACCAACTGAGGCGCAGACATGGTCTCACACTGGCCTCAGCCTTTCTTCATCAGCAACTGTCTCTGCTCCTGCCGCTCCTCCTCGACTGGCTCCAGTTCAGACAAAATTCCTGGACTTCCTTAGCTTTTCTACTGCAAGCTGCTGCATCATGGCAGCCTGGAGACAACCTTCGGGAGAGCTTGACTTCTTGCACTCATGGAGCAATCTCACCACTTACCCAGCCTTATGCCCACTCTGGTTGGTGCAGTTCTCAATTGCTGAGTGCAATTTTCTGTCTTCAAGCAGCTGCATCAATGAGTAAATTCCTACAGGACTGCATGGGTTGATGAGCCACTATCAAATGCAACACCAGGCTTTCTGGACAAGCTGAGGACATTGATGAACACGACAAGCAAAGATCATTCAGGCCAGAAAGTTCTCAAAAACAGATTTGGATGGTGCACTGTCACTTTGGGTTGGCACTGTTCAGGTGACCATGCTGAAACTTGGAGGCACTGGCAGACATGGACACACAACCTCCTGTCCACAACAGTCTGACTGGGGCCAGCATAAGTCACAATTCTTCAGAGGTCACGTTTTATTTTCAAGAGTAGGAGGATTGTTTGCTGGCAGAGACCACACCTGAGCGACCAAAAAAATGCTGGGACCAGGTGCCATCATACCAGGATCCTTTCACAAGACAGTCTCAGCAGACCTACAGCCCTCAGAAGTACAGGCCTGTGCGTGATAAAATGTCCCCATCTTGGGAGGCTGAAGTGACTCAACCAGCACAGTCAAAGGGCTGTTGTTCCTTGAGGCAACTGTGCCTGGAGCCGGTGCATGGGGATTAAAGACATTCCAACCTCTGCACGTTCCTCTTCACTCGTCATGGGAGCATCTCTTGCATTTGCCACACCATTCCCTTTGTCTCAAAGCCATTTCTGTTCTGCATAGGCTCAGTGTTGTCAAAGAGGTAGGGCCAGTATGGGGATTCCTGAAGTGTCTCAAGCCACCTGCAAACCTGCCATCCTGGGGCAATACGGCTTCTTTTCGTGATGTATTTTGATGTGTGTTCACAAGCCAGGCTAGTCAGTGCCTGTCCTGGACCCAGCATGAGATGCTGTGATTGCAGCTCAGCAGGGGAAGAGGAGGGACCACGTGGGTGTCCATGGGGTAGTGTCCATCTGGCCAGGAGATGTGGCATCTGCAGAGCAAGGCCACTCTTGCCAGCCACACTCCAGCCTACCTGTTGATAAAGAGCAGCCATGGGCAGCACAGGGACACTGTGTGGGTGGGAGTGCCTGCAGACAGCATTGGGTCAACAAGCTTGTGTGGGCAGGTGCTGGGCAGCCCTCACGCCACTCTCTGTGCAGGCAGGCTGTGGGCAGTGCTGGGTCTGCACGATCGTGCAGGCTCGTCGAGGCTTGTTGAGGAACGGAGCAGCGGTGTGGGCCACCCCAGCTGGCTGCTGCGGGTGCGGGGTCTGCAGCCAAGAGGATGCACCCAGGCATTTTGCCCTCCACATTTCGGGGTGAGGCAGGCTCGGGTTGTGGTTGTACTTGGAGTCTTTCCCTGCAGAGTTTGGTGTGGGATTCCTTCTTGGCTAGTAAGTGCTGCTGCAGCACGTTCAGCCAGGAAAACAAGAGGCCTGGCAACACTGCTTGTGTGGCAGAGCATTTGATGAGGGATACATGTGCGAGGGTGGGAAGTGGTGTGAAGCCATGGCAGCACAAGCTCAGCCATGTGGCCAGCTGGGACGGATGCTTCCTGGCTGATGGAACTCCAGACAGGGCACTTGGAGGTGAGGGGCATCTCCAGGCAGCTCATGAGGAGGTCTGGAAGGATGAGGAAGTTTCCAGTTTTCCATAGACTCTGAATAAGCAGCATACTCTGCCACCTTGGAAAGCTCCAAGGCTGGAAGAGCATGGACCAAGGAGCTAATTTTGCAAGCAAAGGACCCTGTCAGAGGAGACAAACCAGCCTGTAGAGCTGGTTTCTAATGATCCTGGCGCTGAATCTCAGGCCCAGGAGCATCAGCCTCGGTAGAGAGGGTGTGGGTTGGCCATGCTGCAGCGCAGAGCCCCTAGGAGAGGTGCACTTGCAAAGTCTCTGCAAAGGAAGTTACCCATCGGTTGAGAAGACCTCAGAGCACAGCTTCTGCTGCTGAGCATCCGTCGCTGTCAGTCTGCACTCATCTGAGGGGAGCTGAGGAGGCCACATCTCGCCTTGCCTTTGGCTGGGGCTGGCTCAAGTCTCAGTGCATGAAGATCTCGGCATATTCGCCTGTGTCACGATGTTTTGGGGCAGCCTCTCTCTTCACTTGCTCTCTTCCAAGTCTCCACATCCCTGCTTTCCCGGGTGTACTCCTGCATGGTTTCTGCACAGGCCTATCTCCATGGCCAGTTTCCAGGTGGTTTTTGTGCAGTGAAGCAGCTGGAGGAGGCAGAGCCAAGAATCTGGTCCTGCTTCCAGTAGCTCGGGGATTCACTCCAAGGGCAGGGAGAGGACCATCTGCACAGGCAGGTTTGTGAAGGAATTCCCGGGGTGTTTCCCATCCTTTTTTAAACATAAACTAATTCTCTGGAAAGACTGGGAAAACACCAGGGGCCTTGACAGACAAGATGCATGCAAGAGTTTACTTGTGGACACGCACACGACCGCAATTAGCTCTAAGGCCTTAGCACGTTAAAACTAAATTATGAAAATTGTTACCATCCGCAGCTACCAGCCTGTCTCCTCGGGGGACATCCCTGTCACCAGAGGTAAGATCTCTGATCCTGCTGTAAGTCACCTCCTGAATACTTACAGGCTTCATCTGGTCATGTGTGGGCCAGCCATTCGCAACTCCAGCCATGCTTGTCACCTGTCAAACCTCAGCCAACCTGTGACAGAGCATCGACATCTGTAGATGCAATCTGTCTGAATATCCATGGGGCCACGTGCTCCAAAACCTGCTAGTCCTGTCCTCAGATATGGAGAACACGTATTTCCTTCCTTATTGCAGCATCTGCTTGTGCTTAAAGGTTTATGTCCATCCTCATTCACTTCTCATTCAGGTTAATTAGCTTTAGCTGCATCATTGTTCCTTCAGTTCATCACCAGACCCCTGACCCTTCTCACTGTGTTTAAATAATTTGTTTTTCTACTTCACTGGGCTGCAGAACCCGGTGTTTTATCCTCCAGCACACCTTGGCTGCAGAAACAAACCCCTATGCAGGACAAGGAGCTCCAGAAGTTGTGTTGCTCCTTGCACAACAGCTACGCACCAGAATGAACAGCAGAATCCAGCAGCAGTATGACAGTGGATGTTGCTTTTGTGCTTGGCACAGGAGATGCAGGAGGAGGGCACCGGTGAGGAGTGGTGTGTGAACACCCTGCACACCTCATTGCTTGACATTTCCATGCCTTTTCTCTTCCAGCTCAAATTATACCGATTACTTTCCTCTGCCACCCCCATAATTTCTATGCTAGTTTCCCCACAGGTGAGGATCTGGCACTTCCTCACCCACCTCCTCGTTGTCCTCTGGA
>Ga0065711_1034184_pt1 | contig 24181 bp, 12 predicted proteins | sample Hoacrofraction12_FD_59098 | JGI IMG/M metagenome (GOLD analysis project Ga0065711, IMG submission 59098) | Hoatzin crop microbial communities from Cojedes, Venezuela - Epithelial fraction 12 v2 (version 2) | ecosystem: Host-associated > Birds > Digestive system > Esophagus > Crop | place... | reverse complement strand
GGGGGGGGGGGGGCGCGGGATTTACTGGTTTGGGATTTTTTTGTCTGGGTGGGCTTTAGGGTATTTTTCTTTTTTTTTTTTTAATCTCTGAAATACAAAAATAAAATTCAGCCTTTGCTAATTGAAGATTTTGATAAACATAGCCTTTCCAACAGGAACACCTTCGATTTGTTATAACAGCTGACCACAACTTCAGGAAGGTCGCTTCTATTTTCTCCACTTGTAAACTCTGAAACCTATGAAGTCTGAAACATCTGAAAACTATGAAGTCTTGCATCCAGTTCAAAGAGAGGAGAACAAATACCTAAACTTAATAGCACACATTTTCCATTTACCATAGATACTGTAATTACCTGCTTTGAATCTCATAGCTGACCAATTTTTTTGCAGCAGAAGTACATCACTAAATAAAGAATACTCTTATTTGAAGAGTATTTCTCAGTAGACAACCCCACCCCAAGTCTAATTAGTGAATCTACCCCTCATGCAAATCAGCATGAATATGAATACTTAGTTATTATTCTATTTTTATTGGAATTCTCACTTGCACTTTTGTGAACGTGTGTGTGATGGGGGAGCAGGAATTGAATTGCATCACAGACAGTAGGCTTGCTAACAGCTATGGGCCACGTGTTGTTCACAGACCACCACTCTATACTCACTTTATAAGAAAGACAGAAGAGCCTGTGAACCTTATTTTTCCTCCTCAAAACTTGCCACGTCCCACTCAATGGACATCTCATTCTTTTCAGCTACACCAGATTGTCTTACCTCCTCTTCCATCACTGACACCTAACATCAATAGAAAGACAAGGTTCCCTCTTTAGAAGTAGGATTACTTTAAATGAAGATAAAGCCCAAGATCTTGTGGCAAACAAAAGCTGAGGTCCAGGTATCAAGTTCCTAACCGCCTTTCGGATGCAGTGTCTTTAAATACAAAAAGTTGTCTGGATTCATAATTCATGTCTCGTGAGCATTTAGTATGAACTGAAGGACGCTCCAAGGTATCTATAAATCCCATAAGCATACTGCCTCAAAAGCCAGAGTGTCAGAGAATTCAGACACAGCTCCATTTCATCATAGCAGTTGGGATTCAGCAATATACAGTTGAAAGAGATTGTTTTTCAATGACTTCTATGTCTGGCATATAATCAAAGACACTTAGTAGACCCCAAATCCCAGTGATCAAGACAACAAAACCACACATCCTGGACAAAAAAAAAATTCTTTACTATTCCCTGACACCAAAAGGTAGTTTACATCTGCTTTTCACTGCTCTTGTGTTATTTTAATTACTTTTGATTTACAGTAAACTGAGTAAGCCCTGCAACACCCCCTTCTCCTTATTCTGGTACTCCACCTATCAGCAAGATATTATGGGCAAAAATACTCCACATATAAAAATAACACAATGGCTAAACAAGTGAAAAATATTAATTTCTTAACAACACTCAGATTCAATCTTTGAAAAAATTTTGAAGAATGACCGATCCTCACTGCTTTAAAAGGATAAAAATCCCTTGCTGTGTTCTTGAATCTGAAATGTTTTAATGGAAATTATTCAAAACACTTTCAGTAATTACTGTGGAAACTCATCTTTAGTTCTGTCCTCAAAAATGCTGATCTTACATCTGGTCTTTTCAGCCTCAAATATTCCAGACCCTACTTATACGTTATACTTTCAAATCACTTCATTTACTAATTAAAAGCACTTAGAATTCTTTCTGTAGAAAAAATAAAAAATTGATAGCACATCAGCATTATACACAACTTCTGTGGAGAAGAAATAAAGAATTCCCTAACTCCTTGAGACAAACAACAACTGCTGGGAGGAGTCTGGACAACACGCCAGGTTATGCAATATACTGACTTAACAGCAATAATCACAGGTAACGTCTCAGATTCCATAATCACCTGTGCCTCTGCTGACTTAAACCTACTGCTCTGGTTTACAACGACCAATGAACAGTTTCTTCATTTTAGCTTAGTGGATTTAGGAACTGATTATACAGCTGTAATGCACATCTGGGACTGCTTGACACCAAACGCTATGTTGGGCCCACAGACCCCGACTGTGATATATTGAAAACTCCAAAATAAGCAAAGGTCTCCTGAAAAGGCATTTTCATTCACACAGTGCTGTGAAATCTTCACTTCTAGTGCCAAAAAGTAAATAAATCTGACACTACATTTTGAGAACACAAACATTTGCTATGAGTCGGTGTCCACGAGTGACAGATCCAACTTACGATCAAACTCCACTACATAATCATCACTTCCTTCTTCCCAAGAAAAGGTGAATCACAGCTCACGTTCTTTTTTCCCCCTTCCGTGTTCACGAAAATGGTACAACGTCATAAAAACAATTTGCTTCTTCAAAGCTCACACAATGCAGCAACAAGAGAACACGAGGATGGTATTAAGTTATGCTGCTTAATTGCAGAGGTTAACTGCTAGAAAAAATAAAAGCAACACAGCTGCTTAAAGAGACAACCATAAAATAGAGACAGGATGATCATTCCCTACCTTCATACTCAGCATCAGAAATAAGTTCTGAAACATCGATATGATTTTAAAACTATTTAAAAGACTTTGTTTAAAATAAGTAAACAAATCACAAAGTGTTTCTTTGCATAGCACATTTCCTATTGTATAAAATTTAAGACATTTCTTGCCTTTCCCTGAGCTTTGCCTTAGTTACAGAGTTTCCCTAGCTAAGCTTCCAACTAAACTGAAAAGCAGAATTATTGGTCAGATACCTGGGCTTGACTAAATGTTTGGCAGAGGACTGATGGCAGGAACCAAAAGACTAGAGCAAGCTTTCCATTCCCATGATCCTTGTCTCAATCAGAGACTGAATCAATCCTCAAATTTAATTTAAGGTAAACAAAGAACTGATGCAAGTTGTATTGGCTGGCTTAGTTCTCCACAGCAGCTCCCTTGACTAGAGATCATCACAGCACTGAATTTCACTGTCCTTCCCTCTCACCCAAAAGTTCTCTGTGTTATGGCTAGGCTGAAAGGAGATGGCACAAAGCCAACAATGCCAGCCTCGTGTCACATCACACTGCTTCGGGATTTCCAACCTTACCTATACTGTAAGAGCAGCTTTTTATCTCCACGCACCAACCAAGCACCACCAAAGTAACAATCAAACGTTATCTTTAGAATCACTTTAATGGAAGCAATACTGCACACCATGGCAGTGTGCTACGATGCAAGTTTGTGAGCAGAAAGAGAACAGAAGAAAAAAGAAAACACAAGACTGAAAATGAAGATAAGTATGTTAGCTTAGGTTAACATCTCTTTTTTCCTGTTGTAAAAGAGGGTTGTAGACAATAGACAAACTGAGTTGAGGCTGTAGTAAGGATGAAGGTGGCAGGCAGTAGTTACCATTGCAGTTTTGAGTATGTGCTCCACACAGATGTGAAACCACAGAATAAAATAATTCAGGCCTTTTAAAATTATGTCACTGAAACCCAGAGTTACTAAAAAAAATTGGTCTTCAAGAGCTGTAACAGATGACATCATCTTTAAAGCCGGCAAGTGTTCTCTCCCCTGACAAGGACAACTCCATTGCTTAAAACACCACTAAGCTAAAAACGCTGTGCACCTAGGTAGCTCCACACACAGAGAGTTATTAATACTACAATTTCAGAAGTTATTTAATGTTACAGCTTATAATATCCAGCTGTGGACTGCAAAATTATATAGAGTGTACTAAGGTAGAAAATAAATAGCTAATTAAGCAAAAATGGGCCTTTATTGCCAATATTTTTAATTTTGCTTAACCAATTTTTCCTCCGAGTTTTTATTAAGAAAAACAAAAAAAAACAAAAAAACCCAAAAGTTTCGTTTGCTGAAGACAGGATAAAGCTTTCTTTTCCTGAAGAATCTTGCAAGGAAGGTTTCACAAGTTGGGAAAACTTTGGCAGTTCTGACATTTTTTACTCTACCTGAATAACCAAAGTAAAACACTGACTAATACTGAGAACCAGGAAAATGCTTATTCTATGGTAAATATGAATTTGTATGTGCTATTAAAAAGGAAAGTGACTTAACAAATCAAAAGAGTAATTCTCCCAACCCTCTTTGTACCCCGTCCGACTATCAACCCACTCCTCCCGCCAGCAGACAGTACAAACTGAATGCCACTGAAATCTATGCTTTTAATAGGCTAATAGACTGTTACCATTCTGGATACAGGTTTGAAGCTATCCAGCTCCTGCCTGGAAAATTCATCTACACCATCTCCTGTCTCAAGCAGGGAAAAAACACAGCTAAGCAATGAGACAGCTATACAACATCAGTCAGTCCTGATTACTGCAACAGTTCTCGAAAATTCCCAATTTTCAAAACTGTGCAAAAATTTCCATACCCTCTTTTTAAATTCAAACACTCCTTATTCAAATACCAAACCCAGCATTACCAAATGGACTGCATCATGAACTGACTAAATTTGCTTCTGAAATGCTGATACAAAAAACACTGGAGAACCACAGAAATGCAAAATTTTTCTTACTTGCGAAACTGCAAATTATAGTCAAATAAATAACATCAAGGTATAATGAGCTGTGTACCTGAAATTTAATATTTGTAAAGCTAGTGGATCTGCAGAAACAGGATCAGAAGCCTCTAACATGAAGATGCTTTGAGGATAAAACCAAAGTGAATATTTATTTATTCTCCCTCTTTACAGGGATCTAGCATATTTGCTTTCTGCATTCCAGAGCATAGCATAGCTTTGCAGACATCCAAATAATTCTTTTTTTTCTGTTCTCTTAACAGGCATTCAGAATTCCTTATTCATTCTCTATTATTAAGTCAGGTAACAGCAGTGATAATGATGCTCCACACTTTGACCATGAAAGAAAGAAAAAGTAATTCACTTACCTGGGAAAATAGAAAGGACAGCCAACTGGAATTAAATGCAACCAATCAGGCCTAATTAAGGCAGATGAGACCAAACTGGAGTACGCTCTTTTACATCAAGTTTAGATGAACAGCTATACAAAAGCCAAATAAGGCCTACTCTCACAAGGCTTGTCAACTAGCATTTAATCTATTAATCTTCAATACGGTATGGATTAAGAAGAGAAGGACTACTCTAAGGCATCAGAGCCATAAGTTTCCATTTAAGCAAAAGACTATTAAAGCACATTTATGGAAGAGACAAAGGTGCTTTAATCACCTAAAATCTATTGCGAACTTACACTTTGTTTTTCTTTAGTTATGCCAACATATCGCAGCCATAATTAAGAGCTCCACTGTACAAGGTAAGATGCTCCTTCATGAAAATTTTACAATTCAAATAGATGAGATGGAGAAAGTATAAAAAAAGATAATCCCTGCCTGATAACATGAAAATGAAACACCACTCCAACATCATGGGAAAGAAATTCACATACCTAAAAGCTGAAACTAGAACTCTTGAATAACAGAAGAGCTATCCTTTCTTTGTGACAGCTGTTCTGTTACGTTTCATAGAATGGTTTGGGTTGGAAGGGACCTTATAGATCACCTAGTTCCAGCCCCCCGTGCCATGGGCAGGGACACCTTCCACTAGACCAGGTTGCTCAAAGCCCCATCCAGCTGGGCCTTGAACACTTCCAGGGAGGGGGCATCCACAGCTTCTCTGGGCAACCTGTGCCAGTGCCTCACCACCCTGATAGTAAAGAATGTCTTTCTTATATCTAATCTAAATCTACGCTCTTTCAGTTTAAAGCCATTACCCCTTGTTGTATCTAACATGTCCTTCTAAAAAGTCCCTCTCCAGCATTCTTGCAGGCACCTTCAGATATTGGAGGACATTTCAGATTTATTAGCCACATTAGGAGATAACAGTTCCTGGAAAACTGACATAAAAGTGGGATATGAGTGAAAATACTCTAAATTCTTGCAGAATCATACCAATTCTCTGAAGACAGAGCTCAAAGCAAAGAACTCAAAGCATGTATTAACTATTGGCCCTTTACCAATATTGCATGTGTTACTGCTCCAGACCAACTTACTGTTTGAAATTAAAATGAACAGATAAGGTAAGTGAAGCTCAGACAAGAGTAATTTATCCCAGGATACATCTAGAGCTTCTTTAACAAAACCATAAGCAAGCATACAAGATCACCTTTTGTAAGAGCCTGAGCATCCAAAAAGCACTGCAATAAAGTTTGGCTGTACCCTTTAGCTATAAGATTAAGCCCTGTAATGTAGTTTTTCTATTCACTGCAGAAGTTTTTCAGCATGCATGACACTGCACCCCATTTCAGCAGAACATGTAATTCTTTGCTGAAGCAGTCTAGGTACAATTCAAAGAAATGGAACAAAAAAAAACCCAGCTCTTAAAGAATTGAGTGTTGTTACAATTTTACAACTTTATGATAATCATTTTCACCAGTCACTCTTGTTTCTGCTCCCTTGGTTCAGTGAAATGACCTTAAAATGAAAACCAAGGCTTACTATAAATTGTTTTTTTCTCCAATGGTCAGAATATTCAACCTAATAGATAAAGTTAGTCAGCATCACATGACACAACTAATTTTTCCTCTCAAGTTATTGCTGATAATTGCGCTGCCCCAAACAGCAAGGGCTGCCGAACATTATTTCGTACAAAGTGATTATTAATGGTCATATTACTTTAAAATATCATTTCTTGACTAACAGTAACTGAAAATTTTATTTTTTCACAGCTTTTTTTTCATGCAATCAAGAATGACCACCTTCTAATACTTGAATGTCTATAATCAACTCCAAGAGCTTTTGCCATGCTCTTTCTCTTTTGTTTTGCCATTGGATAGATACACTTGGATGTCTAGAGGCATAATCATTTGACCACATCAGAAAGTCCACAGTAAAAAGCTTCTGTATACTCATAGTCATACTGGAAGAAATGAAACAAAACAATGCCAATACTCATGCTGCTTTATTTACAGTTCATCTCCAGAGCCCTTTCAAACTAACACATTGCTTTCTTGCAGGATTATAATATCATGTGTTAGGCAGCAGCTGATAACACATGGAGTGATAGCGAACTTTTGCTTAATACAAATGCCAAAACGAATAAAGAAAAAAATGATGGGCAAGTTAGTGGAAAAAGCTGTAAGGCAAGTCAATTTTTTAATTAAAAAAACTTGCGTACCAGAGAATGTTAATGAGCCAAAAGTCCCCTGAGACCACTTTAACACATTCTGCACTATTTTGACGCCCTTGCTAAAAAAACTGCACTGTTCTCACTCAGATCTGGTTGAAGATACAATCTTTTTTCAATCTCATAGCAAAACTTGAAATCTGAAAGTATCTTATTCTTGGGGTTACTTCACTGACCTACTTTTAGCCACTCAGAGTTATAAAACTAGAAGTAGAGAAGACAAAATGATCAGAAGTCACGAAGCAAAAAATTTCAACGATACCTTTAACTTCTTCATAAATGCTATCATCTATAGGTTCACTGCTCACTTGTCCAACATCATCATATTCCTCTTCTTCCTCCTCAGGAATAGTATTAGATTCCATATCTATGTAACAGTAGTTTAAAAAGTTAACATTTACTAGAAAAGAATGCCGAAGCAGAAATTTATGCCAAATACAAACACAATTCTTCTATCACTTGGTGCTTGCAATATATTCTGGTTATTTTCTTATAACGTTCATAAGGGAGAGCTTTCAAGCTAAATAGTATTCTTTGAGAAATGCAAAAATCTTGCAAAAGAAGAAAAGACATATAAAAGCTACAACGTGACTGAAAACTAAGGCTTGCTATTCAAAACTTGGACAAGCGGGAATACTATATATACAAGCGTGACAGATATGTTAATGGACAGAACTACCACCACTAAGCAGTACTGGCAATAAAGGCTACTGCTCTACTGGCTGGCTTACCTTGAATTACAAATTTGACTTGCTGTACCCATTCCTCTGCTTCTTTGGGAGTGGCAGCTGTAAACTATTAAACATTTATTAATAACTCCTAGCAGTAATGACAAAAACACAACTACAATTTCATTAGCAATAAAAAAGAGGGACTGTAGCAATCTCGTCACTTCCTCAAGAAACCATTAGTAATTCTTTTCATGTCTTCTGGTACTTTTCTTGCAAGGATGCTTCTTATAATGTACAGCTAATTTTGACAAATTTATGTAATTGAAGGAGAGGATGATGGATTTGAAACTCTGATCAGCAGCTGGCAGCTGTGCAGAAAAAAGCTGCTTCTCTTCATCAATGTCAAAGCCAGAACTGATGAACAAAATTTGCCCTTGACAATTAGAAGACACCCATGAATTTCTTTAGACTGCTGGGTACAGTTTTCTTAAAAATGTTCTTGTCAGACTCCAACACACTACCTGACAGCTTAATTAACTGGCTTTCAACTGCAATCTCAGATATTTAAAACTTATTAAACTTACATTCCATATTGATGTCTAGCTGATAGATCTCTGAATTGCACAGCTGATATGTGCCTTTACGTAATTTTCCTTGCAAAGCCATGACCGATACAATATGTATTTAACATGATATATATTTGAACTTTTTTTACTATTTAATTAATCCAAGAAATCACGCAGATATACTATACAATAGACATTAAAATGCTAACACTGAAATAACCAATAGATAAAGATGATAGATTTCCTTGCTCTTGTCCAAAAAGATAATATTTGAACACACATATACATATTTTATATCAGATTTTTTTCCTAATATATGAATATACAATATAAGAAAGCAAGGGTTTCCTTTTTTCATTACGATCTCAGTGAAAGTTGTTTTACCAAAATGTTAATTCAGTAACTGGAATTGTAACGGCTTTATCAATTTAATTTCAAGTCAACATTAAAAAGTCCAACCTGATAAATGCGCTTATCAGGAGCGGAGATTTCAAAACAGCAATCTTTCTTTGCATCCTTACGAAGGCTATTATTCATTTTGATGGTGTAGCCCTCTAAGGCAAATTCACCTTTCTGTTGTTTGTCTGTTGGAGATAAAAAACAAAGTTAGAGCTTCATTTACAACAGTGAACGTAAGTGGCTCAGCAGGTTATCATTTATTCAGATTTTGTTTCCTATTTCATGAATTTCACTAAGAACAGGGAGTTCTTAGCAAAATGATTAAGTGATACTTCTGGAGATAAAGCTTTATTTTAAAGGAAGATGTACACAAAAGTACATTTTTCTGTAGGATGCCTAAGGAATTCCACAGGGGGATGTTTGCAGATGGTGGTCTTGTTTAGTAAGAAGTGCATGTTATGACACTTGTATCTAGGGAAAGCCAAGAACTGGAACTTGCAAGACACGTTTCCTATAAATCAGTGTCTCTTTCAGGTTCAGTAAACCAATGGGAAAACCTGTCTAGCTCAGAATTTGCTGAGCTCCCTCCTGAACTAACCACCTCACTCAAAAAACAAACGTCAAACTCCTTTTTAAGCAATTGGAAAACCTTTTCACGTTCTCCCACCCACTCCCAGATGTGCCTCCTTTCCACATGGCAGAAATACAGAATGAATTTTGTTACAAATTCAAGTGTGCGTTCCAAAAGCATTTCTCTCCACACAGCAAATGTTTAATTAGCTAATAAAAGTACTGAGCCCTACCACAGTTTATTATGTAGAGCCATGTGGTTGTTTTAAAGACAATTCTACTTTTCAAAGGTTCTGGTTTATAAAAGTATCACTTAGAACAGGCCTGAGTTTAAATATACTGCACGTTGGCAAGCAGCACCTGTGTGCTCCTTCTGAGCTCTTCAGACCAAATCTACATCTGATTTTATGTGCTTTGGCATGTTCTGCTGAATATTAAAAACAAACCAAAAAAGTAAAAATAATTTAGTTTTGCAATTTCTGTAGATCACAGTGCAGCACTGAAGTGAAGATAGGCATCAACAGTCACATTTTGCTCATGCAAAGAAAGTGCAGTGGCAAATGAAAGAAAATGCAATTAAGTGTGGGGTTTTTCCACAGCAGAGAAAAGCATTAATTAACAACAAATATGGGGCACAACAGCAAAACTACTTTAAGTATTGCTGAACAGAACTTCAGTGCAAATCGAGCAGCCATTGCTTATATTTGTCAACAAAAGGAGAAAACTTCTAGAGTACAGAAAACAGAAAAAGCTACAATTTCAACATAATTTTGTCATCCTTCTGGAAATTTCATAGGAAAGCAAATCTTTTTTCCATTCTTGAGAGGGCAAAAATTGGCTAACACAGCAATGTGAACATCAATGGATGCAAGAGCAGTCACCATACAAATACTCTTGCTAGTAGTCTTACATGCACATAGACTCAAATTCTTTGTCCTCCCACCTTTTTATGAACTCCCACCCAGGGCAAGTAAATACCAAATAACACAATTATATGAGAAAATCCAACACAATTATATGAGAAAATCCAGGGCACTGTTCTATTTCCTCTTCTAGTCCCTTCCCCCACAGTAAGTTTTATTATGTCTTCATTAAGTACTAATGATACAGTACTAATATTTTATATTTGCTCAAACCTCTGCCCCTATATCAAACGGCACACAGAGGCAAAATTCATGGAATTGCACCAAGGCAGATATTAGAAATAATAACTTGCCATAAGTTAACTATGTCCCCTTTTAATGAAATTCGTTTCTGCCTAGAAATTTTACTGTTCCCTCACTTGTGACCTCAGGGAGAAGACCAAGCGAAACACATTCATTTCTGACTCTCCCCTGCTGAAGGTTTATCAAAACCCAAGCAGATAGCAGCACGAATACAAAATAAACAAACACCACGTTCAAAAGGTAAAACATTTTGTCAAGATAAAAATGAGGCAAGTATTCAAATTTAGTCTCTTGGATTATTTCTGAGACTGCTTCTCCGTGACATGGATTGTCCCCTTTATGGTAGTGCAATTTTGCAGTGCTAATCTCAGATGATTTCTACAATCATACTCGCTCTTTCAAAGAGCATTACAGATAAAACACAAAGATGCTGTACGTTGCACTGGAAGTGGAATGCAGTACGTAGTATCCATATTGCATTTGGTTGTTTTATTGTTTATACTGTCTTTGCCTTATCTCTCTGAACATGCCGTTCCAGTGCTAATGAAAATTACCTGCATGCACTACCAAAAAAAAATCTCCTTTCCTATTAAATTCTTTCACTGACCCTTACAGCAACAGACTAGTCACAGCATTGCTACTTTTGCTTCTAATTGTCTGTACAGCAAAGTACCGCTTATTGAAGTCCAGTGTAGCATTATGCATATGCTTAAAATGTTGACCATGGGGAAATTCTATGACAATAGGACACTTCACAGCCCTGACCCAGGACCCATTAAAGCTGAGAGAAAGACTCTCAGTATGCATTCACACTCCCTGTGGCAGCAAACCAGAGATAAGACCTAATATGTCCTGAGAAATTGCTCCACAAATATAGAATGGCAGGACACAGGTCAGCTATAGCTCACCTGCATGCTCTGACGGTGACAAGCAATGGAGGTCTACAAATCCCAGTCACTCTTGCAGAATACACTGTTCCAGGCAGGACTGAAGACCAGCCCCACCACCTGATCACCGTGGAGCAAACCGTGACCCATGGTGGCTGTTTGGCCAGGCACAGTAGTCAGGTGCAGGCTTGATGGCTCGGCCACCCTGTGATCATCAGACTCACTGATCATCTCAGCTTCATTTATCAGCTACACAGGTGTGCAGACAGACTTGGGCTTTCAATTTAAAGCTGCCATGGGAAGTTAGTGCCACAGTGATTTCTGTGAGCTTCCACATTCAGAGTTATACCATTTATATCAGAAATATTTTCTGGAGATTGTGCTTTAGGGAGAGTTAAACAGGTTTGGGATGTTTAAAAACTTAGAAGACGCACAGATTTTACTTGCAGGCTTAAAATTAGATATAGTTGGTTTTTATGGCGGAGGCCTTAAAATTAGGTTCAGGAAGCATATTTACATTACAGAGATTTCACTTTCATTTTGAACCCTGAATCAGAACCAGAGCTTTGCCGAGGCAGGAATGAAACAGCATATTTAGGAGGAACTAGGGAGAGACATGCGGTTGGAACGCACTTCTCTGAAGAACGATAACATTCTTGCTGCCTCTTATTTTCTCAAGATAAGGCTTAGCAATTCAACAACAGGAAACTCTTAATTGTCCCAGAACCACACAGAATTGCAAAAAGTGTAATACTATCAATCTTGTAAAAACAAAAAAGGATCATGAACATCATCAAGCATAAGTTATTCCACAATTAAGTCAAATCTCATTTCAGAATAAGCTGTTCTTTGCTCTCATCTCCTCCTCCTCTTCCCTTCCCCCCCATGTCAGGCACACAATAGAAAAATAAATGTGAGTCTGTGTAGATCATTTTGCATCAGGAATTTAGAAATTTAAAAAGCTAATATAATAGAGTGGAGAGTCAGACACTAAATATTAAAAAAAAAAAAGTCAAAACTAGTATGCAGATATCTGAGAGAAATAAATGTGGGGGGCTATATTTAAAATAGACAAAATACAGTTCTGAATGAAATTTGAGAGCCACTTTGAACATTTTTCTTACATATAAACTCCATTCATCCTAAAAATAGTGAAATGTTGTTAACAACGGAAACAGGGCCAATATTATATTGGGAAAAAAGAGTCTCAAGGGAAGCAGAAAAAAGCATTTTGAAGTAACCTTGCGTAACTGAGTCCAGGGGAACTTTAAAAACAAAGAAGGGTAAACCTTCAACAGAGTCTTGAAATGACTGGGTTGTAAATTTGAGGCCTAAGGCGATGTGCCCATATTATTAGCACATGTAAAAAGACTTAGTGCATTCTGAAGAACAGAGAGGACTTGGATAGTAGAAAGGAAAGAAGTTACAGAGAAAGGCATAAGGAACAAAGGCAAACAGAAAGATTTCAGAGAGTGATAAAGTATTTATAGATACTATTAGAATCTATAATTTAACTCTCTTCATCTTGAAATTAGGAGCCTGTAAGATCTTACAGTTTACATGGCTTCACGCTAAATGTAGTTTCACATACTTCTTCATATGCAGGATGTCTGCTTCCTAAAAATAGTAAGTATCTCCAAAATGGTAATTCCTTTTCCAGCTTTTGGAATAGCCCTTTCTAAATTAATGCATAGGAGTTCTTCCCTTTTTGAAAGCGGACCTGAAATGCAATCAACTTTTTTTCTTTCTTTCTTGCCTTTAATCTAGTCCTCTGAGAAATCTAGATTAAAAAAATTAAGAAACGGAGGCAATGACTGAAACACGCTATTTAGGGCATCAGTTTGTTTATATCCAGTGTGCTTATACTCAATAGTTATTTTTTAAATAACGCATTATTAATGGCAAGTGTGTCTCTCAAGGTCGGAACTTAACGTTCCCCTAGCAGAAGATTCAGTACTCATTAGAGAAATGCCTTTGATTGCCATCACCCTGCTACAACAAAGTCCTATTGAACATTCACAATTCCTGCAGATTTCAGTTATGGATCCTGTCAAAAGTAAAGTCTAAACTAAACAAGCATTTTTGCCTTTCCTGCATGGCTGTTCAGAGAGAAAGGACTAAGAGAAGGAGGTCTGTATCTAAAAGGAAAATGATAATTCATCAGCTTTCCATTGGGTTTGTATATCTTTCCTCACTCCTAGAAGTACAAATTTGCAAGCTTAGCATGTGGCAGAAATTCCAGTAGCCTAGTTAGGTGAGTTACTAGGACAAGCTTGCAAATGCAACTCTCACTAGGCTTCTCTCTCCCTTAATATTGTTCGGTTACCAAGTTCTTCAAAAAAATAAAACACAAAATAAAACCCCTCTTTTGCACAAATAGAAGTAGACCATTCATTGGCCACCACTATCTTACCATTCAGAGAAATCCAAAATGTTCATGTCCATGTTAAAAATAAATCAACAAATAAAATTTTAAAAATAAACTCAGACTTTTCTAAAAGCCTCTGAATTATCTCCCTCTTCAACATCATACTACTGGCAGGCAGGCAGATCCCATTTCCAAGTTATAAAAATGAAAATAAATTTTAAGTGCCCATTAACAGGGGGAAAAATTACCATGATGTTCTCAATTACTGTCTTGCTAAACATTTAGCTGATCTCTCCAGTTTGCTGAGACAGAAGGACATATAACATCGTGGCCTAGTAAGGAAGAAGTAATGAAGCCATTAATTCATTCATTTATAAAGCAACAAATTAACTTTCCTTCTTCACATGCACTTGGAGGTCTGAAAGGTTACCCGTACCATCCAGGTGCCTGAGTATCCAGGAACTGCCAGAAATCATACAGAAAAACGATACGCAAACAAGGTACCCAATTCAGGATGCAACTGCATGGAAGCAAAGAAAAGAAAAGAGAAGGACTATAAAAGGTTTATGGAAGGAAAGACTACGAAAAGGAGGACCAGACAAGCTTCTGGAAATCCAAGCCAGCTCTGACATTTGAACATGCTCTCTGCAATGTTGTTGGCCACGTGCTGGCAACAGATATTGCAGCACAAGCACCAATATACACACCCTTCTGGCAACACCCATTTCTGACATGTAATTAGGTCAAACCTTTAAGCCTTGTTCCTCCCCACATATCATTGATCAGGGAAAAAAAATGTAGGTGATTCTCTTAGACCTGTCTATATTGCAGGGATAAATAACATTGTTCCACTATCCAGCGTGGCACTAAATGTACAAGAAAATAGAGGGGGAAACAGGGAAACAAGACATTCATTAGCCTGCAGGCATCACAACTGTGAAAAGGATGCTTGTAATCTCTTAGGTGAACACACACACGTACACAAACATACAGTCATTTACTGTATTTTCACAGGCTTTTAGCTTATACTGTGTTGTCTTAGACTAGGCCTCACATTTTTCATCATTCAGCTCTGAATAAATGATTCTGAAACTTTTCCTTACATGTGTTTGTGAGCTTTGTACACTTCCATACTTCTTGCTTTCCCAAGGTAAACGGGAGAAAGTTGGAAGCACTAGCACTCCGCTACCTTTTAAAAGTGACACTGGCAGCAGGACTGAGCAGGTATGGAATCCCCCTCTCCCTCATCCGTCTTCAAACCAGGTTCACTTCAACAAGGGGGAATTTTCCTGTTGGGTGACTCCACCCTGGAAGCGGTCAGAAACCAGGGCCCAGTTGACACAAAACATCTGCAGCCATTGCACAGGCTAGGGCAGACCAACATCGTTTAGACAGACGCCATCCCAGCAGCTCAGGAGGTGGCAGCAGTTTGCATGAAGCCACCCAAACGCACACTTCACCGCTGCTCCACAGTTGGTGAGAACGCACCTTCCATTTTCTACGTGGTCCAAGTTATCTGGTACAGCATCAAGGGTCACAGCAAAAGAAGAAGGGCCCCAATACGACACCGTACTGCAGCAGCTACTGCTGCTAGCCATGAAAGTGGGAGTGAAAATAGCTTCAGGTTTTTTCCAGTAATTAAATGCCAGATCTCCTCAGGATTGTCTCATTGCACACCTCATCCATGCTGACAATCGGCAGCTAAACAGCATAATAATAGCATATATGTTCACAACCATCAGTAAATGCAACAGCTCAGTTTCAACAGCAAACTAGTCTGCCACGGAACTAAAGCAATCCCTGGCATCCAGCTACGGCGTAATGATGACCCCCATGGAAGGGTAGGGTGGAACTAGTTGATCTATAAGGTCCCTCCCAACCCAAACCATTCTATGAGTCTGATTCTATGGCAACTTGCTTCTGCACTGCAACAGGCACTTATGTATTATGGCATCAGACAGCTGAAGAAAGTACCTCTGACCAGCCTAGAAAAAAAAATTCTGTGAGTTTTCAGAATTCTGTGTATGTTTTCAGAATTCTGTGATTCTGTGACATCACTTTGAATTTTTAGAATTCACAGTCAAATAAAACATCCTTTAAATTTTGTGTGCCAATTATATTTGGTGTTTAAGGGTAAAAAAAATGGTACAGAAATATATCTGAGTAAATTTTACAAGTGCAGTTATGTCTCCCCCACATACTTATTGCTGGGCAAACTAGCAATGCAACTAGTTGCTACGCAACTGTCCCAACATTTATGCCAGATTCTTTCTGAATGGCCATTAAAAGTTAAAAGTCACCTTCAGAAGCTAGCTTTAGTCTATATGATTGGCTTTTAGTTATATACATTACTTCATTTCTAGCTTTTTCAGAACATAAGCTATTTAGAAAGAAACACAGAACTCCACCATGTAGTTTTTAGACCAACATTTTCCTGCATAGAAGCATCTTTAAAGAACTTGGCAGGTAGAATTGCTAGAGGGTGTTTTAAAATCAAAATCCTATTTGGTCAGAAAGAACGTTTTCTGTCCAGTAAATTCATTGAGTACCAGCATACTATCAAACCTAACAGCCAGCTGTTACTGGCGCACAAAGTAGCTTAATCTTTACAAGTAACTTCATCTTTTTTCCTCAGTTTCTCTGCTTTAGAAAATGAGTACATCACTTACGCATTCTGAAGTACATTTATACTTTTTAAAATTCACAGCATTGTTTAAAAACCAACTGTTTTTTCAAGTTTCATTTGCTTTCTTAAAATGACCTTAGAGTCACAGTTTCCAACACCTCTGAGGCTTTCATATTCTTCTGTGCATTACAGATCATTTTTATAGTTTATCATAATTATTATAATTACCTTTGTCGCTTCCATAATAATAGAAGACCGTCTTACTGATAGCACACCAACGCTTCTGCCATTCAAAGCCGAGAAAACTGTGGTCTGCAATTAATACAATTTGTGTATATAATTTCTGTTCAATAATGACATGAAGTATGTTACTCCTTTTCAAGGGTGAGGTAAGAGGGAGAAGGAGACAGGAAAGGTGCTAAGGAAATGAAACAAAATCTGGATATGAAGAAGAGAAATGTATGGCACTGAGAAGAAAATTAGAAATAAAAATTGGTGGTAAGAAAACAAATAGAAATTTGAAATCATATAAATAGAAAAGTCATGTGTAACATTAAATACAAAGAAATAAAGAACAACTTCCTAAATACTTCCTAGAGTTATTGCAGTATTAAGTGGTTATCGAAGTGACAATATAAGATTTATTGAATCAAGGTAAATATTGACTGAACCAAAGCTGAGATCAATATTTGCCCTCTTGAAGAAAAATAAATCTTGATGCTCACTGAAACATGAAGTCAACATATGGTACTTTTACATACGTTCCTAATGTTTTCTTCAAAAATATCTGAAAGTCTGAATTATGGCTGACAGTGGACTTTCACAGCTTGACTATTTTAGTCAATAAAGAAATAGAATTTCCTTTTAATACTACAGGAGCAATTATGTGCTATGCTTCTTTTGCACAATAATGCTTCAACATTTCAGCTTCTATTCCATTTTATTTATTGCTCCTGTATAAACTGCTTTGTGTGTATAACATCAAATACTGACACACAGACTTCCCAGATACAAAACATGCACTAGTTTTCACAAAGATAGTTAGACTTACCTTTTCTGCGTTTTTCCAGGTATCCAGCTTTCAGAACAAACTGAAGATCCTGAGCTGCAATAGGTGGAAATTGATTCCCTGAAAGAAAAGTAAGCTCTGTAAAGCAACACTTTTCAAGAAAAACGCTATAATAGCATTAACAAACTTATGGATTTTACACTCTCAATATACAGCAGCTACTGAAAAAAAGTAACTCTAGTAACTACTATGCCAGATTATTTTATGTACAAAAACCCTCTAACTATAAACGTCAAAGCTGTTGCTGCTGTCCTCACCGCTTTAGTAGGTAAAAATATAGCTGTGTAGCAGGTCCTGCAAGTCTCAGAAGGAAAAATGTGTAATTAAACAAGCTACGGCAACTTAGAAAACATTAGTTTGTGTTTTGAACGTGGTCTATAAAGCAAGTTCGATAATGAAAGCAGTAAGTTCAAATGTGCAAACAAAATCAAGTATCATAATTTAACACAATTAAATCAGGAATGTGGTTTTCAATACCAGCTTCACACAAAAACATCCTGAAACAACACACAAGGTGAGGACCCTCTACTGCACTGTCTACAAAAAAAGAAACCAGATTAAGAGACGATAAAAGGTGAAGCCTGCTGTTGACAGATATCGCCTAACTTGAAATATGACACAAAACTACTGCCTATAGGATCTATAGTGCAATACTGCATAGGCCAGAGACGTTGCACAGAAGTCAACAAAATTGTTGATCTATAGACACTAATTTTAGATTTTGCAGATCATGGTTGCATCTACAAAATGATGAGCATATTCCACCATATTTTGACCTTTTTCTCAACTGCTAATTCATAAGTAGAAGCATAAGACCAACCAGCCAACCCCGCCTGAACTTAAAATAGAAATATAGATGTTAAAAATTGCATCTTCCATCCTGCATCCTCCCTCTCCTAAAACAACAGAATTACTATTTAAATGGAACTCCTAGTATTAAGAACAGAAATATGTTAGACATGCCTAAATTAACATGTATATAGATGTCATACTGCTTACTGCAAGCAAAAAAGCAGAACAACAGCTATTCCTGTTTTTTAAGTGCATGTGAGCAACACAGTGAAGTTCCTACTACTTATTATCATCAAATATTCATAAGAATCACTGTAGGTAGGTGGCAAGTTTACACGGCAGCAATTATTCATCAAAATATATGTAATCTCATTAAGTTCTACCAATATAAACATACAAAAAAGGACTGTTATCAGCAGACAACCTCTGTGCTAAAAAAACACTTTAAGCTATGCAGGGTGGGTTAAAGATCAATTGTCTGACCTTGAACCAAGAACACTGTCTCTGGAAGATGATGCCAACTTCCTGGATTTTTAAGTCATCCTTTAAAATAGAATTTTTCTTTAATCAGTGTCCACAAATGAGCTGGTTTATGGTTGTCTTATTTACATACTGTTGTGAAAGGAAAAATAAAAGAGGTAGGAACTTGCAGAGAATGTTATTTTTTAAAGTACGAAAACATTCAAAATGAGACTGCACTCCTTAAACAATACAACTGGCTTTTTAGACAACAAAATAGAATTTTATATACACTGACATTTCAACTGAATTTTAATTAATATTCTTTTTAAAGGTTAGGACTACACTAGCTATTATTTCAGCTTCTATGGAATTCTTGCTACTGTTTTGAAAATACAAGAGTTATTGGCTCCATGTACATGCATTTTAAAATGCTGCAGCTGTCACCCCTTGCTTGATAATATACAATCACTGCACAATGTTAAATGAGAATTTAAACACAAAGACACTGGCTGGTGCAGGGTAAGTTTAACAGCTACTTATAAGATGATCTGATGATGATATTATGAGTGGGGGAGGTGAAGAGTTTTACAAATATAGATAGTGTGCTGCTTTATGTTGGTCATTGGGAGGCATCAGTGTGCAACACTTAACAGCTTGCTTTACCTCCTCCTCCCGTAGGGCTCATTTTAGAACAGTGCATCCCCACAGATGTGGAAGACATAAAACCTAATTAAACAAACAAATAAAAGCAGTTCACTCTTAAATTTTTTAGTTTAGTAACTTCAACAACTATTTGGATCTAATGTTATACGTTACTGTTTGTATCAGTTTGGGTTTTGATGAGAAAGCTTGGCAAGTAGTCATTTAGTGAACAAACCAAATGAGGTATTCAGTCCCAAACAAGCACATACTTTGGGGACTTCTCTTAACGTTGTTCTGCCTATAGGAAGAAGCTCAGCCAAGTTAACCACTTCCAAGAGCTAGAAATCAAAATTCCACACTACTCTCAGTTTTGCTGCTTCTGCTCAGACAAGTCAGGATAAATTTGATGATGGCGTTTTCTGAAACTGTATTTAATTTGCACAGCGCACTGAAAGCTCGTGAGGAAAAGAACCCGCATGAAAAAATGTCATCTTCCACTGTTCTAGTGACACTGCAAAAAGAAGCCATGCTCCTGCCCTCAACCTGTAGAGAAGCCAGTTTCTCCTGTTTCTCAAGCAACTGAGGCAGCAACTCCATGAAACATGAAGCAGCTGGTCAGCCCCACTGCCACTCACAGATCACATGCCTATTATCATCCTTCTGTCAGAGAAGCCTGAGAACCACAAAATACGATGGAATTTCAGGTGGATGGATAAGAGAGAGGGGCCTGGTGGTAATATCCCAAGACACATACAGCTGTACATGAAGAAAAAAGCATAAATCTGGCTAAATTCCTTCTTTCATTCCCCTGTACATCCAGAAAGAAGGGGAGGGAGAATAAGTAGTCTGAAAAGTATAAAGGAAAGAGAAAGAAGCATCCCCTCTCAGATTCTCATTAACCGCAGGTGCTGCGCATATGTGGCAGGAAGAAGGCACAAATGCAGATACACTCCTAGTACTGTTGTACTGCAACAAAAGTAATGAGGAGAATAGAGAAGAGAAGATGACATCTTCCTTCCAGCTACTGCCTTCAGTCAGTATGGAAGGCTCCTGAACTGTGTCACCTTTCTAACCTTTCTTTCATTTTTTTCCCACTGCCTTACTCTTTTGTCCACATCTCAAACTGGATTTAGAGTGAACTGCAATCCCTAGATGTGGGAACTCTCAACTGAAAGCTTGGGATTTGCACAGCAGGTTGGTTTTTGCAGTTGCTTTCAATCAAGATGTTCCTTCCCCACTCATTTGAACAGATCAGGCTTGGCACAAATCTGCTAGAAAGCAAAGTATCACTAAAGCAACACTTTGTTATAGTAAAGCAGCATTTGTTTACATTACACTAGCAACTGAGATTAAAGACTCATTAGTTGACTACTGCATGGGACTTTGAATAAAACCACTCCTTCTACAACAAATCTATTTAACACAGAGAAAGACTGACAAGAAATAAGGCTTTACTAGTTCTTTTAATAAAGCACTCTGAAGCAAATTAAACAACTTGCTTCAAACCATATACTCCTTTAGCGTTTAGAGCTCTGAATTCCCAAGTATTATACTCCCATGTACGCCCCAGGACATCTTCAGGACAAGGAAAATTTTTCCCTTCCCTCATAGATGCAGGTGAAATGGCCTGAATTTCAGTTTCTTCTAATTTCACTGGAGATTGTCCACTATAAGAACTGAAATGTAGGGATGCAAGCTAGCACCTACTGGTATTAACTTTATTGGGTGCCTCATTGTTTGTCGCTCAGATACTTACAGTCAAACTGACTACCAGATCACAGGAAAATTTCTCTCCCAAAAGCAAACCAGCAGAGACGACCATGTCTTCCTACCTACTTCCTACCCCTGTCTGGTCTGTTTCCAGATATGTCTCAAGGATTGAGAAATCAAGAAGGTCAAAAGACCCATAGTCTTCCCTGGTGTCTCCTTTGGTACGCTGGAGTTTCTGAAGCCCATTTTAAATAGCAAAGAGTAAAGCAGCACTCTGAGTCAAGAAGTGTCCTGTGGCTTGCAGCTGTGTGAGTTTACAGGTGGAGAAAGGTACAACGATTGCTCCTGTGTACCCTTTTGACCTAATTTCTGCTGTATCGTTGCCCTGACAGCGGTGGGTAAGCACAGAGCTGAGGATACCAAAAAAGTCCCCTTTCCATTCCTGAGTTTCTACCTCACAAATAATGTCCTGAATTTTATTCTTTTGATGTGAAAATCAGGTCAATACTATCCAATATCTGGGGAGATTATTATCTTTCATCCCCAATATGCAGTATAAAGTGAGGGAGGTCTGTCTGCTTAACGTTAAAAATTTTCCTTCTTTCTTGACTACACACTCACAGATGAATCTCCCAGAATAATTTCTCTTCTTATCCTGGTGGGAATTACTTCAATGTACTCCAAACTAAAATCTGCAAGTTATGCTCCACATGCGTATTTCCAGACTGATGTGTACAAAGGCCATCAAACACCAGATCAAAATATTTATGAGGCCTAAACCTTCAAGTTTTAGAGAAAAGTAAATTACACATATAATGCACCAGGCTCTTCCTCTTGGTTCTAGGCACTCTTGTGCCAAGTGAGCAGCTGGCAGTTATTATAATGCTACTGCTGCCAGGCTAAAAATTCCTCCAGTGAAAAGAAAGTGAAATGCTCTCACTCAAGCATAAAGCCAGCTTTTCTACCAGTCATGAAACCTCAGAAAAACATGAACACTAGTAACACAGGTGTATTAATGTTCAGGTTCCACTTCACAAATCCCACAAATCCAGTGCATCTTGTGACTTCAGAAAGACCTCAGAGTACACCTTATGGCATGGCTACATTTTTTTGCAGCTTGGTAATCAGAAAGTGAAAAGCCTGAATGATGCAATTTTGCACCCTACTGCAATGGCAAATTTGGCCTATTACTTAAAAGCAGTTTCATCAGTGTCACTTCACATGATAAAGCATTAAATTCAATCATTATGCATGGCACTGTGATTTCTAGAGGACCCAATGGTGTTAAAATTTCATTCTGTATACGAAATAAATAAAACAAAACCAGGTTGCATTATTCTGCACTGTATACCAATAGGAATATTTTTTATTTCTTCAATGTGGGCTAAGGGATACATAAAGCAAGAAATAATCAGAGGTCAATGCATTCTAAAGAGGTGCTTAGCATGCTTATGGGAAGTTAAACAGGCGAAGTGGAGATAAGTGTAATTCAGTAACAGCTAAGTGGTTGATTACAGCTTGCTTTCCTAGTAGAGGACCGTAGGTTTAACTGTTATACTGGCAAAGACTTCTTGCTCAAATAAGAATAATTCACTGTTCTTCAGTCCTTGTAAAAGAAGACTGCCAGGACAAAATACCTTTGTTTGATTATATGGAGAAAACAGTGACTGCTATTTCTTTCTATTTCTTTAACTCAAAAAAACCCCCACAATCACTACTATCGAAAATCGTTTTTCCAGCTTCCTTTTTACTGCACTGAAGACCCATTTATACAAATGGAGAAACTGAAATCTATCCTTGTTTGAATTATTGTTAGTAACAACTTTTACATCAGCTAGAAAACAGAGGAAAAATGCTGGCAATATGAAAGTGTCCTTTGTAATCTAGTATGTTTATCTAAAAACAAAATGTTGCTACTTTAAATATTGAAATGTTAACCATTAAAATGCAGAAAATAGGGGGGGGTCCTCAAGCTCAGGGCTTTTATGATATCTTTCAGGCTGAAATTCTAAATTGGCAAAGATTTTCTGAAAATATTTGTGTTAAAGTTGAGCAAAGGAGGAGTAAAGTTTCCAGCAACACAGAATGTATTTTCTTTTCTTCCCTCCCACCTCCATTCTCACATGCTTCTCCAAAATTCTTCGTATCTCTCCTTTCCATTTTGATCTGGAAGTACAGCATTTATCCATTTTTAATAGCTACTACAGAGGGATTCAATTATCTTTGAATCTGTACATAGCAATACACTGGGGTCACATCTGTTGCACAAGCACTGTGAATCTAGGCTAAAGAGGAGGTGTTTCAAGTTCATATGCATACCTTCTCCCCATTTTTTTTTTTATTAAAAAGTTCATGCATACTGAATTTTTAAAAATCCCATTTCCTAGAATCGTCTGATTAACGAAAGTTATCAGTAGGAAGATCACATAAAATCTCATTAGCTTCATTAACTGTCTTAAACACTTTTGCAAAGAATACTTCAGTACTTTGCAAATGTAGTGGCCTGGTAGCTCGGAACTGGTTGAACATGCAAGAATCAAAAGAGAAATGTTAAAGAAAACACATTTCATTCAGGGGAATAAATATAGTGAAAATGTTTAGCTTTTGAAACACTGATTCAAACAAAGTTAGCATTTTGGTCTTCAAAGTGCTTATTCCAAAGACTGCCGAGTTTGTGAAGTTTTGCTCTGGAGCCATCCCCAGCACTCACCATTGTGTTCTCTAATAGTTTACAATAATATTCAGAGAATAACTTGCCTTGATATATTCCTCTAAGAAAAGCCAGCAGTGTGTTTTATTAAGGAATACTTCAAGCAGTGTCATCTGTTTCTAGTTTTAATTCTTTCTAATTTCGGATATGAAGCTTGGGTTACAAACACTACCACCACACCCTCAGAGGCCTAAATGCTGAGTGTTTCTTCTTGACCGCTCCTTTGGAAGGAGAGTGGTATGAGCATTTCTCCTTTCCTTCCTGTAAGCTCAGGGGAAGGCAGCCTAAAAACCACTGCAACATATTCTTTACAGAAATATTTGGTCCTTTTAGCATGCTTGAAATCTGTCTCTTTTTGTCATTTTCATGTAGCCCCTAATTAAATGTGTTTAGATATTT
>Ga0065711_1008046_pt1 | contig 24182 bp, 12 predicted proteins | sample Hoacrofraction12_FD_59098 | JGI IMG/M metagenome (GOLD analysis project Ga0065711, IMG submission 59098) | Hoatzin crop microbial communities from Cojedes, Venezuela - Epithelial fraction 12 v2 (version 2) | ecosystem: Host-associated > Birds > Digestive system > Esophagus > Crop | place... | reverse complement strand
TTGTTCCTGTTCCCTTTGTTTGCTGTTCTGTTAAACTGCCCTTATCCCGACCCACCGGTTTCTGCCTGTTTCTTTCCATTCTCCTCCCACCACGGCGGGGGGGAGAGGTGACTGCGTGGTGCTTTTGTTGCCGGCCACAGCCAAACTATAACAACACCATTGTACTGGTTTCCATTCACTATCCTTAACTGGATCCAGATTCCACTTAGTTTTCTATTATAGATAACTTTTCAACAGGACTAATTATATTTTATATATCACTTTATTTTAATGTATCTATGATTTCTCCTTCAAAAATTCAAATTTTTGCCAAACATTTTGTAGTAAGCCTGGTATCTTACCCTTACTTCTATGTCACTAGTTGCTAGGTTAAAACATATAAAAGAGTATTAAATTTTTGATCTCCATCTTTTTTTTTTTTTAATTATTACAGGAAGATTATAAACTGTTTTAAGTTTACACTTGAGGTAAAACAGTAAAAACACATCACATTTTCTCTACGATATTCAAAAGTAAGTCATTAATACTTGCATGTTTTCACAAAAAGACAACAAAACATTAATATTATATAATTTCTGTATTTCATAATATATTTCCTAAACTTTTTGAATAGGCAATCAAAATTCTCTCTTTTTTGAGTTTTTGAAAAGTATAAAGGCATTCTGTTATTTTTAAAGTTTTTTTCTTCAGTCAGAAAATCAAGCTATCACTCTGAAATACGAACTACTTTCTCCTTGTATACATTTTGATCTTATGCTAATGTGCAAAGCATATAAAAAACCTGCTTGCAAAATTATCTTCCATTGGATTATAACTGATTTTCCAAAACCTAAGTGATATACTCATGTGTAAGTGTCAATGTACTTGGTCAAAGAATTTACCTTTACATAGATTACTTCTGCCTTTTTTTGTAGGATCAGAATCTCGAGCATTAACAGCTTTATTAACTTCAAAGTGAAATCCCCTTAATTTGCTAATTCTGAAGACTGCAATCATTCATTATCACATTTTAATGTTAATAAATGACAGCAGAATCATCACAATTTAAAAATTTAATTAAAAAACAGTAATAACTTAAGTGTAACTTGCCGTTTCATTTAAATTCCAGCAAAGTTATTGTCAGTGTTTTACACTAGATATTACTTTTCTAAGTGATAGAATGAAAGAGGCAAAGGAAGGAAAGTAAAGGCAAAGAGACAGACACAAAATCAGCATTTAGTCATTCAGGGAATAGAGGTAAGGCAGGCACCTCAAGTTTGACTGAAAGTGACAGTTATAATGGCTGGAGCACAGATGTGCTTCTTTTCATGCCACCACATGGATATTCTGATTTTAGTGGTATTTTGTTTTCAAGAAGCATTTTTCCAGCCAAATGCAATGTCTCTTGCCTTAGGTGGATTCCTTACTCCTGCTCCAGATAGCAGTATATCTCAGACCCCTTAGTCCATAATCCACTGAAACTTCCATCATTCTCTCTGCTGTTTCAACTAATTCTTTCATGTGAACCTGTTTCCCCATTTAAATCAGATATGTTATCTTTTATTCACTGTCATGCTTTTAGCTACATTTAAGTCTTTCAATTACAGACTAGTTTTCACTTGGCTTCTCTTTCTTCTACACCCACACAGTCTGGTCTTCATCCCACAGATGAATCTTTGGAGTTCATTCAGACTGCCTCATTTCTTTTCATCTCTGCCTTCTACACGTCAGATGATATTTTCTACTTTTCCCTTTGTGATCTCACATTATTTGTAAATTAGAAATAACCAGGAAGTGGGCCCAAGAAGCATACTTCAAAAACTGTGTTGTGCACTATCAATTCATTAGCTTACTCCCTGGTTCTGTTTTGGACCACTCAATTTAACTCTTGGTAGGACAATTTCTGGGTATTTTTCTGTATAATTTACTCCTGAGGCTACTCCCAAAAAACAGTATAGATAAAACTGGACCATATGCAGTTTCCTGCATTTTACACTCTCTTCCAGCACTATTCCTGAAGACTCCTAACCTTCAAAAAACCATATTTTCTCATACCATGCCCCAGGATATTCAACTCACACCTTTAGTTTCATGTAATAAAAACACTACCCTGCTCCAAAACTGCTAAGACGAAAAAAAGTTAATAACAAAAAAGTAATACAACCTCTCAAAGATATCTCACATAACTCACAAGAAAACCAGCGCACAGCCTTTCATATTTCTCCCTTCCTTTTTAATGTTAAAAAAAAAAATGGATGATTTAAAAGAGAAGTTACTAGCCCTGCTGTTGAATGGGTAAGAGCATTGCATACATTCGCAGTCAGAGTCATGAGTCGTTATGCAGCCCAAATCTGAACAGAACACCTTAATTATCTTACTGAGTTGATTGCTGTCAATGCCTACTGGGAAACACTGTCTGTTTTATCTATGACCTAAGCAGATTTGAAAGACTAATAGTGGAGTGCAAGGCTAAGTACACAATTCACTGTACCACTTCCAAGTTACTCATTTTCCCACCTCAGTTGCAACCAATTAAGTATAATTATTAATGTCAAACAACTGGGGAATTTTTTTAGGTGCTTGTTTTCTTCTCATCATACTCTCAGAAGGCATGTATTTTCAGACTTCCCTGCATCAATTTGGTGGCCTTTCATATAAAAGAAGATACTGGCCAAGACTCAAGCTCTTATATTCCACCTTTGTTGATCTAGCTGGTGAGTTTTGTAATGGTATCCGAGAATATTTTGGTATTTTAGAAATCGTAATGAAGTCCCATGTTATGCAATGAAGTTCTGAACTTTAAAAACTTTAAAAGTTTTACAGTTTTGAATATAACCATTTTCTAGATGTCTGGAAGAAGAAGAAGGTATGATACGAGAAGGTGTGATTGAAAATACCCTTCTGATCTACAACAGATTTTTATTGTTGATTGGTATCACATAGAAAATAGACATTATGGGTTCATTCAGCACATGCACTTAGTATATCACAGATACTTTTGTGTTTTAGAATCATGTGGGCTAAAGCTATTATGAAAAAATGATGATTTCCCAAGTTAGGATAGCTGGTTATAGCCACACCCATAGTGACATAGTGTGCAAAAAAGAAGAAGTAGAAAAATCATAGTTGGAGTGTGCTATACTCTGTACAACCTTGTCTGGTGTTTGACCTTTGAGGAATGACAGGGAGCTCGTGTGAGATAAATAGAACATCTTCCAGCTACTGTAACATGCTCTGGGGATCAGTTCTGCCCTAAGAATCAGGGACCCATAACTGGTTTCACAACAGCCCCTCCCACTGCCTTATTAAAAGGAAGGTTGGGACAATAGGAAAGAGGAGGTTTTTGCTCTGTCAGTCCATGACTCTTTAACCTCCAACTCTTTCCTACAAGCTGCTAATTTTTCATTTTGTTATGCATAGGTAACTGTTCTATAAATGTGTTTATATTTCTTTATCTTTCTATAAGAACTTAAACACCCTGGCTACATGAGGCTGTGAGGGAGAACATATTTCTGACCTGTCCTCTCTGTGCCCTATCTCCTGAAGGCTGGAATAATGGCTAATTTGGCTTCTATCATGAAATTCTAGTGATTTCTTCTCTACTTCCCACATGTGTTCCAGCATGATAAATAAAAGGTGGAAATTAGATGTTTCCTGTTCTGTAACATGCTCTACATGGTTTATTTGGGTTTCTAGGCATGGCTTACAAAGGTGGTGAGTGTTGTAGAGGTAACCTGCTTAGCCTCTGAGCAGCAGGGCACAAGAAATAGAGTTTTACATTATTCAAGCAGCAATTCCTCATACTGATCAAAAATTAGCTTTTGTAGGCTCTGAAGGGGTTCACCCTTTAATTCTTGCCTGCCAGAAACACTATGGCTGTGTCCCAGGTCCTGGAGCTTTATAGTGGAGTGTAGCAGACCTGAATGGTGGTCCATTAAGACTAGTAAGTTGTCCCTGTGGGAGGCTTCAAAATAAATGATAGTCCACTCAAGTAACTGAGAATATTTACCAAGAAAACAAAATTCTTCCCCAATCTCAGTTGCAATAGTCTTAAATCCTGAAGAGTTTTATCACTCCTTTAGTGATGTTGTTACACTGGAGAAACAAGAGGAGACAAGTTATAGGCCTAAATTGCAAGTACCAATCCCACAGAGCTAAAGAACATCAGAAATTACCCCATAATCCTCAAAGACTGATACATATGATATACTAGGAAGCAAAAGAACCTTATCCTCCAGCAATTTGAACAATCTTTGATAACTAGGCTGTTAATCAAGTAGTATTTAGCATATTCACTCTCCTTGCATGAATTAAAGAAATTACAATAGAGGACTTTTAGCAGTAGATCATACTATTGACAACGTATCTATTACCCAGCATGTTAGCAATTTATAAAATACTGTCAAATAGTTTATTCCAAAAGGCAATTGTACTTACCAATTTGAAAGACAACCTTTTTATTTGTTTTTTTCATGTCAATACATTCTTCCTTTTTCCTTATAAGTCCATTTATTTTAGGCAGTGTTGGTATTGTCACACTTTCTCTTTCTATTCCAAATTATTTTCTACCAAGCAATAAAAGTTCAATCGGTCTATCAGAATTTCTACATAACAAGCATAAATTAAGATTTACATCTACTTGCAGGCAACTTTCTTTTTGAAAAGAATTTCAGGTCTGCTGCATACCTTAAATATTGATACTCTATTTTATCTACTCCTTATCTCACATAGCCATCTTTAGGTCAGAGACTGATTCTTTATCCTGTGTTTGAATGCCTGTTTATACCAGATCTGAGGTGTAACATGATCTGGAAACATCTTTTTTACGAAAAGATCACAAAGTAACAGAATACGTACATTAACCAGTGGCAAATATTCTTCTAAACACACTGGTCATCAAAACACAAAAGCTGTAAAAATGCAGGTTTTCTTACTGATCCAGCTGATTTAATGAAAAACAATTAAAAGCCTATTGGGATAGAGCAGTTATTGTTTTTCATTATATGTATGGTTAAGAAAGCAACATGTGATGTTGAATATTTTCCTGGGAATAGGACCAATATAAAAACAAGGTAGTTATATACAATGCAAATATTACTTATGTTAGTAAGATAAGATGCAATTTGGTGCAAAAGAAAATCAGTAAATCTGAAAAGACAGAGAAATATTTCTCTATGCCAATCAAAGTACAAAGACATGAACAAAATGTTCTGAAAATTGTAATACTTACTCTTAAATATAACTCTGAAAGTTATATATCCATGTCAGTATTTTACAGATACCTCAGTCAACAGATATGACTCTTGATTTTTGTAGTGTTGAAAAAAGACGTTTCTAAATAAGTCTGCTTCTACATAGCCAACAGTAAATTTTGCTTTTATTCCATCTTTGTAGCTAGGAAACTTATTGTCACTGTCACTGTTTCATTCCTACAGAAGCCCATCAAAAACAACAGTTTATAGAAACTGGTTTCTTACGAAGATGTAGTAGAAAAGGTACATGTAAATTTGTCATGTAAGAAGCCAGTAAGACATACTCTTGAGTTTACAATGCAAATATACCTGGGAAATGTGTTTGGTTCTTTTTTTTTAATATGAATGACTTCTAGTCTGGTCTCACTGACAGAAGGAGTATTTGAGGGTGGAAAGTACTAAATGAGCACCTAGACAATATCTTCTAGTTTAATTTAATCTGAAAGGAACACCAAAATTCGTGTACCCTGAGACCATTTCACAGTGTAAACGAGAGCATGATGCAAACAAAATATGAACAATTGGAAGTTTACTTCAAAAGTTCACTCCTTATCTAAGACAAACAGTAATTCAGACTAATCCTATAGCTTCAATAGCACTATAACATGCTGTTAGAGACATTTAGGAGCAGTTTTAGTCAGTCTCCTAGATATCACACAGGGTTTAATTAATAAAGTTTTCTTCCATCAAACTGCTAAGGGCAGAAAACAAGGTTCATTGTACATATATTATACTTTGGCAATAAATAGTTTTGCACCAGTAGCATAAATATTTTCTTTTGCTTGTTCTAGTCAACATTTTTTCTTTTAGGAACCCCAAAGTAGCTGCAACTAGAATAATACTGACCTTATTGGGTTTTGTTTTGGTTACATGACATATCTTTTATGGAAATTTTTGTCAGTATGTTTGAAAACTAAAAACTAACTAACTCAATTGAATTTTGTGACATCCATTTGTATCTGCGCAAGATGATCAGGTCTATTGAAATGCTATTGTCCTTTCTACACCAAATGTATAGATTACATAGAGATGAACTATAATGCTCAATTGCCTCAAAGTTTGAGATACTTTTTACGCTCAGATATAAGTATTTATGTGTGACTTTTTGTTTTATTTAGTAGAGGTCTGAAGCTTATTTAAGTTCATTAATATAAGCGTCTAGTATTATTTGAGATGGCTTACTGTGTTTTGCCTGGCTCCCGCTTCTGTGCAAGAAGGCAGTTTCCTATGTAGTGACAGCCAGCTCTCTATAGGTGTTACAAGTATTTCATCATACAATCAACAGAGTATATAGAAAGTAAATCAGGTGTAGATGTCTAGGACAATCTGAATAACATTCTGCACTCACTTTTGACTAGATCACTGCTCACAACTGTGCGAGTCCAGACACTCAGTTCACATGTAAACACCTGTGCAGTATTTTAATTGACACATCTTAAGTCTCTTAACTTATATGTGAATCCCATCCCTGCAGAAATATCTACGTGTAGGTTGACCATATGTCTTTTTAGAGAAAGTCCTGGGGATGAAAACAAAGTGTACCACCATCCCTTACTATCTATATCATCTCTTTCCATAAGCCATGGTTTACACATATTCATGGCATGTTTTCTGTGTGGGTTTCAGGGCGTAAAGTGTTTATGGAGTCACTTAATTAAACACTTTTTTTTCCTACTTGATGGTTAATTAGGTGTAATACTTATGCAGGTGACTTTGAGGCAACTGCATTTATTACTGAAAAAGAAAACCCCTTGTCACGAAAGAGGTGGCATTTCTACCACAGAAAAGACAAAATGATGGAAATCCTGAGAAAATGCAAATCAATCTAAACTGAATAGACATGGTACAGAACAGCAAAGACCATTTTTATCACTAAGGACATTCAAATGACATCAACATCCAGCTGGGTAAGAGCCCATAACTAACTGTCCCTCTGCTCACTTGACAGACATTTCCCTCAGAGACAGGAAAAAACTGCAGAATATTAATATACCCAGGTAGCTGACCATGGACTGTGACATTTGTGTGGGGGAGGGGAAAGCATTACTTATTGCTGCTTTTTTGTTGTTATGTTCTTTTCTGTTTGTGGTCCCAAACTGTGGATGGCAGAGTAGATGGTTTGTAGTTTTTGCTCTGTACGGAGGCAAAATTAGAAACATAATAAGGAATAAGCTCATAACCACCATTAACAGTATACAGCAGTGTCAGGAAGTCAGCCTAGAAATAGGCATTTACTGCTCTAAACTTCCATCGTGTTTATTCATAAAGACATTTTTATGAAAATAACATACCAGTCTGAATGCATACAAATTACTCTTCCAGGGATAGTGAAAACAATTGCCAACCCATCTGAACCCTAATAATGCCAATTAAGAATGTGAAGAGCTAAAATATTTGCAAGCAAATTCAAAATAATATCTTTTAATTAAATCTATAATTAATAAAATTTTAATTTGAGTGTAACCAGGATAGTCTAAAAACTCATTGAGAAAAATATTTGTTTGTTTGTTTTTCCCAAGCAAACAATAGTAACGTTTTGACATACGCTAGAGACTCAATATATAATTCAGGACAACTAACCACAGCTGGCAGATTTCGACAGTGCCCAGATGACCAAACAACACTAAGTCTATAGAGGGACTGTACTTCAAAATGCAAATCAAAAATATTTTGCTGTGGCTATGTCTGAACAAATCTGTGGTCCTGCTTGTCAAAATTACATCTCAACATTGGATCTAAACATGATATATACAATATTACTTTAAATTTATGTAACTATAAGTTAAGATATCCGACCAGGAAATTAATCTAAAGAAAGACAACAAATGAGAAATATTTTGAGGAATAATTTCTTTCCAAGTGTGCAGTTACTAAGAAATATGGAGTATTGCCTTGTTAAGACAGTATACATGGAAATTACCAAGTGATATTTAAAATATGAAAATAAGGGAAAATGCCATATTGTGAGAAAGCCTGAATTAGTACACAGAATCATAGAATTGCTTGGGTTGGAAGGGACCTTAAAGATAATCTAGTTCAAATCCCCCTGTCATGGGAGGGACACTGTGTACTAAAGCATGTTAGTATTTACTATATACATTGTAAAAATGATTAAACAGAAAAAATTAATCTTTCATTATGTCTATATTAAGTAAGTGTAGGCAGAATGCTGAAATACATGGAAAAGAATGAATATAGGGATGATAGAAGATGAAAGTGTTATTTAAACAGAAAGGGTACACTGAAAAATTGTTAGATTAAGGACTGGGAAGTATTGCAAGTTATTACACCACACTACAATTGTTTTTTGGGGTGGTGGTAATAATTAATCATATTGTAACAAATGAGCATTTGCAAGTTAAGAGCCAGTTCCTAACTAAATTTGCAATTAATCTACTGTGTGACATAGGTCTCATTTTTTAAATTCCTTGGGCCTTACTTTTCTTACTGGCATAAAAGACATCATACTTTCTTTTTTTTTAGTACAAGGTGATCATAAGCTTAAACATTTCCTACTCTTTGAAAATTGAAAAAAAATATCCAACTGAAGATACTTTAAAATCAAAATGTATTACATTTACTTTATCAAGTTGTAAAGTATTCATCAAACAAGTAGATAAAATCCTGAACAAAAAAAAATCAATTGTTACACAGATTTTATGTTTTTTTAATTATAAACACATTGGGAAAGAAAATTCAGTATAACTATTAAATACTGCATATTCTCTTCTGTAGCTAAAGACACTCCTGTGACCACTACAAACTCTAGGTGCAACTGTCAGAATGAATTAGCCTAACTTGAACCCAATCACTGAAACAGTGTAACTTGCAATAGTGTACAAATATTTCATAACACTGTGATGGCATAGCCAGACACAACGGATTTTACGTTAATATTTGAGCAATGTGACAAGTGAAGGGGTAAAGAAAGACAGGAGTCCTTGCACCAGAAAGCATTCAAGGGATAGGAGAAAAAAGAACAAGAGAAGTAGAAGATCAAATGGGCAGGGCATCCTCCTGACTACACAAGAGGCATAGCTGGCAACAATAAAAACAAGTTGCATCAGCAGCACACGAGATATCCCACTTTTGGGAGATAGGCATTAATAACCTGTTAGGCATAAGTGAAGAAAAACAGCAAAGAAAGAAGACAATCTCATTTCATTTCAGACTTTTTTTGCACAAAGTGTTTTTAAGTTTGATCACTCTGATCTTGGTGACATAGAGGCACCAAGGACCACAGCCATCAGTGACAACCATAGGACATCACACTCATAGCTAGTTTAAACTGTAAGTATTAAAGCTGAAGAATTTTATATATGTGGTAATAAGGAGAAATTATGTGTAAGAATGAATCATTAGCACAAAGTGTGTTGTTAATAAATAAATTTAGTAAAGTGTTTGTTTATTTGATTGCTTCAGTTTTAAGTTTAAAACTGCCCTGAATTGTCAGTCTTAGAATCATAGAATCATAGAATAGTTTGGGATGGAAGGGACCTTAAAGATCATCTGGTTCCAACCCCCTTGCCATGAGCAGGGACATCTTCCACTAGACCAGGTTGCTCAGAGCTCCATCCAACCTGGCCCTGAACACTTCCAGGGAGGGAGCATCCACAGCTTCAAACACGGTCTTCTAAATACTCACACCACAGCAATCTTTATTTCTCTAATTAATATATCAACATATATGTACAAACATACATACCCACGTACAAGTGCAATGTCTTTTTTGTTTCACTTTATTAAGAATTTTTTTGTTTCACTTTATTAAGCATTTGGCATTGATAAAGATTAATTAAATACCTGAGATTATCTTTAATAGACTGTTGATGGAACAGGTGGAGAAACTCAAAAGGTGATTGCAAATAAAAAAGCCTTTATATTAGAAGCCACCTTAATCTGTTAGATGGCAAGATAACAATCTTAAACTATTGGAAATTATTGTAAACTATTAAAACATAATTATCACTTATTTGAAAACCTTTATATATTTTTTATTTGTTAATGGATAAACAGTAGCTCTTAGCTTTACTGATGTCCATAAAAGGCATGTTTAAAGCTTTAAACTGGCTCAACGACTTCTCATGACCAAGTTTTATGAATTAATCAGACTTTGTATGCAAAGGAAAAACACTTCCTCTTCTCCTTTTTTAATCTTCTTTTTCAAGATGTAAAATGCCTCCTTGTTCTCATACTCATTCACCAGACATCAATGAATTACTGTTTCTCTGAACTAGTTAATACTTTAGACACTCTTAACATTATTTTATTTATTTTAATTCTAAGGAAAACAATCCAATCTTTTCAATGGCTTTTTTAGATGACAGCTAATTCTTCTCAGTACAACAAATGTGCTTCTTTTGGCTTTGCAGTAATCAGCATTGTACCAAAGTCTAGTTTTCACAAGTGGCTGTGGCTGTCTCTTCTGCTAAATAGGATGGTATTTCTCCAGCTGCATTATCCTGTTGATTCCTTTGTGTTGGCATTAATGGTCAGCACAGTAAGTCAAATCTGCTTGATTATCTGACTGGAAACTAATCTTGCAAGGGGAAAAAAACCAGCTTTCAGCAGATCAGCAAGTTCATCTGATTTACTGAGTAAATTGCTACAGCCAGCATCACAGCAGCAATGGCAAAGTTGATGCATGGACAAAGGGCAGAGGTAGAAGGGGGGTGCTGGCACCGTCTCCTCCAACAGAATTGCACAGATAAGCTTAAAACAACTGTGAAGCAATACTTTTGTTATTCCCTCAATGTACCTAATGTCATGGAAGTGTGAGACCAACAAAAGTATGTTCCAAAAATCGGTTTTAATGGTGTCAAAAATAGTATGGTCAAATTGAACAGGGAACTTGTATTACAAACACTTTGGCAAACACAACTTATTTACAGGTTCGGGATGTCAGCTGGGAACGAACACTACATGGTGTGTAACTAAATCTAAGCTTAGAATGATGACTCAGAATGTACAAACCACTCACCCATAAGGCAAGGACATTCAGTCCTAGGAATTTTCTTCAGATGGCATCCCGATCCAAAGGGAGATTCTCCATCTGCAGGCCCTCTGCTCAGAGGAAGGCTGGCTCAGGGCAGGGTCTTCCAATGGGCTCCATTTACAGTTGGATCATGACTCGAGGTAATATATAGCTGCTATGGTTAGAGGGGGTCTCCTAGGTGGGTTTATTGGCTGAGGTAGTCTTTGGTGGGCTCGGGTATTTGGGCTAGTTGACTAGGGGCTCTCTGCATACATGACATGCAGCACGCGCCTCCCACCAAACTATCCACCATGTCCCCTGTACCACGCCATTAGACCCACTGTGGGGCAGGAAGGGAGTGCATCTGCCACACCTGTTTATGTAAAGAAAATGTAGTATTTTCATATTGATCATCACTTAATTCTTTTCATCTTAATAACATGTTCACTTCTTGGGTACATCTCCACATCAGGAAGAGGAATTAGTTTTAGAATGACAAACTGCATGCTTTTTTATATTTGATTTGCAGTATTATCTGATGGTAGGATAGTTCAAAGACAGTGAAAGTGTGAACAGAGTATAGGAAGAGGATTTACCAATATATACATAAATAGATTATTAATATATATCAATATTCATTTTTTATTTAGAGACATGTCCTGCAATTCTCTGCTTCTGGAACTGTCAGGTCTATAGACCGTGGTGGTAGGTTCCCACTTTTATCAGCAATTTAATGCCTTTTTCTGCTGAATAGGGACTGGATTTCTAGAAGGTCAACTGCATGGGGTGGAAGACATGCAGATATCCCAGAAAATGATTCACCAAGGGTGATACTGTACCTTTCAACTTCTGAGTACACCTATTGCACCTGCTTTGTGTTTGGGTCTTATCTGAATGTCTGTTTGAGTTTTTTTTTCTATTTTTCATTAGCAGAGGTGTCATGTAAACACACTATTGTCTCTGTAGTTTTATCAGTATTTATGTTGAGAGTGGCTAACTAATTATAAGGAGCTGGTACAATATTAACTCTTGCACTTTTCAACCCCTTAAATAATTTACTGTATTCTTTTTCATGGAGGAATTCAGAAATTCCTTTCAAGAAGAATTCCCAAGAGCTTTCCTTATTCTCTTTTGCATTGTAAAACCAGAAATACGACTATATTTTAGATTTTTCATGTATAATTTAGCTTGCAAATATGTTTATTTAAAGACTATTTGATTTCTCCTTGGCAGCTATAGCATGTGAAGAGCAAAAGACAAATCATAATCCTTTGCTTACTGTTTTTTCTTATACAAACCAAAGACAGAATAAATGGAATATTATTCACCAGCATTACTTCTTAGAATTGTATTGACTTAAAAAAATGTTAACTTTATCTCTGAAGTCAAGAATATAAAAAAAGAATAATTTTTCTTCCTTCGTGTATTTATTTTTCTTAAACTGATGTTTAAGAAAGTGATTTTAGATGTGAATCACAGCAGTGGCAATCTTCTAGGAAACCAGATTCTAATTTTCAGATGCCACAGAAGCCTCAGTCTCTCTCCAGGAGAAAAATAAACAAAGAACAGTTCTGTATCTAAAGTTTAGATATGTCCTGTCTTTGAGAATTTCCTCAGTAAATTATAACACTGGATTAGTTTCTGAAAATTAGTGCTTATATTAGTGATGCAAGAATGGCAGCATTCAAAGGTACTTAGAGATCTGGCTGATAATGTTGAAAAAGCACACTCCACAATCTTTGGAAGGCTGAGTCAGGGAAGGTTCCTGGTGACTCAAAAAAAAAGCAAATGTCACATTCATCTTCAAGATGGGCAAGAAAGAAGGCTTCAGGGAGCTGGACACTGGTGTTCCTAACCTAATTCAGTGGAATATTATATATCAATACCTCTGGGAAGTAACATTAAGGTCTGTGTAGGACAAGAGGAAGACTGAGGCCAGATGGTGCTTGAACCGAGTTACTAGAATCATGGTATCATGACATCATTAAGGTTGGAAAAGACGTCCAAGATCATCAAGTCCAACCATCCACCCAACACCACCACGCCTACTAAACCATGTCCAGAAGTGCCAGATCTGCACATTTTTTAAACACCTCCAGGAATAGTAACTCTACCTCTTCCCTGGTCAGCCTGTTCCAATGCCTGATCACTCTTTCAGAAAAGAAATTGTTCCTAATATCCAACCTAAACCTCCCCTGGCACCACTTGAGGCCTTTGCCTCTCGTCCTATCACTAGTTATTTGGGAGAAGAGACCAACACCCGCCTCACTACAATCTCCTTTCAGGTAGTTGTAGAGAGTGATAAGGTCTCCCTTCAGCCTCCTTTTCTCCAGACAAAACACTCCCAGTTCCCTCAGCTGCTCCTCATGAAACTTGTGCTTTAGACCCTTCACCAGCCTTGTTGCTCTTCTCTGGGCATGGTCCAGCACCTCAATGTCTTTCTTGTAGTGAGGGGCCCAAAACTTAACACAGTATTTGGAATGTGACCTCACCAGTGCCGAGTACGGGGGCACGATCACCTCTCTACTCCTGCTGGCCACACTATTCCTGATACAAGCCAGGATTCTGTTGGCCCTTCTTGGCCACCTGGGCACACTGCTGGTGCGTGTTGAGCCGGCTGTCGACCAACACCTCAAGGTCCTTTTCTGCCGGGCACCTTTCCAGCCACTCTTTCCCAAGCCTGTAGCGTTGCATGGGGTTGTTGTGACCAAAGTGCAAGACCTGGCATTTAGCCTTGTTGAACCTCATACAGGTGACCTCTGCCTATCTATCCAGTCTGTCCAGATCCCTCTACAAAGCTTTCCTACCCTCAAGCAGATGAGTACTCCCACCCAAGTTAGTGTCTTCTGCAAACTTACTAAGTGAGCACTCAATCCCCTCATCTGGATCACTGATAAAGATATTAAACAAGACTGGCCCCAAAACTGAGCCCTGGAGACAGGGGTCACAGAGACAGAGAAAGAGAAGAGACAGGCATAGAGATCCTGTTTACTTGTGCATAGGTGATTACGACTGAGGTTTCGACTTTTGAATATTTTCATCTCTGTACATACAGTAAAAAGTGTGAGTAGGGTAACAAAATACTTTAGTATAAAATTCTATTTCGTCCTTTCCTTACAGTACCTTGATGCACTTGTTCTCAGTTCAGAGAGTATTTACATATATGGAACTGGCTAAACATGTCTGACTCAGCCAACATAGTTTACATGCATAGAACAAATATTAACTACACTCTGTCTCTGTTGATTCCTGCTATAGGACTATAGGAAGCCTGAACAGCTTAATGAAAAAAGAATAGAATTTTAACATACAAAAGAAGTTCACTGCGCTAGCTGCCTAGTCTGTACTTGCAAAATTAAGTCTGTATTCTGCTGCTGGAAGTTATCAATATTTAACTGACACTGACAAGACAAAGGCAAATTGTATGAAGCAAGGATTATTACTGTGAATACATAAGTCTTTACCTGCAGTGCCTTTTATATTAATTGATTTTAAGTATGCAGTTATAAAGAGTTTGTGTCTCATTAACAAATTAGGACATAATTATCAAATATTCTTTGGTAGGACATCTAGCCTAGCAGATAACACTGAAACAATGGAAATAATTCTGTATTGGTTTTAAAAAAGCTTTGATAGTGTCTTAAGTAACATTGTTAAAATCAAAGTACAGAAATATAACTAGATTAAATTCTCAGACATAGATACACAACTGATTGAAAATCACCCTGAACGAATAGATGTTAATTTCTTGATTGGGTAGTATATAAGGTTTCTGGCCTGCACCTAGTTTTGTTCAATACTTTTATTGAGTTGGCTGGTAGAATACAGAGCGTATTCTAAAGATTGTTGATGACATCAACAAATCTGACTAAATCAAATTAGAGGGGTGCAAACACGTTAGATGATTGGATTTTAAAGTTAAAAAAAGAAAGGTGTTTTCAAATCAACAAGAAGAACAGCACTTATGAGTAGTAGAGTGTTACAGTTCAGTTATGTAAAATCCACTAATGCAAAATTCAGAACACACAGCTAAGAAACATTACTGCTCAAAAAAATGGAAGTCCACAGTGGTCCGTAAATTAACCTCTGGTGTTGAGAGAGAAGTGATTCTCTTTATGAAAAAGGAAAATGTCATTTAGGAAGCCACATGCTTTACATGCAGATAAGAATTTTTCTGTCCTAAGTTTCAGTCTTACCTGGACCCACTTTGCAAGAAAGCTGCAGTCAAAATAGGAGATAGGAAGCAAGGATGGCAAGAAAATTTGAAAATACAACTAAGGAGGAAAGGTCAAAGACACTGGTTTTGTTTTATTTAGCAAACTAAAAAGATTACCAGGAAAAGGGTGATAACCAGGTGTCCTCATTCTGTTGGTAAAATAAAAAGTTTATGTTAAATTATAAGAAACTTTTTCTTTATAATACAGTGAACTGTGTGAACACATTAACAAAGAGATTATAGAACACATTTTTAAAGAATTGAATAGATATTTATCTCTGGTTATATGTGTAGTCAAGTTATGTTTCATTCTTCAGTAGAGGAAGACTGAGTGATATTTTACAATAACACTCAGTCTCTTATTTGTGATTTTATGATGAACATTAATAAAGAGTGGGAAAAATGTTTCAACTGTCCTGAGCTATAAAATATGCTAAATTTATTAGGAAATATGTCATAATTATATTGTGACAATTATAAATGTATAAATAATTTATTAACATTATTTTCATGGTTTAGCTAGATATCAGGAAGAAAAAGGAAGCAAACGTACAGTTCTGCTGCAAATGTCCATGCACCAATACTCCAGTATCATTGATGTGATGATATTCCCCAGAATCACTTTTCTTAGAGCTCATGGTGGGCAGAGCAGATATTTATTTCATAGGAAGTTTTAACTTGTGTTTAGTCATACACATTTACTGCTATTTTCTCAGGAGATTTGTTCGTATTTTTGTTATGCTATATCAAAGCACAGACTTCGATGTGCCAGATTTTGTATTTCTTAACTAGAATAATTGGAACAATATGTTTCAGATATGAGAGAATACAGGGAAATCTTATTATATGCTTGCTCTGCTTTTATATTCTCCTGAAAACAGCTACTACTAACCAATTTTAAAACCAGTGTATTGAGCCTGATCAACCATTGGTCTGATCCAGTATGGCCAGATGCTTAGATTTTCAAAGGACTTTCGACACTGATTCCTCTAATCCACACCCCAAAAACAGGCTCCAAAGAAAGTCAGGATATCACTGCATATTCACATAGTGCCTGACAGAAACCACTTTGTTCCACGATTTTTCTGAGAAGGCACAGTGCAAGACATTTTAGATATGACAATTTTAGTCATTTCAGGCAACATTTTTACCATATTAACTCTTTAAAAGGAACAGGACAATCTTGGAGAAAAAAATATCCAGTTTATCAGTTACTGTGATTGAAGTGATAACCTGACCATGTATGACCTCTGTGATACTGTGCTAGGTTATATATTTTTTGTTATTGATACGGTTTGTTTAACTAGTTAGGCTCTAATTTCAAAAAAAATACAAATTAATAATCACAGTATGCTACACAATTTCCTTTTACAGAACTAGGACATTTTTTTTAAAAATCTGCACAAAACCATAAATGTTGAAAAATCATCTTATATGACAGCTATATGCTCAAAAACCCCATTTTCCTCTGATTTAATTTTATAGTGAAAATAATTCAGTCAAATTATATTTTGTCTGTTATTTAAAAATGAAGAATAGTGAAAGCGTGAAACTGTTTTTTCACCTTTGATAAAAAAATATTTTTGTAATTGATGGAGATTGAAAATCAAAAATATAAATCACAGTAAATGCTGATTTATAAAAATTCTTGAAGAATGAGAAAAGAATTTGTATGAATGCTGACATAAGAGCTGCACTGAGCATAATGCAGTTTAACTGATAGACAGCTAAGAAATTACATCAGGTTTCTTCTAAAAACAAGCTTAAAAGTATATATGAACACACACAGTTATTCTATAGCCACAGATGACACATTCCTCTTAAATCACATATTCTGTATAATGCTGACATAAAAATAAACTATTTATTTTTCTTCAAATATTTATACACAATTACAGTTATTTTGTTTACCAAAAAAAAGAGAACAGCAGAGACAATGGAGTTCTTTAAATGTAAAATGAATTTTTACCAAACTTGTGTAGCCATTTCAGTTGGCTGGTTTTATGAATATTTTGTGCATGTTTTACTGATCACAGTGTTTAACAACGTATGGGTCATTTACATCAACCATTAAATGTTAGGAGATAAAGCAATGCGATATATATGACAGAGATGAGCAGAGTTTGGATTGACGTCTAACTGGCTTCCATGGATTGTCTATATTTTCTGAATGTTTGCAAAAACACATAGGTGCATTCCTATTCCAGATAGAAAATCCTTGTTGTGGTTTGTCAAACATGTTGAATACATCTTAGTAAACAAGAAATAGCTTCATTTCCATTTTCTTCTGGGTACAGAACAATAGCATTTTGGCTCTGCAAACAACTTTTTCCCCGGACTGTTGTCACCACTGTTTAGCCCTCTGAGGTTAGCATTTATTGATTCTGCTTTTACTTTGATTGGATCTTACTCACTTCAGTGCTTTAGTAAATTGAAACCTTCTGCAGTTCATGGAAGAAATCTGAGAGAAAGGCTGTGAGAAAATGTACACTGACCTCAATTTGATTCAGACTCTATTGGTAAAACCATTGTGATCAAGTTGCAGAAACGATCTCTGCTAGCCGGAGATAAAAATCAAATCTCATATTCTCAACAAGCCTTTAACCGGAGCAGATTTAATTATTCTCAAAGTAGAAAACACAGCATCATTTTCCTATAGTCTGTAAATATGATAATCAGTCTCTGTTTCTCTCTCAGTCTGCAAAGATGGACATCTCCTTGTGACATATACATTTCTAGAAGGAGATACATCAGTCTACCTAATTTGTGCTTGAGCAGTCGGGAAGTGGCATTAGCTACCTTTTAATTATTATTCTTTGACTGAATTATGTAACTAAAGCAATAAAAAAAATATTAATCACCTTTGGAAAATGGCATTTGTGAAGAAAAAACTATATGATGCAACATATTTTTGTGTTAGCAACAAATTTTGAAAGAAAATGTTTTGCTATTTTAGTTGTGAATATTCATTTATAATAATTTCATTACTGTTTTGCTATTACAAGCTGTAGGATAAAGGTAATATAGTCCCAAGTAGGATGGACTGGGTCATAGAATTATCGCTAGTAACTTTGCTGGGATGTTGAGAACTTGACTGTTCCAAGATATGATTTTTAGCCATTAATTTTTTTTGTGAATTATCAACCCAAACCAAATTTTCTTAGAATCTTGAGGTTCCATTTGTGTTGAGTTACACTACTGGTTAAATTCATAATACCAGGAAATCTAATGTGGCCACCAAAATATCACAAATAGTTAAAATGGAAGTGTTTCACATCTGAACACAAATACATTACCTGGCTTTAAAAAGTTAGGGTTTTTTTCTTGAAATCTTTTAATACAGTGCAAAGATCTTGTTTGTTTGCTGTTTTTTTTATATGACCTTAAATGTCACATGGTGGTATGTCAAATGAACTAATTCTGATCATGTAAAATTGGATCATGTCTCACATATATCAACTTGATTGATTAAATCTGACAAGATGCATCAAAATGTGATACATATGCTTCAAAATCAGAAATCACGTGGGCTTCTGAAAACAATAGTGTTTCCTAATCATTTCTGCAACATATTCTCCCTTGGGAATGAAAACAAACACATAGCCAACAATGCAACGAATTTCACTGAATCTTGAACAAGATGATTAAAGAGGCAAAAGAGAAACAGATATTTTTGCTCCCTTTCCATAAATGCACTGGCAAGTAAACTAGATGTATTTCCTTTCTTATTTCACGGTAAGATAGGATTTTTCAAGAATATTTTGTTATCCTATAAACAAAGAAAATTAATTTGGTGCAGAAATATTCCTGAGACAGAAAACACATTTGATGTCCCCTTTGAATACTGCCTTCATCATAAATCTTAAAACATTTCATCATAACACCTAATAACATGGTAACAGGCTTCTCAGGGCCCACATGCTGTCCAGTGAATGCATGTTAATTCACAACATTCACAAAAATCTTCCTACTGAGGATGAGGAATTGAATTTGTGTTTAGCAAAGGAAAAAATGTATTACATTCAAACTTAATCTAAGCAAAATGGGAAGGATTTTCTTATATGGTAAACTTTTACAAAAATTACTGAGCTAGGTTTTATCAGCTTCATTTCGACTGAGTAACTCCATGATTTATGATTTAGCCATAGATATCCAAGAGATAACTTTGGAAATAAGGTAATAAATAATTTAAATAAAACAGAATCTGGCTTCAAAATTCTCAAATAGTTCACTTTCCTTTAGGATTTATTTCCCCACACACTCCCTTTTCTTTTACCTGAAAGGCTCTCTGTAGTTCAGAATCACAATTCACAGTAAAATTAAAAATAAGGGAAGTTGCTTGACTGCTAACAATGTAGAAACACCAAACACTTTCCTTGAACCCAGCAGAAATAAATCAGCTGATCATTTCTTTGCTCAGACTTTACTTAGCCCAGATAATCTTTCATCAAAGACTTTTCTCGTGGTCATCTTAATAGCCTGTATTCACTTGTAAGCATGGCCTGGAAGCTATTTCTGTCACTTTCCATGGTGTGTCTTGCATCCTTTAACTCATAAATTGTGATCAGAAAGAAGTATTTTCATTTTGGATAACTATTTATATGTTTTGTTTGAAGGCCCTTGGTCTTCTGCAGTCTAGTATCACACATAAATTTAGGAGCTCTTTCATACCACAGTAAATGAAGGCAGTGGTTAAACCTCCAGCTTCAGTGACATGTAACCAGACCAGCAACACTATTCTGGGTTAAAACACTAAGGACTAACTGGCTTTATGGGGTAAAACCCTAAGGACTAACTGGCTTTATGCTGTTCTTATTATGTATTTCTGCCAAGTTCATTATTTCTGTGGAGGTCTGAAAAGACCTCAATATAATTCAATACATATTAAAGCTTTTAATGAAAATGTGTAGAGAATAAAGATTCATATAGTTTGTTGCATGAATATTTCTATTTATATATTCAGAAATTCAGGACCTCAAAAAAATTAGTGTCATAAAGTCCTGTAATATTTTCATGTACTACCTTTCCCTAATACAGAAATTATCACATATGTAAATAATTTTGAAATGAGTTGTCTGCTGACAGAAATTGAAACCCAAAGAGGCAGTAGTTAGATTTGGCAGGAGTGTTACCTTTGTCACTGGGTAATGAGAAAAAAGAGGGAGTGAAAAAATATTATTGAAAGCTGAGGAAAACAGAGCTTTTCTGTCAATTTTTTTTCTGCTGGCATCTTTCTTTTAAGTATCTGCCCTGGAGCATTTTATTCTTATTGTATTTCATTATTTTACTTGCTTATATTTCACAATACAAATTTAACTCAACCAAAACTGATAGAAAACCAGTTATTTTTAAACTTTTTTTCCCAAGGTTGTTAGTGCATGTTGTATTTGAGACACATTGCCATGAATGAGGCCTGACCTGAGTGCTGGATTATCTCCGATTTCTCCCCCTGTACAGCTAAACAAACATACAGCGGCCTCGGTGAGGAGAGGACAGGGCTGCCCCGTGCTGGACACAGCCCATTCCAGCTGGCTCCAGCAGTCCCACTGCAGGGCATGGCTGAGCCTAGCAGCCAAGGTGGTGGCATCTCTGGGAAAAAGTATTTAAGAAACAGTAAAATGCTACGCAACAGCATGAGGAGTGAGGGAAAAAAGTATCAGAAACAACCCTGCTGTTTCTCTGAGAGGTCAGGAATGAAGGGGTGAATTTGAGTCTGGGAAAGAGGGGAGGAAAGGTGCTGTTTTAGTGTTCGACTTTTTGTTTCACTCAACCTGAATGAGTAATTAAATATTTATTTTATTTGGCGGTAAGTTAATTTTCCCCAAGCTGAGTCTGTTTTACCCATGACCATAACTGGTATGTGAAGCCCCTGTCTTTATCTCTACTCAAGAGTTTTTTCACTCCTATTCTTTCTATCTTTGACCCACCACATCCTGCTTAAGGGGATGGGGGAGAAGTCAAGTGTCTGGGTGGGAGTTTGTCTGTTAGCCAAGGGTAACCCATTTCAACAGAACACGTCAGTGGTGATTTTCAAGGCCTACACCTAATTACTAATTAATTGTCTTATGTACAAGGTCGTGGCTCACCCTAACAGTCTAAGAGCCTGTAATATTTGCGTTTCTATTTCGGGCAGGAGCCTTGGTTTTCTCTGGGTGGAAGAGAAAGCATGTAGAATGCTGTCTGTGTATGACCAAATATATGCCTAAACTTGTTTTGGGTACACATTCAGATCAGGGATTTGGGAACTGATCCCTTAGGATATAAAATGTATGAAGTTCAGAACCGATGTAGCCTAAAGTTAAACAAAGAAAAATGGAGCACATTCTGCTCAAGATTTGCTTTTTGAGATTTCTTTTATTTTTTGGTAATAATTCTGAAGTACATATCTCTTCACAGGAAGTATGACAGAGGAAGGCACATGTAAACAGATCTAGGACAGAATGTGATGTGACTGCAATTGCAGCAATATTTTGGTGGAATTCATCCCACTACATTTAAAAATCTAACATGTAGATTTAAATTCTAAGCTAGCTGTCTAAATTCTATAGTTGATAGACTACAAATAACAAGCAAATATTTTCTAGGCTGAATGTTTACAATGTCAACAACCAATGTTAGGTAAAAATGGAATTTTGTCCCTGCTTCCAATATTGCAAGGGTATGCTAGAATAATACATAATATCTCACTAAATATCATAGAATAGTAGAATCATAAAATCATAGAAAGATTTTGTTTCGAAAGGACTTTATAGATCATCTAGTTCCAACCCCCCTGCCATGGGCAGCAACAGCGTCCACTAGACCACATTGCTCAAAGTCCATCCCATTCAACCTGGCCTTGAGCACATCCAACGATGGGGCATCCACAACTTCTCAGTGTAACCTGTTACAGAGCCTCACCACCTTCATTGAAAAAAAATGTCTTCTTTATATCTAATCTAAATCTACCTTCTTTCACTTTAAAGCCATTACCCACTGTCCTATCACTTCCTGCCCTTGTAAAAAGTCCCTCTCCAGCTTTCATTAGGTACTGGAAGGCTGCTATAAGGTCTCCGTGGAGCTTTCTCTTCTCCATGCTGAACAACCCCAACTCTCTCAGCCTTTCTTCATAGGAATCATAGAATCATTAAGGTTGGAAAAGGCCTCAGATCATCAAGTACAACTGTCAACCCGTCACCACCATGCCTGCTAAACCGTGTACTGAAATGCCATATCTATACGTTTTTTGAACAACTCCAGGGATGGGGACTCCACCACTTCCCTGGGCAGCCTATTCCAATGCCTGACCACTCTTTCAGTAAAGAAATTTTTCCTAATACCCAATCTAAATGCCCCCTGACGCAACTTGAGGCCATTGCCTCTCGTCCTATCACTAGTTACTTGGGAGAAGAGACCAAGACCTGCTTCACTCCAACCTCCTTTCAGGTAGTTGTAGAGAGTGATAAGGTCTCCCCTCAGCCTTCTCTTCTCCATACTAAACAATCCCAGACTAGATAAAGACGTGTCTGCTAAACTGGAAACCACTTGGATTTAACATATTTGCCAAATTCAGAGACTGAGAGCTTTAAGGATTTTTTTGTCTTTGCTGTTATTTTCTCATTTCTTTAAGCTTTCTATGTGAAGCCTATCTCTTTTATCATGTGAATGTTTATCTTGTTTGCAGTCCTCATGTAGAAAGACATATTAAAAAAGGGAATTTTTAGCTTGTAGCAGGAGTTCAAAGCATACTATTTGAGGAGCTAAGGGTTAAAAATAAGTGATACTTTAAGACAAGGACAATACCTGTACAGAAATAAACTAATACCTCAGAGGGAGAAAGGCAGTCAAACTGGTGAGTGTATTAATCTAGTCAGAGTGTTAGAGAAAATCAGATGGACTACAACAGATATTGGTGGGAAAATAGTATGACAAGATTAGTCCAATTAATAAATGGGAAAAAGATTAAATTAATAAAGGTTTTAAATAGATAAACTGCATTAAAACAACTTGTCCGTAAGAGACAAAAAGGTTGACAACAGTTTTGGCAATTAGAAAGTAATGAAGATCTTGTAAAGGTATCTGGTGAAAAAGAGCTAGAAAAGGAGAACTTAGTTAATTGAAATGCATGCAAATAAGCAAGTCAGCTGAAGACTTGATTCAGTAAGAGACTTAACAAGTACCTGCTTCTAAACAAGTGAATACTTTCATGGATGGCAAAAGCATAGCAATACTTACACGATTAAACTAAGCAGCCATCTAATTATCCTGCTGAGTCAAACCTTATATAATGTCAAAACAAGACTTCCTGGTTTACAAAGTATTTATATTATCTTCTGGAAATATATTTAATGATTTTACCTCCCCTTTAGTTCAGACTGAGCTGTCAGACAGCACTTGTGTAGAATCCACAGACCCAGCACAGCAGACTGTAACAAGGATGACTGACTGTACAGCCTTGGATTTAGGTCACCCTGTCTGTGAATGGTAAGTTCAGAGGCTTCATTTCCTGCACTGTTTAAGTATCTTGTATTGTAAAGTCATTGATTAAAACACTCAAGGATGGCGCGGATGCTTCCATCCTCCTTACTAAATTTGGGGTATTAAATTTGGGGTATTTGGGTAGCTGAATTACTAAATTCAGCTTATCCTGGAGGCCATCATGAAGCAAGTGAAAGAAAAGAAGGTTATCGGGAGTAGTCAGCATGGATTCACCAAGGGGAAATCATGCCTGACCAATCTGATAGCTTTCTACGATGACATGACTGGCTGGGTAGATGAAGGG
>Ga0065711_1004294_pt1 | contig 24183 bp, 20 predicted proteins | sample Hoacrofraction12_FD_59098 | JGI IMG/M metagenome (GOLD analysis project Ga0065711, IMG submission 59098) | Hoatzin crop microbial communities from Cojedes, Venezuela - Epithelial fraction 12 v2 (version 2) | ecosystem: Host-associated > Birds > Digestive system > Esophagus > Crop | place... | reverse complement strand
AGACGGGCAGCGGCTGAGGTACCGGCGGGGGGGGAGCCCCTGTGGGCCGGCAGGACCGGGTGTGGGGCCGGCAGCCCCCGCGGGTGCGTGAGGTGCGGGGCTGTGGGCGCCGGGTTTGGGGCCGGCAGCCCCCGCGGATACGTGAGGTGCGGGGGGGACGGGCAGCCGCCTGTACCTCAGCGTGTGCTGGGGACGTGCGGGCCGGAGGTAGCCCGGGCGGGCAGAGGAACGTGCTGGTCAGGGCGGCCGCTCTGAGGAGGGTGAAGAGGAAGACATCTTGGGGTGAAGAGAGGGCCTGGGCGGGCAGCTGTGGTGGTGAGCGTCCCCGAGGTGTCGAGGTAGGTGAAGGCTGTGCTGGAGCCGGTGGAGCCCCTCAGGCAGGCCTGGGCTGCGGTGCTGCTGACCTCGGGGTGTCTCTCCCTGTCTGCCAGCTCTGACGATGTGTAGAGCAAGAGGTATGCTAGCACTCTCCGAGTAAAAATAATATGCTGCATCATGTGTTTAAAAGCTGTTGTAGTTGTCCTGGATTTATGTTTCCTGTTCCTGTAGCTGTCGGAGACCTCATTTCGATAATTGAATGTCATGGTGAAATAGGAGAAAGAGGAAAGGAGAGTAATCGCCTCCTTTCCTCTGCCACAGGGATCTGGCAGCCCCTTCTGACAGCAGTGGGGAGACCCTCTTTGTTCAGGGCAGCACCAAGATCTGTCCCACTCATCTCAGATTCGTGTTTTGCTCTATCTGAAAGGAAAAAAAAAGTGCTTTTTGCTTTGGTGCCTTTGCTACAAGACCTGTGTGAATGACCCGATTGTCTGAATAGGGTAAGTCTCGGTAAGGTCGTAAGGGTGGGTGAGGTAAAATGTCTGTGCGGAGTAGCTGCATCTTCCTTTGTGCGGTGGTAAATACAGTGATGAGATACAAGCTGTGGAAAGTGCTGCTGTGCCAGAAAATGGGTATTTTTCTTTCAACTGCATCAGTTGCTTTAATAAAAAGACCGACTCTTCCTAGAAACTTTTGATGACAAGAATACTGTTACTATATCAGATAGACTGAGAAGGAGGCTGAAAATGCTGAGACTTGATAAATTTTAGTGATAGTATTTCAGTGCTTTTTAGGGATGGTCAGGAATTAGTGTGCGTGCTGAATAACAGTCTTCTGCACTGCACCGAATAGTGTTTTTACCAAGCAACTTCTGCAGCACTGTGTTACACTCTGCCTCTTCTTCGTGTGCTATAAAGGGCATCTTTGTTAAAATACTGATTTGTCATCCTCCTAACAGTTTGAGGGCAGTAACTGATAATCTGCAGAGGCTGGTGGGCGTCCTCACTGCAGAGGTCGACGAGGAGAAGAGAATGTCCTGTAAACAAGTGGCTCTGACATGGATGGAGGACTCTGACGTGGGCTGAACAGACCTTGCAGGGTGGTACTCTGGGTGTCAGAGGAGAGGACGCCGGTCTTTTGCTGTCATGTGTCACTGCAGGCCCATATTAAATTTAAAACTGGCAATGGCTTGCTGTTCAAAACACCAGAGTTGTTCTGTAAGCATAAGCAGTGATGTTCCTGCTCATTGTGCTGCAATGGAGAATAACCTGGAGGCTGTGTATAGTAAACTGAGGAGCCAGCTGTTTTCAGGGGTAGTTCTATACATGATCAGATTAATATGTTACTTAATTTTTTTCTAGGAGGGCAGAGCAAGCTTGTGTAACTCTGGATTTTCAACAAACAGGTTTGCATTTCTCCTGTTACCTGTTCGTGATTTCCCCGTGGCGTGGCTGTAGGGTTAAGCAGGGGGCTGTGAAAACTTGTAGTGGGAGCTGAAGACTTGAATGAGTGGAGTTCGAATGCCTGCCTTCAGTATTGATGTTTTCTACTCTCTCAGTTGCGTATTCTGTCTTTCTCAACTTCCTGTTTCTGAACTGAAACCGTATGGCTCAATGAGTAGAAAATAGCACACTGTCGGTTTTGGGAATGGGGGGAGATAGCAAGAAGCCTGAGTCATTCAAGCAGGCGGTCGGTAGTACTAGCCGGGAGTGGCATCCTGCCGGCTGCAGCTCGGCTTCCTGTAAGGCAGCCTGGGAGCCTCCGAGGCTGCTCACCCTGGGCTGGGAGAGGTTTCCTTCTCCAGAGTTCCGGATGAAGTGCTGTTTCTTTCACTTGTGTATCAGGAAGATGCCTTTCCACGTTAGCATTATAATGTATTGTTGAGGCGTTATTTGGTCTTACGAGCTATTGAGGGCAGTGCGCTGAACTGTAATAGCTTTTCAACCTCTGACAGAGGAAGGCAAAGGCTTTCTTGGTTTCATGACAACTGGTACCAGAGGTACTTGCTTGTGCCTTGTAACAAGCAGCCATTGAAGAGGATTCTTGCATATGCCCTACAGGCAAAGTAAAACATTTTGTTACAACTGCATGTAGGATGTGGAAAAGCAGAAAAAGTGAGAAAACGTAAGGAAAAAAAAAAATCTCTTGTTTCATTGCATTTTCCAACCTGTCACGAAAATCTCCTTCCGAGTAAGAAAATCTTAGCTGTAGAAAATGCCTGTATTTCTCTCTGCATGCACTGATTTTCCTGTGTCTTGGAAGCTGTATGCTGCCCTTCAGTGTGTTTCGCTCTTGAGATGATAGGAAATTGTCATGCAGTCTGGGCAGTATCTTCCACTAAATCCATCAGTGTATCGGAGCTGGGGGGGTTATCATCAAAGACTATTGCTGGGATGTTGCCAGAACACCAGCTGAATAACAAGTATTATCTGTGCTTATTAATTTTCTTGCCGGTCATACTGTTTGTTTCACATTCTCTTCTCAGTTGGACCAACAAAGCTTCTTTTTTTAACTGTTATTTGCAGGGTCTTGTTTAACTTGACAATCAGATATTTTCAGGGTTTTCTGGGGATTTGTTGCAACTTAAAACTGTCTTAATACATCCCTTTAAGAGCGAAATATATTTATGTATTTCTGGAATTACCTAATGTAGCACATTATACAAAGATCAGAACAAGAGCAGTGCATGCAGAAGTATTCAAAGCATGAAACCAAGATGTTAATGCCCATATCAGCAGTGATTTCTGTGTAAAAAGCTTTGCTTTTTCGTACGTTTTGCCGCAGGCACTTCTGTACCTGGGCAGACTCTCACCTGGTGTGTTAGCAACAAGCGCCTTGGCTTGTAACACTGGGGAGTTTGTGCTGTGGTACTTCACAGCGTTGTAATTGTTAGTCCCTCGTGTTAAAGCGTATGTTCTTAAAACCTTTCGTCAGCTGTCTGAAAATTTTGAAAATTTTTCCCCATAAGGGTACAGTTCATGTAATAACAGTAGCAGAGCACTGGATTTGATTTTTTTTTTTCACTAACACTTTTATTATAGGAACTACACAGGCAGCTGTTTCAGCTTCATAGTTCCTTTCTGCCATGCTGAACATGTAGTTGGATAGTGGACAGCGTATTACAAGCAGGAAAACTAGGCAGTAAGTTGAGAGTAGTATTTCTGAAGAGGTTTTGTACGTTCATAACAGTTGATGAGACATTGAAGCTTGTCTAGAGAAGGACAGTTGTGGCATTGAAACCTGTGTGGGTGTGAGGCTGAATTGTTAGAGTGTCCTGTGAAGACAGAGCAGCAAGGACAGATCCTATGACTGTGAAGCGCTGTAAAGGACGTTGCATCTGAGACAAATACTGTCAATGTGACTGCAGGCCCTTTAAGACTGATCAAAACCCTGTTTTTTGAAACCAAAATCACCTGAAAATGTGCATATCAGTCACGGTTTTGCCAAGAAGGCAAGACAGATGATGGGACTGGAGAGGTGGGACAGTTTGTAGGGACCCAAGCGTCGGCCTTACACATCAGGTGCACTCCCCGTATGCGCAGACCACAGGCAGGCTTCAGGCCTCTGGAGGGCTTGGAGGGTACTGGGAGGACAGAATACCTGACTCAGCAACTTGGAAGGTTAAATGCTTGTTCATCCATATCACTGCTGTTCACTCCGCGGAGCTGCGTGATGTGGTGACTTCAGCCACTCTGAACAGCAGCTGAGGTTTTTTTGTGCAGAAAATGCCTGGCAGCCCCTCAAATAAAGGTAAGGAAATGCACCTCTTTCTAATGAGGGTGGAGTATCCCCTAGCCCTGGACACCTCTTAAGGAAATGGGTTGGAACAAAGCAGCGTTTTCTAGCTTTTCTTTTGACAGCCCAAAGCTGGGCTCCTCACTTCTGCCTAGACCTTCATTTTGGGAAGTAAAACAGTTTTGAACAGCTTTTGTCGGAAAAGATGGGTCCGGTTCTTGTGCAGGTCCTCTTCAGGTACTGCTCTAGGCTGATGGTGCTGTCTCGTGAAGTGGGTGGGCAAACCTGGGAGGAGGCTTTTCCTGGAAGCAAACTCTTACAATTTACTGTTAACGTACCTTTCGTGCAATCACTAAATGGAGCTTGCAGAGAAGCTGGTAAGATGGAAACACAGAACAAGTGCCATTTAAAAGCCACTTGTGCTTTTTTTTTATTTGGATACTGCTTGTATGAAATGTTATTTAAATGCTAGGCTGGTTGCCAGGAGCTGGGTTGTTGTTAAATGTACTTTCCGTTAGAGCTCTGTATTGGAAAACTACTTCCTAGTGCTGCAGGCATTGGAAAGGGTGGGTCACATCAGGGTGTCCTGGTTGCCCTTCTCAGGATCTGTGCCTCTCACTGTACCCTCCATCTTCATCTGTGCAAAGGCCAGCTGAATTGATATCTGACATGCCCAAAATGTGATTCCTCCTGACTAGAGCAGCATATGAGGTGTGGTGCTTGTTCTGCTGTCCTAAAAACAAACAACTTCTTGCCTTTGAATTGCTAAAATCTGCTAATTATTTTTTTTTTTTGTTTTGGAGGGGAGGTTGTCTAGGTGTTCCAGACTGCTGATCTGCTTTGGGTGTTTTAATTTATTAAACCCCCATTAGTTTTCAGAGGGCTATTTCTTGTACTGTTCTCTATGCAACAGAGGGCGTTTAACCCTGTTTCAGTACCCAGATTAGACTGTCATCTTCCCCCCCCCCTCCCCCCAGCGTTTTATTTAGTTCATTCGCTTGCACAGGAGATTGCATTTGAAGGATCTGACTTGCAGGCAGCTGTCTGTAGGGACTGGTATTTCTTTGCAGGTAGGTTAGCAGCTGTGAACACCTACTGTGTAAAAACGCAGATGATTCTACATGCATGCTCTTTTCAGTTTTGCCAAGGTAACAAGGTGTTGTCAGTGCCAACAGGTAGAAGCAGATTCATGCTGGTCTCCAGTCACTTTGAAGGCCAGAATTATGCTGACCTCAGAAGAGGTGCTTGGGTACGTCCCTCTTGTAAGAGGCCTTTTGGAGAAGGGAAAAGGGTGAGACTGAGTCTTCTTGGCAGAGTGTTAAGGCTCTTTGTTTGGGAACCCCCTCATGCTATGGAAGAGCTTTTCTTCCATCATGCTTTCCTTTGTTCTCTTCATTCTTGGTTGTTTTCTTGCATCATGTTATCTTGTCACCAAAAGCTGTACCGGTTCAGGCCCTTGTGCTGTGCCGCAGCGCTGCTCTTATGAAGTGAGATGGCGGTCAGATATCTAAATGAGGCTGCTGATTTCTTTTTTCCTAGTTTAGGGGGGGAAAAAATCCTTGCCAGTGATTCCTAAACGTAGATGGGATAAAGGTAGATGCCACTTGATTCATAATTGACAGTGCGCTGATCTGTAAAAAGGTGTAAATAGGTGGCAGCTTGTAGATGATGAGACTTTCCCAGGTTGAAAGTAAGGCTGTTTTTAGAGACTTGTGGGAGAGTCTGATATCTGGTCAGTGAAATGGTGGAAGAGCCTGCAGGCTGGTAGTTCGGTGAGCAATGTGTGCGAGAAGGACAGTGGTTGTAGCTGTACGTGTGCAGTGATAGGCTCTCCATGAGCTGTTCCTGCTTGGAAGGATCTTGCAGTTACAATTAGCGTGGTGCAGCTTGAGCTCTGTGTTTGGCTTAACGCGTGGCCAGAGCTGTTCTGGGAGTGGGCTAGGAAAGGGGCGGAAAGCAGAAGACTGCTGTAACACTGCACAGTAGAGCTTCATGCAGCCTGCTCGCTCCCTCTCAGACAAACAGTAAAACTAAAGGCAAAGCAGTGGGTGGCAAGAATGACCAAGGAATAGGACAGGCTTTGTAGAAACAGAGTGTCCTCAGCTCAGGAGAGATGCCTGGAGAGAAAAAGATAATAAATTCATGAGCGTGCTGGAAGAGGAGAGTCAGGAGAGGTGACTGACTAGCTCTGTAAGCTGCGTTGGTATGCTGACTTTGTAAGAAGCAGTAAATTTAAAGCAATTGGAGAGAAGCAGGTACTTTTGAAGCTTAATGATGAAACTTGTTTCTTTAAGGTGTATGGGTTGCGAAAATGGACAGTTTAAAAGAGTGTATATAGTGTATACAAAGCATAGTAGTTCACCTTTTTGCTAAGACATAGTCAAAAGCAGGTTACAGTTGTAGAGGGACTTACGTTCTCACATAGGATGGTGCTTCTTACGTATGACATCTCTGTATGTGTCTATATATATACATGTACATACAGTGCCGTATGTATTCTCTATGTGCTGCATTGTGTGTGTACTCCTACTTCAGTACTGGATTTCTTTTTTGCAGACCTTAGGGGAGACGGTGTGGCCTTTTGGGGTATGGTAAGCTGCTTGTTTAAAAATAAAAACTTTCTGTTAGGGTAGGGGGAAATGGTGTTTGCTCAGGAGTGTGGAACAAAGAAGTTCAAAGATAGCTTAAGGAAACTTAATGATATAGTAACGAACTTACCTCTTAGCAAAAGTACTAAGGGGAGTGCATAGAGGAAGGAGTAGGAACTTGTTTTGTCATTCTCTTCAGGTGGACTAGTAATTTCTCTGTCGTTAAGAGCAACAGATAGGGTAAATGCTTAAGTGACGATCAAGGAAATCTCTTCGTTTTCTGGGTTTAGTGCTAAATGAAGTTTCACATCGAATGGGACTGTTCACTGCTATACTGGCTTTTCCTGATGGACCTCCTGCAGTGCCATGAAAAACAAAGGTCTTTACTAATGTGTTGCCTTCTTTCTTTCGAGCTTGGCCTCAGAGAGGTGCTCATTAGGAAACCCATAGATATGAGCTCTGATGCAAACTCTTGGTCTGAGTTGCAGCTCACATGGAATTGCTAGTTGGGGTGAGAACGCATAGCAAAGCTTCATAATACGTTTGACTAGGAGCTCAAATATGTCTGTGAAAAGTATCTGCTTAATGATTCAAGGCTGTGCCTTGCAAACACATATCCAGGTGAGTAAATAGGGCTAGTAAGCATGCAAAATCATGTGTGAGTTCATGAGAATGAGGAAAATCTAAATACTGTCACACAGTTCAAAAAGGGCGAGTAGGGAAGGGTATATGCGTGGCAGTAACTAATAGCGGAAATGAGGGACAAGGTAAAATTCTTCCCGAGAATGTTACTGGGGATAAAGACCATTGCAAGAAGGCTGACCTTCACAGCTGAGGTGGAGCTGGGAGGGCGTGGACGGAAGTAGTACTTGGGATCTCTGGAGAACCTGGTTTCTACAACCACCTCCTGGGTTTGCTGAGTGCCTGGATAAATGCTTTGGGGAATTTTCTCATTTGTTCATCGCAGATAAATGTCCAGTACAGTTGCTGCTGAAACTGTTCCTGCTGGATGTTCTCTTTTACTTCTTTCCTGATCTTGGTTGTGTTACTTTAGTCTCAACTTTGAAGGGAAAAGTAACTTGTGCCGTGGTGGAATATGCCCAGTCTCATTCTTCATCTTTTCCTCAGTTCTGTTTTTCTTCTGAGGTCTGGTCTCTGCCCAGGCACCTGTCTGACTTTTAGTAGACTCTCTCCAGTTTTCTCCCTGTCCCGCATTAACAGGCAGAAGCTTGCTTACTAGCTCCACTCCAAACCTGCCTCCTCTTCAAAAAGTGTTTGACATGGCTAATGCAGAGCTGTTAAACAAAGAGCACTGGCATTTCTTTCTTGTTTCTTATGCCACCATTTCCCTGTTTGCTCAAGGCATTGTGGGACTTGGGATTTTTAACCACTTCTGTCTGGTTTCTCAGACTTTTCTGCAGAGCTGCTGATGTGCAATTTTCTTTAATCATCCCCCACAGCTGTTGGTTTTAGCCAGGCTCTCATCTTACCACACTCTTTCAGTGGCTTCTAGGCTTTACTAGGTACAGCATTGTACAGTTGATCCCCATCTCAGACTTTTCTACCCGTGTGGTTCCACCAGCAGTTGTACCAGCCCTCCGAAGGGCTTTTAGTATAGTCTCACAGTGAGTGCTTGCGCATAAATCAGGCAGCCGTGGGATAGTGGGCAGGCTCCCTGCTTGGTATTGAAGGGAACAGGGAAGAAAGTGAATGGCCAGCCCTGATGGTGGAGGATGGCCCCTGGGGGTCCTGGCACAAGTCCCCGTGGCAAGGAGCAGTGTGATGGCCAAGTTTGTTATCCACTGCTTGAATTTGACATCACAGCCAACTGAGGAATTGCAAGATCTTTTAAGCCTTGCTATGCCACTAAAATGGCAATGATATTGAATATAGATAAATGAATGGATGCATATGAAGGGACAGAAGGGAACACTGGACTTCACTGAATTTCACTGGAAAGGACAGGCTGAACTAACTGTCCTCTTAGGTAGGAGGGCTTTGGAAAACCAAAGTTATGAATGTGACTCTTTTCTGGAGCTTGGCAATGATCACCAAAGCAAGCTGAGCCCTGGGGGTTCTTAAGAAAAGGCTTACAAACAAAAAACACGATCTGCGGTTTGCTGCCTTTGAATGCCCTATGTGTGTGTGTACACACACCACGTGTATGTATCTAGGATGCCAACTTACAGCCGAGAACAGACCTGGAGGGCCCCAGAGAAGGGGGAGGTGGATGGAGGGGCTGGCTCCTGCCCGAGGAGCAGACAGTGGGCTGGGGCTCTTAGGCGTGGAACAGGGGCTCCCACGTGCCTCCTCCCTGACTTGGTGAATCCCTAAATCCGGGAGGGTGACTGCTGATCCCTGCCTCCTGCAGGCACCCCAGTGGGGCAGGCAGGCAGTTGTCTCCAAGGCATGCAGCAGAGCTTTGGATCCCATCGCACTGGGAGCGGGTACTGCAGCTGTATGCCAGCTTGGGGAGGCTGAGCAAACTTGGGGGAAGTTCGCAGGGGTCTGTTGGTTGTATATTATTCTTGTTGCTTTTAAGATGAGCTGTTAAGTGGTCTGTGTGGACTGACAATGGAAAACAAAAATAAAATTCCTCTAATCCCTGGCATTGGTTACACAGTTAAAACTCTTGTGAAAGACATTAAGAAATATCATTTGAAAGGTATCAGCAGTGCTTTAGCAGTTAACTGGGACCGTGCTTGGTATGCACAGCAAGAGGAGTGTTAGAATGAATTCAGGTGAATGACAACTGCAGGCTGGTGAGGCCCGGGAAGACCCAGCCTGCGGAGACTGCAGGGCTTCTTGGTGTCATTGTGGGAGGGATGTCAGCCCTGTGCCCTTGGAGTGCACCTCTGGAGTCGCTTCAAGCCAACAGTGGTCTCCTGGGCACAGGGATCTGTAATCAGACTGGCTGTCACTGCGAGAGTGGGACGGGGCTGCGTGCATGGGAGAGCCCCGTGGTGCCTGTACGGCAGTGAGCATTGTGCTAGCAATGTTCAGGCAGGAGTAACATGTAAATAAGCAGGGAGCCTAGGGATCCTTCCTTGGGGAGGGACTCTCTGAGGTGATGAACTAGCAAGCTGTAAACAAACAAAGCTCACTTCGAAGATGTCAAGGACTGCAGCAGCTAAACATAGCCTCAGAGGCTTGGCTCACTTGGCTTCTGCCCGGCAGATGACTGCTCTGGGCTCGCTATAGAGTTACAAAGGTGAAATTCTTTAATCTGCGTCACACCAGAGCTCGGTCTGGATGTGCTAATGGGTCTCCTCCAGACTCAAAATCTGCACATCCCCAAGAGTGGGTGCACAGTAGTGAGCATCCAGGTCAGTCTAGCCCGGCTGCTTGCCCTTTCCAGCACCATGCAAAGAGGATCCTGCTTGTCAGCCTCTCCTGCTCCATGCCAGCAGCGGTGAGCCTCAGTGGAGGCAAATTATGCTCCTGGTGTTTCTCCCTGAAGCCTGTGGCGTGTGGGAGGAGGTATGCAGCAAAGGGGAAATGGTGAACCTCCTGCACTCTGTAATGGTGAAAGAAAATAGCAGAGTTCAGCTACTTCAGTCAGGATAGTTCCTGAACATGTGGTATTAAGGACACTTCTGTTTTTCAAACAGAGAGAAGCTTTAGAAACCTAATGTAAGAAATGGTTTGCTTTAGTCATGCTGCTTAGAGGTTAATTAAAGTTGCATTACTTTGACAGTCTTGTCTTCTAATGACTGTACCATGATAATATATTAGATAGGTTTTAGGAACATCAACTCTCTGAAGTCTCTGAAGTGTCTTTAATGTTGCTTTTTGAATGAGACTAAGCTTAAGGTCCTGATTGCTTGTGGCTGCTAGATGATTCAGTTGCTTATTACTGGAAGAATACGCAATGTGCTGGGTTACTGTGTCATCAGGAAATTATTCATATGCAGTCTTGCTCCAGAGTGCTAGTCTGGATGCTTGTGACAATTAGCAGAAGTATAATGGATTTCTGTGTTCCCTCTTTCTCCGGTTGAGGCAATCAAACGTGTCTGGAACAGGCTGCATTTCTGCATGTTTTTCTTTTTAATATTGACAGAAACATGAAGTAATCTCTTCTAAATATCTCTTAAAAGCAATTTAATCATGAGTGGAAGCAGGGGATTTTTACTTTGCAGTTGCAAGACTGCTAAATGTCTTAGGGTGAATAGCTGATGCACTGGAAAGTAGCAGGTCAGTCTGCTGCTGAGCTAAACTAATGTCACTTAAATGACTTAAACTCAGTCTCTGCTCCTGTGGTAGGGTTAAAAATAAACTCACTGCTTGGCCAGGTATTTTGAGGTCTGTTTCTCACACTTAATGTAGGGCTTTCTGGAGAGCAGTCTGAAATGGGAATTATACAGTCATAGATGAAGCAGACAAAAGCAAACCAATTCTTCTGTTTGTTTTTCTTCTTCTGCAGGACAGATTCTACATCCCACATGAACTACGAAAATCCTCCACCTTACCCTGGTCCGGGCCCGACTGCCCCTTACCCACCCTATGCACAGCAGCCGGGTGGTCCTCCTGGCCCATACCCAGGCTATCCTCCTGGACCTACTGGGCCATACCAGCCAGGCCAGCCAGGTTATCAAGGTTATCCCCAGTATGGATGGCAAAATGCACCTCCGCCTCCAGGACCGGTGTATGCAGATGGGCCTAAAAACACAGGTATGCCTAGCAGCAGTGGTGCGATGTAATCGTGACCCTTTCTGACTTGCAAATGCATGAGTATGTGTTGACCCTGAAGTAATACAGTTACCAACATCTTGCCCTAACAGGGCTGGGGGAGGTGGAGACTGGTTTGAAGTGGCGATTCTGTTTATAGCCTGTTTTCCTGCTTTATTTTGCTGTTGTGTCTTGAATGGTTCTGTGGTTGTTGGAAAATACTGCTAAACATCCTCAGTGCTGATCTCTCAAGGGAATCCTTATGCTGAGGTTGTTATACATGCTTTTGCCTGGCTTTAGATTTGCCACAGCTCTGATTCTACCCCTCTTTTGGTTAAGAAGTTTCAACCAAAGGCTGCATATTTAAAGCTTGTAATATTCAAATATACAATTGCTACTGAATTAATGTGCATCAGTTTTCTGGAGCCCATCAATATCTGTCCAAATGATCTAATAGTGCGATTGGAATAATTCCTGTACTTCTGTCTTTTTCTGAAGTTGTTATCATTCTGTGGAAAAACACAGATTGCTGGGGAAGGAGGATGGTGTAACTTAATATGGTATGCTGATTTATTCTGGCACCCATAGCTCTTGTGGGGCTCGCTACAGTGCGTGGTGCAGGCTTGAATTGTCAGAGGAGGGCTGAGAAGATGATTAAAGGACCAAAGCATCTTTCTGTGAGAGGAAGCTGAGAGAGGTGGGACTGTTCAGCCTGGAAAAGACAGCTCAGGGGGGCTATCCCTGTGTGTAAACACCTGATGGGAGGAAATGAAGAGGGAGCTGGACTGTTCTCAGTAGTGTCCTGTGACGGTACCGGAGGCAGTGGGCACAAACTGAAACACAGCAGGTTCCTTCTGAACACAAGACAACACTTTTCTACTGTGAGAGTGATAAAACACTGGCACAGGTTGCCCAGAGAGGTAGTGGAGTTTCCACCTGTGGAGATACTCAACACCTGACTGGACAATGGTCCTGGGCAGCCTGCTCTAGCTGACCCTGCTTGAGCAGGGTGTTGGACCAGGTGATCTCCAGAGATCTCTTCCAACCTCAGCAGCTCTGGTATTCTGGTTGTGGTCCCTGCCTTTTCCCATTGTAAAGAGGAGGATTTAGCTTGGGTGTTTTTAGTAACTCTTTGTCTTGCTGTTAAGGACGCTTGCCTAGAGACAAAGTTTATTTTCATCAGCTTTTCACAGGCTTTGGTTGTAAAATCTCTGCTCGTACATCAGGGGGGTGTACTCATCCCCTCACTGTCAAGCATGGGGACTCATGCTGTCATGCCAACTCCAGTGCCTTCTTTCAGACTTCTTCAGTGATAAAGGTAGTCCCCAAGCACAAATACAGGCTGGGTGGAGAATGGATTGAGAGCAGCCCTGAGGAGAAGGACTTGGGGTTGTTGATTGATGAGCTCAGCATGACCCAGCAATGTGTGCTCGCAGCGCAGAGAGCCAGCCGTATCCTGGGCTGCATCAAAAGCAATGTGGTGAGCAGGTCAAGGGAGGGGATTCTGCCCTGCTGCTCTGCTCTGGTGAGACCCCACTGGGAGTCCTGCATCCAGCTCTGGAGCCCTCAGCACAGGACAGACATGGAGCTGTTGGAGCGGGGCCAGAGGAGGCCACAAAAATGATCCGAGGGCTGGAACACCTCTCCTGTGAGGAAAGGCTGAGAGAGTTCAGCCTGGAGAAGAGAAGGCTGCGGGGAGACTTTAGTAGCAGCCTTTCAGTACTTAAAGGGGGGCTACCAGAAAGCTGGAGAGGGACTTTTTACAAGGGCATGTAGTGATAGGACAAGGCGTAATGGCTTTAAACTGAAAGAGGACAAATTTAAACTGGATATAAGAAAGAAATTCTTTACTATGAGGGTGGTGGGGCACGGAAACAGGTTGCCCAGAGAAGTTGTAGATGCCCCCTCCCTGGCAGGGTTCAAGGCCAGGTTGGATGGGGCTTTGAGCAACCTGATCTAGTGGAAGGTGTCCCTGCCCCGTGGCAGGGGGGTTGGAGCTAGATGATCGGTAAGGTCCCTGCCAACCCAAACCATTCTGTGATCCAGGCTGGGAAGCCAGAAACATCATCACTCTTTTTCTCTGTTGCAGTGAATATCACAAACAGACCTGAGCTGTTGAGGAAAGTCTTAAGTACCTATAGGTGTTCTGGCTGCCTTAGGGTGGCATGAGGATGTGACCAGAGCTACCAAAGGGCTGTTCTGCAGGAGGGAGTGTGTTGAGGACTTTTGTAGAGGTGCTGTTCAGGTGGGAGCTGCTCTCAGGAAGGAAAGGAGACTCAGGGTTTGTATGTGCTGAGTGTATCTGGCATGGTCATGGACTGACTAACCTCAATTGGAAAGAAAGGAGACTGACATGTACCTCAAAGCGAAACCTAAGTCAGTACTTTATAGCTATGCAAGGCACTAGCACTTAGGGTACTACTGCTGTAAAGACTGGCTGATAAAGTGGGTAATGAAGCTGACATCACTTGGAAACTTCTCAGGACTCAGACAGTTTCCCTGAGGGCTTTGCCACTATGTGAAGCTGTCTTTCGCCATTGCACCTTAAGGTCATTCTCCACATAATGTTGTTGCTATGGCTTGGAACAACATGCCCTTGGGGCCTGCTCAGGACTGAGGTCTGTATGCATTTGCTGCATTTGGAGATAGCTGCCTGCTGTGCCCCTCTACCACTTCATGTTACCCTGATTCAGCAGCACGCTGACAAAGGTCTTTTCAAAGCTCTCGTTTATTGGGAAGCTGGAACTTGAGAAGTTCCCAGCAAGAGTTTTTCGCTGCGATGAATCCAAAGGAGACTTGACATAGATGGGTGGATAGGCTGGACTGTGGAGAGGACATTTTCAAAACCTTTTTTTTTTTTCAGTATTATTACCTAAAATGGTGGACTACTGGACCAGTGTACATAAAAGCATCCCTGGATTTATAGCTGATGCAAGACGTCAGGTATATTCTGATGTGGGTCTGGCCAGAGGACACAAATATAAGCAGCGAACAATTGGTGTGAGTGAATAAGAACCTGGATGAGTGCAAGCCATGAGTTCAGCTTCCTGTGTAATAGAATGAAAACCTCAAGGGGTCTGCCTTTGAGAAGGAGGCAGCATCAGCTTGATGGTGCTTCCCACCACTACCGCCACATGGACTTGTAATGTAGTCAGGGTTTTCCTTGGGAAATGTGTATAGTTTTGGGGTGGCTGACAGGCATTTCTTGGTACTGGGGGGTGGGAATTCCTAGTCTCCCATGTAGAACATCTTTGGTTAGTGCAAGTGTCACTTTACTGCTATAGCCATGAAAAGGGATATGCTAGCAGAAGCTGAAAGGAGAGTGGGTCTGCTGCTTTGGACAGCCTTGGCTTTGAGCCAGGTCTGCTGCCTTGGAGGCTTAAAGGATCTAGTAGCAGACTGGATCAGGGAACTAATGATACTGAATGTCCTCAGTTCAGGTCTCTGCTCTGCTTGCAAGCGTGTGAATTAGCAGAAAGGAGTAGGCTGGAAAACTGGAGAGGACAAGTACCTAAGTGTTTGAGTGTCTTTCACTGAGAGCCCAGGCTTATGCTGCAGGAGGCTTTTTTTTTTTTTTTTTGTTAAACCTAAGCTAACACAACTGCAGTTCTGCGGAAGCAGCACCCTAACCCACAAACCAAAGGTCTTCTGGGAATTCCTGTCTATGAACTGCCTTTCTGTAGCCATGTGTGGTCTCTGAACCCACCTTGGGAGCCTCCAATTTGCATTGCTTTTGCTGAAGTGGATGTAACGTACAAAAACATTTATTTATGTGTCTAACATGAAGTCAGGGCTATAACTTTGTGTTTGTCTGCAAAAGCTTTTTCTTTTTCTTGATTCTCCTTCTGTTAAACACCCTTTTGCCTCCATGCTCCTTTTTGGCCAATTTATCAGACTGGAACCTGATCCAGTATCCTGTGACACTTTAACAGAAGTCTTTTGAGAGAGGTTTCAATGAGGCTTTGTTTAATGATCACCTCCAGGAGTGCCTAATACAGAGTGGATGTCCCTAAAAAAGCTGATTTCTTAAAAATCTGTTACACTAATGCTATATATCTGTTGTTGTGGCTGAACCTATAATATAAAGAATTGATGTCTAAATTTAATGCAGTCATTACAGTCTGCCTTGCTGATCTGGCATGATTTAATGTGGCTTGTCAGTTCTTGTGGTGTTTCCAAGCAGTTATCTGGGAAGAGCTACTATGTGGATGCTTTCTTTTCAGAGCAGATGTTTTGCTCTCCTAGATGACTTTGCTTAATCTAATGAATTAAGCTACTCCAAGGACCGCATTAGTTTTTCTCAACAAACGTGTGTCCATGTTGAAAACTAGGAAATTTCCTGTGCTTCAAATTTTATGCTTTAAGTTATTTTACTGTGTAGGCAAACTGCAAAGTGAACTCTTACATTGTGGATTGTAGCTGGTGTGCTAATGTGTGGCAGTAATGAGTGGATCGCACAGATGGAAATAATTACTGTTGAGCTCTCAAAATCTGATGGTAAAGTAGCATTTCATGGTGATGAGGTTTTTTAATCTAACAACTTCTAGCCTATCTGGAGTAGTAATGGAACATAGCTTGTCCAACTGGCCCTTGCAGAAGAAAAACCTCATATGGCTCACTCTGTATTAAAAAGAAAGCTGCATCTGAGATGCAACAGGGAAACAGCTTAAACTTAATACTGCTTTTGTCACCCACGCTGCAGAAGAGCTTGTGGACCACGGAGCCTTGTTTCAAAGCAGTGACTTATGCTGCCTGTGCGTGGTGTGTGTGCTGCAGCCACGCTTCTCCACAGCTGCAGCACTTGTTCCTCCTTGTTTGCAGGAGGTGGGAGCTGTAAGCCCAGACTGGAGAGTGTAGTCCCTCTTGTTGGGGTCATGCTTGGCAAGGGTAGGTAATATCTAGGTTGGAAAGAGAAAGTTATTACTGTTAAGCAAGCAATGACTCTGCTAGAAATAGGTGAGAGAAAGAGGATGTTGTCATCTTTTCAATATGACATTGAATGGGAGACGTATATAAAGGCTCGTTGGAGGAAGGTGCAGGCCAGAACAGCGCTGAATGAGGAGAACAAGTATATTCCACTCTAGACTGTCTGTGTAGGATTAGTTAGCCATGACGACGGTCTGAATTGCAGAAATCAGTTTGCAGTTTATGCATTAAGACTTAGTGGTGTTGGCCATATGACTCCCATGTATTTCAGCTCTGTAGAAGAAGGATCCTAAAGCTGGTAATGGCAGCTGGTGGTCCTTAGTCCCTTGTCCCAGAGTGGATGGAGTTCAGTGTGGGCAAGCTTGCACCCCTTCAGAGTCACCCGAGCTACCTCAGCACTGTTGGGTGTGAAAGGCCTTGAAACATATGTTTCTTCTCCAGGTGGAGGAGCAGTGAGACAGAGAGGCTAGGTGACTTGCTGAGGGTGGTATAGAAGACCTCATGGCCATGTCTTTGGTTTCTTGTTTTGTTGGGTATCAACTGACATAAGGATCTGCTGACAGGTACTTTCTTATCTACATAAATTAATGGTGAAATGTAATGCTGTTGGTAATGGCGTGCTTTAAAAAGACGTGGAATGAGCCAAAGTACAAAGTGACATAGTAATTTTGAAAGCACTGGCTGATGTTAGCAATTTGGCCAGCTTCATTTCTTCTCGCCCCCCCCCAATACATAACAACATAATGTATGAGGCTATTCCATGCTGTGCCAAAGGCAACCAGGCTTTGTCAGCAGCCTTCCTTCCAGCTGAAGGCAAACAAATCTCAGTATTGCGTTACACTATTGTGTGCACAGGGTGGAAATCTAATTTCTGGAAGTTGATTACTTGTAGTAAAACCAACTGTGATAAGAGTAGTAGTCACAGTGATGCTGCCTACCTCCTAATGTTTGACCAGCTGCAAGAATAAACAGGTCACCTGGATACAGTCACTGCCTCCTGGAGAGAGGTGGAGTTTTCCTCTTAATGAGTCTCAGTGTGGAAAGGAGGGGATCATAACCACTCTGGTTAGGCTTTCTGGTGTCTTTCAGTGGTTACCCCCTTGTTTCTCAAACCATGTCAAGCTCAGCCTTTCCCAGCAGAAGTTTATTTGGAGGGCAGCAGGTAGCAATTCCAGCAGGCTTTCTCTTTGTATATTGACTCTTTCCAAGCAGTCTGTCAGAGCATTTAGTTTAACTGTTACTGTACCTTCAGGACCTGCAACTCCAGACAGCTGGTGTCCTGCCAAAAAAAAGAAGCACACTTGGCAGTTGTCCTCTTACCTGCTTCTCATAATGTAGTGTGCGTTAAAACCTGGTGTTCTCTCTCCTCCAAGATTGCTGTGTCATACCTCATTCTGTCCCTGGCTTGTGTCAGCTGACTGCACAACCAGTGGGGACTGTTTGCTGGCAAACAGTGCTGTCCTGGAGCTGATGTCTGACCTTTCCTTCACTGCTTTTCACCCTCAAGGAGAAGATAATCTGAGAAAAGCCTGATGCAAAGAAAAGGATTTCCAAATTCAGGTCCTGTATCTGAAAACATACTTCAGACAGATTGGCTAAACGAAGCAAAGGCTGGCTCTGTAGTGGACCAAATTAAATGAGGCTGCTGTTCTGGACAATCTTGTCCTCTGGGCACCTAGCCTGGGTGAGAAGCAAATCGTAGAAAGCCTGTACCCAGCACTGCAAGCACTGCACAGATAGCAGTACTCAAGTCCTGGGAGGACTGCTCAAGGAAAGTCTTGCTATCCTGAGTAACTTCTCACTATGACATGTTCCCTTTGCTTTAAAACTGGACTTTGTCTCTCCTATCTGTCGCCCAGAACAGTCTTGCAAGACCCTTGTAAGACTGAGTTTGTGCTGTGTAAATCTCTCCAAGCCAGGTCTTGTTTAAAACTAGGACTGATGCTGATTTTCAGTGAAAACACTGACTCAGGCTGAGGAATGTGCAGTTCTTAGCCTTGCAGTTGACTTGGTGGAAAATGCCTCCTTGCTTTAACAGTAAATGAAGATTTCACTAATTAAAAAAATGTTAGAGGAAGTTCTCAAATTCTGTAGTTTTGGAAGATGTCTTTGCATCTGTTGCAGTCTACAAGAAAACTGGAGGGTATGAAGCCCTGAATTACTGTACTTTTGTGCAGGGGGAAAGCTGGTTTCTTATATGACATGTCTCCTCTCCACTTTCTAACCTGTATGATGGGATGTTTATAGTGCTTTGGAGAGCTGGCTGATACCTGCTGACATCCTGCAGAGACTTCAGTACGTAATACATAAGGTATGCTTTTCTCCTCTAAGGAGTGTCTGTAGCCCTGCTTCGTAGAGGTGTTGAATCCTTGCTGGGCACATCTATACTCCATAAATGCTGATTAGTATCACTTCCATTATCTCAAAGATTCCTGAATCCCATCCCTGTGTGCTCAGGTAATGAAATTCACCTCTTTCCCAGCCCTGAGCTCAGCTGCAAGAAAATCTTCTGCACAGTTTATGATCAGACATAAGACATGCTTGGAGCACATGCAGTGTGTGAGGGGAACAACTTTACCCTTGTGTGAAATGCGGCCAGTGCAGCGTTGGCTCTGGAAAATGCTCACTTGGCATGCCTGCACGATAGTTTCCCTGAAATGTGTTGCCTGAAACAGCTCTCTAGGGTGACAATAAGAGCTTCTCAGACTTGCAGGAACTCAAAGGCATGATTTTTCCTAACCTGCTGGATATAGACATGCAGCTACGAAAGAGAGCAGGTCTGATACCAGTGTGGGTAGTTGTAGATCAGTCATTTCTGCTTGAGTTGGGCTGAAATCTGGGCTGGGTCATCAGCAGCTGTCTGGTGGCAGAGAGGATTTGCAGGTGAAACTACGGTTTGCATCCTTGATACTTGATTTTTGCCCAGGTGGCTCTGGCAGTGGAACTATTTGTGTCTGGAGCTGAGGATTGTGAATGTGGTATCGGTAGAGACTGCGTGTACAGTGAAAGCCTCTGGGCAGGAAGGATTTGGGGGGCTGGGGAGTGTGACGTCCCAGGCATGCAATCTCTTCCACACTTGCTGCCTTCGTGGGATTTACTCCAGGTTATGTGGCTGTCTGGGAGATCGGGGCTGGGTGGTCGTTCCTCCTGTAGTGCTGGGTCTGCAGACCTAGAGTGCGCACCCCAAAGAATGGCTGAAATACTTGATTCTTGATCACCGTCACCTCTGCATCCCTTGGCTGCCACTAACACCCTTGTGCTGACTTTCCCTTCTCTGGCCTCCATCCTGAATGGAAAAACTTTCAAAGTTACTTGGGTAAGAATGTTGGGAAGGTAGAACCAGATGCATGGACTGACTTGACTTAGCAATCTGCTGCAGGCAACACTTAACCCTGTAAGAAATTATTACTGAAGCAGTGTTGTGCAGTTTTTAAGCAAGAAGTCTTGCTTGTTGGCTGGACAAGCAAAAACAAAACTCTTGGTGTAGAAGTGGCTTGTGACAAAAAACACATGTAGGAAAGGCTTGTTGGTGCCTTCTCTGCTGCATGCTTCCTCCCAGATGAGAAGACTGTGGTATTAATTAATACTTCTGCTCTGAACAGTTGTTACTATGGCAAACAGGCATTCAGATACCATGGGAAGAGTTTTTGGTCTGCAGTAGCAGTGGTTGATAAACTGCTTGTTGCTGCTTCCTCTTGCATGCTCCAGGCCTTGCACGGTAGCTTACACAGCTGGGAGTGTAACTGACTTGTGTGCAGAGCGGGCCTGTGTGCTAGCACACAGCTGGAGGTAAAGAAGAAGTAAACTTCAAGACTGACTGACTTTCTCGTGCTCCTAGCCTTCTCACCTTAGGAGGAGGAAAGAGTCCCTGCAGCTGGTTGGTGCTAGGCTGGGCTAACCCTGGGCATGTGCACACCTCGCTTTTCCCTGGGCAGCTGCCTTCTTGGCTGAGCCTACCCCTTGCTTGCCTGAACTGAGCTTTTGCTTGCTGTCTGTCTGCCTGGATGTCAGACCTGAAATACGTAGACAAGTGCCAGGGCCCCTGGTGACATGCAGCAAGACTTCTGGGAAGGCTTGCAGAGCTTGAGGGCTCTCGGGTGCCATTGCTGCCTACTTTCGGGGGGGGGAGGGTGGTCCCCACGTAGGTAAGTCTGTACCTTAACAGTGAAGTCTGTGCTGGGGCCCTGGGACAGGACGGGCTGGTTCTGTCATCAAAGCCAGTATCCTTGTACTGCAATCCTTGCAGATCCAGTGAAGCACTGTGATAAGGAGCACTACAGTCTAAGGTCACAATTTTAGTTTATGCCAAACTGGGTGAAAAGTACTGCACATGCCTTTCCCTCATGGAGCTAATGATTAACGTATCAATTGGGTATGAGAAGAAACAAAATGTGTATGCTTAAGATAAAGTAGACTGTGTGTGAAGTAACAAGGTATTGTGGTATTTGTTTTAAAAACAAAGTGGGAGTTATTTGCACTGGATTGTGCAGGCTGGTACCATGCGATTACAGGGAGTGCTGCCGTTTTTGGGGTAACTATGATTCATTGTGGTCTGTGCTCTTTAAGGTTGGTTAGAAGATGGGAGGGTCGGCTCAACTTACACCCTCTCCCATCCTGTTTTAGAAAAAACAATGGAAGCCTCAAACCTTGAGCCTAAAACTGAGTGCTGTTTAATGCATCAGAGGAATCGCCCGTGTTTTTCTTCTCTTAGACCACCAGTCCCATAGTGCTAATGGGCTTCTGCTCACAGTGGCAAGGGCCCTGGAATGCCATGGGAGATCTTTAGAGTGCCTGACCTTGGACAAAAGAGGCACAAAGCAGCTAATGAAGTCCTCAGTAAGGCTTGCCAAAGAAAACTGAGTGGCTTTAGCTTGGAGGCATTCAGGCTTCTGACAGGAAGCATATTAAACTAGCAGTTCCCTTCATTGACGTGGTTTTCGTTGGGGTTTTGTTGGCAAAACCTTATCTCTGTTAATGGAAAACTGCTGGTTGAAGTGAGTTGGGAAGATGTTGGGTGCATTGCATCAGATTGCATCAGTAATGTGTAAGACCTCCTAATGAAATGATTTTAAGAGATTTGAGTAAGGGGCTTAGGATTTTGTTATGCTGTCTCTTACTGTGCTGTGTACAGGGCATCCTCCACATTTGAAGTAGTGCTAATGCATAGGCTGGCAAGAGTGAATAAAAGTGTTACCACACACTCTTGATTTCCTTGGGTACTTCTGTCACTTGTGTTGGTGTTAGTGCTTTGAAGCTTATGTTCAGTTGCATGGTGTCCAAAATGAGGGGATTGGTATAGGATGTCTCCAGCTTAATGAGAGGCTTGGCTGGGAATAGTTTATCTAGCCTTCCTCTGAACTGTTTTTTCCCTATGCACTTTGGTAGCTGTAAGTGAAAAGCTGACCAACATTCATCTGCTCTTACACTGTCCTGTATAAGCCCCACACCCAGCTGGCTGATGAGAAAAGCTTTTTAGCATTAATGCTGTATGGCTGTGTTTAAAGTTTCTTTGGTAGTTTGTCTGGTGACAGTGAGAGAGTTACAACTTCTGAAGCATTGATGAAGCTTTAAAGAAAGTGATCATTAAACTCAAACTGTAAGGGAGAGGTGGTGTTTTTTTATTTAGAGTATTGCCTCCATGCTCGTGAAGTCTTGAAAACTTTCAGTGGTGAACTGCAGCAGCGGTTGACACCAGCTCCCATGAGCTGGCAGTGGCAGAGCTGACCTCTTGAGACTCTTGCTCCCTCTGGGAGAGGAACTCTGCAGTGGAAGGCAGTGACTTCTCAAATGTGTATTTCAAATGGTCTTCTTTGGGGCTTTCCTTGAGCTTGGGAGGTGAATGGGTTTGGTAAAGTACCGTAACACTCTGCATGGGTAAAAAACCAGCTTTTTCTCAGAGTGTTGCTGCAGAAAGGTACTTGTGGCACAATGTGCTGCTGGTTTAAATGACTTCAGCTTTTAGCAGAAGAGAGTGAAAGGAGGGGGGCTCTTTCCAGTGCTGTTTCACTGTTTCTGACAGAAAGGCGCACACCCCCCAAACCTGTGGTGAGTCCCAGAAAGCTTTTGACATGGCTGCAGTCCTTCGCTGTCCCTTCTTCTGTCCCAGTCCTGCTCTGAGTTGTTAATGGGCAGTTGTGCCTGTGTGTCAGCCAGTTCTGTGCAGGCCTTTCTAGCACAAGCTGCCAGCAGCCGTGCTGCTCGGGCAGCTGAAGGTGGCTGGCAGGGGAGGAGCAATGTCTGCTGCTGCTGTGACCCAGCTGTGCTGAGAGACAGCATCCGACGTGAGGCGGCGGAGTGGCCATGTAGTGAAGATGCCGATCTCCCACTGCACAGGCCCAGATTTAGAAAAGCCATTTGGTTTAATATTTCAGCAAATGTTTCATAACAGCACTTTACACATGTGTTGAACATGCTTTGTCAGTATGTCCTCGACATTTGGCTCTAGTTTAAAACTTCTAATGGATTGATCATAAATACTGCAGGCAAACTCTTCTTGTATGCGTGCAGTTGTGGACAGCTTACTCTAAGTTGCACAGGACAGCATCTGTTTTGACTCTCCTTTGGGGTGGGGAAGTTTATACAGGCCCATTCTCCAGCAGAGTATGCAGTTAGACTCGATTTAACTGACTTCTTCGCAGGTTGCTGGCTAACCAGCAAAATCCTTTACTAGTTTGTGTGCTGTGATGGAGTACTTGTCAGTATGAGTGTGTCACTTGACAGCTCCTGTCGTCTGCATGCTCAAGCATTGCTCCTTGGTACCTTAGCGCTGAGCTACCAGAAAGCAGTGGTGCTTTAACTCTCGCAGTGAAAGGCAGCAGCGTTAGTGAATGGTGCCTTGGCTGTGGCTACAGATATGGCCACCTTCAACCAGGGTGAAGATGGGTGTGACTAGGGTGGCCGAAACTAGTAGCTGCCCTGCAGCCCATGGCTTGCATTGCAGTGACATGGCCACCTCTGGTCAGCAGGTGCCTGCCGGAGGCTGGCCAGAGCAGCTGGCTGGCTGGGTCTGCCCGCACTCTGTGTGGAGGGTGGGATCTTCGTGCTCAGAGGAGAGGGTACCCACCCTCAGGCCAGGCAGGGGCAGCCCGAGAGCTCAGTCTATCTCCGCTGCTCCAGCGAGGGAGCTGAGAATACGTCAGGCACCCCCAAACCAGTGTAACCTTACGCTGCCTACCAGATTTGGGAGTGTCACACGCTGCAGAGCTTTTTCTAGGGCAGGGACGGGTGTCAGATTCCCCTGGGTTTCACTCAGGCTGAAGCTGCAAGGACTTTGCTCTGGAGCAAGTTCTGTGGTATCTGTTCTTGCAGATGTTTTCCAGAGGTCAGTCACCCTGTTGCCTCCACGCTACAAGCAACCAGTGCTTCCCAAAATATCCTCCCAGTCCCCTTCTGCTCTGCAGGTCTGGGTGTCTCGGGGAATTGTGGCCCTCAGTGTTGAGTGTGGCAATGCTCTGGCAGCAGCAATCCAGCTCTCCATGGCTCCGAAGCAGGCCAGCTTGAACAGCACCTGGTAGCGGATTAGACACCAGAGCTGCCTCAGTGCTCCAGTACAGGGAGCTGGTTCAGAAGCTTCCTGAGCAGCCATGGGAAAAGCACCCTCGGCTCTTTGCTCTGAGGGATGGCAGGAGCTGGCGAGCATCCTCTGCCACCTGAACATGGGCAGGAGAGTATGGCTGGTACCGCACTCTGGTGAGGAGCTCCTGGCCATCTCTGCCTCTTGTGTGTGCGCTCTGCCCTGCCAGACAACTGCGTGTCATCAGCTTATACAGGACTCTTGGAGCATTTGATATGAATTTTGCCTTTGCTGACTGTAACAGGACCACCTACGGGGAACCACAGAATCACAGAATGTTCAGGGTTGGAAGGGACCTCTGTGGGTCATCTAGTCCAACCCTCCTGCTGAAGCAGGGTCACCTACAGCAGGCTGCACAGGACCTTGTCCAGGCAG
>Ga0065711_1034183_pt1 | contig 24184 bp, 13 predicted proteins | sample Hoacrofraction12_FD_59098 | JGI IMG/M metagenome (GOLD analysis project Ga0065711, IMG submission 59098) | Hoatzin crop microbial communities from Cojedes, Venezuela - Epithelial fraction 12 v2 (version 2) | ecosystem: Host-associated > Birds > Digestive system > Esophagus > Crop | place... | reverse complement strand
TTTTTTTTTTTTTTTTTTTTTAAAAAAAAGGAGAGCACAGTCTATCCCAGCTGAAGTATATACATTCTGTTTCAGTGTTATGAAAATGTGTTGTGAACAAACTTCTGTACAGAAGAAAATCATGGTGTGCTGGTGACTGAATAATGATTAATCTGTTGACAAAATCACTATTATTGGGTAAAATTACTCAGTAAAGTACTACTGTGTTTAACACTTAACAATGGAATAAACAGGATGCTGCTGGCTGCTTTTCTTTTCCCACTTTGCGATAACAATTACTACATATGGGGCTAGAATATCATTCACCAGATGTAGCTGTTAATAGACCATTGTGCATCTTAAGCTGCTATCTTCAAACTGTTTCTGTAGTATGGATTTTGTTAGGCAGCTTCTGCAGCAATAGAGCTTTTTGATGTTCAGCCTTAGGGTTTTATGACCTGCTGAAGTCACTTTTGGCTCTTCGTTGTTAATCAATCATTGTGAAGCACAGAAACTCAGGTGTAGTTACACCAGAAAATAGTGGGCATGTGTAGATATGAGCTAGAAATGCTGTCCTGTTTTATGTGGGTATCCCATGTTGTAGCTGCTGCCTTCAACAAAGACGTGAAAGCTTTGATTTTAAAGACAAAAGTCCAGAGTTATTCCACAGATGAAAGAAAAGATCAGGAAGTGGATGGCTAGTGTATCAAAAATTCAAGGCCTGCAGCCTGTGTCAGTATTCACCATCACAAGTGGTGTAAAATGGTGTTCCTCAGGTCTGATAAATACTTTCTCCTTCCTGGTCTCTCATATGCATTAGAAGGACAAGCAAGAACATGGAAATGTCTGTTTTCTGTCTATACAGGCATGGGACAGTACATGTAACTGGTGTATTCTGATGTCTGTTTTGTGATCCAGATATGCAGAAGTCAATTAGTTGAAATAATATCACGAAAGACAAATTTTCAAAGTGTCTAAATCATTAAGAAGCCTAGTTCAAGATTTTCTTTTTAACAGGCATTTAGTTGTTACACCAGTCAGTATTGCAAAGGTGAAGTGATGCAGGATCTTGTACTTCAAGCTTCAGAGGCTTTAGATACATAGTTCTTCTGGAAGTCCACCTCAAAATTTGGCTGCAAAATGTAATGGAACACCTGGACCTCAGATATCCATGTCATATTCAGAGTCGCTGTGACCTACGCTCTCTTTTAATGTATTAATGAAGACTCAGAATTACACAGAAATTCTTGAAGTTTTTATGCTGTTTCCATTTCATTCCACACTTTATTTGTTACCACACAAAACCTTCTCTCTCTGATTTTTACTCTTCAGACATTCTGAGTGACAGCCCTCTCGAAAGCAAATCATTTCCTCTGTTACATGAGGAGAGAGTTACCTGGGGAAACTTGCCTGGATATCAGGACTCCTCCCTCTGCTATGTCCCTCTTTTTTTTGAAAAATAAACCATGTTTCTTCAAACAAAATTGTAACACTTATGCTTCCAGTTCTGCTTACCTGCTGGCCTGGGCGTTGTAAATGTAAGTGCAGATTATGAATGCATGTGCAGTGTCTAATATTTCTAGGAAGAATACTTTATAACTGAAATCTCTCTTCTCCTGGGGATGAAAGCAAAACAAATTTAAGGATTAAATCACACAGAGGTATAATCCCCAAGGGAAACTTACTTTAGTTATTATTATTATATTACGATGTACGCCTCGGTACAGCAGAAGCTGTGTGAATACCATTTCAGTGGGGAATAATTTTTAGTCTTACAGCCTATAGTACCTTATAATGCATTTCTGGGAGCCTGATGAATAACAGCTGCAATCCTCAGACTACTTCAGTTATTTTGATACTCCTAACCTTCTCCTCTAAAAGAGAAAGGAAAAGAACATGTGATTCTTAACAACATAGAATAATTTAGAGAAGTTTTAATCATGCGTTAATTGCACATCTTTATATATACTTCATGGTACGCAATGTTTATACAGTTTATGGAAAAGTGACAGGGTGAACCATTTCAAAGAGTCTAGACCTGCTTTTATACTGGTGTAAGACCCAAGTGATCAATGAGGTAGACGTCTGTGCTTGTTCTGTGGAAGTCCTCTGTGTGAGGAGTAAGGTGTGGGAAATGAGGGCCTTCTGCTTGTAGTAGTTGCACACTCTTGCATGATATTGCTTACATGGTGCCTTGAGGCAGCAGATTAACCCGCAGAGCTCACTGTGGACCTGATACTGGGGTACAGCAATGTACTAATACCCATACTAAGACATGGCATTTTGCATCCCACTGTACCCTGTGAAGAAAATCTACAACTCAATTGTTAGAAAACAGAAGTTTTGGGATTTCAAATGGAATTTTTTTTGGAAGATGCAGCTGAAGCCTGTCCTGATGTTTGAATGAATATGCAGTAAATGAGACTAGCTAACAGTAAAACAAAAGGATGTGGTCACAATATCGCAAATACTAAAAGTCACAGGTACAGTAACTGGCAAGCCGCACAGCCAGTATACTGCTGTCTGGTAGTGTTTAACAGCACTGTACCAAGGAACAGATGGATGTGCTTCCATATCAGTAGCGAATGAACTACACTAGAAAACTGCTATTTGGTTGAGTATTAGTGTTGTCTGTTTACATAGCCAGATCCGTATCCTGCCCCACATAACCATCGTATTTCACTGTTTGTGTGTACCAAACACAGTGTTTATAGATGCTTAACTAAAGAACAGACTAAGTGACTTGGCTGAGGTCATACAGAGTCTCTCAGAGCAGGAACCTGAGCCAGGGTCTCCAAAACGGTAGGCTGGTGACCTTACCGTCAGATCATCCTTCCTGTGAAGACTGAAAATCCATATTGGTTGCATCATTGCACTGTATACAGCTTCAGAACAGCTGCCCTTAGAATACTGTGCTCCTTACAGAGCACTTCATTACCAGGAAGATATTGATTGACACATTGAAGGGAGCTCAGAGAAGAGCAACAAAAATAATTAGGGAGTAGAGAGACTGACTGGAGAGCTTGAATTATGAGGGAAGATTAAGTGAGATAAATATCTATAGCTTGGCTTACCTGCAGCTGAGGATGGTGCATAAGAAGTCTGCAAATATTTAAAGGGTGTAAACAATCGAGAGGAAGAATTGGCAGTACTGGTCCAGTCTATTTGTAATTTGGTGGTACCACATGCTATTGTTGTACAGAGCTTTCTCGCAGCATGGCTGGGCCGCTAAGCCTGCCTCTGAATGTCCTTCAGGGAAAAAATGGCTATTGGAGCTGTGGAATTGGTGTGACAGTACAGCAGGCATGCTCCTGTGGGGTCATGGCTAGGATTTGGGAGTGTGCGGTGGTTTCATTTAACAGGATCATGGACTCTACCTTGCATGAGTTTGGAGGGTGATTTCTGACCTGGATAAGCAGATTCTAAAGTCAGACTCGTACTGAATGTGTGGTATGCTGTAGAGGAAACAGAAGAATTGTAGTTAATATCACTTGTATCAGTTCATAGTTACCATGGCAACTGACATTGTACTTAATTACTATGGAATAGCAGAACAGGAAACCAGGTAAAGCTTGTGGAAATTCATAGTAGATCTGGATTGAATAATCCCAGTTTTGATCAACCATAGAATGAGTTGGAAACAAGCTAGCTCAAATCCCCCCCAAAATCTGAATTTTCATTTTTGAAGGAGATAGTGGGTTTCATAGTAATAAACCCTCCCTGACCCTGTAGCTTTAATAGTTTGGACTAGATGACCCACAGAGGTCCCTTCCAACCCCTACCATTCTGTGATTCTGTGATTCTGTGATATTCACTGACTGCCATCAAATAACCATGGTCTTGCTGGATGTCATTGCTTATCCAACAATTTCTACTGTGTCATTCTGTGAATAGAACAGGCAGGTCTCTTGAGTCGTGCTTGTAGCAAGACAGTGCTGAGTGTTCCCATGTCCTGGGGCATCCCCTTCTGGCTTCTGTGACTACATTTCATCACAAGCAGAAATCTGGGGTCTCTTGTCTTAGCAAAAATATACCCTGAAGCAGCACAGCTGTTCCTTGTTTTTTATCTGTCTGTGTCCACTCCCTTTTGTAAAAGTGGGGAAAAAAAAAACCACCAAAACTCAGAAACATGAGTTGCCTTTGTTTTCCAAGTAGGTGGCCTGCTGTGATCAGGGAGGCACACCTGAATCTCAGGTACACTGTTATCAGAGAGCTGTTGTCAAATTAATTATGTGATAAAAAGGCAGAAGGAATGGATATGTAAGAGCAAATCTGAAAGGAAAGGCAAGCATCAACAAAATGAGGAGAGTTGAAGACTATCTTGTTGCTCTTCAGAGATTGTGAACAGCAAAAGCCTGCTAAGAACTGTGAAGCCGTTGGCTGTATGACATTGTGCACCCTGGAGAGATGCATCCCCCCAGGGAATACAGGAAGTTCTTCTGCCGTTCCCCCTTTGGCGCAGCAATGGGAGTAAATCCAGTGCAGTCCTTGAGCTTTGTTGGCTTTGGTACAAAGTTCAGTAAGTGATGCCTTCTGTGTATGGAACAGTCTTTGAAGGATATGATGGCAGTAGTTCTGTCCACATGCTGCTGGAGCAAAATACGGGAAAGAGAAGAGGGTCCAAGGCAGAAAGTTGCAGCCCAAAGCTAAAATGAGGTGACTAGGATGGGAAGGAAAAAAAGTCTTTGCTGTAAAAATTTTTCAAGCGTGAGCAAGCAGCAGAAGATCCCAGAGATAGGGGCATTCTCTAGGGTAGTCATGGAAACCTTTCTGCGTTATGGTTCTTTAACATTCTTTACTTGTTTTGGTTTGGGCTGGATAAATGCCAGATGCCCACCAAAACCACTCTATCACTCCCCCCTCCTCAGCTGGACAGGGGAGAGAAAATATGAAAGGCTTGAGGGTCAAGATAAGGAGAGAGAGGGATCACTCACCAGTTACTGTCACAGACAAAACAGACTGAACTTGGGGAGAAAAAGGAAATTTAATTTATCACAAATCAAATCAGAGTAGGATAGTAAGAACCAAAACCAGATCTTAAAACACCTTCCGCCCACCCTTCCCTTCTTCCTGGGCTCAACTTCAATCCCGTTTCTCTAACTCCTCCCCTCCAGCGGCGCAGGGGGACGGGGAACAGGGGTTATGGTGAGTTCATCACACATTATCTCTGCCGCTCCTTCCTCCTCAGGTGGAAGACTCCTCATACTCTTCCCCTGCTCCAACATGAGGTCTGTCTCACAGGAGACAGTTCTCCACAAAATTCTCCAACGTGAGTCCTTCCCACAGACTGCAGTTCTTCATGAGCTGCCCCAGCATGAGTCTTCCCCCTGGGGTGCGGTCCTTCAGGAACAGCCTGCTCCAGCGTGGGTCTCTATGGGGTCACAAGCCCTGCCAGCAGACCTGCTCTGGTGTGGGCTTCTCTCTCCACGGGTCCACAGGTCCTGGCAGGAACCTGCTCCAGCACGGGCTCCACATGGGGTCACAGCTTCCTTCAGGCGTCTACCTGCTCCAGTGTGGGGTCCCTTCCACGGGCTACAGATGGATATCTGCTCCACCATGGACCTCCGTGGACTGCAGGGGGACAGCGTGCCTCACCATGGTCTTCAGCACAAGTTGCAAGGGAAGACTCTGCTCCGGCATCTTGAGCGCCTCCTCCCCCTTCCTTCTTCACTGACCTTGGGGTTTGCAGAGTTGTTTCTTTCTCATGGTCTTGCTCCTCTCTCCCAACTGCTGTCTCACTGCAGGTTTTTTTCTTCCCCTTCTTAAATATGTTATCACAGAGGCGCTACCAGCGTCGCTGATTGGCTTGGCCTTGGGCAGTGGTGGGTCCCTCTTAGAGCCGCTGGCGCTGGCTTTATCAGACATGGGGAAAGCTGCTCGCAGCTTCTCACAGAAGCCACCCCTGTAGCCCCCCCGCTACCAAAACCTTGCCATGCAAGTCCATAACATTTGCACAATGAAAATGAGTTCTCAGATGGACCCCATACCGTTCTCAGGTTTCTCAGCGCATGCTTCTCCAAAGAATTGTTGTCCTCTGCCTTCCCAGTGCAACCTGCTGTCAAATCCTCTGGGCATAAGCAATCCCTGCCCTTGAAGAGCAATGGGCAGAATAAGGAAACCGTGGCTATCCCTTAGGCTGGGGGAAGAGTTAGAGCAGCGGATGGGAGCTTGCAGCTCTGACCACAGTGGGGAAAAGGCACAGACCTGCCAGGAGAAAGGGGAGTGCTGTATTTTGTTTTTAAAAAAAGGAAACTGAGTTTTGAGTTTAAAAACAATGGAACATTTAGGGTGCTTCGAAACAGTGTGCTTAGCAAGGTGTTGTTTTAATGAGAAATGGGCTGTTCTCAGTAATGGGCAAAGGTTTCAATGGTAAAATATTAAGGAAATTAATAGCAAATAATCACGCTTCTGTAGTAGCCTTTAGTTATCTCTTCACTGTTGTGACAGAATATATCGTCCTTGCCGTAAATTTCAGCAGGAGGGAGCCTCCTGCTCTATGGTCAGGTCTGTAGCTCTGTGGAATTACTCACCCTGCTGAAATGTCTGTGGAGGACTACTGTATGTCCCTGAGCAGACTCTGCTGCAAGGGACTTGTTTCTCAAGCTTTCAAAGAGTGTTTTGGGTTTGTTTTTTCTTTTGCCTTTCCCTGGGGTTGTGCATATATGCTAAAATCTGATCAAATTGAGAAGAACCTTTTTTCATATACGAAAGTTTTCGCTTGGATATCATCACTCTAGGCACAGATCTAGGACTTGTGTCATGGACCCCGCTTTTCAACACACCCGGAACAACTAAGATGTTTGAAATTGTTAGGCCCAACTGTCTGTGAAAGTATAAAATTTCACTGACATCACTGAAGATTTTCTGTTCTATGTTTCAACAGGAACTTTGGTTTTCTGATGTGAGGGAGGACATACAATGTGCTTAGTCCATGCCAGAGAAAATATTGGCTTTTTTTCCTGGTGTTTTTAAATTGTGTGTGTTAATGTAAAGGAAAAGTAGGCAAAAATTGCATTCAGATTAAGTCAATAAGAGGATTGCTTGGTGCTGGTGCACAATAAATAGATTTTATTTATCTAATAAATAAAGGGGATGATGTTTGAGTGTCTTTTACAAAGACCAAGTGCACTGATCTGTGAATACGTGACCAGGTATTAAGCATATCTACAACAGAATTGCATTGATGTGTGCAGCTGTGAAAAAGGCGCTAACACATAGTTGCATGTACAGAACTTCTCAGGTGAGCTTTCTTGACACTTGCTGCCCTACCTCATTCTTCTGTGCATGAGGAAGAAAATCCCACAGCCTATACTCTCATTCCAGCTACTGAATTGTGTATTCCCATTTTCTTTTCTTTTCATTGCAAGCTCGGTTTGTAGTTATACAGTCAGGTCTCCACAGAGTAATTTACTGGCAGAATCTCTCCCAGAATCCAGCTTGAAACCAAGCTGTAAAAACAGCTGAGAGTGTAAATAATTCATGCAGACAATATGACTTTTTTATGTAAATTCGGTGCATTAACCCTCTATTATAATGATGGACGACAGATATGGGCGACGTTGCCTTGGTAAGAGCTAATGGATGGCCGCCATAAATTCACTGCACATTTTATTGTGTTGCTGGAAATTGTGCCTTCAGGCAATGCTGTTTACTTTTATGTAAAACTCAGGGTTCCCTAAATATTACAAATATTTTACATCCAACTCCTCAGCATTTGGGCACAGCACACAAATCAAGCTTTCTTCATCTGAGTTGTAATTAAAGGTCTGGGTTTTTTTCAGGGACAATTATCTAAAACTATAAAGAGAAATATTTTTTCCCCTTTAGATGTTCAGTCATTGATGTATTAGCAAAACCTTTGAAGAAAGATATTAAATAACGGCAACATATAACTTTGCATTAGGCTATATGTTGTATGCATACATAACAAATTTGGAAATAGTTTCTTTTTACTGTTTTTTATATTTTACCATTTCTTGTGCTTAGTTACACATAAACATTCTTTTTTCCCTGCTTATATGCTTCTCTTTATAATTCGTATCTATTTATCTGAACCATGTCCTTGAGGAATTCCGTCTCTCAGTAAACACAGAAACTTCACTTCAGAGAATTTTAAACAAAGAATTTTATTTACATTTTGGTTTCATGTGTTACTGTTTTGCCCAAACCTTAAGTAAATTGGGATGACACAGGTGATTTTTCTCACACAAAATAGTTTCATCAAAACAGATATACTGAAGTATAATGTTTTCTCTATAGGGTTTTTTTACATACAATTATTATAAGAAGTATGTCATTAATTGACCTTAATCAAACCTTTGATTTAATCTCATAGTACACTGCAGCTATGGAAAAAGAAAACAAGAAAAAAGCAGTTGTATGTAGAAAAGGACACTACTGCTTCCAACAGTGTGAATTGAATCCCACTTTTAACAAAAAGTAGTTAACAACAGCAACAATAGCATGTTCATCCCTTTGCGTGTTTGCCAAACACTAGTTGGCCAAAGGACCCTAATGACCAGAACATTCTCTTGGGAAACACCTATGTAGGAGTTTCTTGAAAGCTCTATTGGAATTTCAGAGGGAAATTTTGTAGATCAGTTGTCATAAAGGCGTGTTCTCTCAGTCTCCTTCTTTCAGTGGAACGTGCCATTTGTTGGCAGTTTTGTTTTGATATCTGTATGAAAAGTGCTGCACAAAGCTGAATATGAGTGATTTCAACTGAGTTAGCTCAATTAGAAATGCATTACACTTTCCAAAACACTGTAGTTTCCTGAGGACTAAGTGGAAGGCACACTGTAAGAGAGGTAAAAAACACTGAGTAAAAGAGGAATGCAACAACCTGGGGGAGGGCAGGTGGGCCTAACGAAATCAGTCTTGTGAATCACAGGTAGTATTAAGCAAAGGCTAACAGTTTAATTGCACATAAACCTATTTAATAATTGTATTTATTTTGTGTCCTGGCTATGCATATTCCTTTCAACTGTATTAGGAATGTCACAAGACAAAAGCCTATAACCAAGGGCATTGACTTATTTTTTTCATCCTTACTATTGACTGAGATTCCTAAATTTGGACTTTCAGATTTTGCACCTTATTCTTCTGACGTGTTTTACTGCCCTGAAGCCACTTTCCAAAATTCATAGTGGCTTTCATATGTTCTAATGCTTCTTGGGACCAATTCAATCTTGAACAATAGATGTGTGTGCAGTAGAGCCAGGAAATGTTACACAGGAGATCATGGGCTTATTCCCCAATAACACTTTGATTTGTAAAGTATTCCACTGCACAAAACACACACAGGAGACCACATTAAAAAGCATTAGAGAACATAGCCAGCAACACAGAAAGGTGGCTTAAAATACAGATTGACAGCATGGCCCAGGATATAGGCAGGACACACTAAATAATCAATGGAAATGTTCTAGAAAGTGTTTTCAACATTTTACATTATTGAGCCGTTTAACAGATATCTTCTGGGACTGCATTTTGCCTTTAAAAAAAAATCACTAATATCCAGACAAATGTTTTTTTCCTATTGTTTAAAATGTGTGTTTCTGTAATCCACACATTCAGAGAAGGCCAGTTTTCCAGTCTTGTTCCTTGTCCAGTATGTTTCCATGCAGAGCAGACACAGATGTGGAGCACTGGGAGGAGGTATAGGGCAGGTTTGCTCTTTCTCCCCCTCCAGTTTGATCTGTTTGAAGGAGGTATTTCTGTAATCCAGGACATAGAAATGTTCACCAATATCCTGTTCCTCTGTTCCTTATGTAAAGCAGAATATTCCTGGATCCATGGGTCAGTACCATGCTCTGGTTAATGATGTGCAGAGCATAAGGCATCGTTCTGGCCAGGTATGCAATTTAAAGGTCAAATGTTCTGAACTCTTGAATATTAATATATAGCTGTCACCCTGTCTTGGACAATTTGCTTTTATGTAATTCGTTGCCTGCCTTAGAAGACTTTGGTTGCACTGGGGAAAACGGCACTTTTCCTCCCAGTTTCTTTGTACCAGCTGTGTTTCTTAGAGGTGGTGTTCTGAGGTGGAAGGAGGGCTTGAAAGCAGATGGGCTGACTTGTAGGATTGTGAAGGGAACACGTCTTTTCATAGTGATGAACACAGCCCTGGGTCTGTCTAAATATGTTGTCCAATTACAGATTACTACACATCAGAGATGTCCAGATAAGGACTCATCTATGGAAATTAAAAAGCCTTTCTTTAATAACTTATTCCAGAGTAGTAATGTTCTTATATTTGTCATTGGCCGTTCATAGAATCATAGAATGGTTTGGGTTGGAAGGTACCTTTGAAGTTCATCTAGTCAAACTCCACTTCTATGTGCAGAAACATGTTTCGCTAGACCAGGCTGCTAACAAAACCCCATCCAACCTTACCTTGAACACTTCCAATGATGGGATATCCACAGCTTCTCTGGGCAACCCATTCCAGTGTCCCTCCAGCCTCACTGTAAAAAAGTTCCCTCCTTATGCCCAGTCTAAACCTACCCTATTTCAGCTTAAAAACGTTGCCCCTTGTCCTGTCATTACAGGCCGTGGTAAAACATCTCTCCCCATCTTTCTTATAAGCCCTCTTCATATACTGAAAGGCTGTAATAAGGTCTCCCTGGAGCCTTCTCTTCACCAGGCTCCCAACTCTCTCAGCCTTTCCTCACAGCACAGGGATTCCAGCCCTCAGATCGTTCCTGTGGCCTCCTCTGGACCTGCTCCAACAGGTCCATGTCTGTACTGTACTGAGGGCTCCAGAGCTGGATGCAGGACTCCCCGTGGCATCTCACCAGAGCAGGGTAGAGGGGCAGAATCCCCTCCCTCGCCCTTCTGCCCACCCTGCTGGGGATGCAGACAAGGATATGATTAGCTTTCTGGGCTGTGAGCACACACTGCTGGCTCATGTCCAGTTCTCCATCTGCCAGTATCCCCAAGTCATCATCTGCAGGGCTGCTTTGAATACATTTGTGCCCCTGTCTGTATGGGGATTGCCCCAACCCAGGTGCAGGACTTGCACTTGGCCTCCGAGAGGCTGTTTAATATCAGCTGATATGTCATCAGCTAGAGAATCAGAGTTCAGAGGCGTTCAGGGTAAAGCTCACAGAGAATATTTATCCCTGAAAGCAAGGAGCAGAGTTTTAGAGCTGCAAGTGCCACCACAAATCCATGTACTGGGAAGGTGAGTGCAGCAGTGCACCTGAGAGTTGTCAACAGGGCTATGGTGTTTTCTGAGCTGGAGCGACAGTGGGACAGGGGACAAGTTCTTGTTGGTTATACCCATCCTGCAAAAAAATAGCAGAAAACTGATAAATGGGGGCTTCAAGGTCAGGCCTCCACCTTCACTGTGAACTCAAAGAAACCTTATGAATTAGAGTGCCATCTTGCAGACAGCAAAATTTGTTCATAGTTTTGTAGATGGGGAGGGACTTGTGTGTGTCTGTACTATATGGAGCAAAGCAAGATTTCTGTCCTCCCATTTACAGAGCAAGCCAGTAGGTACAGTCCCTTCAGACCCTGGAGGTGTTGCTTGCTGCCAGACAGGACAATTGGTAGCTGGTCAAGGAGTGCAGCCTATGCCTATAGGCCACCCGTACTCTTCCCCCCTATTTGCTTGTCTTGGGCAGATTTCCAGATTCGTCTGCTAGCTTGAGGTTCCTTAGCGATCTGACCTCGACAATGAGGAATCTTCAAGTTTTTGCCTTGTCAGAAAAAGATACAGAATGTATCCTCCCTTTTGTCCAATATATCATCGTCTGTCCAGCTGCAAACTCTAACTAAGCTGTGTCTCTGCCTTCTTTACATGAATGTGACAGAAGTGAGGACCCCTTGGAAGGGTGCTGGGAGAACAGGATGTCTCTATGTAAACTGTGGGAGAGGTTTCACTTTGGTGAATTCAGGGATCATGAAAAGAATGACACCCAGGGTGGCCCACCCACTTCTCATCTCTAAACACAGCATTGTCAATATAGAGTAAAGGTTTTTGCTAGCCCTCTTCTCTTGTGTTTAATACATTTAAGTACTGCACTCTGCGTATGATGAATAGTGATGTTATCAGAAAGCATTCAAAAACATATGTTTTAATGAAATGTGTTGACAACTGCTGAAGTAAAGTTTTTGTTAAGTCTCAAGAGTTTAGCCATGACAAGCAGTATTAATGAATTGAATTAATTAAAAAGCATTTCAAGATGAAACAGGGCCTGTTCTATGTAAAATGCTCTATACATTAGACAAGCATTATGGAAATCACTGCTTTGTACTACACTGTAATGCAGCCATTTATAAAAGCTTCTCAAGATCCATGGATAGGAGTAATTTTGGTTTAGCGTGTCTTTGAAATTCATTGAATACAGCAAGTGCTATTTAAAAGCTTGAAATCTGGATAGTTCCACTGCCATCAAAGTTCGTATGGCTTGGAGAAGGAAACGGGAACTCAACGTTACTGGAATGAGCAAGTGGGCATGGGAACAGGATGAGCTGAAAGAGCACCCAGTGAGCACCAGCAGAGGCTGGTGCTGATGTCTTCAGGGAGCAGGCTGTCTGACTAGCAATAACTCAGGGTCTTGAACTGGTCTGAAATGTGAATCATTTTACTAAGAGTCATTTCTCTTGTCTCTGCTGTTCCTCTGCTTATCTGCCATGAACTCCACTCCTTTGTGGACAAGGCTTGTTCTTTAGCACATCATCTCCTTTTTACGTTGCTTTTGTGCCCTCTCTAAGAGTAATGCCATCAACAGTGACCAGTGGCATTGCAAAAAATCTGTATTCCATATCAGATATCCCTATAATGGGCAGAATAGCTATGTGAGTGTGTGCCTGTGTGGGACCTTTCGGTGTGCAGTGCTGTTAGGATGAGCATCTGGCCGTGGGCCTAAGAAACCAAGCACTAGAAAGGATAGTGCAGTCCTATAGCAGGCGCAGAGGTAAATGTCCACTGGCAGCCTGGAGCAAAGAGCAATTGTGCCTCACCTGGCCAAAATCAATCAAAAAAATGGATCATTTGCAAGGAGCTTTTCTCAGTCAGAAATGTCTACCTGTTGGCACACAGGGAGAAAACTTACGTGGATTGAGTTAGGATTGTGACTTGGATTTGGATGAGTAGGTTAACACCATCAATACATAACATATGAAAAGAATATATCTTTAAAATATTATTAAATATCTAACATCTTCATAATAAAAATATTGAGATCTTAATAAAATGGTCTTAATAAAAATATGAAGGTTGAAAGATGAGAAACTGTGAAAAACAGTATGATTTCATACAAGCATAATGAAGGTTGTTTGATTTTATGTGTTTTAGGATTTGGCTTGTAGCAGATTATTTCAAATGGATGCACCTTTATCAGTTTAGCAGTTTGTCTGGGTCTCAATAAAGGAAATTGCATTTTTCAAGGAGAACTAGACACAAAACTATTGGTAGATTTCAAGTGTTTTAATATATTAATACTGACCATTCAATCAAGAATATGACTACTTAGTAGAAAAGAAGAAAAAAATCCTAAATACAAAATGATACGTTCAGGTTCCTCAAGCAGTGTAGACACAAACTTAGAGGATGGTAATGTTTGCTGAATAGTTAGCTACTGCACATGCTTCTAAAAATTCAGTTGAGACATTGCTTGGAGTATCAGTAAATCTGACAGGCAGCCTAGCTGGTTAGCACATGGGATAATTCATTTGGCCCTTAGTGTGTTAGGAAAAGAGCTGCCAACACTGCATCCCAAAACGCTTAGGGAGATTCATCCCATAAGCAGGTATGATTCTGCTCTGTACAAAAAATGAGAGCTTGTTCTGCTACTTCACTAAAACATGAGCAATATGTTTGCACTTGTCACAGTTAACATTTGCATTTAGTGTGTGCATGGTGAGAACTTCTAAGCTTGCTTATACCTGCTAAACAGGCACAGGTAGCGTTTGTGTCTGACCAAAAGAAGTCTCTTCCCTCTGGCTAGATGCTGTACTACATGTAGAGCAGTATCTGCTGAAATGAGATCTAGCATTTTCTGTTTCCCTTCAGACTCTTCTTGCTAACTAGACTCTAGAGAGGACCAAAAAAGCCTTTTCTATGCATTCATGCTATTTTTAAGGGCTGGCCTTGATTAACAAACTATTACTGCTGAGTCATGCTGGCCCAGGTGGTAACAGTAAGAAGAAAACAGGTTATAAAGGTGATGGTACCTTTCCCATAACGTATAAGGACTAGTGAGGAGAGGTGTAAGAGTGAAGTGGTGGCAAGCATTTGTGTGGCTGCAGCAGTAAGTTTAGGGTGACTTTGAGACTTCAGCCCTGATTCTTTATTAAGTTTCATTTAGCAGCGCAGGTAGTTTCCATGCGGGGCAAGGTACTGATGCAGATCTGTGTCTTATGCTGGGCTAGATTTCTGTTTTGGTGTAGTAAACAAGAAATACAGCTATTAGCAGCTGCCATGGCAGGAATAACTAAGGCAGTCTCTGGGATCAGCCATTAAGCACTGAAGGTGCTTAGCTTGTCCCTTATTACTATACCCTGTATCCCTAAGAGAGTCACTGTTCTGTAGAGCCTGGGAAAACTCCTGCTCAAAAATAAGCTGTACGTTGTTGCAGAGTAGTTACCAGAATAAAACCTCAGTTGTTGCTCCATGCTGTGAAGACCTGAAGAGCTGGTAAAATATGTGGTTGTGTTGTTGTGGCTTGTTGCTCCAGCTGAGTGTGAAGGAGGGAAATGACTTTCAAATAGTACAGCTAACTGCCCGTGCTCTTGAGATATCAGTATTTCTTGATGTCAGTTACGTCACAAGAGCAGTGTGTTCTGAGATCACACTGTCTGTCAAGCAGTGTGACCAGAGGGAGACAGCAAGTATGCAGCACAGCTAGGGTGATGAAAGTAAAGGTCTAGGATGCTGGGCAAATACTTAGTGCTGCTGACTCATGGATAACATTGCAGTGTCCTATGGCAGTGCTGGTTTTGAAGGTCTGTATTTGGAAGAGCCATACATTGTAAAATTCTACCCGTGGGGCACCTATGGCTCAACTGCACCTGGGCTCCCAGAAGATACAGCTGTTTTAACCAGCTACTTACATAGCCAAATGGTCATCTCTAGCATTCCTTAACCAGCTGATCTTAGAAATTATTTGAAGATACAAAGCTCAAGACAAATGCTGACTGATTATATTACCAGTAATAATTGCTAACTTTTAAATGATCGGTCTGTCTGCATATGGGTGTATGTTTCTTCACTGTTGCTTTTCCACTTAACAATCTGGTTTGACTGTGATTCGGCTCAGTTCAGTGCTGTTGGACTAGCGTGTTTAAGTCAAAATATCCAGTTGTTTCCTAATCAAACTGTTACAGTATTTTAAAATCAAAATTGTAACTTATGCTGTGCACAAGAGGGAAAGTAAATAAAATAGGGGAGGTAGATACTTGTGGGAGAGACAGCAGTAAGAAGGGCAGAAGGGTGTGGTGATAATGGAATAAGAAATATCACTTGTACTGTTTCATTATGGAGACCAATAAACATCTTCAACCCAGCCAAGATCAGCTGTAATTAGAAGGGAAGAAAATTGGTCTTCAGCTCTTTTCTTATTGCCAGAATCTCAAGATAGAATTGTGGCAGCCCTGAGACAGTTGGTCAGCCACAATGCGCTGTATTGTCATTTACTTTTGAGAGTAGCAGGAGTCTTGTCACTGGAGAATTATTTTCTCTGACTCTTGGTAAGAATGGCTAGCTTTGAAACAGTTTGTAAAGCACAAATTGGGGAACAGTTTCATAATGCACTTGATTTTTTTTTATTTTTTTTTCACTCAGTCACAGCTGAGAATAACATCTGTAGTAGTTACATGAACATGATCATTAATCACTTCAAATGATGTAACATAGCCAGACTATGTAACAACTACTATTTGAATTACATTTTGCAGGGAATGATATAGTTGCAGTTTGTCCTGAAATCCTGGCTGGAATCTGTATCTAATCCCGAGTGAAGTAATTTTGTATTCTTAGTTCAGCATACAGTAGAACGGTGATCAGAATTGCAATAGCATCACTGAACTGTGTACAAGACACTAGAATTTAATGAGCATTAAAAAAAAAAATCCTTGTAGTCTTCTCCAAGGAGAAATTGCTGTATATAGTAATGCAGAAGGTAACCCTTCAAAACATAGGGCACCAGCCAGCCTTGCGTGTTTGAGAGAGCAAGGGGCTCTCCAGACAGACACAGTCTCTCTCATACACATGCAAGGTACTACTCATAAGAAGAGGGAAGTCTGAGTCCTTGCTGAAATAATGGCAGAGAGGGTCATCTCAAGTGCTTTTCTGATCTTTAAACTCATGATGCTGCTATACGTTTCTTCAAAAGAGCAAATAAGCAGCCTTGCCACACTGTGACTTGAAGGTGAAGCACAGTAGAGTTACAAGTTCTAAATACTTCACAACCTCACAGTAATACAGCAGAAGTCTAGTCAACAGCCCCCAAAACAAGGATGAAGATATTAATCAAATCTGATGAGGCTCCTATTAATTAGGGTTGATAAGTGGTAGTTAGACTTTTGTTAGTATTACCATTTGGAGATTTAACTAACAAACCTAATGGGGCTACTGCTGCAAGATGCTAATTAGATATGGCAATTCCACTTACTCATGCAGCCTCGGCACACAACCATCACACATCAATATTTAATTTAATTACTGATGTTGTGGTGCAAGTCACATCTGATTTAAGACATAAATATGCTTAATTAATAATGAGATAAAACACATACAATATGTCACCTTTTGTCATTTGAGCTTTATTAGGTATGGTAAGAAAAGACAAATGTGAACATTGGAGAGGCCGTGACGTGGTGCTCTGCGTCTCTGCATGATCCTTGTCCTTGATGTTACCTGAGCTCACACGGTATTATAACCAAGACAAACAGCGCTGAAACTGTGCAGGGCACAATTCTACAGAAAGCTACACTTGTGTCTTGAGTAATTCATTACTTCATTTTTTTGCATAATTAAAAAAAAGTGAACATAATTCTTGGATTATATGCAGCATCTATAGAAATTCATTTGATCAGGTTTGATCACAGTATTCTAATTTGTGCTCATGTGGCCTGGTACAGAGGCTAGGTCTGCAAGAAATCATTCTGCAGCAGCATCCTTTGGAAGTCAGGCTTCTTTCCATTAGCAATGGATATTCTCTATTCAGAGCTTCCTACAAGAGGCTGTTGAGAACAGTGTATATGATTGCTGTGCTGTGAGGTAGAGCTCTGGAAAGGTGCATGTGGAGAGATTGCTTACCACTTCGTAAAGTATGGGGGGAGAAAAAGACAGACAGCTAGGTCTTGAGGCTAGTTAGGATGATTAACCATATTACAGCAGCTTCTAGAAAGGACTGGATCTCTGTTTCTTAAGGGGCTTTGTAACCTGCACTGCCCCAGTCTTAGCCCCAAAGACTTACAGTTAAATATGAAACAGTGAATAAACAGGTACCATACAACCAGTGCACCAGATCTGGTGAAATTAAGGAAACTTCTCATGTTCATTTTTTTGTGGAGGATCAAAGCCTTAGAAGGTTCCCCTCTATACACAGTGGCCTTTGTAAGTCTGTGCTTCCAGGGGTTCACAAGCTAGCACCGGAAGTTTGTGTGGGTTGAAACTTGCTATGCAAGATCTTTGCCTGGGGGCCATTTGGTTTGATGTGTTTGACAAAATTTTAAGAGCTCCTAAGTTAACTGCGCCAAATAAATAGTTTCCTGGAAGCTGAGAAGGTTTTTGGAACTTCCTTGAGGGAAAATTCCCAATTGGAAAAAAATCTGTGAAAGCAAAAGCAACTCATGACATTGTAACCTACTGAAACATATAGTGCTCTCAGATCCATCTATAATCATTTTTTTTATAGTGTATATAACTCTTCTAGTATTAATACTAGCTAGTATAATGGGAACCTGTTGGACCATCAAGAATAGTTAGTGAAGGAGACCGTTTCAGTCTGGTCTGAGAGCTCCTCTCACAAACAGACACAGCTGACAAATGAAGACTGGGAAAGCCTTCAGCTGGCCAATCCTGTTTTAATACTCATCCGAAAGAAAACACATGGGAAGAATAAGAGGGGGAACACTAATGCATGAAGCATCAGTGAAGCAATAGACAGGGGATAATGGAATTGCCAGTGCTTGCAGTGAGGGAGACTCTTCTTCAAGGATAATGAAATAGAACTGCTGTTTTTTTCAGCTCCATGATGCAGTGTTGTAGGTGGTCAGCATGGTTGCCGCTGTGATATATTGGTATGATGGATGTAATGCAGAGTTTCCAAAGGATGTGACTGAGGTGTGGAATTCAGCAGTGCTGAGCTCACATCTTCTGTCAGCTGCCAGAAGTAGGAGAGACACCCTGGGACCTGTTCCCTCTAATTACAGTCCCTGGTCATGACAAGTATAAATGCATCCAGAATCAGAGAATGGGGGATGGAGGAATCCGTGGAACCCATAGATTCACCAGCCAAACCTAACATTCAGGAGTGGTGTATTAGGAACGCTTTCCCCATGAGACCAGCAGCTTGGATGACTAGCCAAGAAATGTATGGGAGACAATAACAATTGAGAAGAACCTGTAATTTTCCCCCAGGAGAGAAATAGTGCTACAGCTGGAAGGACAGGGTGAGACCAGCGCTGCCTCCAGCTCTGTCTGAGCATACTGCAGATCTACAACTTGCATGGCAACAGTGAGGCTGAACATCACCATAATGTACATGATAGTGTGTGTTCACCTGAAGAGGGAGTGGAGGAGGTAATAGTGTAGCTTGCAGTGATTTGGGTTTGAGAGAATATGCAGCGCAAGTTATACCAATACCATGGGTATGCCCTGGGCAGAGACAGACTGTGGTAGTTTTACCAGAATCAGTAGCTAAAATGGAGGTGTAGTATAAAATTAAGTTCTTGTAAAGAAGTTGCACAGGTTGATGAAAGCTTTATCCTACTGTGTGCTTAGCAGTTGTATTGATATGCGAGGCACAAGAGAGTCCCATTCTATCTTCCTTACAGTGCCACGTCGGTAAACAATTGTTTCTTTCTTATTTCTGAGAGCTTGCTGTCTAATCCTGAGGTAGTCCTGAATGGTCCAGTTTTAAGTTGTCATGCAGAGATTTTATAAGTTCTCCCATGGCAGAATGTGGGCTGTGTGTGCCACAAAGTGCACCCATGAGCTGATGGAGAGTATTAGAAAACTGGCTGATCCTTCATGGAGCCAAAGGCATGCAGAAAAGTGTTCATATTCTTTGTCTCTTCTTTTCTCCCTTCCAAAGTCCTACCTGTCCTCACTGGGGAAAAGCTGAGCACAGTCTGGCCCAGACTGATGATTCCAGAGAGCTCATGTAGTGCCACTAGCAGCTACATGTGTGAAATCCCCCTCACACTCTTTCTGCAGAACCCTCTTCCAGAACAGGGCCTGGAGCTGTCCCTTATGGTTCAGGCAGCAGCAGCCACTTAGCACAGGCAGTTGTAGTACTTCTCACTTGGAAAGCCTGCCTGACTTTTCCAGGCTTGCTAGTGCCTGTGGGAGAGGAACTTGATCCTCCAGCCCTCCTTGCCATTTGCAGGCTTCCTAGAGACTTGCTTTTGTATTAAACTGCCTGAATCTGGTCTCAAGATTCAGGAAGACAGCAAACCACTGGTTATTATTGATAGCAATTACTACAAATTACGATAGACACCCAGATGACATCTAGCAATATAGGCTGAAGCAGATTAAAGATTACAACAGTCATTTGATAAGGAAATAATAGTCAGCCTATCCTTTCAGTAGAGAACTATTTCTGGCCTCTGCAGTTTAGAGTACCTGCCAGATATTCTCACTGTTCTATTGATTTGTACTTGAAAATGTTTCTGAGAAGCCGCAACTTATTTAGACCCCCTTTCCTGTGAATGAGTAGTTTAAAATTGTTTCTTCCAAAGTTCATTATTTTGCACTTGTCTATACTAGTATCTAATAAAGTTGTGTTGCAGAAGACTCACAGCTGGATATGACAGTCAGAACCAGATGTTCACACCCTAGGCCAGACACAGCTGTTTCTCTGTAGCTGGCAAGGGGTGTAGAACAAGTAATTGCAGACAGCAAACCTGAAAAAAATAAATCTAAGGTAATCAGGCTGAATATGCCTGGAGATTTAGGCCATCTGGAAGATTGCCAGAGGGCTATTTATTTTGATGTCTACACCTGCTGAATGGGAATGCTTTGTGTGAACTCAGAGCTTTAAGTGATGCTGTATCTCTCCCTTTTTCAGCACTCCGCTCCCTCTAGGCAATGTTGCTTGATAAATTGTGCTCTACAACTTAGGTCTGTTGGTTTTTTTTTTTAAAAAAAATAAAAAAATAAAAAAAAGCCACTAGAACCTATGTTGTTTCCTGGCTGTTGACAAGGGTAGAAGGAAAGCACTGGAGAACAGAAAGGGAACAGTGTGTTATAGACTGCCCCTTGGAGGGTTAAAGTCTGTAGGCAGTGTGATCTGCTAGACTGGAACAATTTTCTTTGCTGCATTTATAATGAAATAGGAGAGAAATTCCTGTAAGCTTTTTACCTACTATTCTGTGCACACTCCACCTTCATGTGCTTAGTGTAACAGATTTATCCCGCAATGCCCCATCTGTCTCAGCCCTGCTGGCATGCAATCCCCTATTTACAGACAGCATCTGCCTGCCTTGCTATCATCTTGAAAGCTCTTGGGATTTTTGTTTTACAAAAATTTTTGGTGTTGTTAGTGATGATGAGCATGCTCCTACAGGTGACAAACATTTGATTAGGGTGATTTCTCAGGGCGAAGGCAGGATTTTTTTGATAAACAAGACCAAGAGGATCAGAGATGGATCACTATCTTGAAGTTGCTTACAGAGGAGAGGTCTCTCAGAAGATGCTGGTTTCCTTAAGTCCCTGTGCTACCGTAAAGAAACAAGAACATCTCACAGATGAAAGAGCAGTTACCTTAAGGACAGATGTTCACTGCTGCAATAGCAATCTCTTCTAAACACACAAATATCTATCTTCTCTTGTATTTGATTTTTACCAATATTTTCCTCGTCATTGTTCTGATGCATTCAGCATAATTCTGTGAGCAAACTTCTACTCTCACACTCACCGCAGCCATTAGCAACATAGATTTTGCCATTTCCCCAGCATGTGCCAAGTCGTAACCCTGTTGTAGTTGACATGCAGCTTATGCAGCTGCATTGATAACTGTGCCCACTGCTGACAGTACCATTCCTGGTTCTCACATGTGCAGCAAACATGCATCTTCTTTTTTGTTCATGCACGTGACCATTCTTCAAATGCTGTTGTTGTTGTTCTGTACTGGTTTTGGCAGGGATAGAGTTAATTTTCTTCACAGTAGCTCATATGGCACTGCCTTTTGCATTTGTGCTGCAAACAGTGTTGATAACACACTGATGTTTCAGTTATTGCCATAATGGTGCTTACACAGAGTCAAGGCCTTTTCTGCTTCTCACACCACCCTCCCAGTGAGTAGGCTGGGAGTGTGCAGGAAGCTGGGAGGGGACACAGCTGGGACAGCTGACCCCAACTGACTAAAGGAGTATTCCGTACCGTATGACCTCATGCTCATCAGTATAAGTTGTGGGGAAGTTGGTGGATGTTTAGAGTTATGGTGTTTGTCTTCCCAAGTAACTGTTATGCGTGATGAAGCCCTGCTTTGCTGGAAGTGGCTAAACATCTGCCTGCCAATGGGAAACAGTAAATTAATTCCTTATTTTGCTTTACTTGCACACGCAGCTTTTGCTTTACCTCTTAAACTGTCTTTGTCTCAACCCATGAATTTTCCCACTTGTACTCTTCTGATGGGGGGAGGGGGGGAGTGAATGAGCAGCTGTGTGGTGCTGAGCTGCCTGCCGAGGTTAAACCATAACATATCCCAAAGGCAATAGTCAATTCAGTGGATTATCTGAAAATGCACCATAGTTGCCCCTCAATTTCCCCACCTTTGCTGGAGGATACAGTGGGTTTCCTAACCTTATTCGTACAGAATATTTGTTTCTTAACCTGACCCAGACAGTGGAAAAACTGAGGTGTTATGCTATGATGCTTTGCCAGAGGAAGAAGATAGTTTTTCTTTGATTATTTGTTTGGTTTCTATTAGCAGATAGGTGAACTACAGAGCGTACTCGAGCTGACATCTTTGAAGGACATCAGATTTTAAAACAAAAGGAGATCTACTGTGTGTTAAAAGCAATAATCAATAATTAAAAGCCTTGTTAAAGCATTGCTGAAGAGTACTTCAGAAGAAAAGTAGTTTTACTGCATTTCATGGTTAATTCAATGTCAATTAGCTGATTGTTAACTTCCCTCCAGCTAAATCTTGTTCAGTACAGAGAAGAGAAATCAAAAGAATTCTAGCTTTAAACAAGCCTAATGTTTCAATCCTTCATCTCACCCGCAGGCTCAAAATCAGTGTCAACAGACATTTCATTGCAATTTTATCAGCCATTTCTGCATGTCACTGTTTTCTTGGCTGCCGTGATTGTCCCTGAAACCGTCTGTGGAAATCGGAGTTCATCTTGAGCAGAAAGCCGAGCAGACTGCACTTACTCTCATCTGACTCGTGGTTGGGTTCCCTTTCATCTAAATAATACCGAGTGCTGATGTCTGCCTGAACTTCCTAAACGGCTCGGTGAACTTCTCTCCCACGGAGAGGCCTGTAGGCAGCTCGCCGATCCGCCGGCCCGGCGAGTGCGGCCTGGGGTCCCTGCGACCCGCTGCCCGCCCGCCCTGCAGCACCGCGGACAGCGCCCTGCCCGCCCGTGCCGCCGCCCTGCGGCACCGCGGACAGCGCCCGGGGGTTCGGGGGTTCGGTGCTGCGCCAGCCCCCCTCTTCCTCGGGCGCCAGCCAAGCAGCCGATTTCAGCAGGGACAGAAAGAGCTTTAAGGGTGTGAATGTCTCTTAAAGCATGAAGAAACTGAGGGGTGCTCAAGCACAGAAGTTTTTCGACCTTTATGTGCTTGAATTGCCCATAGAACATTGTGTCAAAAAAATAACAGGTTGCCATAAAAAACTTACAAGGCATCACAGACATTCCCATTTGCTTCCCAATAACGTCACTGATTGTGAAATTCACTTCTGTGAAAAGTATCAAGAACAAGAGCTAGTCTGAAGCCTGAAGTCAGATGTTTGGTTCTTTGTCTAGCTGTTGCAGAGCTTGAACTGATAGCAGGCTGCTTTCCACCTGAAATCAGAGTACCTGGCTGCTGCACTCGTACTACAAGCAATGTAGTGCAGCCTGCTACACTCAGGAATGACACAGGAGTCGTATTTCATAGCTCTTGCTGATTCCAGGCCTGGTCTGTGGTGCTTCAGCTTCACTCCTGTCTTACAGCAGTGTAGACAATAGATCCGCAATGATGTTTTTAATCTTCTGTGATTGATATGGAGATTGCCTGATCAAAGAAAACACTATTTTGGGCTTAAAAATATGTGCCATTTTCATCTTTTGGCTGTACAGCAACAGTGTAATATCTGGCATAAAGCAACCAACCTTCTGGAAGCTTAAAATAATACTGCACCCTGGACTACTGCAAACCCTACAGCATTGTCGTCTCTCCTTTGTGCTGGCTTTCTGTGCTATGAAGTAATGTGCAACAGCCAAGCCCTCAGTCCTGCCTTTTAAGGTATTCTACCTAATCTGCAACGTTGGGTTGAGGACCTCTGTTGTCAGCTCTTTAGACCAAACGAAACCGTCCATCACAAGACAGAGTCACTGTCGTCACATAATTTTTTTAAGGTTTGGCTCACACTTTTGGATGTTGCTTTCCAGGAGGTACAAAGAGATAGCATCTGACTTGGAGCTATCTGCACCATTTCATCTCCTGCCTTTAGTCTGTGTGGTAGAATTCTTTCTGGAGCGTTGCATTATGGTTTTGCTCATTTAAATTCCGTTTGAAAAACCTGCTGTTGTGACACCCACAGTATGATATTCAGTAGTACTGCTGGTTTTCTTGATGAAAAAATATAATTGACAAAACCAGTTTGTATCTGTATGATTCACTTACATGTCTAGTTGCTATAGTTCTTTTATTCCTTCATTTGTTCACTCTGTCATGACTAATAGTTAGACAGGGTGTTTGTGGATATGTGGATCTCTAGAATGTGCCCAGCAAACTGTGTATCAGTTCATTCTAAAAGGAGATATATGTGGATTACAAGAACTGGATCTGTATGTCTCTATTCCCTGTTGG
>Ga0065711_1034182_pt1 | contig 24184 bp, 13 predicted proteins | sample Hoacrofraction12_FD_59098 | JGI IMG/M metagenome (GOLD analysis project Ga0065711, IMG submission 59098) | Hoatzin crop microbial communities from Cojedes, Venezuela - Epithelial fraction 12 v2 (version 2) | ecosystem: Host-associated > Birds > Digestive system > Esophagus > Crop | place... | reverse complement strand
GGGGGCCGGGGGGGGGGTGGCAGGGCCGCTCCCTCCGTCCCCTCTCATCACCCGAGCGCGTTGCCAAGCCCTGGCGACAGGGACGCACCGCCAGCAAACCCTTTGCGGCTGCGTTCGGAGCCGCCTTTCCCTCAGGGTGACTGTCGAAGGGGAAAAACTGATGAGATTAAAACGACAGAGCTAGCTTGGGGGCCGGTTTTGTGGGGCAGTCTGCTGTGGGAACAGGACTTCCAACCTCACGAAGCTCCTCGCCGAGAAGCGATTAAACCAGCACGGCCGTTGAGTCGAGAGCAGTTTCACGCCAAAGTGTGTTGTTTGGCAGGAAAGAGCCGTTTCTCCTCAAAACTGAAGATGTGGCAAAAGGCTGCACGTAGGGTGCTGTGAGCTCTGAAGAGGATGTCAGAAACGCTGTTCTTTTGTTAGATTACATTTGGTTGTGCGCTGGTAATGGGTTTTGGCACCTTTTATAGCTGTAGCTACAGTGCGGACGTCTCCTTTGCAAATACAGGCTGAAGATTTTTCATTACGTTAACAGAAAACCATCAGAGAAATTATCCCTAGAGGCCGACTTCAGAGGACTTTAAAACTCAGACAATGAAAGGCTGAGGTCCTTGAAAAGATAATTCCTGCTTCTGTTACTCACAAATGCTTGTTTTAATCCCGCGAGTAGGAAACAAATGGGTCCAAATTCTTACTTCAGGCCCACCAGTGCAAATTCAGAGGTTAGGATCTAGTCTGTCATCGTTTCTGGCCAGTAATTCACAGACAGTACGAGGGTGGGAATCTTACAGACAGTAAAAATCCTCTCCTCTGAGAACTGAGTAACAGATTCTGCCACCTTGGTCTTTTCTTGATCGTTAGTATCTGACATGGTTCTGTCACGTCTCTTTTGCACCTGTATCCTCAGGTAGAAGTGAGGTGTTCGCCTGTATCCCATCCCACCTGGGGGGTTTTCAGTCTCTGTTTTCCCTGGTATTGTAACCAACAAAATTCAGTGGGTACAATAGCGGGGTCCAACCCTTCAAAAAATTGAAAAATCTTGTGGTAGCTGCTAATTAGGATTTTAAAATCTGCAGTGCCTAAGTTATTTTAGAGTGAATTTTATTCAGAAATATTGTTAAACGTGAAGATGTGAAAGATGGATTACAGGAAAATTAAATGTAGGGTTTAACTGAGAAATAATCATTTTCTATGAAAGATAATGACTCCTCTTGAGGCTAGTATCAAGATTTATTGACCCAGAAGGTTAATATTGATCAAAACCAAGGCAAACAAAATATTAGACCTTGAAGGAGAGTAATCTTGATATTGAAGACTTGCCACTGACTGAAGAGGTCAATATATCTGGGTGCCAGAATCTAAGGTTTTGAGCACAGAATAGTGGGGGATATTAAACATGTCTGACATGTTCTATGTATACACTTTCTATTCTCATCAGCAGTAGTTACTTTATAGTGGTGTCCTTCTGTACATAGCATCTTGCAGGAGTTCAGGCTTCACTCACAAACCTAACTGCAAATATAACGGTTATCTTCCTCAAGTGTAACACAGAGTAACATAAGGCACCCGTCCGAAATAAAATGAGTCCTTCAGCTATTCATTCACGTATAGAAGTGATGTTTTTAGCTGCTGCTGCAAAACCATAGTGACAGTAGACTGGGAAAGTGTAGTGCTTCAATATATAGATTTGTCATTGTATCCAACAATTTGTCTCTAAGCCCAGGAGAAAAAAAATTGAGTTAAATTCTACTGTAAACTGACAACAAGAAAACATTAATCTTAGAACAAATAAATTATCTGGATTAATTAATCAATGAGGACAAAAGTTGGAGACTTAAGAAAATGTACCACAAGGGACTTGAAAATAATTTACAGAATAAGATGAACAGTTAATGTTCTTGGGGCAGAAGTTGCCTTTTAATTTCTGTTCATATGGCAACTAGCAGGACAGGGCTTTTTAACATCCCCAGGAGCAATCTTCAAAACAAAACTACTCCCATTTGCTAATGAGAGTAGAAGTGTACAGCATGTAGCCTGAAATCACTTGGAATTGCAGTAGAAATAAATAAAAATGAGATACAGAGGGTTTATTTTTGTTTATTCAGAAAACAATTCAGTAGGAAAACAGTTAAGCCATCAGTATTTAAAAACAGAAACATAAAATATATTTCTATTTTTCCCACAGAAATCAGACTGTAAATAATGTGATTTTAAATATGTTTGCATACAGTTTGTATGTCCTGCTTATTTTATTTTAAAGATATCCTGAATGAATGGGATTTGAATAAATCAGATCTACTTACATTCAATAATGAACAGTTTCTGAATTCCAGTAAGAAATATTTGCATAGTATTTCTTTAAAAACAAACAATAATAGAACTTTCTCATTGGCCTTCTCTTAATGCCCAGTAGGTGGGACCACAGCAGTATACATAGTGAACAATTAGCATGCCCAGGGAATGTTTGTATTTCCTAGTTAAAATCTTGATTTTTTCCAGTGTTGCCAATACAAAATAGGATTATTGATTTCTTCTGTTTTGCCAATTAAATTACATCCTCAGCACCCTATCTTTAGATACTGTAAGAATTCAAAGGGCTCATGTGAGTTGCATGATAAATAGCCTGATCATATGCACTATTTAATTCTCAGAAATTGTAGTTACTAATAGCAAAGCATTCCATTTAAAGTGCATTACATCAGTATTTCTCTCATTTACATAAAGTTATAGACATTAAAACTGAATGTCACATCTCTGAAGCCATCTCCAGCCTACTTTTAACCAGTTCCACGGTGTATAAAAAATGGTGCACTGTCACCTGTGTAACTCTGCTGTACCCATCAGGAGAAGTTTTAGACTTGTTCCAGTTGGAGGAACTTACTCCAAACTACAGAAATGCATAGCAATTCAGTTTCTAGATTTAATTCCATCTGCACCTTTACATAAAGGCAGCCACCTATGATTTTCTGAACATTACTTTCAAAATGATTCACCTGTCATCATTTACAACCTGAACATGATAACAAAGAATAAGATAATTCACAGAAATTGATTTTGAATGCAGTTTGCATAATCATAGACTTACATAAAATTTTAAAACATGTTGTGCTCTTAAAACATATAAGCGAATAAAGTGCTATCTTGACCAAAAAAAACAAACAGACAAGAAGAATATTTCCACCCTTTGGATTCTGTGTGACATCAGTCTAAGAACAACATTGATCTTAATGAACACTCCCAAAACACAAGGAGAATATTTTGTGCAATATGTTTTTTTATCTGCTTAAGTCTCTGCTTGCATCCTTTCCTTGTAAACATGAACATATAAATTAGGCCAAGGCCACACTGATATTGGGTACAAGTTCAGAATTAAAATTCTTAAACCGGGCATTTCTTACCTAAAAAAAAAAATCGGAGATTAAAATTCCTCCATTAGGGCCTTTTAGGGAAATCACAGGCTTTTCTTAGATAAATCTTATTAAGAACGCTGATCGTATCAAGGATCAAGCTATCAAATATGTCTTCAGCCATTCTCATCTTCACAGTTAACTCATCATCGTCATAGGAAGTCCACTGAGATTCTTCTTTGCGGAGCTCCTGAATCTAAAATAATATAGATGTAAATGTTTACTTCAAGAAAAAGAGCACAGTCAGTTCTGAAAGGTACTAAGACACTGTACCTAATCCAACAAATTTACACATGTTGTTAGTTTAATTCCAACCACTGACAAGAACTGGAAGTACTTATTATTGCAAGTGTACTGAAAAGGAAGGCAATACCTTGAAGTCCTGAAGTTATTTTAAGTAAATACAATTCTTACAAAAACATGAGAATTTCTAGTTTAAACCTAGAGAAAATAAAGAAATCTCTATTTGGAAGTTTGCTTACCAGAATAAGGTCCACTTTGTCTCTCTTACAGTTTCTGTACTTGGTCATATTAAGGAATCTTCTTTTCATTTCTAAGTCATTCTTTTCCAGGTTCATTATTTTCGTGATTTCACCCTGAACAAATGTCTACAAACCAAAAAAAGGCTGAAAAGAATTGTTCTCACAGGAATTCTGTCACTGTGAAGGTTGCAAACGAGTGACTGGTACCAGTGTGGACAACCAGCTTTAGATCTAGAAACATCCCAAAGTGCAGGGAGCTGATCTAGAAGTAGCTGATCCATACTGGCCAGCCAACACATTTTAAACATAAGATTACTTTAGAGGTTACACTCAAGATAGTCATAACCAGGGAGATTTAGAAGCCTAATTGCCATTCCATATAGAACTCCATACACTTGGAATATTTAGACTAATTAGCTCAGTTTATATTAACTCAAGCATTTCAGAGCAATGCTGTTTTCTGATCACCTCAGTTACACTGCCATAATCCTCCTAAATTTCACATTGTTCTCTTTTTGCTATTGTAGTATCTGCTCTGTTCACCGACTCTTGTTATTGTACACTTTCTGTTTTCAGAACATACCTTGACCTCATTGGCATCTGTTCTGCAAGAATGCCTGGAACAGTGAGATCCCAAATTTTCTTTCAGCCATGGAAATGTATTTGAATTTGCACTTACTTGATATTTTGCACAGAGCAACTCATGGGTCAAATCAAATATAACCTGTAACAACAAAAACACAGTACCAATATAAACTGAATTTCTCACTGATGCCCTTTCAAAAGTTTTCTTAGTGCTTCTGGAGGATGTTAGGCTGGTGACAGTAAAGGTTTGCGTCTCAGTGCAAGGTTAGCTGATGTCATGTGGACCGTTACCTAAAGAGCATGTAAGCCTGTACAGCAGAAGATACTGGACAGTAACACGTGAACACTCACCAAGCATGGATGGCTTATATAAAGGGTCCCATCAGGGCCTCTTGTAACCTCTTTGTGTAGACAGAGGTCCACAAAACTCAATAGTTTCAGGATGCTGAAGAACATGAAGATCTCTCCAAACTCAGCAGGACATCCAAGGCAGGAGACTTAGAATGCTTAGATTGCAGCTTTCTGAGAATCTTAGCTTTTTCTGAACAGACCCAAACCAGACACTGGGCTAGGTGTCCAGGGTCTTATGACTGAAGAGCTCTAGCAACAGGCTTGTATTACAGCAAGGACATCTATTCTAGTAGAATTGTTTTGCAGTAGATTACCACAAGCAATATTTCACAATACCTCTTTCAGTGTTCCTTTAGCTGTATTTAATGTTAGCAGCTAGAATAATATGAAGTACCAGCTAATACAAGTCAGTCTACAGAAAGCTAGAAAAGTTTAATAACAGTTAGTGCTTTAAAAATACCTGATCATACATCCTCTTGCTTTCTGTTTCCAAATCATTCCCTGGGAGCTCATTACATTCAAAGTGCTTTGGCATACTGATTCTCCTGAAATTTGAATATATGTTTTCTGGGGTCCATAATTCTTCTACAGCATATGCAGACAATTTCTTAACATATGAACTGTAATGTGGTATCACAAGAGGAACTTCCACAGTTTTCTTCCAAGGAGCCGAGCGCCACTGATCGAATTTGTACAAGTATTGCTTTTGTGTTTGTCTCACAAGCATGCGTTGGTCAGAATCAGGCTGATCAAAGTCTTCAGAGCTTCCAAAAACACCAGCATCAAGGATTTTCGTAAGGAGCTTTAGTAGAGAGAAAAAGAAAAGCCAGGTGACATACTCCATATTTTTCTAAAATTTTTAGAGGTATTGCAATTATTAGCAACTGTTTCAGGTTACACTTAAAACCATCTTCTTACTCATAGGCTCAAAGAAAGGCTCACCAATGTGTCATTAAGAAAAATACCTGTTTTAACTGTATTTGGCAGAATTCAGAATTAGAAAGAATTCCAAATTTGGAGTTGTTGAAATTATCCACATTTTGAAACATTTTTGTTCTGAATTGAGACTACTCTCCCCACTCCGCCAAAGCAAAACTTTAAAAAAAAAAACCAAAACAACTCTGTGATATTGCTTCTTAAATACTCCATCAGGAAGTACAAGTTAGACACCATGGGACTGAAAGCAGCAGGCATCAAAAGCTTCCATTTAATTTGGGATTCCAGTCTCCCAGGGAGCCCCACAAAAAGTGAGAATCTGGCAGCTCTGAGAGCCTTGACTTTGCTAGATGTTGCCTGCAGAGCTAATGCAGAATTAGAAAGCTGAAGGTCTTGCAACCAGGGGCTGCAAGAGAGTCAGGCAGAGGAGCTGACAGGTGTCCAGGTTTGCTCTGAAATCAATCAAGATCGAAGTCTGCACAGATTTATCAGTTTTCGATAACTGAAATTCCAACAAAGAAGTTTCACTTGCTTTGTTTGGACTAGCTGCAGTCATCATCCCCGTGCTGGGCTCATCCTTGTCCCCCCATACACATGCTATCCACTGGCTGCAGAGTAATGATACAGAATGGGTCAGATAAAATGAGCAATCTGATTCCAGATGTTGACATGTGATTTTTATGGATGATAAAAACAACCAGGCAACACAGGAGCTTGCCTGTGTAGACTCAATTTCAGGTCTAACACCTAAGTAGACAAAAGCTTTCTGATTGTACTTACTGGCAAAGTGGTTGGAGAAGTCTCTGAAGATGAATGAAATATCTGGTCTGCTTTTGATTCATGTTTTCTTTTTATCTTCTTGTATTCTTTAACTGCGTCATCTACAAATTTAGTTACAATTCTTTCTGCTACTGTGTGACAACCACGAATGCTAAGTGTATTGAAGTCACACAGTGAAACATCAGAAACCTCTGCTGATTGTTCAGATAAGATAGCAACTGAATTTTCTTTAAGGAGAAACAGATTCCAATTGCCTTGTCTTAGGCCTTTGCCATAATTCATCACGTCTGTTTCAAAGGCACTTTTGTATTTGTGTTGAGCTGTTCCAGAAAATGCAATTAAAGTGTCAAACAGAAGTTTGTTGCCAAGCTCACTTGCAATATCATCAGCAAGTTTATTTCTTTTCTGATCTTCCACCAAGCAACAAATATTTTTGCTTGCATTTACCTCATCTGTGTTACCGGTCTCACTTTTTATTGGAAGCACGCTTGCAAGTATCCTTTGTTTTATTTGTGTCAGTTCTGTGTTTTCTTTATCTGATGCCAAGCATGTGAAGTTATTTTGACAGAGGAATTCATTACACTTACACTGGTCAGAATGTAGAAACTTTTGCCCTTTTGCAGAGAGCAAGGCAGTGTGTAACCTAGACTGGTTTTCTTTCACTTCTGATCCTCCTGCATTGTTTGTGTCTACTGCTTTCTCCTCTGCAAACCCTGGTCTCTGCTTACCATCTTCAGAATATTTGCAGTCTCCTTTGAGGGTTTCATCATCATGGGAGTCAGACTCTTTGTCCCCAGTGTAATTGGAGCCATTTTCGTTAGTCTCCAACAGGTGTGAAATCTCATCAGGTCTGACAAAGATACCACAGTGCTGAGCACACTCAAAATACTTCACCCCTTTGTAAGTTCCAGTGTTATCACCTTCAGCTTTGTCAAGTGCAACACCAGCCCAATGGCCGCTATCAAAATAAGTCCATCCTTTGAACATTAGGGTTCCAGGTTGGGTCTGCTTTACTAACACTCTGTCCCCAATTTCAAATGATAATAATGGGTCATCGCTGTCCTCCTCAACTTTGGGCAGTGTGAAGTATGGTTTGCATTGATTCTTTGTGAAGTCAGGACTTTCACTGGCCTGACCAGAAGAAACAGCCTTTGACACAGGCAGAAACTCCAAATGCTGCAAAGGTGTCTCATGTTCTCCTTGTTGGTATTTTAATAAGCCCTCATTTGCAGTGGAATTATCTTTAACTAAAAACTGTTCTGAGAGACTACCATCCCGGGTTGAAAAAGCATCAGTTGTGTCTCGATTGAGCAAGGGAAATTCTTCAGGCACAGCGTTATCAGGTAATGGGGGCAATGAATCCATTTTCAGTGATATATCTTCATCCATACACTGTCTAGTCTCTGAGACTGTCATTTGTTCCGGTGGAGATGGGAAATCATCCCTACTGAAGGTAGAATCATCATTTTTCATTGCATCTGCACCTAAAGGGGGAGGAGGAAGGTCTTCACTTGGAAATGACAAATCCTTTTTATTAGAGGATGGCAAGTCAGCACTTCCATAGGATAATACTTCATCAACAGGAGACAGTATTTCTGACAAGGTAGCCTCATCAGCTGGAAGGAAAACCTCATCGTTAATAAAAGTTGTATCATCTTCATCTTTGGAAGAGCAGTTCTCAGCTTGAAACAATTGCTTTTTTGAGCAGACAGAAGAAAACAGTCCCCTTCTTGCATCCTTTATGGCTTGCCTTTCAGCTGTTGAGTTGTTTTGATTTCCTGTGGCCATCCTTTGCAAAGACTCAAATGAATTGGTTTCTATATGGACTTCCTCAGAAATTCCTGGCGTGGATGTGAATGGAGATGCAATCTTACTGAGCTTGCTGGATGCGCGTCTCTCATTCAAAAGCTGTTCATGATTATTTTCGCCTCCTGAAACTGGGAAGTTTCTTGAGGATAGACATGCTAATGATCTGTTATTTGTAATAACTTTGTCAGGTGGAAAAGACACAGTGTTCCTAAGCTGGTCAGTAACCAAATTTAGATGTTTCAAAGAACCTGTCAGCTGAAACCCCATTAGGTCTCTATTTTGATCCACAAATAAACTGTTAATTCCACCATCGTTTTTTGCTCTGCTAATTGTAGAACTAGGTTTCTGCTGTCCATAAATCTTAGGTGAATAAATATCATCACTGCGTGACGATCTGGCAACTGCATCTTTACCCTGTTTTGTGATCTCCTGAGAACAAGTTTTGTTTCTACTGTCGTTTTCTGAGGCATCCAGATGTGGCTCATTCATTCCTTTGGCAACATTATCAGATTGGGAGGAATCTGCTGACTTTGTTTTGGAGACAATTGCTTTGTCTGATGGAATGCAAGAAAGCAAATTCTCAGTGCAGCCATGATCTGAAACATCTCCAGGATATTTCTGGGAGTGTGATGAAGTCTCAGTAATGTCATCTTCAGGCACTGTGTGTTCATGGTGTTTGTCACTAGGTGACGTTTCCTTTCCATTACTTACTGCTATTAGCATCTCTTTTGAGACATTCAGAAATGCATCACCATTGGCAGAGACAAACTCTTCTGGGATACTGACATCTGTGTCCTCTCCATTTTTCAGCTCTAATTCAGAGTCTGACGTGGAGCCATCCGAGATGTCAATCCAAGCTGCAGATGCTTTCTGAAATTCTAGGAGTGAAGAATCCGATTTGGCACTTCCACATCTCAGAGAGAAGTTGCTTGACTTGGACGATGATTCAGTGGAAACTAATCCTTTGGAAAATTCTTTTAAATTTAGTTCTTCATCAGAAGCTTCATGAGAAATATGGTCCAAATGCTTCAAACACTGACTACCATCCAGCTGATGAATCTCATAAGGGGCAGGCACTTCCATTCCTTTAGCTGGAACATTTAAAAGAAATTTTTAAAAGTCATCATTTCAGAAAAAAATATTTTCTAGAAGAGGTTGCTGGCAGGTAACTTAGGATTCAAATCCCATAATCCTCAGCTGTAAACTGCATTCAGAAGACAGTAGCATTAAATACACAGTCAAGATTAGGACTATTTCTAATATCACTGTACCAAAAAAAAAAAAATCAGATTTATCAAATAATGATGAGGAACTCAGTGATGTAGCAAATGACCAAATACAACAGCGTCCAATGTAGCTGACCATAAGAGTTTGAATGTGGGATTTTCATTAAGGTATGTATTATTTCAGCCCAATAAGTAGCTTTTGTACCTGGTAGAAGTAGTAAGCTATTATCCTCTATGGACAAACTCCAGGAATAGCCATTACTCGGACTGTATGTTAAATAACTACAAAAACCCTGTTGGGAAAAGGTGTTTCTTACCTTCTGACAAAGGGATTTCAGAAGGTGCTTTTTCATCCATCTGGATGATTTCTGATTTTCTCTCGGAGTCTGTGCTAATTCTGAAAATACAACATTATAGTTGGATTAAACTGAACTTATGAAGTATATGGTATGCACTACCATTCAAGAATGTTAATTAGAACATTAAATTTCTTTGGGCATATTAGCTACCTACAGACAGCATAATGTGAAGTGTTTCAACTGTTCAGATGCTTTCTGTCTAGCCCAAAGCCTTGTGAAGACAATTTCTACCCACCCCCCCCTAAACTGCATTGAACACCCCTTCAACCAACTCCAGAGAATTAGATCACATAAGAAAACTTGGCAGACAGTGTTTGATGAGTGTGACAAGTATTATGGCAAACTATTTTATAAAAGGAGTTTTTTTTGTTTGGTGATTTTTTTTTTTGAGGGGGGGATTGTTGTTGTGATGGGGTTTTCTTTGTTTGTTGTTGGTTTTGTTTGTATGTTTGTTTTTTGTTACGCTATACAAGGCAAAAAAATCCCAGGCTAACATCATTCAAGTCTACCTCCTCTTCCCACAAGAGAACCACAACCATGGGCATAGATCAAGCAAGGCAAGGTTCAACACATCAGTAAAGAATCTGAAGGTAGGATTGAAGGTTTTGACCTTGACAGATACAGTACCTCTGTTCTTCTGATGACCTTTCTTTTCTTAACTGGGTTTTCACTAATGTAGCTTCGTCTGAAGTCAGTGTTGATCTCCTTTCCCCACCTTCATCATCAGAAGAAAGATCTTTCTTCTTTTTCCCAGCCTGCAGAGAGTGTGATTCAGAATCACTGAATACCCAGGAAACCTAAAGAATATATCAGTGAATTGCTACCGGACTTCCCCCAGGTTTCAGGGCAGTATTTTAACATGGTACAGCAAAACCTCAATACAACTTCAGCTTCTCTGCCTGCAAGCTGAGTTCCAAGCACAGTATCTCTATGACAGCCGATACTGAAGACTTCCTCTGTTGAAGAATTTATGTGAGAAACACCCAGTTAAGATAAATTGTAAGCTTGCCACATGCCTGTAGTGGACTGCAGCAGTCTTGCTCTTCTCTTGGAATTTTGTGAATTCTCTGCTCCTTGTGTGCTTTCTCCACTGTCAGAGACTCTTTCTCTAGATCTTCTAAGGATGATGTTGCATCACCTGAAACACACAGTTTATTCAGCACAGAAGGCAAATACAGGGTTCTTCATCTCAGTCGCACAGAGTAGCCATGACTACAAGGATCTAAGGCTTGCTACTAGAGTTTACGGCAGTGCCTATGCACTGACACTCTAGGTGATGAAACAGCACAAGACTTCTTGCCAGATATAAAAGCGAAGTCAAAACACTAACGGTGAAATTGTGGTCCACTGAAGTCCATGGAAAAATTTCTCTTTGCCTGAGGGATAGGATTTATTTCAGTCAATTTGACATCCACATGCTCAAAGCTAAACTTGAGACTCTAGTTAATGTGCAGCCTATGCCAAACTTCTAACATCAAGACCGCTGTTTTTAAGTCTTAATTACACAAAGCTATATAGTCTCCCTCGCTATGGTATCTAGGAGTAAATGCAGAAAGATAGTTCATTAGAAGAATAACACAAAAACAAAATATTGCCACAATATGTAAATATTTATAATACAGAGATTATGCATACCCAGAACTATATAAGTGATATAACTGACTCATATATAAACAGCCAGGTTTATTTTTTATACATCCTACTGAGCGTAAGAAATATGAACTGAAGATAAAACTTGGAAACAAAAATAACTCCACCGTGTCCTGTCGAAGTCTATCTTGAACTGATCTATGTTCTTTTAAGAAGAACACCCTTAAATTATTTTAAAAAATGCCTCAAAAGAGAGTAAATTGTTAATGGCACAATCAGAATAAGTTATGATTTTGTTCTGAGGAAGCAGTATAATCGTATCTCATAATGAACCTTTGAGAGATCTCCACCATCTTGCCTAGCAGTGATTTATATATTGGGTATAGCAAGCAAGACACTTAGGAAATAAACGAGAAGATTGTCTCTCTTTCAGTCTGGATTAAAGTTTGATTGAAGTGGTTGAAACAGATTGGACATAATAGCATTAAATATGATTTACCAGTTCCTTGAAAAGTGTTTTCTGCCTGAACCAGGCATAAGTTACATAAAGTAGAAAGCATCCCCAAGCCTTTCACTGTGAACTTGCTGTCACATGGATTAATATCTCCATTGTCTCTAGGATCCATCTGTGGGTTTGAAATAAGTGCCTTTTCCTCCAGCACAGATTCCTAAAATGTAAATATTTAAGAGACAGAGTTAACATCTTAACGGAGAAGGACTTTGCTGGCAGAAAGAATAGGTAAGAGATCAGAGATTAAATCTACATGTTCGCACTAAGATATCTAAGTGCATATGGACTCCTGTGCATATATACCCACACTGGGGCTGTGTCACTGATGTAGGAAACAGGAAAGGACTAGTCTCTGCAAGAGCTATAGGCAAATAGGAGTTTACTGCTCCAGGGACAGGCTTAGTTTCTCCTGGAGCAGCACAGCTCTTACCCACAGGAGATGGCTTAAACACAGTGTCATCAGTTAACAACATAGAGAAAGTGGAAGGGGCAGGAAGGTTGTGGTAAATCAACCCATTACAACATTTAGTCTTAGCTGAAGTGCACAGAATCAACATGCATGACAAATTTCTACTTGATGTTCATAACCACCAAATGAGTCTTGTGCTGCTCCTATCTTAAGGCAAATGTAACCCAGGGCACCATTTCTTCAGACAGAAATGGAATCCCAGGGGTGATCCTTACCAGAAATGCATGCTTTCTGCCTTCTCTTGTAATGGGTGTGGATATGAATTCATCCATTCGAGCTGAATTTGGGTGCTCTAGAGGTGATGAAACACAATCCTGAGCGTCACTCTCTGAAAGGTACAAAACTAAGTTACAATGTTTCCAATGCTGCATTTTTTTTTTCCATGAATAATTTGACTATAGCTTTTTGTTTAGCTCAGTCATAAAGGCTTAAAGATATTTATAGTCTGAGTAATTTAGTTTTGCGCTACGTGTTCTCTGTCACACCAACAGAAGCTGAAAGGACCAATCACCTTACCCATCATCCAGTTACATGGTAGCAACTGTAAAGCCCACTTCCAGAAATTTCTACGCTCTTCGTCTCTTTCTTCATTATGCGTGGCTGCTACCTCAACAAAACAACTTACACCCTTGTTACACCTTCTTCTTGCTAATCCTGAATAAATCCTGTTACCAAAACCCACGCTGGAGGTAGCCAAGGAACAGATCGACATCACAGGTTCTCTCTCATAGGCTAATTAGCTCAATGTTCCTCTCTGAAAGATTGTCTTCTCCAAAGAACAGCTGGGACTTCAATTTTTGCCCCGAGTCATTCAGTCTGACTAAGCAGTTGCAAACATGGTTTGTGACAGAAACCTTCTTTATTGGATACCTGTGCTTTTGCAATCTTCAATCATAAAGACCGAGCCCGGGGTTTGATTAGTAGCACCACATGCTCTCTTGGCCACCATTTCAGGCGCATCAGGACCTTGCACACCAGAAGACTGCTCCAAACCTGGGGACTCCTCTGCCAGTTTTGAAGACTCTGCCTCTTTCTGGTATTGTACCAGTGTTTTCTTGTTCTCAGTAGAAAAGCTGTAAACAGTTAGACAAAGAATTACTGATTGCAGTTGTTTTCATGTTCTCAAGTTAATCATGACAAATCTATATGAAGTCAATAAATGTATGAATTAAATCCTTCTAGTAGTGCTTGATAGTACCTGTAGAGTGCTCACATGCACATATGTTTATAAACCAGCAAATTAGTAAAGCCAGAAGCACCCTGAATAGTGTGTTTATTTCCCAGTTCCCCTCCCTTTCACTCGATAGTGTGCTTTATATAGTCAGGTTTCTAATTTTCATTGACAAGAATAGGAGGAGACTGAAGAAATCACCACTGAAGAGGCCACCTTGTTTTAGTATTTAATATCCATTAACAAAACCTCAAAACATCAGCTTTTTCTGCATGTTGGCAATTTATTATTTCAGTTTGCTTTCATTGTTAAAATGATTTCCCAACCCTTTTCATCCCCTTACAGCCCTGCTTATACTGATCATGAAGAGAGTTAATAAAATATGAACAAACCTGCACTGGTGGATAGATAGCATAATTACCACTCTGCACTCTTACATAGGAAAGAGATCTATACACAATCACGCAGCAGCCAGAGTGTGGGTGCATTGCAAGTTCCACCAGCCCCTGTCTGCTCTAGACTGTTGCCAATATTCACTGTTCTCCTATGAGCAGGCTTGTCAGTAATAAGAAGTGAAAGCGTAGCCAAGAAACCTTTTAAAGATTTCTGTGACTTGTAATCAATAACACCATGAATTATAGATCAGTTCCATGCAGGGATTTATTTGAAAGCCTTTCCCTGTGGGGACTTAAGTAAATGCACAAATCTGACACAGTCTGCTAAAGGTCTGGGTAACACTGAATGAAAAGGGTTTGTTTTTTTTTTTTAATTCATATATATATATATTTGTCTTTAACTGCATCTGGTATTTTTTCCTGAAACAAACTAGTTTTTGCTGATCTGATCTGCTTTCAGCAGTGTGGATACTGCTGGGTCTTCATCTGCACAGCTCACTGGGGAGCTGACAGGGATGCTGGGGACACAGCACCTGGGGAACAGGAGGCCAAGTGCTTGCTCAAAACAGTCTGACTGAGCTCCTGAATTACCTCTGACTGTGGGCATTTTGCATGACACCTCTACACTTCGGTTTAAGCATACAATTAAGCCCCTTGTAGTACAAAAGCCTTCTGTGGTTAAATCTTAAGTGAAACACACACCTGCTCCCAGGGGTTAAGTGATACATAGGCTTAGAGCCAGGGGATGTGAATTTCACCAATTAAATCAATACATTTCTACTCATTCCACACGGGTATTTTGAAACCTAATTAATCTATAGTTGTAAAGTGTTTTGCGTTTGTAGTTAAAAGCCACCATGAAAATGTGAACTATCATTAGCAGCTGTGTGGCATCATTAAAAAAATATCCTGGTTATCAATGCTATTCAAGTTAACTCACCTAGGCTTGATGTCAGAGCTACATTTATTCCTAACATTGCAGCAACACGCCCCAGTCCCACAGAATTCAATAGCACTGCTTAACATTTTATAGTGCCGATAATCATAGTGAAAGATGTTTACCTGCCTGCACAAAAACGCAGTTCACAATTAATGTGTAAAGCCTGCAAGGACAGGCTTTCTTAAAGCACAGAGGATTGTGACACTGAATGCAAGAGCAAGGAGCCGTTCTAGTGAAAGCACAACTGCCTGGGGAGCAAATACTACTCCACCTTTAGCACACAGGATTAAATAGTTTGTTATCCAGTGCAGCCCCTTCCACATGCAATAAGCTTATGATGGCAGAAAAATATTGCTTTTTTCAGCACGAAACAGACTTGTCCAGCTTCTAATGATAAATCCAAATCACAGTACTACATGATTACATGTATATGTATATAGACATAGACAGATCATACATATAACAGACTCTCTAAATTTCAGGATTACAGCTCAGATTTAGCCTGCCCTACTGAAGGAGTTAATATTTGTGACAGAGAAGTACTGAGATCATAATGTAGCTCCTCGTAATCACCAGGAGTTTGTTGGTTTGTTTTTTTTTGTGGTTTTTTTTAATATTTTTATATTTTTTTAATTTTAACATCAGAAAAACAAACAAGTCCCTGATAAAGAGTACAGCTGGTGTAAATACTGACTCAGACAACTTTCTGGTAAAATTCAATATATCACTTAAAACACTTTTTCCCCCTGCACAGAAGGGTACTTCTTTTTAAGGAATGGAAAAACCTGAAATAAATACACTGTTTCTTATTGTCATATTGTAGTGATGAATGTATTCTGCATGAAGAATTTAGTAAGTGGTATGGAAAGGATCTCCAGCTATGCATCCAGACACCTTAATTTACTTGATGCTGTTCACATACCTTGCAATAAGCTGGTCCCCACCCTAAGAAGCTTACCATTTCAGACACAAGATAGTAGGTTGGACATATGGAGGGCACAAATGAACAGTGAGGCAGTATTGGTCAGAATGATCAGCAGTGATCTTGATGCCTCAACTGCTTGAACACAGAGGTTTTCAAAACTTAGTATAAAATTCCCTCTTGGGAGCATTTAAAGCTCACACAATTATCTAGGACATAACTGCTTCCATCTTCTCCACCACATTAGTTCTTCATTTATTACTGTGGAAAGGGTTTGTACTTACCCCTCATATTTCTTGCTTTGTTTATTCTTTAGCTGGACACAACTCTCTCTATTCCCTGACGGATCAGGCCTTTCTGGGCAGGCTGTAGACTCTGCTGAAGAGGAGTATGACTTGGGGCTAGAAAGAAGTCTCATTATCTTCAGCTGTATTGCTTCTTCAGTTGCTGGGCTCCTTGTAAGCTAAAAGGAAAGGGTAATACATAAGGTTTCACCTGGGTTCCTCAGCTGTAGTGTCAGCTCTGACTTCAGGTGTTATCCACTCAAAAGACCCACCGAGAAATCTAGTGACTGTGACTTAATCTCGTGCTTTCCAGACAAATTATGCAGCTTTTCCTGGAGTTGTGCTGTTGAATGCCGCATCATTAAGATTTCTCTTTGCTGCTGTAATAAAAGCTTTCTTTCTTGATGGGCTGCCCTATAGATGTTTTGCAGGTGCTGGATTTCTGCCTGCACAAAGGCAGAAAAAGAAAGGAGCATATGAGAGCTAAGATACAGAAAAAGAGACCTACTCAAAGATGTGTACAGTATTTCTTAACAGAAGGCAACACTACTCAAAATATCCTGAAAATTCAATATGCAGGTTTTGTTGCTTCTTTGTAAAAAATTTTTGCTGTTTTATTTTTCACTAGTGCTGACTGGGGGTTACCTGTGAAATCTAAGAACAGGTAAGGGGGTATTTCACTGCCTGAGAAGTGAGACCTTTGGAAACATATTATCTTCACGTCAATCAAAACTACAGGATGCTTGTGGTTTGCACTCTGTTTGTATAGGAATTCCTTGAAGTAAAGGAGAGGCTTGTACTACATAAAGAGTAGGACAGAAATTTTCTGATTACCAAGTGTAATTATGAGCCCAGCATTCCTCTCCGTAGCAGGAGAACTGAGACTACAAAATTAGCTGTCAGGTTAATTTAGTGTATTTCAACATCAGAAGCATAAATCTGCATAAATCAGTGGAAACCTACATTATGTGACCTGTTTGTTATGGCACAAACAGACAAATCCACAATAACAGAGGAGTAGCAGGAAAAAAAAAGAAAAGGTGTTTTCTTTTCTTTAAGATTTACAGACTGCTGACTTTGGCACAAAAACCACGTCGCTGAATGTAGGAAGCAAAAGCAGAATAATGCATATGAAATGACACCAGCAACTTTTTTTAGAAGACAAACCCACTTGCTCCAGCAGCTCCTGGCACCTCCCCGTGCAGCACCCTCCCACTGCTTCGGAGATGAAATCCAGCTCCTCTTGCTGCAGTATTACCTGCTCCCGTTTCAGCTCTGTCAGGATTTTGCGCTGCTTTGCGGCCATGACAGAGGGTCCCTTACTGTCTTGCAGGTGTTCCAGACAGCTGGAGACCAGAGAAGGATGGGGATCACAATCAGAGAATTAAATGCCATGAGTTTGATGCCCTTCAGAAAGCGATGCTGGGGATAGGAGCAAAGCTCCCCTCAAAGCAGCTGTAAAAGCAGCAGTAGCTACAGAAGGCTCTGCAGAAAGTTCTGCTAGACTTGGAGAACATCTCACCACCGCGCAGCCAGATCACCTGGACCTCTCCCAAGGCAGCTGGGCTTCTCCAAGCACTCGGGACACCTCACCGACTGGTGAGAGACGCCTCACACGAGGGACGCCTCACGCCATCCCTCATGGTGCCCCAGCCCAGGCCACACTGAGGGAGGCCTCACACGAGGGACGCTCACGCCATCCCTGACAGCGCCTCAGCCCAGCCCGCTGGGCTCACACCACACCTGAGGGAGGCTGCAGCAGGGACCTCAGCTATGCTCTGGAGAGAATAAAACTGTGCAGAATCCTCTCTTTCTGCTTTACCTGCACTCACTCTGTAAGAGAAGGATTTTATATTTGCTCTCTTCCCCTGAAAGGAAGAAAAAAACCTGTCCTGCTGAGCACCTCCACCTTCTGCTGAGGGACCTGTCCCCACCAGGGCAGGCCTGTGGTGTCCTGCCCACGTGTCCCCCCTCACCTTTTCTGGTGGCCCAGCCAGGCCAGCTCGGCCCTGGCTTTCTCCCGGAGAGCTTTCTTGCGGAGCTTGAGGAGGGCTGCCTGGTGTCGAGCTCGCAGCTCTTCTCCCCTCAGACACTGCTCCGCCATGGCCAAGCTGAAACAGGAGAAGGTGCTGGAGCCTCCATAGTGCTGGCCAACTTCACTCCACTGGGAACAGAGCAGAGCATCGTGTTTATTGGAGAAGTGCCGTGCAGGTGATGAGTTTTGACATGGGGGACTAAAAGCCAAAAACACCCCCAAAAACCAAACACCCCCCCCACTAGTATAAGCCAGCTGCTGTTACCCGGCTGTCGGAGCTGGCCTGCTCGCTGCTCTCTCCAGAGTCGTCCCCTGCGCTGGTCTCCCCGTCGGCAAGATTCATCGGAGGTGACAACAGATTCGAGGTGTGATGGTCAGGCCGCAGCTCCCCGTGCTCTGCTGGCAGGGACCCTAAGGAGGAGATTTAATGTCACTGTAAGTAAAATCTTTCTCTGTAACAGAAAGGAAAGAGGACCACCAAAACAGTTGCCACAGACATGACTTAGCATCCATTCCGGCATTCCAGGTGCCTTTGCAAAGCCTCGGCAGCCAGGCCGGCACACTGCCCTCGGCCAGGGCCTGAGGAGGGTCACCCCACAGCTGCTCACTGACAGGAGCCAAGTAGGAACACTAACGCCACTTTCAAGTGAAACCATGGTAAACAGGTAAAAAGAAAAAGGGGCCTATAAATAGCGTAAATATCTCCCAACTCCCAAGATTATTTTCTGTAGAAGGGTCAGGAATACAAAGGGAGATTGCTATTGTTTGAATGTGTAATGAATATAAGTATTTAGGTAAAAATTTTCAAAATCAATTAGAAAATCAGTGAAATTTGTGGTTAAGTATTCCAGCCCCTGGACACTGCACTGTTTCTTGTGCCATGCTAGAAAGTGTTGTTTGCCCAATACCACCAAATCCTTTAACTTAGCGTTCACCTTCCTGAAGCACTGAGCAATATGAACCCCTTCCTCCCAGAGGTTTTCCTTCTCCCACTGTTTTGGGATCCACTGCACTGTGGTCTCTTTCTATCTTCAGTGTAGATTGTTTCAGAGAACGTGTCTCTTGATTACTGAAGGTAAGAAAGAAAGAAAATATTTTCTTATTGCAGTCAGAGATACTATTTCGATTCCTAGCTTTCATAGCAAAGTCCTCTGCGGAGGCTGAATCTTTTGCAAACTAGCATGGTGTTCATTTTTATGCAATGCTGGAAGTTTTATCTGTGCAAAGGTGCCTTTCTGGTAATTGTATCCATAAGACTCTGAAAGCAATTCTCAATTTTTAACCCATGCCACTTTAAATGAATATAGAATTACGTACATACGATATTCTTATTCATACCAAGGTACACGATGGTAAAGCAAAGCGAGGAAAATCATGTTTTCCTCACAAGTTTCAAAGGACCTCCTACCTTTTAAAAAATGCAAGATCTCTCACAACATTGGAAAGGTGTTTATACTATAGTTTGTGCATAAATCAGAGTAGAAAGTGTGTATCTAAAAGATGGATACTTTACAGCAGAGATCTGAATGAATAAAATGGTTAGGCCATAGTCTTAAAGATAATGTGATGGCCACATAAGCTGTTCTTAAATGACTTGAAATGCACATCCATTTTAGAAACACAGTGCAAATGCTTTAGTGCCCGAAGTCATTCATACTGTCAAACCACAGGCTAAACCGTCGCAGTGCCTCGTTGTATACTGCATTCTGTACCTGCCAGCTGCTTTGTCACCTTCTGACTGGTATCCTCTCCATGATTGCTCTGCACAGTCCAGCCTTGGCACAGAATAACTGCCTTTGGAGCTACTGCACTCCTGCAACACAGAAATTGTCTGTAGACCTGAATGCTCTACCTGAGAGGCAGAACTTTTAAGCCTTCTTCCCTCGTCCTCTTGGGAAAGTCCTTCATTGTAAATAATGCTTTTCAAGTGCCAATAATTCCTCGAGAGTTGGATACTACTCTCAAGGAAAAAAACTGTGTGGGCATATGGAAGTAAGATAGTATAACAGCTGTTATGTATGTTATGTTACGTATGTTGTGTATTTAGAGCTGCTTTCATGGGAGTCAGGGTACTTCGTTCATCCTAAGGGCCTTAAAAAAAAATAAACTAGGTAGAGATCATTTCTGTCTGCGCTGTTCAAACATATTGAGAGACATTAATTGAGCTAAAGTACCCTCCAAAGCAAATACTCTCAACGATGTAACAAGAGCTTGGAATGGCGCATGAGATCTGGGCTTGTATTTATGCTTGTGGGGCTAAATTCTTATTCCAGCAAATAGACACTGAAGTCCATCAGTTCCTAGCTGACTTCAGAATCTGAGGCTGGAAGGTAAATCACCAATAAACATCATGATAAAAAAATTTTTTTTAAAGGATACTTTTTAGTCAAGATTAGTATCTCACTAGGCTCGCATGTCTGACAAAGTACCACAGTAATTATCTCTTGAGGACTTAAAAACCCTTCTCTTGATTTTACAGCAGAATCAGCCACAGACACCAAAGGCTGCAGTACCTAAGTGATTTCAGATTAACAGTCCAAATGACAGCCTAAGGGACCCTGTTACCCGAGAGACCTGGGCACTTCCAAAAAGTTACCCTAATTTACAGCCTTTTTCTGTTATAAAAAAAAAATCCACATTTTTATAAAGGGATTCTGGGGGAGGAAAAAACTAACCAGTGGGGATTAGAGGAACATTTTGCTCAATCCAGAAGCGGTATCGCAGGATCTGAAACGATCACTTACCTCTGAATTGTGCTGAAGCAGGTCACTCAAAAACCTCTGGCTTTCTTGAAGCTCTAGCTTTGCTTTCTCCCTCAGCACTGTAAGCTGCTGTTTCTGCTGGAGCTGATGGACCTGTGTTAGGAAACAACATGCTATAAATGATATTTTTAACCAAGTCACATGATTCCTCAGAGCTGAGGGCCAAAGGGCAGCAAGCTCCAAGAGAAGGCAGCACAGGTATCACGCAGCCAGCTCCTGTCGCATCCTGCTGCCTTCAGCAGGCAGTACAAATGCTTGCTTTGGCTGTGGCAGAGCAATGCATTCTTGCCCACCAGTGCTAGACTAGGATTTCTAAACAGCAAATTAAGGTTAGCAGCTCTCCCTTGTAGCTACATGGGGTTTATAAACCCAATGCGGAGTCAGCTGATGCCAACTGATTATGGCTTGAATACACCTGAATCCAGGGATAACTAGCACCTTTTTACCTGGCATAGTAGAACTGGAATTGCTCTTTGGTTGTTGCATAGGTTGCATACTGTACCTTCAGTCTGTGAGCCAGTAGTAGGGAGGTTTGCCTTAAATTGTCCAGATGACACCTGTGTTTCTCTTGCAGCGCTGTGTAGCTAGGGTCTCCCTCACCTGTAGAAGCTTAGGAAACAGATGGTAACAGTTACTATTTCTTAATTACAAAAAAAAAAAAAAATCATCCACCATTTAACAGGTGCCAGCTGAAGAAAGTATCAGAGTTTACCAGAGGGAGGCAGTGGAAGCAGACTTCCTTCAGATTCTGGTTGGATGATGCCCTGAAAATCTGCTTCTACACTGCCAAAGTCCACGGGGATTTTAGCATTTGGTAAGTGTTTTGCCAGCAGGACTGGCTTGCTGGGTACCCTTGTAAGTAATCTAACAGAATGGTGATATTTTCAGTGGGGTGCTGGGACATCTGATTCTCAGCTCTGCTGCGTTTCAGGCCTGGCTGTACTTCTCAAAATGTGCCTGAGTCCTAATACCTAGATTTAAACAGAGGGTCGCCAAAGGGGGAAGGGGGGATATGTACATTGTTCCTAACTGCATTTTCCTTTTGAATCCTTCCTGGGCCCATTTTTAGAAGCCTCCTAAATCTGACATCTGCCTTTATTCCTGGAATAACTTCTCTGTGTACATTTACTTCTTGTACTGTATCAGAAGGAGGAAAATGTCACACCTCTATCTTGTCAGTAAATCTGTTAGCATAAAGTCCTGCAAGTATGGGGGAGAGGGGAAGTAGGACTCCAGAGGGCCGATGTTAGGAAAGAGAAGGACTGGGGAACAATTCCCCTTCTAAGCCTGAAGTATCAGACCCACTAGTTACAAAAGAAGAAAAGCTTCCCAACCTGGTCACCACTTTGGGAACTCTAGCAGCATTGCGCGTTCCCCTTCCATCTTGCAGCTTCTCCCTGTACGGGGGTGCAGGCTTGATTTCTCCCTTTTGTCCCAGGGAGAGACAAACCCCAGAAAAAAAGCTTTCACTTTTAAGTGGGGAAAACAATTCTTGTTCCAGGCGCACCTATTTCACTGCTACTTCCTTATTGTAACTCTCCTGTCTGTCTTTTACAGTATAGGTGATGTAATGTTTACCAGTGATATGTTCTTGGCTGCTTTGAGCTTCTCAGATGAATTGCTAAGCTTATGCAAACAGGTTGCGTGTTTACTCTGTGCTGTGCCACTGTCACAGCAACCAGAGTCATAAATGAATTGAAGTGTGGGTCATAAATAGAAATAGGTTTGACCTGGAAATTTCACATAAAATCTGTATCGCTATCCAGATTGTCTGAATCCAAATTACCCCGTGCCTCAGGATAAGCCCACAACATGCAAGGTTTGTTTGCGCTTTAAATACTGAAGGATCTTTAACATGGAAGGAACAGCGACGTGAGCTTCTTTGCATGCCAGGATGCTTTTTGTGTTTACATAGACGTGAGTGAAATAAAATGTTAATGCTTCAAGCTTGATGCAGGTTTTCTGTTAGAGTGCTGCTGTGTTTTCATAAAGATCTTGATTGCAAATTTCACTTACCTCTTACAGTGTTACTATCAGAGGCTTTTCTCAACACCCTACTTTTCAGAATCAAGAAACTGGATGAAGATCTCAGCTTTTATTTCAGTAATGCCTATCTCTTGGTTCTGGAGGGTTGTTTGAGAAGGCAAAATCATATTGAATTACCTAGAAATCACATACCCAATAAAGGACATTTTTTAAAAAGATTTTTGCTTTTATCCCAATCTTTCTAATTTTGAGGACTGATTCAGACTCTTTAATGCTTACAGCCACATCTTTTGAGAGATGGTATTTTTAGGAAAAGACTGTGGGTGAAAAAGCTGTTGTTTCTACAGGGAAGTTTTATTACTGGTTTTAAACAATGTAATAGGAAAAAAGACAAGCAAACAGTTCTTCAGCAGGTATACAGACAGCTCATCACTTCCAAAAGCTAGATGGGAATGCTTCCATCAATACTGAAAAATAAGGTCATTTTATAATAAAAAAAATTACAAGCTAAATTTATTGAAGCTAAGTTGTCTGAGTAGCTTTTATACTAATAACAGGGCCATTCTGGAGTATGTAAATCTATTAGGATATAGTTTAAAACTGGGAAGTATTTTAAATTTGTGCCTCAACTGAACAACGTTTTTGTTGTTCTGGTCAAAGCCTGACCAATAGTATTGATCTCAAAGTGAATAAAGAGTTTGTTCTGATCTGTTTTTACTCCTTTGGAACATAATTTTCCTAATCGTGTCCATTTCCAGATGCATTTCTTGTGTTGCAACATCCTGTGTTAAAGAAAATACCGTCTGGCTAAACTTCACATCCTCTTACGTTATGATGAATGGCATTTTACTGCGTACCCAGATAGCATTTTTTTTAAAGAAACTGAGTGTATGTACATTGAAGCTATTTATTAAATCACTTTCCGCTGCACCTGCAGAATCTCAGTAAAGCCCTGTAGAATCTCTGTGACATATAATTAAGAAAGCTGGGCTAAAAGTCTCATTTTTCTAATCACTTCAGGCTAGGCAGAAGCACTTACTGCTGCTTTACTCAAGGACAGCTTTTTCTGCCCATGTCAGCAATCAGTCCAAAACAGTTGTTACAAAAATACATACTTGCAACTTTAGATGTAAGCACAACTTTGATTACATTATTGCCTGGAGAGGTATAAAGATGGGGTATAA
>Ga0065711_1006566_pt1 | contig 24184 bp, 17 predicted proteins | sample Hoacrofraction12_FD_59098 | JGI IMG/M metagenome (GOLD analysis project Ga0065711, IMG submission 59098) | Hoatzin crop microbial communities from Cojedes, Venezuela - Epithelial fraction 12 v2 (version 2) | ecosystem: Host-associated > Birds > Digestive system > Esophagus > Crop | place... | reverse complement strand
AGGTTGGAAAAGACCTCTAAGATCATCAAGTCCAACCATCCACCCAACACCACCATGCCTACTAAACCATATCCTGAAGTGCCACATCTACACGTTTTTTGAACGCCTCCAGCGATGGTGACTCCACCACTGTCCTGGGCAGCCTGGTCCAATACCCAGCCACTCTTTCAGGAAAGAAATTCTTCCTAATATCCAGTCCAAACCTTCCTGATGCAACTTGAGACCATTGCCTCTTGTCCTATCGCCAGTTACCTGGGAGAAGAGACCAACACCCACCTCACTACAACCTCCTCTCAGGTAGTTGTAAAGAGTGATAAGGTCCCTCCTCAGCCTCCTCTTCTCCACACTAAACAGCCCCAGTTCCCTCAGTTGCTCCTCATAAGGCTTGTTCTCCAGACCCTTCACCAGCCTCATTTCCCTTTTCTGGACACGCTCCAGCCCCTCAATGTCTTTCTTGTAGCGAGGGGCCCAAAACTGAACACAGCACTCATGGTGTCGCCTCACCAGTGCTGAGTACAGGGGCATGATCACCTCCCCACCCTTGCTGGCCACACCATTCCTGATCCAAGCCAGGATGCCATTTGCCGCCTTGGCCACCTGGGCACACTGCTGGCTCATGTTCAGCCGGCTGCCGACCAACATTCCCAAGCACCTGGCCTTGTTGAACCTCATACAATTGGCCTCAGCCCATCGATCCAGCCTGTCCAGTCCCCTCTGCAGAGCCTTCCTACCCTCAAGCAGATCAACACTCCCAACACTCATCTACCGAGTGGTCCATCTGTCAAATCCATGTCTCTCCAATTTAGAGAGAAGGATGTCATGCAGGACAGTGTCAAATGCTTTGCCTAAGTCCAGGTAGATGACATCAGTTGCTCTTCCCTTTACCGCTAATGTTGTAACCCCATCATAGGTCATCAGATTTGTCAGGCACTAACTGCCTTTAGTGAAGCCATGTTGGTTGTCACCAATCACTTCCTTATTTTCCATATGCCTTAGCACAGCTTCCAAGAGGATCTGCTCCATGATCTTGCCAGGCACAGAGGTGAGACTGACTGGCCTGTAGTTCCCAGGCTTATCCTTTTTTTGCTGTTTAAAAATGGGGGTTATGTTTCCCCATTTCCAGTCAGTAGGAACTTCACCAGACTGCCACAACTTCTCATACATTGATAGCGGCTTCACAACTTCATCTGCCAGTTTCCTCAGGACCCACGGATGCATCTCACCAGGTCCCATGGACTTGTGCACCTTCAGGTTCCTTAGATGGTATCGAGCCTGATCTTCTACAGTGAGCCGTTTGTCATTCTCCCGGTCCCTGCCTTTGCCGTCTGCGACTTGGGCGGTGTGGCTGGAGCACTTGTTGGTGAAGACTGAAGCAAAAAAGTCACTCAGTACCACAGCCTTCTCCATATCCCGGGTAACCAGGTCTCCAATTTCCTTTCAAAGAGGGCCCACATTTTCCCTGGCCTTCCTTTTATCACTGATGTACCTATAGAGGCTTTTCTTGTTGCCCTCGAGGTCCCCGGCCAGATTTAATTTTATCAGGGCTTTAGCTTTCCTAATCTGATCCCTGGCTGCTCAGACAATTTCTCTGTGTTCCTCCCAGGCTACCTGCCCTTGCTCCCACCCTCTGTAGGCTTCCTTACTGTGTTTCAGTTTGTCCACGAGCTCCTTGTTCATCTGTGCAGGCCTCCTGGCATTTCTGCCCGACTTCCTCTTGGTCAGAATAAATATCATTGGAAATGATATCTGCCAAAGTGGGAAGCCTTCGAGTCTACGAGATAAAAGAAAAGCTGGTTCATCTGCATCCTCTAACAGGAAAGAGACATTAATTGAATGCCCCACTGGAAGCAGGATTCCTCTACTAAGGCTCACAAACTCTCTAGGACGCCTGGCAATTTTTCCCCTCTCAAGTCCCCAAGTAGGATTCTCAGCTCACATCTGCAGGATTGGCCTTTACCCAAAGTTGCATTTTTCTGAAGAAGGATAGCCTTGGTTGAGACCAGAAAGATACAGAAGACAAGTGAAACTGAAACCCAGGGCAAGCCCAGAACACGCTACGTGTAACATGCACAGCAATATTTAAGGATAGATTTTTAGATCAGGCCAATCTCCAAGCAGGTATGGCCAACAGACCTCCACTCTGAAATAACCTCTGACTTTGAGATGCACCTTCACAACTCACCCCTGCACTAAAATAAAAACGAAAAGGAGGAGCAGGAATGAATTCCACTCGGTGCTTTCAGATAAAACATACATTTGTACAGTTACATTCCCCATAAACAGCATAAATTTCATTGTTGATAACACCTGTAATTAGACTTTGAAATTCACACTGCTGTTTGTCTTATATGGCACAAGTTTTGCCTGAAAACAGCATTTAAGCCTGAAACTACTGAATTTGAAAGCCTATTAGATAGGATGAAATTTTCTTGAAGGACAAAACTAAATTGAGTTTATTTGAAAGATCAAACTGCAAGGACAAGATTGAAATAAATGTTTGGTTGCAACAAATGACCTGCTATATATATCAAGGTCAGAAAGTATATAAACAAAGAACTTGCGTAAAAAACCAAACATCAGTTCTGCAGATTCAACTTAAGAAAATGAAAACTGTAAGAAGGAACCCACGTAAATAAAAGAAAGGTAGCTGCAAAAGAGCTGAGAGAGCATCAGCTAAAAACCAGGTTCCCTTGGTCAAAATTTGGATCACGCAGCACTGCAAACAAGGGATATCCCCACTGCAAACTTCAGCTGTAAAATACAGCAACGCCAATATTGCTATATTTATCATGGAGCAATTTAAAGTCGACCTAAAGATATGCCAAGAGACTTGATGCATCTTTGTCTTAGACGTTCTCTGAGGGCTGCATAAATCAACATAAGCTGTATCACCCCCCAACACCAGCCAGAAATCCATACCTTCCACCCAAAAGACATCGCGGTGTTGGTGCTTTGGGTGCAACAGAGACGCAGCGCTATTTGTTCTTCATCCATGATCTGCCTTTGTGTCAGTCATAACTTTTGCTACTTCTCTAGCACAGTTTGCCTTCTACTTCTCTTGTTTCTAATAACTTCTTTTGCCTTTTGGGCAGCTCTTCTATGGATCCTGATATTCATTAACATTCTATTCACTGATGAAACTTCCCAGGATCTTTTACAGTCCATTACACTGTGCTTTAAGGTGGAAGAGAAGTAAATGCAGACCCTAACTCTTAGTTATAAATATTTATTTTACATTCTAAATGAATTTTCACTGCCAGTTCTTCCATATCTAAGCTGCTTGTTTACACAGGGATACCACACTGCAAGCATTATATGTTCTGGAGTGTACAGGTGGACAGCGTGTGCCAGTCCAAGCGTTGATTCCAACAGCAGGTACTACACACATACAGTCAAATGCTCAGCGGAAGAAGGACTCTATCTGAATAATTAAAAGACCTTTTTCCTTCCTGCCCTGCAAGGCTTGATCCCAAGTTCCTAGCCTGGACTCCCGTTTCTCCTCCATACGGTATGTTCAATTTCCATTTATTTTTTGAGTGCTAATAGCGGCCCATAACTTCAAGTACTGCTATTCAGAGTCAGTGCATTTTCCCTGATTAATTACTATGGAGAGATGATACCTCTGGGAATCAAATACATCGTGTGCTTAACTCCAGAATAGACAGCTCTTGTCAATAATGTATCCAAGCAGCTTAAAACTTCAATAGCCTGGTTTCTTATATACTGTAAGTGGTGCTGAATATTCAGTTTTATTTCTCTGTTTCCCTGCCAGTAGGAAATAAAGAACACACTTTTAGCTAAATGAGAACTGAAGTGCATTGGAAGAGTGCTATAAATTATATGCAGGCCACCAAATAAAATTCAATTTTCAGGTAATGTGAAGGTGTAATGCATCTGGAGGAGCTGTTTTGCATATCACATAAGACAGCAGGCAATAAGGAGCAGGGAATGACTAAAACCTGATCTGTCACATGCAACTCTTTGATTGTTCCCCCTACTTTACCTACTCTAATCGCACTGTTGCAGTGTTGATTCAGAACACGGCGGCCCATGAAAAATGTCACCGTTCTGTCGATGTTGCGGATCCGCTGGCAATTTCAGCAAGCACTGGATGCACATAAAGGGTGATAAGGCACTACATCCTGCCATGCTCAGCAGGTTTTCCATTTCCTCCTGCAATTACACATCAAACTGTTTTAGCTTCACAAGCTTCGGCACTATAAATGGCCTCAAGGCAGAAGTCTGCTTCGCACACTGATGAGTCTATCTTCAAAGCAGAGTGCAAACCCAGGTTTTGGGGAGAGATTTTTTTTTTTTTAAATACCCTTTTTCCAGAGCTTTTAAGAGTTTACTTAGAGATTATTCCTACCATTATCTCCATGTACTCCAATTAACAGGCAGTTTTATATCAACATTAACTGAAGCTGCCTCCAACAGGAGATGAAAGCCATGCATACACTAAGAGCAAGCCACTGTCTGCATAAGAAGTCTGTTCACAGCATTACATGTTTACACAGTGGGCTTTTTTTGTCATTGTTGTTGTTTCTACAAGGCTACCTGGAATTCCAGATTGACAAAGAGGCAGAAGAGTCTGGTTTTCAGATGCTCAAAACGTTGCCTCACCCTACAGCAATGCTGCCAAAACCTTATCTTTCTCCCGTTGCTCCGTTTAAAGTAGTTCATGCATTCTGGTAGACATATTTCAAACAGTTTAATTTCACAGCTGTAACACGCCTTCCCCACCTCCTGCATGACCATGCTTCATTTGCAAACGAGGGGAGGCAGCTCCTTACCGGCCCCGCGCAAAGCCAGCACATCCTTAGGGACATGGTGTTGCAGACCCGGTCGCAGCTGCGAGGCGGCCACTTTTGTTCTCTCCTCACCAGTCTGGTCTCTTTAGCGTACAGATCCGAGGAGATATGCAGACAGTACCAACAAGATTACTCCAACTGACACGGCCAGAAAGCTATCCTCTGATTTCATACTTGCTCCCAAAGTATGCTAACGCTTTGAGACTATAAATGCAGCTCTCGCCTTCCTGATAGGCTGAGATCTTTACAACTGGCAAAATGCTTGTAGCATCTGAATTTCCAATGTGCAAGCTGAAGGCTGGGACTGATGCTAAGATGAAAACATGGCAATGTTAAATAAAGTTACTGCTCTCCACGTTTGAGTATACCAGCACCACGATTTGCTCAAAGGCAGATATCTAACTTTACATAAGAACAATGAATGCCAGGATGAGCCAGACACAACTGCAGTGGCATCTATGGACCCAAGAAGAGGGCAAATCCCACCCAGAAATTACAGCTTTCACCTATTCGCACTTTTCATGCTGGCCATGAGAAGTACCATGAGGTAGCTCTCTACAACTACCTGAAAGGAGGCTGTAGTGAGGCAGGTGTTGGTCTCTTCTCCCAGGTAACTAGCAATACGATGAGAGATAATAGCCTCAAGTTGTATCAGGGCAGGTTTAGATTAGATATTAGCAAAAATTTCTTTACTGAGAGAGTAGTCAGGCATTGGAACAGGTTACCAAGCGAGGTGGCTGAGTCACCATCCCTGGAGGTGTTTAAAATCATGTAGCTATGGCACTTTGGGAGATGGTTTAGTACGCATGGTGGTGTTCAGTGGATGGTTGGACTTGATGATCTTAGAGATCTTTTCCAACCTATGATTCTATGATAAGTAAGATGAGACACGGCAGAAGCCATAATGCCCACTGACTCGTCACTGGCCATGACTGAAGCCTCCACCCACCTCTGAGCTTCAGAGTCCTCAGGAGGACTCCACCAAGCTCAACACCGCAACTGCTGTCACCGCATCTGCAGCTCCCGTGATGCACACAGTCACTCACACGGGGTTCTCAATAGCAACGAGAAATCCATGAAACTGCTAAAGGTGCTGCCAGCTGCAACACACGCTTGCAGTTTCTCCCACAGCCCATCCCCCAGACACCATTAATGAGATGTTGGGACTAAGAGAAGAAACCACCATTGCCATAGCACACATGGTTATCCTCCTCTTCCCGTCCCCTCATCGACAGTTGCACAGTGGGGATCTGGGCTGCCTGAATTCTATCCTTCGCCAAATGATGGCAACAGCAATATGAGAGACAAGTCTTAGGACTGGTCGGAAATAATAGATGGTTTGTGTCCCCTCCACCCCTGCGAGACAGCGTGACAAAAGGACTGTCAGAGCAAACATGAAGCAGCAGCACTTAGCCACTGAAAATGAACAGGAACAAACAGTTCCTCGCATGCCACAGCTGACAGCTTGTTCCTGTGCCTCTCCAATGACCCTACCCATGAAGAACATGGACCTTTTTTAATAGGCCTCAGGGTGTGTTACCATTCATTCCCAACCTTTGAAAAGCTCAGCTGTCCTTGCTGCCTAAAAGGGGCTTTGGGCACTTCTATGTAAAAACACACCCACAAAACAACAACAACAAAAACCCCAAAAAACCCCACAAAAATATTCTGAACTAATGATGTTTAACATACACCTAATTTTCTGATTAAATCAATTATCAAAGCACACGCAGGTATACCAGACCTCCTAACCAGGACAGCACTGTACCCATTTTAAAACATGTTTTAACTTCCTGAGCAGCAAAGACCTTTCAGAAGGGAGTCAGCAGCTTCAGGCAGCACACTCAAAGTAACAGAATGATTACTGAGACGATCCAGTTTACGGCTCCGAGCTGTCCACATTTATGCACAGAGCAAGCACCGCATACACGCAGGGCTCCAAAACTATCGGCATCGGCATCGTAACTGATCCTGCCACCAAGAAGCAGGGAGATGCCAGCAAAGAAGGCAGAAGAGGGTATTCGATACCTTGATAAAGCTCTGAATATTAGCGTGTTGGTAAGTAAAGCACAGGGCCAGCAAAACAAGTCAGTAACGTGCCTGAACGGGAGAGAAACTGCTGGCATTGCAGGAAATTTAAGTAAACATAGGGAAGATTTATCTACCTCTTTGATTGTGATCTATACCTCAGCAAGAACTGCATCTGCCCTGAATGTTTATCATCATTGCTACCTGCACCACTGGCTCTACCTTTGCCATCCCACGACAAGATATTTTTCAATCCTTGTACTTGCTGCAAACTCAGACACGTTTGGCATTGCTTTCTACTCTATCACCTGCTGGTCATAATAAAATTACCACTTCCTTCTTTCTTGGCATCTTCTCTTAGATGGCATTGTTACAACACTTGCTGTAATTCTCAAGTGCTGCTTCCATCAGGGCTAAGAAAAACCTCTTCAAAATTCCAAAAATAAGTATGGCTCGGTGGCTTCTTTTGGTAATTATTTTTTTTAATGTTTGTTTTTGGGGTTGGATTTTCTGGGGTTTTTTTGTGTTGTGGTTTTTTGTGGTTATTTTCTTTTTTTTTTTTAACCTGGAGGTGTTGCCTGGTCCTTCCATTCAGAACTATAAAGAACAGAATAAGAAAAACTGGTGATGTGATGGGAGAAGGCAGGTGCAGATGGAGGACACCAATCTGAAATGAAGACCATGCTGCTACTGACAGAAGGAGAAAGTCCAACAAATTTCATATATAACAACAACTGCTTCAACATGAAGTCCATTTGCAAAGAAGCAAATCAGGACTCACTGCATTAAACACTTATTTAAAAAAGCGTCATGAACTGTTGCTTACTACGGACTCCTCTAACCAGTGCCGAAACCAAACCAGACCTAATCAGAATCAAACCACGTTGAATTTGTCTTTTGAATATGAGGTACGTCCAACCTTGCAAGTAAGATGCCAGTGACTGTTTAACCTGTCCTCTCACGGGTGAGGTTTGGTGAATAAAGAGAAAGATTAAGCCTTGAAAGCCTCCTTACGAACAGGAGTGTAAACAAGCTGTGGTCAGAATTTAAGTGGCCTCCACTAAATTTAGATTATATCATCTGTGAATAACCCTCATTATGGTTAATAATGTGGTTGAGAAGCACATCTCAACTGCTGCTGCAAGTTGCTTTGTTTGTGGATGCTGGTCAAGCTGATATCAATCAGCACAAAGAACAAGAGCATCCTTCCATCTTCAGTCTCTCAGAAAAGCTGTATTTCAAAGAGTCTTTAATGGACTATTAAATACTACTGAGGAAAACTCAACCATGATCACTTACTTAACCAAGAAACGATGAGCATTTTCAAGCAAATCACTTACCACTTCTGCATCAGTAAGTGATTTTAGTGAGCATCTTTGTTCACTTTATTCCAATGTGAGCTTTCTACAATCCATCTGCAGTATATTTTGCCTGAACAATTATGTCAAACGTATGGAAACAAAGCTGGCAGGAGGGAGGGAGAAAGAGGCAGCATGCCACACCAGCCAAACGGGATGCAGAGCGATAGAAACAGCACCTATGTGAAACTGCAGACACTAACTACCAAAGCTGCAGCAAAAGAAAATTACGTTTCTCAGATACATTAGAATTATTCGAAAATCAAGTACGTTTACAGAATAGTTCAGCTTCTTCAAAGCATAAATTGCAAGAGATGATGTTCAAGTCATTTCTATCACCCTGACACAGTTGACAAATGCACCATTGAATGATTTTATCACTATGCAAACTCATCATAACCACCAGCACACCACTACTGGTAATGAAAAGCACTTTATAAAATGCCCTGTGTGAAATTTAAAATTTGATATGCCTTCTATCTGACAGCTATCATGTATTAAGCTCACCTTTTAACTATGGTTAAAGGCAGGTGAGTGGCCTTGGATACCCACACTGAGAATAGCTAAGCAGATGGAGTTCAGAGAAGCTAAATAACAACAATAGTAACAGCATCTCAGTTCATACATTAAATTTCCTCTAAGTGCAACATGTTATATTCAGAAGGAATATCAGCCATTTATATGAACCTCGACAGGCAGAGACGATCCGTGTGCAGTGACAACTGAAAACAAAAATGAATGCAGGTGGTTTTCCTGTTTGAACGTATGTTTTGCAGGGAAGTTACACAGCGCTTAATCCTGCCTAAGCGTGGTGCACAGTAACTTTAAGAAATCATGAGCACACAGACATCTTTATGTTTTGCCTCCTTGGCAATCTATATTTTCTGTACACAGATTTATTTGTAAGTGATCCATATGCATACCATTCCCAGAGTTTGTATAAAGGCATACTTCAATAGCGAACAAAACAACATCACTCGGGGCGTGGTGAAGCAAAAGAGGGAAGGTTGGCATAAGGTGCAATTCAGACAAAGAGCTCAAACTGAATCTAAACTGCAGGAAATAATGGAATTGGCTCCAAAAACAAACAGACCGCTGATACTCAAAAAGTGATGAGGTTTTTTTTATTTAGGATTTTTTTTTTTTAAATTATCATTCCTTGCTTATTTCTAAAAGACTATGGGTACTTTGAGATGCTTAGGAGAAATCATGACAATGTCATGGGCAAAGTGTGGCTGTCTACGGACTTGGCAGTACTGGAAAGCTCCAGCTGCTCAGTTCATGCTTCTCCCCTTCAGGACTCCATCACCTCTGTGTGGAACAACTTCTTCGTCTATAAAAACATCTGATCCACCTACAGGCTATAAATGATGAAACAAGAAATCAAAATTCAGGGATTACTGGATGAGCCAGGCAGCAGATCCAATTTGCATCATGCAAGCAAACAGAACTTTTGCAAACGGAAGCCTGGAGAAACAACGCTACCCTCAACATGCAACATTTCTTGCTGTTTAATCAAAATTGTTTTCTTCTATTTTTTTTTGTATGTTTAATGCAATTATTGAAAAATTTTTTAGCTTGTTATGCAGGTTGTCAGAATAGATGATCTAGCAGTGCTTACTGGCCTTAAAATCTAGGAATCTTTGATATATTTCTCAGGAGCTGGTGGAATATTACTGTTACTTTTAAAATGCCTAGGCATACACTTCTCTGGCAATCTGCAAGTTATTACTCACATTTCATTTATTTAATGCTCTACTTTCCCAACAATTTGAATTAAACTTTCTATGGGGGAGGCATGTCAGGGTATGCTCTCTAGTATTTCCTTGCAATCAAATTCTAATTGCAGTGTATTATCAGTGCTGACCTGAACATTTTAAACTGGAATACTTAAAAAGCTAAACAGTCTTGCTGAGATGAATCCACGTGAAGTGTGACTGGACCCTGCTTCTGCCCGTCTCAGCCTGGCTACGGCAAGGGAATTTGCGTGATTGACTGGATGCACCAGGAGTCAATCAACCCTCCGACCCCGTTTCTCACAGCCAGGGCAGAAAAAGCTGCAGCACACAGCTTCACACAAACGAACGCGCCTTCCTTCCACCCAGATACAGCACCGATGCAAAGACAGGTTGGGACTGGCAGTTAAATTAAAACTGGTTTGGGGGGGGGGAAGATGACAAGTGTGTTTTGCAGGTGGTCTGAAGCATGCATCCACTGAAGACAACAGTGATTTACAGCACAGGGTCCAGCCCTCTGCTCAGCTATTAACACCATTGCACCTGGAAATTTCCAAGTTAAAACACACTTCTAGTCCACTGCAAACATACGCAAAGTCACGTTTTTAAACCACTTCCTCTCCTATTTCCTCTCTGTGCCAGCTTACTGTTGTTCTTCTAGTATTTCATGGGCTTATTAGTATTGCAGCTGCACACCAAGGATTACTATAACCAGTGCCCAAACTGAAGCTGCATGCAAGGGAGCCAGCTGGTCAAACCACCAATGAACTCCATTTGTAACAGCTGAATTAGAGACGCCCTGAATAGTTTTCGGCCAGCAGCAAGTCTCTGCCTTTAACTGAACTACTGACTTTGTTCCAAAGTTGTCCAGTAAAACTGCTTTTTTAAACTTAATCTGCATCAACTGGAGCTACCCACAAGCAGACGAACTTTCTGAACATAGCACTGGAAGTAATGGAAATATCTCCTCTATAAGCACAACTATACTTTTCTCTTGAAGCTAAGCTGCTTTCTGTGATCAGCAGTTGCTTTGTGGTACTACCCATGATTTGTTTATACTACACAAACCCAAAACATAGCGCTTCTATGTATCTTATCTGAATGGCAATAAGCTATAAAGACCAGTCACTGAAAACATTGAAGTCCAAGTTTGAGATTCATTTCAAGCATACCCACTGGCCAGCTGGAGGTTTGAGAGACATTTCCAGCTTACCCTTAGGATTTATGTTTGTAAATCCATTGTTATCATCTTTCCCACATTTCTCCAGTATTCATATCCCATAAAAAGCAGCAGTCAATGGCAGAAACAGGAGGACCCCATTGTAAAAGACCTCTCAAAAGCCCTGCTGTGTCCCTACCAGAGTGAACCAGATTATGGAATTTTCCTCCTCACTTAGGAGACCATAGTTTTGTAAACAGGCAATTTCTCACACGTTTTAACCTGCCTTTCTTCCACTTGCAGCTTACCAGTTGGTAAACTGCTTAACCTCTGTTACTATGACTATATTTTTGCTTAGAATAGCTCTTGAACAGATTCTTCTCCTTCTGTATTTTTGGTTTGGGGAGATGCTTCCAAGCTGAATGACTGTGGTCAAAAGACATCACAAAGCAGCTTGGAAAAAATCTTCTCTGGAAGAAAATGAGAAAGAAAGTAAGGATGGAGAGATGCACAACACAGAAACGAGCTGTCTTTAAAATGGCATGAGAAAAAAAGATGATCTGTCCTTGGTGTGGGCACAAACTAGGGAAAAAGATGAGGTTCTCCTGTACCGGTATGAACGTTCACACAACAGTGTTGGTTTTAATACAAATGCCCAGACAAAGCATGGCAAATCCAACACTCCTCATTACGGTTCCTTCCCCATAAAAGCAAATCCTTCCTAAAAGAGATGATCCAGATTGAGGGAAAGCTACATGTTTTTTCAACAGATCTTTCTCTTTTCATCATAAAAGGAAGCTCCAGCAGCTCTCCCATGGAATTCACTGTGAAATAAAATTTGCAACCTGGCAGCGGAGTCTGATGAGCAACATACAATCCTTTCTGAAAGGCCCAGGAGGATTCTATTGTTTTGAGGCTTAATTTTCAATTTGCATCTTTAAAAAGGTATGATTTAATCCAAATTCACTGGTCTGCTCATTTATATTTATCTGTAAGAGACCACATTTTAGTTCCTTTGAAAAGAAACACAGTAAAAAATTTTATGTTCGAAATTATTCTAAGAGCACTACTCATATTTCTTGTTTTATTGCAATCTGCTTGGACAGAGATGCGACTAATTTGTTTTGAAGGGCCTGATTCTGCAGGCACTCGATAGCCAGTAATCCCTTTGTGTTCCATACGTAAAGCAGCAAAAAGAGGAGGTCAAGTGGCATCAATCGGCACAGTTTCACTGCAGTCAATGGCTTTAGGCTGACTTACACCAACAGAGGATAAAATCCTGTATGTCAGAACGAAAAATACGGAGATATTTTGCCCCACGCTAAACAAGCCTCTCTTTAACAATGATAAGCTGAAAACTAACTGCAACTGGAATCAATTAAAATTCATCACAAAGCACTTAGTACCCTGCTTCAAACCAAACAAAAAGTTGTGCCTCACAGCTTACAATATCTTGGGAACACTGAAGCCAGCTCCCTTCAGAAAAGGTTCTTGACTGCGTTTCTATAACGAACAACCTAAGAGCTGTAACTGTAATGTTAACTAGTGGTAAAACCTTCAGGATACACAATGATTTTGAAAGAGAGCAATTAAACGGCTGGTTATTTTGAACCCATGTCCCCATTTAAACTATTTTCTTTGCAGTCCATCTGCCAGAGAGCCTTTAAGGCAGACAGCAAGATGCAACACCCATCACAGAAAGCCTCTATTACACTAACATTTTCAAAAGACCTGCGCTGCTGACTATCATGAGTCTCATTAAGAAAATGCAAGTTGCTCCACTATCCTGAAATATATTAGCTCCATGGGCATTGTGTGCAGAAACGAGACTGAGCTCTTGCAACAAACGCAACCAAGAACAGCATCGTGCTCGCCAGCCCTGCTGTTCTCCTCCCACATCTGGAGAGAAAGTCAGGGGCCTGCTCATGGAAGCTCGGTCCCATCTTGGCTATTTGCTACTTCTTTTTTGCAGTAACTATTGGATTTAAACAAAAGACGGAAGGCAGGATGGAGGGAACCTTCACAGTTCTCTCAGCAGGAATGCAAAGTTTCTCTCTTGCTCACGACTACCAGATGGTAAAACTAATTCCATGAGGAAGACGAATTTTAGGGTTGGTATTTTTACTACACATGTTCAGTAAAGTAAATAAAGAATGTGAAGAAAATTATGTAACTCCAAGGAGATTTTCTCAGCAGGCAAAAATTCAGGAATGAATTTAATTGCTGTACCTGAAGAAAGAGGAGATTTTACTATGGAAAATTCGTTAGTCTACACAACAATGTTCATTTTATTCTCATATTGAACATTGAGCTGCATCAGCTACTTGCATCAAAGCTCAAAATACTCTAGCAGCACTCTGGGATGAAATCCTTACCTGGAAGCAATGGGAATGTGATGACTTTGGTCTAGGCAGGATTACAACATATGGATTTCACGTGCTTACAAAGACTGACGAACGTGATGCCAGACTGATTTCCATTCGGAAGCCTTCCTCCCTCACCTTTCTCATTTCCTCTGCAATACTCTTTCCAATACCTTCACTGGCAATCCCTCTCAGAAGGCAAAGAAAATCAAAAGGTCAAAGCCTTAATTTCTACAAATCATAATGTGGATGGCTGAAAATTGACTGCTAACCTCGCCACTCCAATAACGGATAGCCCAACTTCACTCTGCATACAGCAAAAACAAACAAACCCACACAGAATTCACTTCGTGGTTATGAGAATCACTGTTACCAGTGATATCAAAAGCCCCACAACATTTATTTTTTCTTATAAATCCTGGAAATGAGAAGTTACTGGAAAAATCTTCCTTTAAAACAAATATATACAAACCTTTGTGAGGTGCAATACGAAAGCTGAAAGACATGAAATTACGTCTGAAGTCCTTGAAACCAAGGAACAAATAAAGAACTTTAAAACACAACTGGGAACTCCTTCCACCAATCTCACAAACATCTGGAGACTGACTCATGAGTTTAGGGTTTTTTTTTATTTTGAGGCTGGCATGACTCTGATGTAGTATGTTATGATTCGGCCAAATTAATCCTTTGGAGTAAAAGATACTGAGGAGAATAAAACAGATTCAATAATTACTATTTTTATATATTTCCCTGGCTTTTCCAGTCAATGTTGTACTTGTGAGACATTCCACACCGTGACCTTCAAGTAGATCTCTAATGTAATGGCATTAAGTAAGTGAGAACTGAACTAACAGAGCTGAAGTGTTCAGCAAAACCTATCACCGAGGCCGCTCCATCTGCTTTTACTTATTTAGGAAACAGCAGGTTTCACATATTTGAGATGAAACGAATGAGAAAACATTACAGCAACATAACTTCCTTCAACTGAAAATATCCACTTAACAGATTTGAAAACAGATTTCTAATACATGTAGGAAGGGTTCCCTGATTTTTTTTTAATTGGCTCAGTCAAGTACAAAGATGTTTCATTTCTCACAGGTTTACTTCTGTAACACTTATTTGTTTAACAGTTTTGCAGTGGAAACGGTGCTGCCAGCTCATGCTGCTTCTTCCTACTTAATGTTGCTAGAATCCATCCTTAAGAAGAAAATAAATAAATGTGGGCCTTAATGGTGTAAAGTGTTTAGAGAGGTGCTTAATCTTGCCTGCTGCGGGTTCAGGATGCATTGCTCACCAGCCTCAGAGCAAGCACCTTTTTTGGGAAAACCTTTCTTGATGCTGGGTGCTGTAAGCTCATTTCTGCCCTCCAAATCTCACACAAAACCCCCTTCTATCAAACAATTTTCCAAACACAGGTGCTTCTGCACTGCTCCACTCGGCCGCTTCCTCAGCCAAAGGATTCAGTCAACATATAGGGGCTCTGAAGGCTTCTCTCCAACAGGGCGATTTGATCACAAAAGCCAAGGTATCAGCAATCCTGGGCATCCCTAAGGTACCATTCCCATACACACGCAGAGCCATACACATATCTACGTCTCAATGCAGAGCGCTATGCACTCACTCCAGCTGAACTGGGTCTTTTGATTTCAACCCAACAAAACACAGACACACCAACTGCCCCACTCAAATCTCATTCATCCACAACACACTGCACGCTACAGACTTTGAGAGATTTCCATCTCTGACTACACCTGCAGTTTTCTCTCTTAAATGTATATATACACTTAGGGCACTAGAGATACAATAAATTAACAGCAAAACTAAAATCTGGAGGAAAAACATAAAGCAGCAAATTCTCCTTCAAGCCATCCCACACCTGACAGCATTACCATTTCCCTGTGCAATCATCATCAAGAATCATCACCTAGCTTTTTTGCAACCATCATAATTACAATTAAGTTTCAAAGAATTACCTCCAAGCCAGGTGCTATATACAGTTTTAATGTCACTGGTCATTTCTGAAATGCTAAGAAGCATAAAATTTTTCTGATGTTTAATGTGACAGCAACCCACCATTGTGACAGGGCGTGCCAGCTGTGAAAATTAAATAAATTAGCTCAATCTTCAAGAGATGACATTGTTAAGGATGCTCAGCAACTGCAATGTTATTGCCTACGTGGGGGAAGAAAAGAAACTCCATTTTTGAAAGTAAAATGTAATTCTTCTATTCTTACTTCTACCTAGAAAATTGAGTCAAACGAATGGAATCAGGCATAAGAGTAAAACAGGAAATATTTTTCTCATTTTCAGACTGCAAATTTAAAACTGCTCGGCATTTGCCACAATTCCATAAGCTTCATGGTCAATAATAAGTGAAAGTAGTATATATCCCCCTATCACTTTCATTTACTGTGGGTGCCAGTCACTTACATATTTCAACAGAAGCTTAAAAAATGCACAAAAATGTTCATATATTTTAAAAGTTACCTACTGTATATTTCAGATTTTACTTAACAGCAAAACCAATAGCTGAGATCATGTAAGCATCACTTAAGTGAAGAGAAGCACTATGCAAGGTGGGCAAAAATAATCTGAAAAGTTTCAGATGGATCCATCTACTCAAACACAAAAAATCACTTCCTGGTGAGATAACTTGTTTAGTCCATTAATAAGAACTGATTACATTGCATTTGTCCAGGTTAACATACTTGCAGCAAAAAGATGTTACAGGAGAACAAATCAGAGCCTGAAAAACAGAAATTTTCCTAAGTCTGAAGATGTAGTCTTGCATTCAGTTTTAAACTGGTCTTTCTGCTTCAAACACTGGGGCTCTGTCTATCGGAACCTCAAACTGCCAGGAGTGTAACCACAGTCCCTTAATGCTAGAGTTGACATGAACTAGATTAATTAAAAAGGCAAGCAGAAATAATTTGCTTACTTAACACATCAAAAACGATTGAAAAGTTGAATATTTAACCCACAAGTAGATTGTTATTTCAAAACTCATCCTCCATCACAAGGACTTACTTGTGAAAATAAATTACAACCTGAAGAGTTATGCGGTAGAGTTTTCATTTTACATTATAAATCATAGGGTAACAAGAACAAAACAGCTGTTTCAACAGGGTTCCAATCTTATATTTTGACCAGGCTGCAACAAACACCTTGGTATTTTGCGGCGCGCATGCTGTCAAATCGTAACTACCATTCAACACTTTGATTTTTACCACAGCAAATTTACCATTGAATTTAACTGATCTTTTGACCGTTCCTGCAAAGCTATCTGGCTGTAATATAAGCTCACAATAAAAAAGCCAGCAGTGAAACCAAACAACTCTCCTACCTTGATAAAAGCCTCAGTTCCCCCATGCATCAAAGCGTAAATTCTCTCAACCATTTCCAAGGCAAAATGCAGCCACTACGTAAAACTACGCTGCACACCAGAAGTGATCACCACGTAAGACTGACCTTGACTCTGGCACAGCATATTCAAACGCTGACCAACTCGAGTCCATACATAGTCAAAATCTGAAAAAACAATAATTAGTTTTCAAAAGTTTTACAAAATACAGCGGTAATTACTGGCAGCACATCCAGATGCACACAGCCATGGCCAACGTCGAACGGTCCTGTTGATATCAAAGAGGATTCCTCTGGCACCAACCATCCCACCGTATTACAGATGGGAGCGTAAGAGGGGACCACAGACTGGACATGCTGGTGGGAAGTTGGATGAGCCTCTAAATGTGCCCGTGCCAAGGTTAAAGCTTCAGCAACAACAGCAAGTATCTGTGAAATGCTTCATTTTCAATGACTTACCACCTACTCGTTCATCTCCCAGATATTCTGAGAGCCACGTAAGGCCTGCAAGGTGCAGGAGTTCAAAAACCAAATGGTCAAACATCAGCTTTTATTAGCTGGCCACGGCAGAGCGACATTCCTCACCCCCCCCAGCACCTATAAAGGCAACACAACATCATCCAATCTTGTTTGGTCATTTTTCTGCGTAACTTGGCGAGTTAAACATACATTTATCTCCTTCCTGAAATATCTCGCTAAAGGCTAAAGCTCATGTTTCTTTGTACAGACAGAAGATACATCTCCCCCCAACTGACAAACATGTCTGAGGTTCAAAAATCTATTAGCATCAAGAAAAGGGCAATTGGTTGATAGATGGAACATTCCACGTAACTCCTTCAATCGCTAAATACATCCTGCTCAGAGAAGGAGGCATTAAATGGCTATAAAGGTAAAAGATGAACTATACATTATTTTTTCTGTCCTCCAGAGTGGCAAAGTTCATGGTTCTAAAGAAAATTTCAGTCACTGTTTGGCAAACGGAAAGGGCTGTAAATCTAATTCCACGTGGCTTCTTTGATGGTATGGATCATCACACTGAGTGAAGAGACCAAGTTCCTTCAGCAATCCTCATTACATGATAAACTAGGTTGTGGTCAAATATACTTTAAAACCATCATGTTTCTAAACCAGCACATGGGTGAAGGTCCAGCACAGCCTATCTTCTGTCTAGTGACCTAAAAATTTATTTATTTAAGAGAAGAACATCAAACCAGAAAAATCCCAGTAGCCGTAACGTAATTCAATGCCCCTCTCCAAACCCCCCATCTTCTCTCCTGTCCATTCTGTCCCATTTACCGCAGCCATCCATGACCACACGACCAATTAAAGGATATGAGAAGCAGCTTCACTGCCCTACAAGCAGAACTAAGAAACAAGAGAAACAACTAAAAATAGCTTTCTACCTCAAACACAGAGGAAGATTAGGGGACTTCTGCAGAACAGCTGTGCACAANAGTGAACCACGAAAAAACAATCACATGGACTTGATCAGTGCCTGCAATTAGGACGTACAGACTTGCATGCAAATCCCAGTGGAGGTCCATGGTCGCCGCATCATGGACTTGTGGATCCAAATAAATCACAGCACTTTCCAAAATAAAGAAACTGACACACCCAAGCACTAAAGGTGTCACCACGCATGAACATGGTTTCACATGCACTGAAATCAGGTGTGCAGCCTTCCCTCTGACATCCCTGAAGAGTTCACCACCCAACTTCGACTGCACCACTACAACCACAGCACAGAAAGTCCGGCTTCCAAAATCACGCCAGCATTTACAAAAGCCCTGGTCTCTCTCCCATCAACTCTGGGCACACACGAATAAACAGCCACACAGTGTATTTATCAGCAAAACAAGAATCAAACCTACCATTTGGCTTTGAGATGAGATATATCAGGAAGATTTGTACTTAAATGTATAAAAAACCTGTTTACTTCCAGCAAGGACCTTCAGCAAAACCAAAATAAGGCACACACGAAGCATTACTGCAAACATACAAGAAGAAAACCTCTGGTAGAAATACGCCATGGTGTTCCAAACAGATTTTCCGTTTTCACGTGATTTTATAGTTCTTACTCTCCCACTGAAACACGTCACAGAATTTTCTCAGCCTGAGAGTGTCACACATTAAGCAGAAGAATCCTTTTTAACTGAAGCGATAATATTGAAGAGCTGCACCATGTCTGAGCCACAGGCTTGGCTGTACAACTCCCGCACGCTGTGTAACTCCTGGACAAGGCATCTCACTCCGGACTTTTTCTGACACAGTCCCAAGATACATAGTTATCATCAGACAGATCAGGAATAGGTTGAATTTCATAATGAAGCCCAGAGTAAACCGAGTAACAAATCTGAGCCTACAATTTTAACAGCAGCAGCTGCTACTGACACTAACGTAAAACTTTATTTGATACGGTAACAAAAAGGGAAAATATGGGCAGAGAAAGGCCACTATCAAACAGTCCAAAGGCAACTATTTTTGCAAGACAAGTGATAGTTTAATTTACTGGCCATGGTGAGTTTTGCAGGAAAACAAACTGCAATCTAATTACTTGCTGCAAAACAAGAGCTTGATTTGATTTTAGGAGAGGTTCTCTCTAATTCCCTGTTATTGTTTTGTCACTGTAAACTTAGATTTTGCTACAGGGCCAGCGAGTTTAATTTTCAAATCAATCCTTGATTTACACACATGCCCTGACTGGTGTGCATGTGTAATGTGTAAACGGTACGTCCCCAGGCATGACTGTTATACGAACAAGCATAACTGGAAAAATATCTACTTACCTCATTTCTACACACATGGATCTTGGGGTTTAAAAATAATAATTACAGAAAGCCCTCAACCACCTGCATAAGGAGAAAGTAGTAGAGAAAACGTGAGAGCCCAGAAAATACAAAGCACCTGGCACAGAAAATCCACACCAGTAAATAAGCAAATCTTAGACGCAAGCTAGGTTTCCAGAATATCTATGAAGCCAGGTATCCACAGGCATATGTTAGAAAGAAGAGTCACGCTGCATAAGCTACAGGAAGTATAACCACATTTCTGCTATGGAGAGATCTCTTGCAAGCGATGTTAAATCATTTAGAAATGATTCGGTTTATGACTCCTCAGAAGTTTATTTGAAAGTCATCAAAGAGGAGCACATCAATTTTGCCACAAGATGCTCTTACTAGATTGCTCTGTAAGTGTAAGAGATCACAGGCAACACTGCCTACGCTATCTAAAAATCACTTTACACACATTCCGCACACATTTCCAGCTCCAGAATCTGAAGTACAGTGCCACCTGAACGCCTCAAAGACGTATTCTTGGAGAAAACTGTACAGGCAGGAGCAAAGTCTTTGGAAGGCATCTCGGGAGTGCTCGAAGGACAGCCAGGCTTACCCCCACGCTGGTGCGGGGCTCTCCTGGCTCCTGCGTAGCTCAGCCAGCGTTTGCGTGCATCAGGCGAGCGTGGCACGGGCAACGCTGGACCGTCCCTGCAAACGTCACCAGTCACGTCTGACACAACCGATGGTATCTCACCATGCGGGGAGGGAGCTCTCCGAACAGGAACGGCAGCAGCAAACTCACAACTGTTTTACTTGGACAGACCAATGGCACAGGACAACCTCGCATTTTTAAACGGCAAGGAAAGGCCATACAGCCACCACCACCTGGAGGTTATCAAAAGATTTGAAACATACGATTTATTGGGCCATTTACAAAGTTCTAGAATACTGTTCCCCATGAATTTTGAATCACTGAAGACGGCAACCTTCATGAGAGAGAAAACTTCACCCTCTATCCGAGACCAAATGCATGAGCAGTGAATTCAACATCTGCCATGCTTAATGAGATCCAACCAGAGGTACACAACCAAACCTTGACTTGGACATACAACCTCTCTCTGAAGTGCCTTATTGTTTTCTCTCATCCCTAGGGAAGCTCTGGCAGCGATACGGCATAAAAGCAAAACCAGCTTTAGACACACAAAGCCTGAAGTGAGCAGGTGTACAACAGCAAAAGAATCAAACAGCCCATGAGCTCACACGCAAACCAGCAAGATGCAGTGAAATACTGTTAAGAAAAATCACAATGGCACAACAAAACTTCATTTAAGTTGACTTGAAAGAATGAGAGCACAGCTCAGAAACGAGAACAGTCAGGGTTTTGTGCTGGGTAACCAGTGCAAACTTGACATGTCTTCTTGGAAGCATTCTTCTTGCCTATTCACCCCCACAGGTACTCTTTTGTCAGAACATAAAAAGTTATGTCTGCATCAACTGCGTATAAAAAACCCTAGTGCTGTTGTTGTTGAGGTCACAAATTATGATAAATATGTACTAAATGAATGTGCCCCAGCTTATTAAATAAACTGATAAAAAGTATTTTCCTACAGAGATTCAGTGGGAAACTGCTCTGTGGGAAATATCAAGCAAAATAAATGGTAGACGTCATTTAATGATGCTAGGAAGTGTCATGGAGATCTTTTTTGTAGCATTGTTTTTATTAATGCTTTCAGTAGAATGAAAACAGCAGCTAGTTTTGGACAAAGAAAACTCAATTTCTGACAGCAGTAGCAGCATTAATTCTAAGTTTGTTCTCTGCCCCTACACCTGGAAATGTGCTTCTGGCGAACAATCAGATCACAGTGAAGAAAGAGCCATAGTAAAATCATAGTTGGCTAAACGGGTCCCCCTGACATTTCGGAAGGATGCTCTGCTGAAGGCACTCGCTTCCTTTTGCCTTTCTCAAAGGAACGCGAAATGGGGAGTTTTTGGTGAATGCAGAAACGGTCCGAGATTCTTTGAAAATGTCAAATTTAACAGCATGAGGAAATGTCTTTTGAATCAGAAGATGAGAACTCAGGGGAGTTAAATTAACAACATAGCACAACATTTTACCAAGTAATAGCACTATATTTTTTCTTTTATGGAGCACTGCTCGGGGCAATATTTAATCTCTTGAGTTTAATGAACTTTTAAAACTACTCAATAAATACTCAAGGCCATGACAAGTACAATCATAAGATAAATTTAGCCCTACTCCAGCGGACTATATCACTTTTTGTTATTAAAAAATGTTAATTTTAATATACTAGGGGACTTCATTTCTATAAAATAAGGTGTCAGGGTTTCTAAATTCATATCACAATGGTTAGTTTTCATTAAAGATGCTAAGTACGTTGTCATTTTTAATAAAAATACATAGCAAGCCCTTCTTTCTAGGCTAATAATAGAACCTTGGATAAATAGTGCTATCTATAAAATGTTCCAGCTCTCAGCAAGGCTTCCTTTAGTCACTGTGGAGGTTAAGATTTTGGGAAATTACTTAATGAGTTGAATTCGCATAGCTAAAGAATTTGTGATGGACCTCAAAGTGAAGACCTAACTAATTATTTAATATTACTGTATTATAAACATAAAATAATGCAACTAGAATAAACAAATAGATGCTACATTTATGGGAACACTAAAATGACACTCAAAAACACAGAGAGTTCACATTTCATATGTGATGAAAAATCAAAAAATTGAACTGGACCAGCTTTTCTGCAAGATCCTGGCACATGTACATTGAATGCACCAAATTATAGGAGGGCTTTGGCTGGATTGAAGATGCCAGTAGATGGGCAAAATCACTGTCACAGTGAAGTCCAACATGAATTTGCCACTGTCACCAGAGGGACCAAGAGTGTGACAACATCCCTTTTCTGTCACCATTTACGCAAACAGAGCCATTCTCACAATAATATCACTCACAAGTACCACCTGTCAGCTGTGTTATTCCTCTTCACATGCATCGAGAAGAAATGCATTAAAAGAATGCAAAAATCACAATGGCAAGTAGCCAAAAGGTCAGAGGCACTAAAACTGAGGTTCTGAACGTACGCTGTCAGTTATCCCCAGTTTCAAAGCATTTTCAGCTAGCACTATATAGAGTATCTGCCCGCAGTTACTCAAGAGCAGCTCACAGTTCTCTGTCTACACCATCTCCTGGTATCAAGATGGCATATCAGAGAAATCAAAATCAAAGCGTCAGAAGGTTTTCGCCAGTGGCATGAGAGTATGAAAGAAACAACACTGAACGCACGCAGCTTATCCCACTGCTGCACACCCCCGTTTAAGACTCTACTTCCAAGGACACCGTTCATGTTGCCTTCACACATAAACACATTGCTCCTTAAATGCCTTCAAAATTGACTACAGTTTTGTATATATTCTCTCCGAGTTATCGGACATGAAATACTAAGTAGTCTTCCCATTTATTTTTCATTACCTCCCTGAAAAATGGAGAAAATCAACTGCTGCAATGCTTTTTGAAATATATTTCTGAAAATCTATATATTGATTTAACCTCTTTCATGCCACATTTTTTTCAATTCCCAGAAGCATGCCTTAGTAAAGCATCCCTCTTAGCTCCAAATAGCAGCCAGGGTGTACCGTGTGAGTCATGCAAGGATGTTTCTCATGAGAAGTATCTAACTCCACAGACACCAAATAATGTTCTGCTTACTTTAGCTCTGCATGTACAAGAAACCACTATCTTTCATCTTTCCCTAAAATCCAACTTACTAGGCACTCAAAAAAAAAAAAAAGAAAAAAGAAAGTTTAAAATCAGCATGCATTTTTCTTACATAAAGTATCTGCATGAGATCTAACCACATAAGCACACTGCCTTGCGTCCAAAGAATTACGTACGGCATCTCTCAAGCCACACAGATCATTTGCCCTGAAAGCATCCATGAAAAGCAGTCGGGGTTAGAGAGAACTCATTTCACCGCTTCCTAAATTTCTTCTCCATCTGATAAAAAGGTTTAACTGTTTTTATGGGACACAGGAGGTTGTCATTCTGGTCTACTACAGAGAGTGACAGAAGTGCCGTGCCTAATCAGGCACCACCGAAAACTGTTGTTATTCCCAGCAGTGCTCTGTCAACAAGCCGGTGCGGCCACGCGCCCGCACCTTCTTCATCAGCTGCTGTTGCCAGATATAATGTGTTCCACAGGTATCAAAGAAAAGCACTTACACTTTCCATTTTCCCTTTAAAAAAACCTTCTCTGCACCTTCGCCTGCTTTAAACAACGTTGGTTCTTTTCTGTTTGGATGAGCTGCTTCGCCAGAAACACTTGCCATGCAAATGCCGAGATTGGCCAAGGTACAGAATCACAGAATGGTAAGGGTTAGAAGGGACCTCTGTGGGTCATCCAGTCCAACCCCTCTGCCAAAGCAGGGTCACCTACAGCAGGCTGCACAGGGCCTTGTCCAGGCAGGTCTTGAATATCTCGAGAGAAGGAGACTCCACAACCTCCCTGGGCAGCCTGGGCCAGGGCTCCGTCACCCTCAGAGGGAAGAAGTTCTTCCTCATGTTCAGGTGGAAC
>Ga0065711_1034181_pt1 | contig 24186 bp, 14 predicted proteins | sample Hoacrofraction12_FD_59098 | JGI IMG/M metagenome (GOLD analysis project Ga0065711, IMG submission 59098) | Hoatzin crop microbial communities from Cojedes, Venezuela - Epithelial fraction 12 v2 (version 2) | ecosystem: Host-associated > Birds > Digestive system > Esophagus > Crop | place... | reverse complement strand
GGGGCCGGGGCCGGCGGGGGAGGCCCCGGGCGGGTGTCGGTCGTGCGGGACCTGCGGGGAGCGACCGCCGCGGCCTGGGCGGGGTGGGGGTGGAGGAGAAAATGCCTGAAAATACTGCGGGTGAGAATAGTGGTGACAGTAGACGCTGAAGATAGAATTCTAACTAACGTTTCTAATAATAAAAATAATCCGTTCTACAAAAAAAATCTTAACAATAGTAATAATGAAAATTATAGTTGCAATGGTAAATTCTAATAATAAAGTCTCATGGCAACAATAATACTAAAAATTCTACTGCTAATAACATTCTAACAACAAATCTGAAAGCAACAATAATACTGAAAATTCTACTGTTAATAACAAATTCCAACAACAAAAAAGTCCAAAGCAACAATAATAGTAAATATTCTACTGTTAGTTTCTAACAACAAAAAAGTCTGGAAGCAACAATAGTACTAAAAATTCTACTGCTAATAACAAGTTCTGACAGCAAAAAAGTCTGAAAGCAACAATAATACCAAAAATTCTACTGCTAATAACAAATTCTGACAGCAAAAAAGTCCAAAAGCAACAGTAATACTAAAAATTCTGCAGCTAATAACAAATTCTGACAACAAAAAGGTCCAAAAGCAGCAATAATACTGAAAATTCTACTATTAATAAATTCTAACAGGATGTCTAAAAGCACAAATAGGTCTACAATTTCTATCAATAAAAAATTCTAATAATTCTAACAACAGTAATACTAAAAATTCTACTATTAACAATTTCCAATAATAATAAATTCTAACAATATTAATAACAATAGTAGTGCTATAATAGAATTACAGCTAAATAATTATGACAATAATAAAAATAGTAAAAATTCTGGTGGTAATAATAAAAATTCTAACAATAACAATAAAAAAGGGAGGTGTGGCACTGCCTGCTCCTGTGTGGTGACACAGGCGTTTGGAGGGTCCAGCACTGCCTGTGCCCATCCTGGGATGGATCCACTGCTGGGGTCGTTGGTGGCTCGCAGCGGATCCATCCCGGGGATGCCCTTATCTACCAAAACGCCCGACTGGCATGGAGGATCTCCAGCCTGCATGGAATTTGAACTGTCTAAACCTGGGCTGGTGCGTGAGAGGGGAGAAGGAATCGCTGAGTGTCTTCTCCAGCTCCTATGGCAGCTGAGGTTCCCAGAGGCGATGAAATTATGGCTTGTTCTGGTGCAGTGAAACCGAGCTGTGTCGTAGGGAAAAGAGAGGTTCTCCATGTTCCACTTCAAAAAAAAAACCAAACCCCAAACCAACACCTTGATGTCTCTTTGAGCGTGTGCAGCCCAGCTGGCTTGGGTTGCATCTCCAAGACCACGTCTGGAGGAGTCGGGTTGTACAAGACCCTCGTTGTTCAGGTTGTGCCAAACAAGGCCGGGGTTGTAGAGCCAGTGCCCTGCAGTGCTTGAGATACCTTCTGCCTTTTGTCGTCATTGTGGGTGAAAAGTGTGTGGGATTAAGTTGGGTGGAAGTCATATTCCTGTGTGGTGCAAAAAAAGTCTTCCGAGAATGGTTTTATATTTGCTTAAAAGTCTGCGGAGAGATGTGTCGTTCTTTCTGCGTAGCAGAAAGTCACTGCCTAACCTAACAGCAAAAAAACCCCAAACTAGAGTGAAGTATCCATAAGTTGTAAAAATGCACAAAGCTAGTCTTTTATTATACCACTGCCTTAAAAAAAGGCAAATTACTGGAGTCGCAGAAGTGGTCATTCAGGTGCCCATTTTGTTACTTGAAGAGCTGAGCAGCTCTCGTAGGTTAACGGGTAAGAAAACGTGAAAGGCTTTACTCCAGGATGTCTCAATTTATTTTCCATTCACATACCACATACATAAAGGTAATGCATGTCTGTAACTTGAATATAGGGTCTTTTCCTAGATTGAAAACTGCGCTGATGGTTCGTGGTCTGGAATTGTTTTTCCCCTTTGGCTTTTCAGGCTGAAGTCTGGGTAAGGATTGTTCGCACCACTGCCTAGTGACCATGCGTATGAGTCACTTCCAAGCTGCTCTGTTAAAATCTGTATGTTAAATCTATGTCTGACACCTCCACCCCAGACAAGTCATGCCTGTGAGGGGTAATGAGAGAGAGAAAAATACTCCTCGTCTTCATTAGCTGTTACGTTCCCTGCTCAGAGTGTGGGGAAAAACCCTGTAATGTCACCTGGCACGTCAGTGTCTCCTTTGGGTGAAGAGCTGATTTCTTTTTGTTTATTTGTTTGTTTGTTTATCAGTTTTGAACCAGCTGTGCTCAGTGTCATGTTTGTCTTTTCTGACAACTTACTGCTAAACAACAAATTTCAGTAATACCTGGTGGGTAATTTGCTGACAGCGGCTGCTTTTCATAGCTGTGCTTACACCCTTGAACCTTGTTGAATAGCTTAGCAGCTTATTCTTTCCAAGTTATTTAACAGATGCTAATATGATTTCTTGAATGATTCTTTAAGTAAATTCTGTTTAATAATTACCTCTGTGTCACATTTGCTTTAACTGATGGAGTTTGGTCACCGTTCTTTAGCAAGTAATGAAAGAGTGATCTCTAAGAGTGTCATGCTGATTAAAAATAAAATAAAAAAACCCCCCAGCTTTTAGTGAAGGAAAGATTTGCAGTGGACTGGAAAATCTTGCTCCTTTCTTTTCTCCCCAGAGAGACTAGGATTCTGGGTGTAATTGCAGCTGAGCTGATGTTGTCATCACTTGGACTCCTTGTGATAAACCATCTACAGGCTTCAGAATGAAGCCGTGGAGAAGCCATTTTCTAGGTGAATTTGCAGTGGTTTCTGTTCCAACTCTGTGGGTTCAAGTGTTCAGTCTGCTGATGCCATTTGTGTTGATGTTCCTGAAGTTGGTCTTGATCAAGTCAGAAAGTTTCCAAACTTTGAAGGGGACTGAGCATGCTGATGATAGGACTTCACCAGTCAAAGAAAGGGGGGAAAGAAAAAAAGCTCGTGTGAACTAAATGGCCCAGATTTGAGTTTTAATTGTGATCATGCTTTTGACCCTTGGAAAGTGACAACTTCTATATGTGAATGATCAGGTCTGTGGAGTTCTTCAGTAAACTTACCAACTACTTGTCAGACCTGCACATGTCTGTGTGGCTTGTGTGGCTGTGTAGCAAAAATACAAGAAAGTATAATGAATTCGTAACACATTTCTGGCAGCACGGGCCAGGATAAGTGGTCCTTTCCTTTTCATCTAGTGCACTCTAACAAATACATCGGAGAGATGCTCTGATGCTCTCTGTACAAGGCACAAAGTGTGCTGAACCTAGTATCTCTGTTTTAAGGTAAGACACTGCTTCTTTCTCCAGTTCAGGGTCAGTACCACTCTTACCAGCACCTTGTACAGGACAGAAGGTATTCCTGGGGAGATCTGCAGCTCTCCTGTAGACTGGCAAGGTGTTTTTGTAAGGCAGTAGTCTTCCTATGTGGATTAGGTGTCCAGTTGGGTCTGAAGTTGTCACTGTATTAAGCTTTTGTGCACATATTTATTGTAATCTCAGTCAACCAGGCGTGCAGCTGTGGTTTATTTTTTCTTTCCCTCTACCCATTTGTTTTCTGTAAACCCTTTGTAGATTACTCTTTATTTTTCTTGCCACTTTAGTCTTTGTAGCTGTCACTTCCTTTGATAAGTGTGTGTGTGTGTGTGTGTGCATGTGAAAGAATAAGTGATGTTTGGATTGTAACATGCACAATTACTCTCTTATATTGCTCTTGCTTTCCAAAGACTGGTCATTTCAGTTTTGAGTGGGTTTAAATTTCCTCAGGGTTGACAAGGAGGAGGCAGTGTAAGTAAATGGGTTTCTGTGCATGTGTGTGTGCATCTTAGAAATGAAAAGTATTAAATACATGAAGCCTGTATAAGAAGTAAGGAGAGTTGAGTTCTTGTTGGTAGTGCACAGAGGACCCAATTTCATACACTAAAAAAGTAGCTACCATGAGTTTTGGATTTATTTTAGCCAACAATGAATACATTTCTTTTCACAGTACTTTTTCCATAAAAGACTTTAAAAAATGTAGAAAGAACTGTGAATCTGTACATTTTGGGGGCTACAAATATTTCCAGTGCTATAAATCCTTCTAATGTGAACTCAGTTTGGTTTATTTTAGCCGAGGGTAAAATGTAAGGGAATTAAGGAATAAGCAAGTTGGTTAGAAAATTTAACAGAACTATTTAGCCATCTGTAGGTGCTTGCTTTTTTTTCCCCCACATGTATATAGACATCTGTCTTTCATTGGAACATTTATTCAAAGCTGCTGTCAGGGACTTTTTGGTATGTTTTGTGTTTATTTCTACTAGGGAAGTGTCATTTGAGCAGACAGGGTCCTTGCCTTGACATGAAGGCGCTTAGCCAAATAGTACTTTGGGAAATAGCGTCCATGTTTTCTGTTTTTGTATTTTTGTAGTTTGTTTGTTTATTTGTTTTTCAGGCTTTGTATTCCAAGCAGAACCTCCAGACTTACCAAGATGCTGAAATCCTTGTTTCTCCTAATCTGTTTTAGATGTTGGCTGACAACACTACTGCAGCTTTTCCAGAATAAAATGTAAATGGTGAATTGGAGTTGTGTTTATGCCACAAATCTCAGAGTTAGCAAGACAGCCATAAAGCTGCTGTGACTCATAGAGGTGTGTCCCAGACATGGCCAAGCCGTCTTGTGCCCAGTTGGTGTAAGGAGAACCTGGAGATGTTCAGACAGCATCTGTGCAGTGGACTGGGGATGCACGTTCTGGCCTTTTTTTTGAATGGAGTCTACTCCATTTAAAGAAATTTAAATCCGTTTCTAAGAAATTCATTTCTGAGAAGTTGGAGTTAGATAGGGAAGGTGTGTTTTAGTTTAAAGCTGGGAATTAGACCAACAGGGAGTTTGTAGGGATATGGAAATAGTAGTAGGCAATAAAGGGACAGGAAGCAATCCCCTTGAACTCTCATCCTTTCTAGTTAGTACTGTTGTCGGGATAGGGAGCTCGAACATCCTTGACCCTGCTGTTTTTGTTCAGCTCAGTTTTGAAGGAAGTGAATGATGTATGACATTACCCAGAAAGTCTTAATGCCTGCAAAAGGAAAACAGATTCTTCCTCCTTCTGATGAGCTTGGCTTGCTTTTGGTGCGTTTTGAACTGAAAATAAAAGCTGCAAGAAGGTAAAACCGCAGTAAAATCTTGCTTCTATCCCACAATCAGTTTGAATGCTCAAGACTTCGTGGCTTCGTTCTTTCGTGGGTTCCTTGTCAGTGGCAGGGCTGTTCTGTGCAACAATAACATGTTTGGTGTTGAGGTGCAGTGTGAGTTTGTGGTTGAGATGTTGTTGAGTGTATATGACTTTGCCTCATTTAAAACTTAGATGGGTCCATGTGACTGAATCCATCTCAGGAACAAACACAAAGACTGTCAAAAAAGAAGAAAACCCACCAAAAAACACTCCCCAAAAGAAACCCTGACATGGAAACAGCTCGGTTCTGGTCAAGGTGAAACACATGTTGGGAAAAATGTTTGCTGCATTGGCTGACACACTGAAAGGTGCAACTTACTGGTCCAGATTTGAGGTATAATCCATTTTGTACTGAAGAGATTTTACAATTTTCTTTTCCCTGCCTCCCTCTGACAGTGCTCCAGAGGAGAGTATCGTTGTCGCCATCAATGATGTGGAGGAAAGGACAGAAGGCTTTGCAAGGATGCACACAGCTTTTGTAGCTGGAAGCTGTATTTTGTGATGATAATGTTATCCCAGATTTGAGTCCAGAAACTCAGTTAGGAAGTAAATAACTTAGTGCAGAAAGTGCTAAAGCCAGTAATCCAATACCAGACTTTGCACAGGACTTTCATATCTCATCTGTATTACTGCCTCAGTCTGACTCAGTGATAAATGACAAAAGCCATAAAGAAGGTGCTCGTCAATCCATCGTGGTGTGGAATAGCTGTGTCTGGCGTTCTGCAGGTTTGCTTTCCAGGTGATCTTTCATCTAATACTGCTTAAACTTAGTATGTTCAAGTGTTCCTCAGCTGTATTCCAGGCTAAATAGCCTCTGTTTTTTTTCATCTTGTGTAAAATTTTTCAGTCTGCCTCTGGTTAGTTTCCCACGGACTATAGTACTTGCAGTGCTGTGCTAAGGGTCTAAAAAGCCTTTTATTCTTTCTTGAAGTTGTGTGGGAGATAAATGCCTGACTGGTTATTTCTTGCTGATAAGCAAAAGGACATTGAACTTTAAATCTTTCCCCATAAAGCATTTTCTAAGCACTGTTCTGAGCCATTTAACGGCATTTTCTTTAAAACTTGGGTAGCATTTCAATCAGGAGTGACCTCAGTACTTCATGGGTGCAGAAGCATTTGCCTGTTCCTATTTTCTGTGATGTTTGCCTGCATTAGGGGTGTGTTTCCTCCCATTTCAGGTTTGGTTCATTTTGGGAAACAGTACATTTTGGTAACACACACACACACACCCCCCTTCTCTAGAGATGGTGTGCGTTCCTTCTTAATAGATGTAGAAGTTTGTATTAAAATGGGATGCAGTGCGTCTTACTCAGCGACGCACACCTCTGTGTGTGGTTATTCTGTCCTCATCCAGTTTTAGTCATCAGCAGTCTTTTTTGGTAGTGATGTTACTTTTATTTCAGTGTTGTCCTGATAATATTAGACAGTATGCTGGGGTTTTCTGTGTGAAATAACCCCATTAAGCAATCACTTTGCATTGACAATGGTTTATAACAAAGGATGTGTTATGTACAACGGCCATTTGTTACCCAAGCGTAGACGCTGATCTTGAGGTGGGGTCTCCTGCTTATAGTGCCATGGAGGGTGACATGCAAAATTTTTAGTTTTCGTTCTCCTCTTGGCAGTTTGTAATGAATGTTTCTGTTGATTTCCCGCCCCCCACTGCTGGCCCTTGTTCTGAGTTCCAAGCCCGGGGATAAGGAATTTTGCTGCATTGTTTCCAGTGGGTTCCCTCTGGGTAGGGTCCCTGTTTCTTGTAGTTTTTCTCCTCTTTGGTTTTGTGCTCTTTATAACTTGTCCATAATATTGCTTTTCTGCTTACTATCACATAGAAGGCTGATTCTCTTCCTGATTTTGAAGCTCTTTTCTCAGGTGGCAGCTTTGAATTGTCTTTGAATCAAGCTGTCCCCGGATGACCTTTACTTTTTGGTTATGTGACAAGTTTCTTCCAGAGGGGTTTCTAAAACAGCATTTCGTGAGCTCAGACTGTCTTCCTTCTGGGCGACTTGTTGCTCATTAGGTCGTTCCTGGGCTGGCTCAGGAAAATCCCTTTGGTAAAACTGCTTTTGCAACACCTATTGAAACAGGTGACTAAGTTACATTCGTGTATTTAATTTGACTGAGCTCCGGTGGGGAAATAACAGGATGTATGTATAGCATATAGACCTTTCTAAAGGATAGAATAATATGTGCTGATCACCTCCTGTTCTTTTTTTCCCAGCCTTCTTGTTCAATAGCGCCTTTCAGTTTTGAGAGAAGCCTGTTAGGAAACACTCCCAAGCAGAGAGCAAATACTAACGTTTTGTGTATCACGGTATGATAAGGAGCTCAGTGGAAGTATACTACTTTTTTTTCCAAATGTGCCACCACAGTATTCTTCCTTTTAAACCATATGGTTGCCTACTATTTTCTCACTTGTGGAAGTTTGTTATTCACTAGAGTACATTCAACTCCTAATTTCACTTCCTGTTTTTGTTTAGACATTTTTGTTCGCTTGGCTCCAGAAGAATGTGGGTGTGTGCGTGTGTGTATATATATTCATACATGTGTATATATATTCATACATGTATATACACATGTGAAGAATACATGTATTTGTGTGTTTATATATGTTGCTTTTACTCTGTTTGAAATTCAATATGAGTGATTTATTTGGAAGCATGTAAAAGCATGTAAATTATGAATGTAATATGCTGATATCACTGGCCTGCTTGGCTTCTTTTTAAATACCAATGGCATGATATGAATGTCATGCCACTTGCTATGTAAAAACAATGTTGTTTAAGATATAAAGCAGCTAAAAGTGAGAATATCAATTACTATGTTTGACCAGAATTTAATCCATCCCTGGAGGTTTTTCATACAGAAGACTGCTAGAGACATTCTGAGTACTTTGCTAGGCAGGGGTGCTTGGCAGAAAGTGAATGACTGGAACTTCAGGTGTTAAGAGCAGCGTGTTGTTCTTCAGGGTAGTACTAGATTACAATGGCTAAGAAATAGGACTTCCAGTTTAAGTGCAAGAACATGTAGCAAAAAAATCTCTGTTCCTCATTCCATTTCTTTCTCCTCGGCAGAATGTGTCACATTTTAATGCCTTGGTTTGTTGTGATGTAATTCAGGAAATGAGTCTGTCCTTTTGCTGCAGTACTTTCTCTACAGCATGTGGAGATAAGAGCTGGTACACCTTGTTAACCAGTGAGTTTCTCAAGTGTTTCAAACAAAAATACTTCCTCAGTGCTGAAACCATTGCATGGTTGGGAGCTTCAAATAAGGCAGAAGAACACAAGGAAGTTGCTAAGATTCTGCTAAGCATGAAGAGGACATGAGGGAAGGATCTGAACGTTAAGTGAAAAGGCTAGTCCTGTTTGGGACTGTGGATGCTCTCTTTCAGAACAGAAAATGCCTTTCGTGAGCTTGAAAGATAGTCTTCAGAGTCTAGTTAATATGCCAGAGTGACTGGAAATCATCGCACATATTTGCACGGGAAGCTGATTAGGACTCGCAATCCTGGAATGTATATGCTGTAGAAAGAAGCCTGTAGACTTAAAGCAAAGGTGTGGGGTGAGTAGCATGACCTAGGAAAAACTGCTTTTTCACATTAAACTTCTTCTCAAAACAGTGTTGATACGGAGGTGTGGAAAAGCTTATTTCAAACTTCTTGGATATTCACGAAGATTTAGAGAGTTTAAAACTCTCAAGACAGTTCTGCAAGTTGATGCACAAATTTTGGGTGGCCGCAGATGGTGTTGGATGTACCGGTGGCATAGTACTGCACTGGGAAAGTTGTGCCTGGTAGGTGTACACGTGAGCTGCAAGCGTTGTGTCTGCGCTCACTGCTGGAGTGTTGTCACTGGTGGCAATGGCAGCCCTTCCAAAAAGTAATCACAGCCCCTTGATCCTGGAAGAGATTGAAGCTTGAGGAAGGTGGCGCTTGCAATGATGTTTGGTGCTCCAGCCCTCTGTCTGGATGCTGATGAGACCTAACTCTGCAAATAGAAGATGCTGAGTGAGAAACCGAGCACACGACCCAAAATGAGGAGGTGTGAAAGCAGAGAGAGAGATCCTTCAAAACGAAAACAAGCAAAAAGATTCCTCTTTTGGTTTCTGTGCCATTGGCTGACATGCCTGTAGTCTCTCTTGTAAAGAAGAGAAGTTAACCAGTGCCGCATAATCCCAGCACCACCTGGGACTATCAGACCCTCCCCAGCTTAATCCTTTTTCAGAAACAGGTCGAAGTAGGTGGTAAAAATACTGTAATGTTAAAAATACCCTTCAAAACAGCTAAATATAGTCGTGTCCATTCTGGTTTTGACATCTCTTACTCCATTCCTCTTACCTTCTCTTTGCTCCAGAATAGCTCCTGTCTGGCACGTGCCTTGAGATTTCTTGAAGCTATTGTATTTTTCATTCGAGCGCTTTTTCTTTGGGAGAAGCGAGTAGATTATTTAAAAAAAAAAAATAAATCCTCCTTCCCTTCCTTTTCCCGAGTCTGGAAACATAATGGAGATGTATTATATTTATTCAATACTTTTGCTCAGTGTAACTTTTTTCCCAAATACAGTCTCATGGGAAGCCTTAGGAACCTTTCAGCACGCATTGGTAATTCATGTGTATAAATAGCTGATTATGTTACACAACAAATTAAAAACAAGTGCTATAAGAGCTTGGTTTGACAGTCTGATTGATTCAAAAAAACAACAAACAACCAAAATAAACAAAATTTTGAGAACATTTGGTCCGTCTTTAGGAATAGTTTCTCAGGGGTAGCTTTTGAATTTTACTGTTTTGTGAACAGAGCTGTTGCACCTTGGAAGTGCTGGTGTGCTCAGAAGTGGTCTGTATAACTTGGGACTTCAGGCTTCTGTTCTCCAGAGAGATGTAAAAGTTCAGCTTCTATGAATTATATGTGATTTTACTCATGTGAAAGAGTCTGTTCCTTAAACTCAAGAGAAATCTAGTCCTGAGTCTCATCAGTGCCTGAAGCCTAAGTGGTGGAATTGAAATCCTCACTCTTTCTTAACAAGAATCTTTTTAGAATGCTTGAAGTTCAGATTAAAATTAAGAATGGTGATTAAAAAGAGAAAAAGTACCTCAGAGATTAGCACCGTCAGTTTGCTAACTTTTCTCGAAATAGCGACTTGTGAGTGTTCTGCTTTCCTCTGATTCTCCACTGTGTGAATTGTTTGCCTGTAGTTTCCTGGCCATGTCAATACCCTTCTAGCAACCACGTTGAAGAAAATACTGTATGTATTTACCCAGCTGGCATGGGACCCTATTTCTTTGCTTTTTGCCTTTTTTTTCCCCTCTCTTCTTTCCAGCTCTGTTTTGCACTCAGATCCTAAAGTTTTGTACACTTCTGTGATGCAGCTTGGAAATGAAGCCCTGCAGGTATGAGAGGTAGAGGTTGCCATAGCAACTGGGGTGGTTTAGATGTTTTTTTCCCTTCGCTTATTTTGTTTTGTGGTGATAGGAAGTGTTGAGGTGCCCTAGATAATGCTGAGATTAGCCAAGTTAAAAGAGGAACAACACTTATCTTGGGGTTACATATGTTAATAATTTGGCCTACATTTTGATTGTCCTCAGCATTTCTTTTAAAATGGTAACCGTGCTGTGGCAGTAGGTGGGTGCTATTGGAGCTGAGATTAGCAGTGGGTTTTATTCTAGTCTTTTCAGGGTCTTTTGTTACGTTGTATTTTCTGCATTCAGTTTTTGAGAGGCAAGGTGGAAGGAGGTGAACCTCTTTGGCATTGTAACCCTCCTGCTAGCTGGTTACATCACTGAGCAGAGGAGGCTGGTTTTGCCTAAAATGCTGCCCGTCTCTCCTACCTTTGTCCATGCCAAGGCACATGTGTGTTTTGGAGGGACTTCTTGGGTTTTTAGCCCCTAGAGCACTGAGCGAAGGTGTTGAGGCTCTGTGTACGTGGGATGCATGTGCAGTGTACACTGTGTGCCCCTGGTGATATGCTCCTTAGGTGCAGGGTTACATTACGGCTGCTCTGCATGCTGTAGCGTTCACAATGTCTCAAAATCTTTGCATATTGTGAGGGATTACAGGCAACTGTGTCAACGTCACAGTTTTCTGCCAAAGTGCTGCCATGACTTATGAATTCCTACCGTGCATTAATTTCTGCTATGATCTGTCCTGCTTATTTAAGTGTAACTCAAATTCTTCTTTTTCAAAGCTGAAGGTGTGCCACTGTTATTTCCCTTTTATAAGCGGGGAGGCATTTTGGCTTGAATATGTCTAAAATTGCAGAAGTGTTAACAGGGATGATTTTTGTAGGAGACGTGTCATCCAGCTCGGTTTTCAGAAACTAGTGATTGAAGTGTGACATTGACATTGTGGTGTGTGAAGTTGCATGCGCTATACTGGGCAACAAGTGATAGCGATGCAGGGGGCCATGTATGTGAGGGCTGGAAGTCTGTGGGGTTTATGTGGGTTCCCTAAGTGTGATGAAGTTTTAGTTATAAGGACACTTGCAGTAAAAGTCAAATTGTTTTAGTGGATTTTCCTTAAAATTGAGGGCTGGCTCATGCTGCCTTGTGGTTTTTGTTGCGGTATTCTGTTCTGAATACTGTAAGCTATAACTCTTTGTTTTGACCAGTAGCTGTGAGTCAGCTGAGAGTGCTGATAAACAATTGACAAAGTTTCGCTTTGTAAAGCATCACCTTGAAAGCAGTGAATTGGAGAAGCTGTTGCAGAGAACCGCTGCAGGGAGTTGAGTACCATGTCTTTAGCATTCGTGACCCTGGTCTGCATGTCCTACAGTAAGTGGTTCTGTGGTCAGGCTGAGTCTTCCTTGTCACTCTCTTGGTTTTAACCATTACATGTTTCTCTGCTCATGCTGTCCCATTTCACTTACAGATGCTGCAGAGCTGGCACCTCTGTCCTCTAGTCACTGTTTTTTATCTGTGGTTTGGTTAATCGCATGGGCAATCTGCAGCAGAATTCAAAAGAGGCTCCATCTTAAGACAGAGCCAGGGGAAAAGATCGATGTTTATGTGGTGTTCAAGAGGCTTGTCTGTCCTGGTATCTGGTACTTCATTTTTCTTCTTACCCCTGTGGCATCTTGCTGAAATTTTGGGTTGGGTGTCACTGGGAGACCTCTCTTCTCCCCTCAAGGGTGTTAGGAGCTATAGCCTTTCACTGCAGGTGCAGTGAGGGTGATCACAGGTTTTTCTGTCAGACTTCAAGCTGGCTTGACCTTTTTAGCTGTGTGAAGGCTGCAGTCTGGAAGATCTGGCAAAAAGCCACAACTGTGTTACGTGAGCTGGCATCTGGTTTGTATGGGCAACATTCATCCTCAAGCCTGTACAAAGAGCTCCTGGAATGATTAATTGTTTACCTTCAGACAGACTTCTGTGGTTCAGAAATTATTTTGTTTCGGGATCCCTGTCTTCAGCATCAGTGAGTACCACTGCTAGCCCCCTAAGATTGGGAGCTTGTGATTCCTCCTCTCTGGAAGGAGAATCACAGCTGTCCCAGTGGTCTGTGGCCATTGCATCGTGGGTGCAACTTCCCAGTAGTGTGTTAGCATGCTAAAGCCACACAGTGAAAGGATTAATTCAGTGGACAGAGAGCAGCAACTGTGTGCTTCCAGGCTCCCTGTGCAACTCCACGTTGTGAGTGGGACGCCTCTTCCTCTAGAGCGTCTTTTTTGGGGAACCGTCAAGAGATGAGTTGCTGATGTAGCCCTCTTGGAGATCTCTGGTTTTCCATCAGTGAATCAGTGCCTTGTCCCAGGGCACTGTCCTGTCTTTGGCCTAATCCTCAAGAAAAGAGAATTTTTTGTTGCTTTCTGGATCTGAATGCAAATTTGTCACTAGCCATCTTCCCTCTGTCTGAAGAAGCTCTTAATGTCAGAGACCTGTTTTGTGCTAACATGACACACCTTCGAAATTCTGTGCCCACCTTCGTTTCACAGGTGTGAAGTCTGATCCAGCTGTCTTTCAAGAGGGAGAAGGCAATATCTACACCAAACTTGTGCTTCTCGTAGAATTTCGTAGAACAGAATAGTTTGGGCTGGAAGGGATTTTTAAAGGTCGTTGTTGTGATTTAGCCCGGCAGCCCTCAGCTAAGCACCAGACAGCCACCCACCCCTCCCTTTCCCCCTCAGTGGGATGGGGAGGAGAAATGGACAAAAGGGGAAGCTTGTGGGTTGAGATAAAGGCAGTTTAATAAGGCAACAAAGTGAATACTAATACTACTACTAATGATGATGATGATAATAATGAATATGCAAACCAAGCTATATACAATACAGTTTTTCTCACCACTTGATGGCCAGTCCCTGAGCAGTGATTGTGGAACTGCAGAAAATGAATTTTGCGAAATTCCTGAAAAAGTTTGCACTCCCAGACAAGAGAGGATTTGAATTCATGGAAATGAGAAGGAAAAGTTCCTGCCCCTTGGTCAACCCCCATTTGTAAACTGAGCGTGACTTCTATGGTATAGAATATTTCCATCAGCCAGCTTGGGCTAGCTGCCTGGCTGTGCTCCCTCCCAGCTCCTGCACACCTGCCCATTAGCAGAATATGAAAAACTGTAAAAAGTCCTTGATTTCCTGGCAACAGCTGAAAACATCAGTGTTATCAACATTCTTCTTGTACTAAATCCAAAACACAGCAGCTACTGGGAGGACAATAAACTCTATCCCAGCGGAACCAGGACAGTCATCAACTCCCCTGCAGTGAGCAAGGCCATCTTCAACTAGATGAGGTTGCTCAGAGCCCCATCCAGCTTGACCTTGGATGTTTCCAGGGATGGGGCATCTACGAAATCCATCTTATCAAAAGGAGATGGCTGCTTTTGCAGTTGTTACTTGCTCCTAGTGCAGTTGTTACTTGCTCCTTGGAGTGTGAAGCCCTGGTGGAACTGAGCGCCTGGTGTCGGTGCCTTTGTTGTCTCTACAGCTGTAGCTGCTCTACCTTCGCCTGCTCAGCAGGATATAGGAAACCTGCTCTGGGTGAAGTCAGGAGATGGGAGGGTGGGGAGGATGCTTTTCGGACAGGCAAAGTTCTGTTAGTTCATTTGTCAGTACTGGGCTTACTGTACCAGGGACAATGGAGAAGCAAGATAAGAGTTTGTTGTTAGATTTCACAATATTTACAGCCTTACTGTTGAGAGAGCGAGAGGTCCCTAAGGTAGCCCTTTGTAAGGGGCTTTGTAAGGCTACCACTATTCAAGCAAACCTGCTATAACCAGATTGGTGCTTTTATGATTGATAGTTCAAGTATATCACTGAACTCATTTGACTTTCATTATTCAGTAGCTTGTCTTGTCTTCATTTGACTTGTTGCTATGCTATCGCCTAACAGCATATCTGAAATACAAATGAATAAGGCGTTCAAATGTGGTGCCTTGAAATTACAGAGCTGAGATGTTACACAAACATTTCTTTTGGGTATATATACCTGTAAATAGAGCTTGCTCCTATGTAAACAATTTTGGTAATATAAAGTATGATGCAGTCCACACTGAGTGAGGGGAAACTGTGTTTTTATCAGATAGGATATATGTCGGTATCTCCATTTAAAGCAGAGGCAGATACGGCTGGTTAGTTGGTAAGACTGGAGAGTGCTGCAGAGAGAAAGGACCTGGAAAGTACAAGTGATCTATAAGGATGCTCAGTAAATATTTGAAAAACCTTAACAGGTTTCTCATTTATTCTGGATTTTCAGAGGAGGAGGATCCACAATGTGGTCTCATTGAACTGTAAGACAAGCAAGGGCCCAGGGTTTCTCACAGCAGTGAGAGGAGGGTGTTTTTGATGCATGACTTCTTAAAGCTTTCAGAGATTTTTTCCACTCCTATCTTGCTGTTGTTTGAAATGTTCTGGAAAAACCAAAGCTTCCAGTGACAGGTTTCCTGGTGACATTTAGCAAGCATTGCACAACAGACTGCTAAACTTCAACTAGGTTGTGTTTTTGTCTGAGAGAGCACACCAGTATTGCATACAGGTTTCTGCTGAATTGGGAAATCAGCTGGCAAGGTCCATATACTGCATCCAGCATTCCTTTCAGTGAATAGTCACAGTATGCAGGCTGGCCTGTGGTCATGATCCTGAACAAAAAAGCTAAGTATGTCTGTGTTGGCAAGCTGCTACAAGGGAAAAGGAGCTCAAAGCTGTGTAACAAATGTAAAAGTTAAGACCCAGGGACTTCCAGTGAAAAGAGAGTGTTACTTTCAAGTTACTCATGAAAATTGCATCTCTTCCATCAGCTTGAATGGTCCTGTCCGCATAAGCAGTCTGATAACAGTGTGGTTTATGTAATAATTTAAAAACATTGAGATTTAAAAAAAAAAAAGGTATTTTTCTGCGATCTGTAACTACTTAGCCTGTGGGTGTTTCCTCAAAGCTATTGTCTTCTAATTGTCAATGGATTGGTCCTGCTAAACAGAATAGCCTGCTTGCAGGACTGAGGACAACTTCAGAAGTGAGTGAAAAAGCCCCTGAAGGGCAGAGGCACTGTAAGATTAAGCTTGTGGTTTGGATTCTGTCATGTCACGCACATGCTATGATGGAAGAGCAGGAAGAGAGGAGGAAATAATCTACTTAGTTTTGACCAAAATAAAACTTTGTTTTGATGAAGTTAGACTGACGTGGCCTGAATTGTCTTGGTGCTGATATGCCCTTTAAGTCCCACTGATTCATTGTTTGGAGAGTAGAGACTGTTACTGTTGTCTTGTATAACAACTTTGAAGCTTTGGTTTACTCCCTGGCTTTGCTAGATTTCTTGTTTGTCCATCTATAGGCAGTTGTCCTTCCTCCTTCTGTTTTTTAAGTATGCTGCAGTAGCTATGTCTCCTGCACCTGGGCATCCTTGCCATTGCAGGCATGGGTGTACTTTTATTAAACTAATTTGAGCAAACTAATTCTTCCATGTTCTGCTTTTCTGTACCGGTCTTCCTTCCCCAAGCACTCATAACCAGCCTCTTTATTAACCAGTGTTGCTGTTTGATGCCTGCAAGCCCTGGCAGAACAGGAGTGGAAGCTAAGACATCTCTACGAATGCTGGCAAACAAAATGGGAATTTTGGAAGCCTTTCCAGGTCCTCGACTAAAGTAGTTTGGTGTGGTGATCCATCAGGAGGCAGAGGACCTTGCTGTGTTTCAGGGAAAGTGGCTGGACTGAATAAATGTTTGCATCCTCTTTGTTAGTAAGAGGGGTAGTAACAGAACATCTTGTTTTCTCTTGTTCTAGCAGTGATTGCCAGTGCTCTTAAAAAAAGAGCTGTTTCTTCACTTGCTGAGCACTGTCTTTTTTTTCCTTTTTCTTTTTTTTTTGGAGGGGGGAGGGTGAGAATAACCACTTGAAGATGTGTTACCTTATGTGTTTGTTTGCTGTCGTTTTTGTTCTGCTGTCAGTAAGTGCCAAAAATAAGCCTCTTTGACTTGTTAAAATAACCAGCACCTTGCCTTGCTAAGATACCTAGCTGCAGAAGTAGTTGCAAAGGAAAGGAAAATGAACAGTTCTTCATGGCTGTAATACACAGGACAAGAAATGCTGGACATGAGTTGTAATAAGCGAGGTTTGGTTTGGACATCAAGCACCAGGCTCCTAACTAAGGACTTTGGAGGAAGTAGAGCTGACTGTGCAGAGGGGCTGTGTTTTGTCTCTCCTGGGTGGATTTTTGGATCAGGTTTGCCTGACACTTGTCAGGAACACAGTAGCTGAGCTCTTGAGGTCACTTGCTGCCTAGTTTTCTGTAAAAACTAATGCGCTACCTACGTGCTTTCATTACAGTTACCTCTGGGACATACTGAGATTCATGCTGAAAGTAATAAATATTTTTGCAGAAATTATTTCGATGGTGTAGGTATGTGGCACAGAAATAACATGCTGTCGAAACTATAACATGTGAATGTTTGACATCAGCTGAGCAGAGTTGTTACTGCTTTTCTGTCTTTCTGCTTAGAATGAGTTGTGGTTTGCAGATCTGAAGAGAAAAGAATGGAAATCCCAATGCTTCCCTCATCGTTTCGTCTCAGGAATGTCCTCATCGCTTCCTTCCCGGCAGGTGTCGTGTCAGCAGCAAATCATGCGTGACCTCTGAATTCCCACAGTCATTTGTTTTGGTAAATGCTGAGACTTTTCTGTTAATTGATGAATCTGTAGCATTCTCAGGCTTGGCGTCTGGAGTAGGAGACCATTTTGTAATGCTGAGGAACGTTCATATTCTGAAGATTGGCTCTGACTTCAGGGGGAGGAAATGCCTGTAATTGCAGAATAGGTTGCAATAATGGCTTGGTGTAGCATAGGCAATTTCAAATACTCCCCTGGTTCTGGATTGTTGGTGCCTTATATAAGTTGGTGATGTACGTAACAAATTTGTAATAACTGTGTCTTTTTGATAGAAATATTTATGTTGCTAGAAGTACTGATGGATATCTCTTCTTGTCACTAGACTTGACAGGAAGCCTGGGAATGTTTCTGAGGGTATGATTTATCCCTAATACATTCTTTCATCGTTATAAAAACAAGATGTATGTTACATGGTGTAACTTATAATCTGGTGTATTGACTTGAAGTAAAAGAATCTTGGCTTCTGTAAATTGTGCTTTAGCAAGCTGAAAGGAGACGTGCTGATTTACAGCATGTGAGATTCTGACCTTAACTCTTCAGACTAGATAGTGTAGATGTACTGCATGCTTGACAGTAATGCTCTCTACTGGAGTTAATAAAAATTACGGAAAGTATTGAAAAGGAATTGAAAAACTCACCCTGCTGGAGCAAATTGCCCCTGTGGAGTAAATGGCATGAGCCATTACTCTTTCTGTAGTACCTGTTGCATTTAAAATATAGTCCTGTTTGCTGTGAAGCACAAGGCTTAAAACTGCCCTGCATGTCCCTTGTGCTGCCCTGAGACTGCTGCTAGGCTCGATGGCTCTGATTCCTCAGCGAGATTGGTGGCCTGCTGCGCCAGGCGTGTGGTATTATTGTACAACGTACTTCTGCTGTCAGCTTCCCAAGCAGTCCACCTAGCCCTGGAGAAACACCAACAGAGTGGTACTCCTGGTGCTCATCACCCTGGTTTTTCAGCCAGGAGATGGGTGGTGCTTGGATCCACCCACTAGCAGTGCGGGCTCTGACCAAAGTTATCACAAGGCACATGTCTCTGATCTTGACCTTTTGCCACCTGTAAGGAGATGGACTTTTTGTCTATCCCTTCTCTTCAAACAGTTGCCCCTGTCTTGCAGCAATCAAACTTTGGGGCAATTGTGGCCTGTTGCAGTCTACCCATGGCTAAGTCTGGAAATGTGTGGTGGGAAGCATTAAGGGTCATGGCCCTAATTTTTTCAGAGAGACCTGCCTGCCTTCGATTGACAGAAAACATTCCTTGTTGCAGCTGCTGCGTTTTGTTCAGATAGAAAAAGAAAAATTTGGTTACAGAGGAGTTTTATTTGATGTATAAGATGCAGTAATGGTTTGAAAGTTGTCATGTGAAAAAGGAGGAGGGAGAATCTTGGGATGCGGGGGTTTATGATAAAGAGTAGAAATTGCCGTAAAGCTGGAAATGGGGAGAACATAATTGTAGCACCTGCATCTGGTCCATTTATGTTTGATTTTTAAAATGAATACTTCAAATTTTTAAGCCTGAAATATGTGTGAGTACAGAGACACAATCCAGGTCAGGGTGGGAGGAGTAAAGTTGAGCTTTAGATACCTGATGACGACTTTGTCTGTGTTCCTCCATCTACTGTGTTCCACCTTTTTTTAAATAGAACCTTTTAAAGATGACAGGTGTTTGGATAATGCTTGCAGACACCTGTTGTTGAAAAAAGCACTGCCTAATATTTAATCTGGTAGAAGTTGTTTTTTTTTGGTCTGACACAATTTCCATATGCTCAGGAAAATGTAGACAACATTCCCTTGGCCACCCAAAGGGTGGTCCAGTGCCAGAGTCAGTTGCTAGCCATAACCACAGCCTTTTCTTTGTCTTGCTTTTCTGAGCATCTTAGCAGAAGACAGATGTAAACGAGGGTACTGCGCATGGAAGGTTCCCTCTGGAACTGGAAGTTGGCATTCACGACATGTGAAGTGCTAAAATAAACCACACTGACTGCAGGCCTGGGTTTGGGTGGCAGACAAGAGCGGCAGAGGGAAGCAGTGAACCTGAGCAAGGTTGCAGGTGGGTTCAAGGCAGTGGTGTCTTAGGGCGAATGCTGCTGAGCTCTCGTTAGCAACCCACCACTCCCTCTGCAAAGGCCAGTGGTGAGCTGAGAGTTCGCACTGGACGTCAGCTGCTGGGGATTGCAGGGGAATCTTTAAGTCAATTAATTATAATCTACCGTTTTATTGCCTAAGGTTGATGAATGTAAAGTGATGTGTATGAAGGGAGAAAAATATTCTTACAAGTTGGTGAGCCTTGGGTTAGCCTTTACAGATCAGACAGGAAAGGAGGCTAGAGTTGTAATGATGCGTGTAGGGAAATATGTGCCCAGTCTGTAATTGTCAATAAAAGGCAAATTGAATGCTAGACATTACTAGCAAAGGAATGGGGAGGAGTGGCACAAAAGCCACTTCTGTGCCACAATACAGACTCACAGTGTGCGTGTACTGTCTGTGTGCAGTGGCTGAGCTGCAATTTTTTTTTAATTCCCCCTGTAATTCTTTCATGTAATCTATGTAAATGTATAGGGCTTTTTGTAGAGGATTTTAGAGAGTTTTCACTGATGTAACATTCCTATGTATAGCAGGCTATCTGGTCCAGTAAACTCTCCAAGACAGCAACTTCTTCCAAGTCTTACATTTAACAAGATGCCGCAGAGAATTACTGCTTTTCATTTGTTTTTATTTATATTCACATTAATGAGCTGAGTATGTTCTTTAATGTATTGCACTTAATTTTTTCCAGAATGAAAAATTTATTGTGCACTGATAGCTGGGAAAACAATTCTGAGTTACTAGGCCATTCCTGGCTGAGCTAATGGTTTGTTTTGAAAACAAGAATGAGCCCTTTAGTCAGCTAGGTCATTCAGTAATCCTTAACCTTTGGTAAAAGATTAGAAGAAACTTTGGCAGGCACTTGCTGGACAAACTTACAATTTGTGCAGGTGAGGAAAAAGTGAGTTACAGCGCTTGCAGATAACACTAAACAAAATGAAATTATTATTTTCCAAGTCATCCAGACAATACTGAGGAGTTGTGGTGTTGTCTCTTCATGTCAGTGTATGAAATTTTCCCAATGCTGGCTCTGTGACAGGCAGTTGGCCAGAATACTGTGGTGTTTCTTGGGAGTTGCGGAAGTTTGCTGTGGGTCTGCCATGCAAGGTGTGCATGGAGGGAGCGCTCAGCTGCAGGAACTTGCCTCTGCCTTCAGGTGCAGGAGCTCTCTCTGAGAGTCCTCAGCGTGACCTGCGGCACGAGAAGGGTCATGGCTCCCATGTTAGTACCAGACCACGTCCTGCAAAACCTGTGGAGACAGCAGGAGGGAAGTCTTGAAAGAAGGAGGGAACATTACTGCTGCTTGTGGTGCTGGTGCAAGTTAACTGACATGTGAGAACCGGGGACAGAGGGGCAGGAGGCTACTGGCAGGCCTGCAAATCCAGACAACAGAGGCTTGGAAGGGGAATTGCAATTTGCTTTGCAGGTGCTTTTGTTAATCTCAAAATGAGTGCTTACTGAAATGAGAGAAGAGCTCTTGGGTGAAGAACACACGTGTGAATAGGTCCACAGTAAACCTTGCGTTAAACTGATCACACTTCCGGGAGAGGATCAAATCCATTTTGGTCTTTGTGTTGATCCTCCTTGGAGTGCAATTTGTTAGATCTGCTTTTAAAAATGTTTAGCAAATGTAAAATTAGATTTATAAATACAAGTGTTAAAGTTAAAATTAAAAATTAAATAAAGATTAACATGTTAAAATATAAATTACCAACAAATTTATGTCTGAAAAACAGCAAACCTGAATTATGATGAGTATCTCCTCAAAGAAGAAACAAATGTGGTTTTCAACATCTTCTAGGATTTTGCTCAGGACTGGATGGTCTTTTCAAAAGTGGGAGAAGACTATATGTTAAATTTGGTATTCATAAGCAGTTCTCACCCAGACATCGTTTGCGTGGGACACGGACACATTGCTAGAGTCCGTACAGGACATAATCCACCTTTCTTTTTTTCCCACTTTTGGGATCTGCTTCGAAGTCTGTCTTGAGGACAGAGAGGAAAAGGGTTATATGGAAAAAAGCTTTGCATATTGGAGGACTTAAATAGCCCTTGCTTGCTAGCAAGTGTTACAGAGCTCCGGAGTTACACAGTGATGCCCAGGTTTTATCTCCTGCCTTCTTAGGGAGGGCTGGAGAGAGTTCTGTTTCCTTGCAAGTGGAGGAAGAGACCGCTACTGGCTGTATGTTCACTGGATGTTGTCGTACATACACATTGCCTTTTTCTTCATTAAATCCCAGCAGCTACTGGGAGGAAAATTAACTCTATCCCAGCTGAAACCAGGACAGTCACCAAGTCGAAATGTGAGAGGGAAAGTGGTCCTGAAAAGTGAAGGCTTATGGGCAGAGACTGCTGTAAAGCCATGTCTTGTGCTCATTGTGGACAGGGAGCAGTCCTGTGGTGCCTGATGGCCACCTGGCTTCTTGCTGTGCATTGGGAATATCTAATTCTTTATATGAAGTCATTTATTATTGAGTAGAGGAGGGGAGCAAGGGAAAGTTGTAAAATGCAGTTGCTGCTGTACGCCTAACTGTATAGTTAGGTGCTCAGAGAGACCACATGAAGTCCCCCTGTCTTTATGCAGGACCATGTTTTGTTGCTTCTGTCACCACAAAGAGAATATTGACTGGTATTGTGTAGTAACTTGAACTGTCTGAATAATTGGAGAACATCTGTTGAGGTCCATACCCATGGAAGGAGCCTCGCTTCTGTCGGCTGATTCGGAGCCTTCTCTGAATTCCCTGAGGTGTTTGTGTAAGGCTTGGTTAACTTGTGTATTGAGTTGTTGTGTGTGCGCCTAAAATAAAGGTAGTAGCCACCGGGAGATAGTGATCTTGCAGACTTCAGTTGCCTTCTGCTTCTTGCAGATCATAAATTTTCTGGGAGCAATCTGCAGCGCCTTGCTCTGTTCTTTCATTTCTAGTCTGCCCACTTCTGAATCAGAAAAACAAGGGAAAACAACGCCATTTCACTGAATTTCATTAGTCACTGATGCTATCTCCTTGAGTAGCCCTCACCCCTTTATGAAGTTCTTGACAGCTGCCTGTTCATATTTGAAGCTTCATACTGTCACCACATACTCGTCTGCTGAAACCAGGGCCCATATGTAAGCCTGATGAGAATTCAGCAGTTCTCTGAATGGGGTCATACCTGTTTTCTGGAGCAGGAGATGCATCTGTCCTCTGCCCGGACAATAACTTTGTCCTCTTTGCTCTCTTCTGTGCTGGTGGGCTGTGTCCTCCTTCCCCTGTAGTGACTACCTCCAAATGTGTTGGGCATCTGCATTTTCAGCTCTGAGAATCTGCTTTATCATCCGTTTGTTCACTTATCTGCCCCATTTAGTTAGGAGTGATATCAGCCTTAAAGATGCAGATAACATTTCCTAGCACTCCGCAGAAGGCTTGGATCTGCTCTGTTCCCACTTTCTTTCATCAGAGCAGTAATCTTGCAGTGCTGCTTCTGTTTCTGACTTGCAGACAAATGAAAAGCAAATGTCTGCCTACTGCTCACATTAAGATGAGCACCAATGTGAAAGGGGTCACCCTGCTTTTTGTGCCACCAAAAGGAAAGGCTACGTTGCATGGACTGGCAGTGAGCCACATAGAGAAGTCGACCTGGATTTTAATGCTCGAGTTGGCGTGGGAGGAGTACTGTTGTGAAATCAGCAGTCAATGAGCTGGAGAAGGGGGAGGAGAGGAAGATTATCTGCCTTTGATGGCACTAGCACATACAGTCAGTAGCAGCTGCAGATGGGAGGCTTGAAGCACATGGGGTTTTTTTCAGTTGCTGGTGAAACGTAGGAAGCGGCACTGCATGCTTCTGAAAAGCAGGGATGTGCGGAAGCCTGCAGTGTAGAGCGGCAGTTGCCACTGGCAAGTGATCTTCTGCCAGGGCAGTGGGAGAGGTCTGTGCTTCCATGGGAGGGATCAGGGCCTGAGCATCGGTGCAAGGCTTCACACTTCAACTGATAGAGAGTAATTCTGAAAGGAGGAGGACACTAAAGCCATAGCTGCATGGCTTGGTAGTTCCCAATTAATAGGAGGTGGTGAGAATGAAGTAAAGAATCCCATGTTTCCTTTGCACAGCTTAACATCATCTAAATCCATGGTAAGAAGCTGTGGAGAATATCACCCCCATGAGAAATTATTTTTTCAAACACTGCCTTGCTTGAAAGCATGCTTTGTGGAGCTCGGATGGAATTCTAAACCTGGTACTTCCACAGTAAAAGAAATAATTAGTTGTTCTTGACTTTCAAAGCTGCGTGCAACTGGTGACCTTTAATTTTGTCTCCTCCATCCATTACACTCAGTGTGTAACAATACTGTGTTTTCTCCCATTTATTCCTGTCACGTGCACTAGCACGTAGAATAATTCACTTTCAAACGTGTCCATCTGCTTTGACTACATCAAAGAGCTATTTTTGACTTTAGACTGTTTAAAAGCTCTTTTGAAATTCAAGAGCGCATTTTGATGCTTAGGGGGAGCTGGGCTTGTTCAGCCTGAAGAAGAGAAGGTTGAAAGGGGACCTTATAAATGCTTATAAATATCTTAAGGGTGGGTGTCAGGAGGATGGGGCCAAACTCTTTTCAGTGGTGCCCAGTGGAAGGACAAGGGACAACGGACACAAACTGAAGCATAGGAAGTTCTGTCTGAACGTGAGGAAGAACTTCTTCCCTCTGAGGGTGATGGAGCCCTGGAACAGGCTGCCCAGAGAGGTTGTGGAGTCTCCTTCTCTGGAGATATTCAAGACCCGCCTGGACAAGGTCCTGTGCAGCCTG
>Ga0065711_1004292_pt1 | contig 24188 bp, 16 predicted proteins | sample Hoacrofraction12_FD_59098 | JGI IMG/M metagenome (GOLD analysis project Ga0065711, IMG submission 59098) | Hoatzin crop microbial communities from Cojedes, Venezuela - Epithelial fraction 12 v2 (version 2) | ecosystem: Host-associated > Birds > Digestive system > Esophagus > Crop | place... | reverse complement strand
CGCCGCGCACCCCCCCCCACCGGAACCCAGCGTGACGTCACATGGTACGGAATACCGGGCTCTGTTTGGCCAGGTGGGGTCAGCCCCCACCCCCCGGCTGTGCCCCTTGCTGGATTCCGGTGAAAATTAACCCTGTCCTGGCCAAATCCAGGACAGGAAGCCTTTCTCGCTGGCTGGGGCACTTCTGTATGTTCCTGTTAGTCTCAGCAAAGGCTCTGAATGGCTTGGGCTCCTTCCTCTCAATTAAACTCCATATTTATAAGAGTTGTGGCAATTTTATTTGATAACTGTACCTCTTTGTTAAGCTGAGTTCAAATCAAATTTGAAAGGGCCACGGTCACACTAAAGGACAGCATCACTACATGGATTACCTGAATCTGTTTCATCATACAAACACATCATCCTGGTCCTCCAGCTCAGCCCACATGTGCTTTTCCTACCAGCCAGTGAGAGCTTCACTAAATTCACTGCTGAGAGCAGGACAAATGGACATGATGGTCTGCTCAGTTATCTAACTACCCACTGAGTCCTGATTTTTTTTAAGGTTAATATGCATCTTCATTTTGCATTAAAAACATTCAACTCTGCAGCACACTGAAAGCCTTCTGTTGTATAATTCATCTTCTTTCCACATCTAAATCCTATAAATTGTATGTGTCAATTTACACATTTAAGTAACACATAGCGTGTGTTCAGCATAACTGTACTGAGTTAAGTAGACAAAGGCACAATCATCAAGAAATTTAGGTACACATTGTACATTGCTGGAAACAGATTCAGTTTCTAAATTACATGAATACAGCTTCCACGTAGACTATAAAATAAAACCATGTATGATTTTTTTCTTCTTCTCTCTCAAGGACTTCCGTTAAATGAGCTCCACTTCCACAATCCAATGACTGCAGGAGGCAATCAATACACCAAAGTAGGTCCCTCACACTTTCTTCCGTAAGTCAATCTATTACCGCACAACTCTGTCACCTGTTTTTGCACATCATCCATTCTAGCATAATTCATTTTATGTATTGTTTGACTTCAACAGCTGCAAATGTTCACATAAGTTGAAGCAGAAAGAGCATTTATTACAGCTGACAACAGATTTAGCCACACAACACTTCATAGCCCCAGTAAAGCAAGAATTAAATCCTATCACTGTGTAAATTCAACATTTTGTGATTTTTCTCTTTTAATTATTTTTCAGACATTTGGAATAGGCAGCATCTGTATCCCCCCCATCCTGGAGCATTTTCCTTAAAGACTGGGGTATTTAAATCTAATTCATCTGTCATGGCATAAAATAACACTATTTTAAATAGGGAAATATTCCAGAATAAGGAGATGTGTATCTTAGTGCAGTCATGTGTGGAGAATTTTATTCTGTGGTGCAAAAAAACAACCCCATCACCAAAAAAACCCCCACAAGAAGTTCACTGAGGGCCTGTTCTTACTGAAACCCATCTTCTAGATGTGTTTTTAACCATGAGTTCCTCCTTCTACTACTGAAAGAGCTACTTCAGTCTTACCGTTTTAGATCGGCTGCTTGCACACCTCTTTCCTGCCTCCAGAACTGCTGTGTATGGGTTTGTCTGACTATTGCTATCCAAGGTTATCTTCAACTATGGACTTTTATTCCAAGAAAAGAAAAGTCTTTCTAAAACTCACTCCCTATGCTAATTTAAAAAACATCTCAATCCAATTTAAAAACTGCAGCAAAGCAGAAAAATTCCATGTATGTACATAAAAAAAGTTCTTCATGTTGAGAACAAGAGTAGGGGCTGAAGAAGTTCAGAATTTCCACCAGTGCAGACATTCAAAACTTAACTGGACAAGGCCCTCGGCAACCTAATCTAACTTTGAAGCTGGACTCAACTTCAAAGCTAACTTTGCTTTGAGTGGGACGTGGATCAGGTACTCTGCACAGGTGATCCCGCCCACACAATTACTCTGTGAGCCTACGTACAGAAACCCAATGTAAGTGTGTTTCTCTTCCTTCTTCTTCATCATAAGGTATCTGTGGCAGTAGCAGCTGTAGCATCATTAAATGGAAACTCACTGGAAAAATATATACTGTAGGTCTTGTGAGATGGAACTAAAACAAAAAGGTTCATGAAGATGCTGATTAGAAATAGCCTCAAACCAGATCTTGTAATGACTGTAAGCAAATTCAGGGTCTGATCCACTGAATCCAGCAGTGGTCTCACTACTAAGATGAATATTATCAGAGAGGAGAAAGGTCAGGTAAAAATCATGTGAAGTAAAATTATTCTGTAATCCCAGTAATAAAGAGTCTCCTTACAGAAAAAAAAACTGCCACCAAAATCTGATGTCACCTCCATCTGAAAAGCATTAATAGAAAATTTATCATCTGCCAAACCAAAATTAAATGGTGGTATGTCGGAAATAGTACTGGAATCTCATAAGCCTGAGCTGCCACTTCAGAGAAAAGCATTTAAAGGAGATGTGAACCAAAGGTTAAAGAACAAAATGCCTGAAAATGAGATATTTACTTCCAATTAAAATAAACCAGTAGTTTTTCTACAAACACTGATGACTCAGTTTAGGAAACGAACAAACTTAGTTTAGTCATCGACTCAGCAGAACTATTAGTTTATTATGCTTTTTTTTTTAATTTGAAATTCTTTACATTACTAGTTCCACCCCCCTCCCAAAAAAGGGAATGTCTAATTGTCTTCTTTCCATCTAAATTCACATGTTCAGCACGTTGGGATCTCTGTGCTGCCTGTCTTCAGTGTCCCCAGATCAGCGTACTCTGAGAAGTACTAGTGAAGTATTATGCCAGAGAAAGCTTTCAGGGGAACAGCCTTTCAGATAGCCCATTCCTCTCACACATATTTAAACTCATATTCAGGGAGAATAAATGGCTTCTTTGAGCCCCTAGAGAAAGGTGGCTGTGCTTTGCTTGGGCTTGTAATCTTATGTTAGTTATGTGCAGGCTATGGAAGCAACAAAGCTGAAACAGAACTACCAAACAGAACAAAATTTGGTTTTGTGTCCCAGCTCACCCCTGTGATTGTCACATAGGATCACCCTTTGGCACATTTTTCTGCACTCAGGATAACTGTTTCCTGCTGACTGTGCACCTGATTTGTCAGAAAATAAGATACACCAGGCTAACAAAGGTCTCTGAAGAGGCTCTTGTCCTGCAGCAACCCAAGCATTTTCCCACTGACTTCAATGAGATTTAGAGCCAAGACAGAAACACAGGACTGTGATGGCTCACAGCACCTTAAACAGTACAGACTTCAGTGAAGATGCAGATGTTCAGCTCCTTTCGGTGTTAAATCCTCTCAGAGCCAAAGAAAGCCTTTACTGAAGCAGTTTCCTCACTGAAGTAGTCAGAAATGCAACTGGAATTAATTTAGGCCTGGCCCCCACACAGAAGTACAACATGATTATTCCAGTGAGGGATGTGATTTTTCCTTCTGGCAATGCAGTTCCTCTGTACCACCCTACTGCAGTTACATTGCTATAAATACAGCTTATAGCACTAAAATTTATTTCCATCCCCATAAACACATTCTAACCAGCCAACCATCATCCTTGCTGGTTCAGTTATATTGCTTTAGCTACATGCACACGGTTAAACTCTTGGGTGTAAACAAAGCCTCAATGATTGTGTTATTTCTGTTTTATCCAGCTTAGACCCTTTGCAGAAGGCATCGTACAGTATGTATGTTGCTCAACTCCTAAGCTTCATACTAGAAACCAGCCTAGTGAAATTTTTGTTATTTAACAAGCAGTAAAGCACCATATGAGAAATTAGTGAGAGCTCTCACTTTTCACTGCTTCTGAGTTTTTAAAGTAAACTTCTTATTGCTTGAAATAATATTAACGTAGACCCACAGCCTTAAGCTTAGTAACAATTCTACTCACAGGGGACCCCTTGCAAGTGTTTTCCAATGTGTTTTAACCATAGCTGTTCCTTTTTAAGAAAGATTGTTCTGCAAAGGTCCACGTGCATTTGAGAACTAATTCATCAACTAGATGGGGATCCACCACATAATTGCTGTTTTTCAGAATAACCTGTTCCATTTTGGTACAGAACAAACAGATTCACCTGCATGTGAAATTACTGTAATTTCTCAAAGCAAGTTAAAATGGAGTCCAGAGTCCAAACTGATTATACTACCAGGCAAAGTATTACCCCAAAATTGAATCTCCAGGGCAAAAAAGAAAATCTACGAAAACTGAAAAAGGCAGCAAAGCAGAAGATACTGTGACAAAGCACATTTATAAAAAGCAAAAGAACCAGTTTCACCTCTTTACATCAATTTGTAACACTGTTTCCCATGCCTTAAACTGCAGTTTTTACCTATCACAGTACAAATCCCAGGATCACGCATCCTGAAGCCACAACAGTGATGCTGGAGCTGGAGTGTACGGCATATCTTCTCATCAAATTCACATTACCTCAATGCTATGCGCTACTGTGCTTTCACACAACCAAAGTGATCTGAATCAAATAGTGAATGTTATTCATAAAGGCCCACTTGGTTTAGCGTGTTATTCAGATAAAGGGGATACAGAAGGCTGCAGCTCAACAATTTCCCTTTTGCAAAGCATCCAATGAAAAAGGCACGGCAACTTCTAGTAAATGCACTGAAGTCTACAGGATTAATCATCACTCCAAAAAATAAAAAATAAAAATAGCAATTACTAAACAAGCAAATCAAGGACACTCAGGGAAAAAAAAGAAGTGCATGCTCTGTGTCATTCTAGCAAGAGTTAGGTCAAAATATGGCTACGTGTGCAAAGCCAAGTTGTCCACAATCAGACCACAGCAGAATTAGACCATCTCACCCAGAGCTACAAAAGCCACCTCACCTTGCAGCCACCCTGCCTCAGCAGGCCCAGCTCCCTCCCCTTGACACGGACACTCTCTAAACCTCTCTTCTGCGTTCCTCCTTCTCTCCGCTGACCTCACTGGTTTGAACTCTCCCTCTGTCCTCCCCATTAGCTCTGCATCCAATTTCAATTTTCCCCAGGACACAGGGGCAAAACAAACTCAGGGCAGTAACTTCTTGACCCAACTCCGCTGCAGCCAGAGCAGCAAATATAATAATCACGGCCTTCTGGCACCTTATTTCCACCTCCAGGGTTGGGTCCATCTTCTTCGACCATATGCTTTCTACTGTTTATTTTTTAAGGAAGAAAGTTTTTCCTCTCTTCAGCTTCTTTCTGGTTCATTTTGAACCACTGCTGCCAGAAGCAACCATGACAAACTCTTCTTTGAGCCAGTTAAGAGTTATCTTGAAGCCATGAGGTTTTGGTCCACATTGTTCCTATCGGAAAGCAGTTCTGAGGCTCATGTGGCTTTAATTCTAGTAACTCGGTTGTCAATTCAGATCAATTGAACAGAAATCCCTTGTCCAGCCACTGCACAAAGCCTATGTTGCAATCTTTCAAAACAAAACAAAACAAAAAAGATACAAAAAGAAATAACCAAGATCCCAAGGCAGAGACACAAGGCAGACTGAAAACTATAAACAGCTACAATGACCCAAGCAACAGAAGAGAGCGCCTTGTCATAGGAAGTTTTACCCCATCATTTTAGCAGATAATTCCACCATCTTAGCAATCATTAAAAACAAAAATAAAGCCCATATAAATCCCTGGAGACATGAACTGTTTAACTTCATCGTGTTGCTAACAAGTGGAATGGCTTCTTTACATGCAGTGTTCAGCAAAGGAGAAAAGTCCTAGGCATCCTTCTTAGACTACTCCACACATTCATTAATTAGTTGGCATTTTGCTTGTTTATCTAATGAGGTATGCAACAGCCACTGCTGTGCAGGGAAAACGTAACAAACTAAAATACTCTTTCCCTTCGGTTCTTTGAGGCACCTCACAGAATTTACGTTTTTCCCTTCCCCGTGCCTGCGCCCCCCCAAAGCCCCCAGTACTTCTTAGTATAGTTGAAATACTCTATTTATGGACTAAACTATTTTTTTGTGTAAGTTACATACATACAGCTTGCATTAACATCAGTACAAACCCAATATAAAACTCCCAAATACAGAATTTCAACATCAAACTATAGCTTTTAGGACTATTCTTCAATAAAAGTGCATATTTTTGCACAAATCCAAAATGACAAAATCCCATAGGGCAAGATTTTCAATAGATGCTACCTATGAAATTGCCCAATCCAGTTTATTCATGCCAATATAGTCCATTCACATAATTCAGGAGCGCTGGCATACCTACAGAAAGTTATTTATCTATTGCTTACAGGTATACACAGCCTCCTGGTCAAGTTAGTAAGGCAGTATCCAGCACTTCTCAAAATTGCTAGATTATGATACACCGTGGACCCACATCCTGCAAACCTTTTAATCCAAGGCGACAGTCTCTGTTCCTGACTCCAGTGTCACAGAGCTGCAAAGATTGCTTGCAGACCTGAGGGGCTGGCTCATCCTGATGTCCCATTACAGTAACACGGTCAAAACCACACTATGTTCTGTGCTTAGAGACACAAAAGGAGGTGCTACACAGCTAGCCGCAATGTCAGCGGGCTTTTCCCCCTGAGCCTAAAAGACCCAAGAATCACAGCAGTGCAAGGGACAACACGAAGCACAAGAGCGGGTCAAACTCTCGCCCCTGGAGCCACACGCGTAGCACCTCTGCCACCATACCACAGTCACGAGTACCATGCACTCATAAACAGCACATAAAATGGAAAACTCAGTACGGTATGACAACACGAACAGATGATTTTTTTTCCCCCTTTCTTTTCAGGTAAGACCTTTTCAGTCTGAGGGCACAGGTGCACTTTAAATACAACATTCAGTCCTGGGTGTCCTTACCATTAGAAAGTTGTCAGTAAACTGGGGGGAGTACAAGAATCATCAAGCAACAATCACCAACCTGGCAGAACAGGCAAGTGAGGAAAAAACATTTAAATGGATTCAGACAGCTACGTATACTGAGTATGACAAATCAATGAGCAAGTGTGGTAGCAAATGTGATGCCTGCTGAGACATATTTTCCACAGTGCAAAAATGAAGATGGATATCATATTTACACGATGACCCAAGGGAAAACGGCAAGCCGTATTCAGGTGAAATTCAAGGAAAAAGTTTAACTTAGCTGAAAAACAGAAATGGAGAACCCCATTAAACAGTGAATTAGTCTCCCAGGGAAGGGTTAGAGGGCTAAAGAAACAGCCATTTAAAATCAGGACAGAAAAGGAGCTTAAGCAAACTTACTGGAAAAAAATTTCATTGGCCACATTACTAACAAATATGTTTCCCATTGCTAGTTTCAACAAGGTATTAATGAGTAAAATGTTACTTGCCTTTCTCGCTAGTAGCTCGGAGAACAAAGTTGTAGGTTGAATATGACATTGACAACTCTCCATGTGACTCATGGAAAAAAAATCAAAGCATACCTCTGTACTATATTTCGAAAGCGTGAAGAATAATAGGAGCAGAGAATTTCAGTTCAAGTGCTTTTTATACATGTAAAGTGGCAACATTAGCTACGATCTGCAACAGTTCTTCCACCAACTTCTCATGAATTTTAGGTGTTCCTAAATATCACACACTCTGATTTCTTCTTCATGACAGAATGCAATAGAAAGCATACTGTACTTTTTTTTTTTTGCATTTAGGCATATTTAGTAACAGCCCATCAATTTCTGAATACATGGGCTCTTCTTGGGCCAAAGAATGCTTCTAGATGCATGACTGCTCACAGAATACTAATTTCATACTATGTCCAATACCCGAACGTAGTCTGGCAGACATTCCTACAGAAAATGCTATGCAAACTACAGAACAAATACCAATAGATTATTGTAGTACCCTACCCCAACATGCAGTTAGATTTTGAATACCATTTTAATTTGTAAAGAGACAGTTAAAAAATCCCTCCACTAGTCTTAATTAGATCCCTGTCTTCTCAAAAATTAATTACATGTCAGATGAAGCACTGGCTTAGGAAGCTCCTGTATTCTTGCAAAGGCAGAGATAGCTCTATTCTCAGCTGCGTTACAGTGACTTGTTATATGCCTCCCAGCAAGGAAAAATGCACACCTTTTCAAACGGCGATCGGCAACTACAAAGCTTTCTAGACACTTATTTACCTTTCATGTGTGCTGAACCTCTACATTTCCAACAGAAATCAGCGGGAATCATCAGCAGTTTTGAAAAATAAGGCCTTATAGTCCAGATTTTAAAAATAATTAGGCAACAATAATTGTGCAGAAATGGCAGCTAGACACCTAAACTGTTTATACTCCCTTGAAAATTCCATCAGTATATATCCACCACTTTAGAGAAATCATTGTACTCATAACGGTATAAAAATGTCCATTTTATCATGGATTTCTATAGAAATTTAGGTATCTTAAAAGGGATTCGGCTACCTAAGCACCTTTTGTGAGCCCAACATGTAAACACCTTTGAAAAACTGTTAAAATAACACTCATGCTAAGGTACTCAAAATTGGTACATGCTCCTAAAATACACAGTGAAATCCTGGCCCCATGAAATACAATAGGCAAAACTCTCACTGACTTAGAAAAAAGTTAAGGTTTACTCTCGCCTCAGCTTCATCACCAGCAGATCTACAATAAAAAAAATGTCAGAGACGACGTACTGCCTTCACCTCTTCCTTATTCCTTGCTCTGTCTGCACAGTTCAGCACACTCCGCCACCAAAATGATCACCAAAATTTGGTAAGCATCCTGAAAATGCGAAAAGACCTGTAAGTGGTAAGTTTTGTAATCAGACATTCCATTATTAAGCATCTCCAGTAAGTTTAGAGAATGAAAGTAAACATGGCCAGAAAACTTCAGTCTTCTGCCAATGCGAGATTAAAACCGGTAAGTCTTTCACTAATAGAGCTCTTAATCTGAAGATCTCCTCAGAGCCTTTAGTAAAGACAGAGAGATGCAGACTAACGTAAAGAAAAATGAGATGGTATATAGAGAACAAACACAACCAACCTACAGAATGAAACAAGGATCGAACACCAAAGAATAACTCCTCCCTTCCTGATGCTTCACTGATGCCACACACACTTGCAGTGACTTGAAGAACTGTTCAGCCAGCAGTGCCCAAGGCTGCAGAGAAAGCAGTGACGGAAGCAGTGACGCAGCTGCAAGTGCTTACCACCCTGTTTACTGAGGCCATTGTACTGAGGAACCTAAATACAAAGATTAAAAAATCTGATTCAGATACCTACATCTTAAAACCTGGGCCAGTTTTACCAAGATCCAAGCTGTCTTCTCAGGCTTGTCAGAATACATAAAACATACACAGCACTGGGTAACTGAACTGCAAATAGTTCAAAGGAGGCAGAGTCAAAATAATATAAATATGAACACTTTGGAATATTTTTTTTTTTTTAGTTTCAGGGTTGGAGTCTCAGGTTCTTCTTGAGGGAGAAGAGTTCACAAAGCAAAACCTTCAGTAACACTGCCCCAAGTGGGTAGGTACACTGCATTTTAACCTCCTCAAAAAAAATCCTTGAAAAACTTCGCAGCAGACATGGGTCAAACTGCTCACCTGCTCACACAATCGTTTATCATCAGAGGTATCAGAGATGTGAGTCAGGTGAGCATCTTGATCAACAAACACCCCCATTCCTTTCACAGCCCCGACAGGTGCCACGGGGCTACTGCGGAGGCTGCTCCTCCAGAAGAGAAAACCGGGAGCTCGGTGGCACAGTGATTATAGTTCACTCCATTCGGAAAGGTCACTGACTTTCCATCATCTGACAGCGTCATTAAGCCCAAGAGAAGTGGGATAACTGTTTGAAATTACTGCCTGGGGTGAAATGGAACAGTAAAGCTGCATCACTTATTTGCACCGGAGAAATTAAAAGGAAAAATAGCAGTCTCCTTTCACACCAGGACACATATAGCAGAGGGCCTGAAAATACAGCAAGAGTTTACTGCTTAACTAAATACTTACAGTGATATATTAAGGCACAGAAATTATTACTGTGGGAGAGAACATGACGTATTAATCAAAACGCATTTGAAAAGCTTCATCATATTTTTAAATTACTCTAGAGTGTGCACGATCTGGCCTTGCAAGGACCGGACACCTCCAGGGGCATGCTGTGTTCTCAGCTCCTACTGAGAAGGCTGTGGGAACAGACGATGCTCGGCACTTTGCAGGATAGGGCCCTCAGTGCTCAAAGTAAAATCTAACCTAAATTTAACCTAAATGACTCAATCAGATCAAGCAGCCGTAATGAAAAACATTTGACAAGAACGTGGTTAGTGATGTCAGTAAACAAATGTCAAGGTTTTAAACAACAACAAAAAAATCAATCAAAAAACCCAACATCACATAACAACTTCACACTGACTATTTCAACTCCCATGTTATTCAGCAGCAAAACTCTGGCTGGACACAGAAATAAGCCTCTTTCCCTGGACCACCAGAAGACATACCTTTCTCTCTTGTTCTCCGCTGCATTCTCTCTGGGCCTCAGCACTTGTGGAAACACTATCAAAAGTGCTGGGACAATGCCTTGGTGGGAAAGACATTGATAGCTCTCCTGTTTTATAGGTGGGAAACAAATACCCAAATGACACTGAACTGTTTCAGCTCACACAGTCAAAGGGGGACAACAAGAGATCTTTTCTACCACAGGCACCAGCTGGAAGACCATCCTTTCTCATACAAGATCTCCAAAGCAAAACTACTTTTATCCACAGGGTATGAGTCTTTCACATTGATTGACTCCTGCCAAATACAGGTATTTTCAATCCCGATAGAAGGTTCAGAGTTGACGGAGTTTTTGTTACATTTTTTCAAGTCATCAGATATTTATAATCAAAATATTACATCTACTACCTGCCTAATTTAGCTAGGTATATCCAACCATGAATATGTCGTGCAAAGAAATTCCGACCAGCACAGACAGCACAACTTTGCTCCTCTGCAAACTGCAAAAGCTGCCACTTCCCTTTCTGAAATAACAGAGTAGAAAGGCTTACATGAAGGTAACTGCTATGCATTTTCAATAAAATACAGATTTTGAGTTTTACTTTTGGAACACCCACTATACATTTTTTACCGAAATTCAACCAAACTAGTCATAGCAGTTGACCATTCAACTGTCACTGCTTCCAAGAGCAAGGGGATTTTACTGACCTCACATTTGCTAAACATGCTACACATAGAATTAGATGAGCAGTAATCAGTTCGATTTTTTTAAAAGCTTGAAAATCTTACTAACATTATGTCCTGTAAGTAGTATAAGAGGCAACAGAAACAAGTGGTAATTCCACTGGGACTAAGAGGTATCGCTATACCTCTTAAAATTAGGACAATGCATTTATACTAGACTTCACTGAGCACGAGCACTCCTGCACAGTCCTGCCAAAAGCACCGACCCTAGTATCACCATAAGCTCTTCAGCAGTGGGAAAGCCAATACAGAGCTTGCAGATACAGCAGCGCTATAGAAAACTGGTAAGCAAAATTGGAAGAAAACTCATACAGAGCCAGTTAAGTGACTTTAATTTACAGACAAGCAAATCCTCTGTTTACTGCTTTTTGAAAACATCCTTTGCAACACAAATCACACTAAAATATGGAAAAGAAAACTGCTTTTGTATGATATACTTCCCTAATGAATCCTAGTTTTAATGACAAATTACAATATAAATTCTATCTTCTGAACAATTTGTTGTCCCTCACCTTCTGTGAATTCACTGTGTCATTCTAACCTAATGAACATCAGTAATGCACACTACATCTTTCTAAGATCAAAACCACTTGCCTCCCAAAATGGTAATTAGAAAGAAACAAAATTACAGAGAAACAACATTTAATTTGATTTGTTTTAAAAATAAAAAGCAGATCCTGCAGGACACTGGATCTACTACCGAGTAAGTGTGAAATAACGCTAATTGCATTTGATGTACTATATTTACTTTATTAGATCAGGAGAGCAATGGAAATGCAGCAGCATACTGTAAATGTGCCTAATAAAGCAGGCAAACAGGCATCAACAACTTACACAATGTATTTCTAGTGAGCTATATTTGTTTCCATCAAAGTGTTTGTGTAAGCAGAAACTACAGTCTAAATCTAAATCTGAAAACGAAAACAAAGTGGGTATAGCTTGTTCAGACAACTACTGCTCTGGGCATGTAAACTATTCAATTTAGGAGTCTACTCTTCTGTTCTCCTCCCAGTGACCTCAGTGGATCTTAACGCCCTCAGGAGAGCAGAATTCTAAGTTAAAGGTTGTTTGTGTTTGCCTCTCCTTTGACACCCTCTTTCAAATCCACAGGCACAAATGAACCTCCTTTCCTTAAGCAAGAACTGAAAACACCACGCAGGCGAGGAAGTGAGTGGCAAGGAGAGGGCATGCTTTAACTCAAAGAATCTGTGGGACCAAAAAGGTGTGGAGAGCAACATGAACTGGGAATGTTTAGCAATTACATTTCAAAACCAAACTGCTCCCAAAACCAGTGGGAGCCCCAACATCCATTTCCATAGGAAAAACTGGTTCCGTGTGATTACAAAGCTTCGTAGAGGATCAGGCAGAGAGGTTTCAGTAAGTGAGCATCAAGTACAAGAGATACAAGTAAACTGGCTGCTTTACAATCCATTAAGAGATCTAGCCATAGAGAAAAAAAAAGAAAAAAAAATGATAATTTGCCCAAATCAGTTTGCACTCAAATCATACTTTATTTAAATAAACAGATGCACGAGTTCAAGGAGTTCATCTCTGCCTAGGCACAAATGAAAGTAATGCAAGCCAGTTTATTAATAGGCAGATAAACCCACCCGGAAACAGCCTGATGAGTCAGTACGACTCAGCAGCTGAGGGAGATCTCCACAGCTTTCACACATGATGGGTGCCTGTGACAGCAAGGTCGGCAGCTGAAGCCCTTGGCAGCAGCATGCAGCTCCCAGGAGCTGATGGTGGGAAGCGCTGAGCAGCTGCCATGGGAAGGGGGTCAGCTGGCACCTCGCTCGGGTCACTGGTGGGCTAGGCGACCATCTCCACACGCAGCCACAGCACCCAGTGAAGAAGCCCCAACAGCCTGGTTAGAGCAAGGCAGCCCCAGGGGAGCAGGGGCTGCCCCAGGGAGTTTGGCTCCGTGGGCTGGGGCTGACAGACAGCATGGGGGGGCAATGGAGAGGGTCCCTGTAGCATCTGGCAGGCTGAGCGGTGACTGCCAACAGGCATGGGACACTTCCTGAGATGCCCAGGAAAAGCGCTTGGGAACTGCCCAAGACATATGATGGGAAGGTCCAACGGTGGTCTAGGGGGGAACATGCAAGGGTAAACAGAGTGACAGGGGGACATAGGACAGGCTGGTGCTGTGTGAACAGGTCAGTATGTTTGTCTGGCCATGCCCTGCGCTGGCTAAGCATGGGTTGGCCTCTCATAAGCACCCAGCTGGACTAGCTGGTGAGCAGGACAGGAGGCTAGGAGGGCACATATATACATATATGTATGCATATTGCACGCCCTGGGAATACCTGCTCAACCTCGCTACCAGCTGGAGTTGGGGACGTGGACCTGTGGTAGCCTCACCTCTGGCAGGCTACAAGGGTCAGCAACTCCTGGCAGATACCATCTCTGTGCGGGATTTACATAAATAACTGTCAATTCCTCATCTGATATACAAATAGAAAGAACTATATACCCACCAAAGTCTGGTTAAGGATATCCTAACTGTAATCCTCACAGCTCACAAACTTCCAAAGATCAGTTATCATGGAACAACACAGAAAGGTTTCCAGATATTCTACCAGTGCAAACTTGCTACCTGAGAGTAAACACTAACAAATCTAATAAAAGGTGTAATAATGATGTAGAAACTGTAATAAACTATCTACATTTCTACTGGGGAAAAATATTAACACAAAAGTCACATGGACGTGCCAGAAAACAAGTCTGGGGTGATAAATACTGGTTTGTGGTTGTACATTTGTAGCTTTACATTCAGCTGAGCCATTAGCACATTTGAACAGCTGAGACTGATAAAAGCGTGGTCCAGTGAAAACAAATGAGGATGAGATCTGAGCTTTGCACCTGGCAACTGACGAACTCCTTTACGTGGCTTTGGGCCTCATGCTTCCTCTTCCCCTTCTGCAAAATGCTTTGAAAACTACAGATGAAAAGCCTACGTTTAATACACATTGTACTGAAGCCTTATACTCCAAAATAAGATACAAAAGCAGCCAGATTGTCAGATGGTAAACAGCAGCCTGCCCCCCATCTCAGCCGATAATTTTCTCAAGCCAAGAGGCCAGCTCACAAATCGGTTCTTACTTACTTTTCACCTGTGACGGGAAACTTCTCAAAAACTGCTTAAAAAGCTGTGATAAGCCTCTGCCTCCAAAAGCAACTAATGTCCCTGGCCACATCCGACAGAGCCGAGGTCAAGCTGCCGAGCAAGCCCCATCCTGACAGTCCCACCGTGCCACCACGGGATGGGCTGGGGCAGCACTTGTAAAAAGGGCCTGGGATAATCAATCTTTGCTGAGGCTCTGCCCTAGCTTCTTCCAAATAGAGACTGAGATAGCCCAGCAGCTTGGCACAGCCCTCGCGTCAGCCAGGGACTGAAGTTGAGCCTGGGAAGAAAGGAGCGGTGGGGGGAAGGTGTTTAAAGATCTGGTTTTATTTCTCACTATCCTACTCTGATTTGATTGGTGATAAATTAAACTTCATTTTCTCCCCAAGTTCAGTCTGTTTTGCCCGTGTCAGTAACTGGTGAGTGATCTCTGCCTGTCCTTATCTCAAACCACAAGCCTTTCATCATTCTTCCTCCCCCCTGTCCACTTGAGGAAAGGGAGTGATAGCGCGGTTCTGGTGGGCACCTGGCATTTATCCAGGCCAAACCAAACAAACTGCCAAAGTGGGAGCCACGTCTGGGATGCTTGTGAATTCCGGGCAGCTCACATTGGTCACTTGCTGTGACTACCCAGTGGTTCCAAAGAAAATGAGATCTGTGTAAGGGGATGCAAGCAGGATCAGACCTTCTGACTGGTAAATCAATTGACACGCAGTTTGTCTGAAGATCAATGGTTCTCTAATGTCTTTTGCAAAGTAAAAATATCTTCTCTTGATGACTCATTTTCCACACTAAAGAACATCCGTGGGTGGAAGAATGGAGCTGAAGCAATTCTATTTTTTTTCCTCCTGTCACTATTGTAGCAGCTCTAAACTCCAGCATAAAATAGAAATGAAGCCCTTGCAAGATGTTTCCAGCAAGTGAACTGAACAGCACTGTTTTGTTACCTCTTTTGTAATCATTTTTATCCAGACGCATATTATATTCAAATCATTTCAGCACTGTTATGCTCACCCTCAGAACCTGACCTTCCAAACACAGAGGAAGCAGTGGGACTTTTATTGCATAAACTAGTCAAATCGATGGTGTATTATTTGCAAAAACTTCGTCACTGTTAGTGTTGTGAGTCCAGTCACGCTTTAGCTAAGTTAGGACCAGAGTCCCTTTGAATTTAATGAGAATATATTTATCCCACAGGATCAGACTGAACAACAGCCTCTCAGAGTAAGGAGTGCCTCAGAAAACCTCTGCAACGTTGCTGGACTGGAACTCTACAGAGATCGGCAAGGGCTTTCTCCTGTCCCAGTCCCCCACTACTACACCACGCTCCAAATGGAGATGATGCATCATCCCTTTTATTCTGTCTGGGGAAAGGCGTGGGATACTGACACCTAGTATCAGGACAAGTAGGTGATCCCAGCATACTCCTAGGGAAGGAACAATTTTCATACTCTCAGAAGGCGGGCAGAGAACAGCCCACAGCTTCTGAATCAGTGTGCCCAAAACAGAAACAGCAGGAAGTGTGGGAAGGCTCATCATAAAAGGAGATTTCCTCGCCTCCTCCTCCTTCCCTTCAGCAAGCTGACTCATGGTTTCTCAGCAGCACAGGCACAGAGTCTTTCCCAGTGATGGCACAGCATCCACCCTGGAGCGACTCTAGCAGTGGGTTGAAAGGGGATGACAGAAAACTGGAGGGTTTTTTGAAAGGTAGGGGGCTAGGAGGAGCCAGTTTCACGTGGAATCAGAAAGCTCTCATCAGGTGGTAAGCAGGACGGAGCACCTCTCACCCTCCAGTATCCCACCCTGCTCCCATACACCTCCAGCATCCAGTATCGAGACCTCCAGCAGAACCCACGGAGCCTCGCTGTGCCCCACACTCTGAGCACCCACTCTGCCCTCGCCCATGACTGCCTCCCTGCCTGCTGCGGAGGGGAAAGGATGAGGCTGGACGAGCAGGAGGCCACTACACTTCGTTCCCTGCCACCACAGAAGGAGCAAGCATTAAAAGGAAGAAATTCTCCCTCCTGGGTGGCGAGGGAGGCAGAGGAACTCTCTCTGTGCAGGAAGCCATCCAAACATAGATTTACCCCAACAGGTTCTATGCTTTGTCTGTAAACATGTATTAAGAGTCGCCTTGTTCTTTGCTTAAGAGGGAAGCCATTTATACTAATTTTCAGTGAAATATGAATATATGTTAATTTAAGCTCAAGTGCCTCTTGTTTTTTTGAGACAGTTTTCTCTTATGCTTTCCTGTGTTGCAAAATTCTTTATAGGTTTGAGTGTGACGACTCAAGAATTCCTTCCCATGCTCTTTTCTTATTTGCTAGATAAACTTATTTATTTATTCGGGTTTAAACATTACACAGCGCCAGGTCCACACTCTGTTAAAACCATCAAAAATGCAAGTGTCCAGTTAAACCTGTCCAATAACAAATATTTGACATGGTTCACAGAACTCTATCTGACGTAGTACAATCCTGCAGACTGACTTTGATTTTACGTTTATAAGGAGAAAGGATCAAGGTTTGCTCATACAAAGAGAGAGCATAGGTGCTTTCAGGCAGAGACAAAAATGTTCACAAGCAACCACATGTAGACCCAGAAGAGTAGTGCTTTCAGAGGGCATTTGTGTGAACAGTCCTAAAGATATAGACAGAAAAAGCAGTCTCCTGTGTGTACGAACTCAACATAGCAGCTGCTGATCTGAGAGCATATCTGAGGATACCTTTTGACACTCATCACCTCTCCAGTCAGTACCAAGTACATACCTGCCTATTTCAAATTTCCCAACATGAGAATAACCCAGGCATTTTTTACTGACTGCAGACCCAGAGGTGGGTAACGCCAAATCGGTTTACTAATATTTGTAGGATATTATGAAGAAACAAAAAAAGAAACAACAGAGGCATGAGTGCTCCCAAGCTGCAAAACAGTGCATCAGAAGAGGCACTAAGGTTTTCTGTTCATCGTATTTCCAACTCCAGCACAATTTTCTCGAAACTGCTGACACAGTTAAAGTGCTGACAGCTGTCATATATAGACAGTTATTTCTCTTGGTGAACCTTTTTACTTCTGAAATCTTGACAAATGCAGGTGCTAAGCCAAGAAAATCTACTATGAGTTACTATTGTGTATTCTATGTTGAAGAAACTACCCTCAGTGTATCTCCCAGGATTGGGGATATAGCCACAATAAACACAGTACATTCACCATGTAAGTCTACAGATATAAACATGGCCATACCCTGTGCATATCTGTCTGAGTCTGTACTAGCTGAACACAGATCATCTGCCAAACAAGTCAGAACCACCTTCGGAAGATCTGTGGAACTTCAGAAAGCTCAGGTTTCACTGGATCGCTGTCCAAGGACAATGTGTTCACTCAGGATTCAGACTTGATGTTAGTCATGAGTAGTCATAACTCACCTGAAATATTTACAAGCTTATGAAATCTCTCCTCAGTTGAGAACCTCCAAAGCAATATATCACTGAAGAACACAAGATTTGTCCTCAGGAGGCTTAAGGCTTCATCAGTCTTTCAAGGTATTGTATTATACTATATTTCTTTTAAGTGTGGGTCAGAGTAGAACTCTCAGGCAAAACACGAAAAATCTGCAAATTCTTGCCTCAGAGGGTTTTTTAATCCATTCATGCCCTACACCCTAACACAAACAAGAATGGAGAAAGGTTTATTTCTCTTTCTCTCAATTTCAAACTGATCTAGATGACAATCTCGTACTTTCAGTGATAGCTTGTTACCTCCTTTGCAGAGAGATAAACTTTTCACCCTTGGCACTTCATTTAGATACGGTGGGGTCAGAAGTCTGGCAGAAATACCTTTGCTGATATATATTTCACAATGATCAATAAGAGAAACAGAAAGAAAACAGAAGGCCTTGGAATAAAAATAGAAGAAACCCTGTGCAAACGTGGCACACAATCCTGTAGGTGTCTTCAAGATTTTCCTTAAGATTAAAATAAAAAAAAAACCTTTGTCCCTCTCCTGCAGCATAAAGGAGCTTGTTTAGATAAAGTGCAACACTTTGGCTTGAGAAGAATTCCAGTTGAGCTCTGCCTGGGAGACACTCGGCCTCTGCCACCCTCAGACAGTAGACAGAAGACCACTTGTTTTCAAAATCCCCAACTAATTCAATTCTCAGGACTGAGCAGCCTGAAAAAGTACTATTCATATTCCATGCCAACTTCCTTCCCTAAGCTGTAAAAAAAACAACAACTAAGTGACAATAAATTCAGGACTATTTTTTACTTTAAAATGTGTATGTTACTATATTTTCAGCATACGAATAAAATCTGGAGGCATTAATTTGACAGTTTCTAAAATCTAAATTTCAAACACAAAATAACACTATGAAAGCATTGTTGCCCATGAAAATAGAAGTCTGCAGACTTTGTGGAAAGCTGAGATTTCCAAAGCATTTTTAATAGTTTACCTTGACAATATTAAAGTGCACATTTATTTATGAAAGAAAATATTACAACTACTTTTGGTATGGATTCCTGCACTTCCAATTATATTGCCTTAAAATTACTGAAGTGACAACTTTTGTTTCTCTTTATTCTGTTCTTTTAATCACTGACATACAGACAAATTTTATTTCATTTTAACATAGCATGATCGTCAAACCCTCCATTCCCTCTCTCCCCTAAGAAGTCTTTCTTGCTGATTTGCTTCTCAGATTCTCTCCTCCTTCCCCATTTTCTTCTGCATTTTCTCACCTTCTCTTCACATCCATTTCTCCTCTCTTGGTCTGCATAGAGTTCTAAAAGGGCTATAGTTCATCATGCTAAATTGAATGGGTTTAAAAATTTCTCATCATTTATTTAATAATGGAAAAAGATGCCTCCATTAAACCAAAAAATACAGTGAGAAGCATATGCTTCCTCAAGATGAGTTTTCAATCAAAATAGTAAATACCTTCTAACTGAAATATTATCGTATGGCCTTTGTGCATCCTGGAAATTGTAGCTGAGGAACCTCATGTCCTCTGTGTCCTGAATGAAGTAAACATCCCATATTTAACAATGTCAGACCCTCTTGCACGTGACCTGTCACCCCAGGCGAATAACCAACCAACCACACATTTCATTGCAAAGAGATAATAAAAGGAACTCTAGAGGTAAAATAGGAGCAGAAGCTCCATGGGAGCCAAAGTTGCAAAATGTCTTGGGCCAAAGTAAGAAATTTAAACTTTGCCTCATCGAGCTGCCAGGTAAGGCAAGCACAAAGGGCACAGGAGCAACAGCCCAGGGGTCACTGGTCACAGTAACGTTCGTTTGCTTTGCAATTTCCTTGACAGTAACACAACAAGGAAGACAAGAAACAATGTTAGGACAGTATCTAAGCTGAGCTGTTTACAAACTTCTAGAATTGGACAATTTACAATCAAAAATCACTTCAATTGAGTTTAATTATGAACAGCTTAAATTAATTACTTGTACAACACTAACTCAGGCAAGAATGGGACTCCCTGTGCCTTGCACAGACATATTTTACAAGAGCACCTACCCAAGCAAAGCTACAATCTCATTTGAACAAGGTCTGGTACTACAGAAATACACAAATGTGCAGCAAAACTGGACTAAAACTCCTGGATTTAGATATGAGATCCTGCATGTAAGAAGGGAGGGAATGTCCACACCAGGACTTTGCAAATACTTAATGCATAAGACAATGTGGCTTTTCTGACTTTAACGTAGATCCACCTATGCAGGTTGGACAGATGACTGATCTAGACCTTCCAATAATTTTCCATCCTGCTAGGATGGGTGACTGGACGGTGACAGCCATAAAACTCCGCAGTGAGATCCTATGCTCTGGTAGGAGGCACTAAGACTATCTTTTCCAACTCCTGCAGGTAACCATTGACAAATCCTCACCACGGTAACTAATACCAGAGGAGACTGAACAGTGAAAGCAGTCAAATAGCTTTCAGCAAGTACTTCTGCACAATAAAAATGGCTATAAAACCAGGACCAGTTCTCCCTGTGCTTTTAGTCAATGCTGATGACTGAGTAACAAGGTATAGGGCAAACAAAGTTCGACCTAAGTTTTCAGGGAGGCCTAGTACTGCTCCATCCCTGCAGTTTATTCAGTCCTTCTAAAACTTATCTCAGCACCACTTCCACCAGGGACTTTCTTGCCTCTCGGTGGGAGGGAAAAACAAACTTCTGCTGAAAATTGCACTTCACAATTAAAATCCTCCCTGGGCTATACTTCCAAGTATTATAGAGTATTTACTCAAAAGCACTAAAGGGGATGAGATGCATAAGCCTAATTAGAGAATACACAGACTTCAGTATTAAATTAATATTCTCTCTCTTTTCCCCATTCATATTAGGACACAGAATTAACAATTCCCATCTATGTGTCAGTGGTAATAAATAATAAAAAATAATAACAATGCTTGTGCAAGCACAGGGAACTCTCCACAACCTGAGGGTATAGAAGGTATATTTGTTATTTCTCTAAGACTTGCCACATAGGCTATATTGGTCAAGTAAGGAAATAAAGCACAAAGCCCAAATCCCACTGTCCCCATAATAACTAAATTATAATATTAGTGCAAAGCTATTAAGGCCATTTAATATGATCCTCCTAGAGTTCCAAACAACGGTTTCACATTTTGCCTACTTACAAATACAGTAAGATGGATCCTAGTTAAATTATTGTTTTGGTTACTTTGGAGCCCATTCATTAGCAGAACCCCTACCTTCCCCATGCATTATTAAAATTCCTTTCTTAATGAATCTTTCTACACATGGAAATATATTATTGACACCACTCCAACACAAGTATATACTGTGTCAACAATGCTAAATTATCTTCATTACACAGCAATGCAGAACTGAAACAAACACTACAGCATTGCATCATTTAATATGGCATGCCAGGCTAAATGGTCCTACTTCAATAAACAGTCCAGAAATCACAGATTTCAAAGAGAAGGGCACCTATTGATTTCATATAGGAATCTGAAAGGCTTACACAAAAAGAGAGATTTGTAACTCCTTGCTTTCTCCAAAATGCAGAGAGAGGGGATAATAGATTTTTTCCCTGAGGACAACAGAACAGCTGAAGAGAGAAAGCACAGAGCAAAACAGCTTATTTTGATAGTTCACCCTTCATATAGCCAAACATCACAGAATCAAATGACCAAAGACAGAAGGCAAAAATATGAGCCAGTAAAAGCAAGAACGAATAAAATGCTATATTAATTCAAGAAAGTTAGAGAGTTACATTAAAGAATATATTCTTCACATCAATTCCACCAACTGGAGCAGAAGCATCAGTTCCAGGTAAGTATCTAAAGCTGGGTGGAACACATGTGCGTCCGTGTCAAGAAACCCCATAAAATCTGAAGACACGCACAGAGAAATGAAGGCACACCCTTGCACAAAGACATACACATGTGAAATGAACCTTGGCTGTGAGCCCGGTCTGCAGCTCATGCATTGCTGTGGCTCTAGTGAGCAGACAGAACCAGCTTATGCCAGTCCTTTAATATGCAAAGTAAAAGTTGGTAACCTGTAAATATAAACCCAAGTATAACTTTATCATACATAGTGTGTCAGGTGCAAGTAAAAAATATGCATCAATGAAAAGAATATATGGCAATGCAGCTTCTATTTTTTCAGCCTCAGAGGAAAAGAAAGTATTTCTACAGTGATTTTTGAGCTGTGTTTACATGGCATGTATTAAGACTCTCAAACAGGTCAGAAAACCAGCTATGTGAACTACAATGTATTCATATATATTTGCACTTGCCTTGATTTTATCCTAACATTTTCATTTTTATACATAAAGGACAGCCATCCCCTTAATCACTGGGACACATTTTCCAGCCACAATTTTTATTAGCAGAACCCAGTCCAATGTACGCTTGCAATAAAGTACTAAGAAACTTCTTCACAGGCTCTTCCTTCCACCTCCACCATACATGAGTCTACATCTTACTAAGCTGTATTATAAATAAGTTTTTACAAAGGAACAGCCAGATCCAACAAACAAGACAGTTCGACAATAGTAGAGAACACTGAGTTCCTTCATTTACACCATTGTCTTATACTAAGATCAGATGGTTCAAGGAAAATGCACTCCCTTATGAGACGCCACCTTAATGGCTGCCACTTTTTAAATGGCTGAAATATTCTCCAGCTGAGCAGAATAAATGAAATGCAGCCATGAACAAAAAGCTATGGCCTTCAGTTACAAACCTCTAATTTAGAGGTCCTTTCTTTTAATCATACATGCTTGTCAAAGGTGCAGTTAATAAACACTGACTACTGATTTAACAGGCCCTACCTAACACAGTAAGGTGAACCGCAAAGACAACGATGAGAGTTTATTTTGCGGCCTGAAATCAGATGTCATGTCCCAGGTTCTTTGCAGTCGTTCCCAAACTGAACGATGAGGTAGTGGGAACGAACCAGGCAGGCCAAGAAAAAAACAAAGCTGAGATGAGTGTGGCTTGTCTCCGACAAAATTCCAAAATAAGCAACTATTTAACGTAAAGGAAAACGTTTGTGTAAGAAACAGTGGATGAGTGCTGGTTCACTACCTACAGTTAGGCCGGAAACGGAAAAAATTTCTAATAAGCAAAAGAAAGGTGTCTGAAACAGTCTCTCAATATCACTAATTTATTTTATATGGAGACTACCAAGTAGAACACCATGAGAGGCTTGCCCAGAAATAGCTTGAATTCTGTGCTACGGAATCTACTCAATTTTGTATTCAAAGCTTCCACCGGGTCTCTCACCAGAATACATCATCTTCAGAAAGTTCATCTCATTCTCAGTGGTATTTTTAGGTAGGCAAACCCAAAGCATGTCTAACACATGCCCACTCCTTTCCCAGTTCTTCTGTCCTCATGCTTGAGGATGCGGCTGCCTAGTTATCACACTTACCTGCTTTAGCAGATACAAATAGTTGGAAGTCACAATAACACCACTGCTGCCCTACAGTGATCAATATTAAGGCTAAGGAATTTTTCTGATAGCTAATTCTCAACCTGCCAGCTATAACCAGAGCCTAGTGGGAGCAGAACTGCTCCTGAATCCTTCACTGGTCTGCGTGCAGCAAGGATGTGCCTGCTCCTGCCACTGCAGCAAGACAGTGAGAGATTGTCTCAACTTGCTCTCTGCATAAAAACATGAGTCTGAAGGAGCAAATGTTACAGCGTGCATCGCCTCTGCTCGAGCATCAGAGGAACTAAACAGCAGAAGGTGTTAGTATGCCTTCTTGTTGTTGGCCCTACCTTATTGTGGTACCTAGAGCCTCTTAAATCAGTGGTCAATGTATATTAACTTATACTGTAAGTATACATGATTAAAAGAAAGAGACTTCTAAATTAGAGGTTTGTAACTGAAGGCCATAGTTTCTTGTTCATGGCTGCATTTCATTTATTCTGCTCAGCTGGAAAAGGTTTCAGCCAAACCAGACCACAGGGGAACAAGGCAGGACACTTACGGCCTGCTCTATCAGAATGTGTATAGCATACGGCTGTGTCTGGGATGACAAATGTATAAGTACCAGGGACGAAAACAAGCTAAAACCAAGAGAGGATGAAATGTTCTGACTGACAGGGGAGATATGTGCAAACAAGGACAGTGAGTTACAGCGATATTGAAAGATCTCACAGTTAACTAAATATTACATCCCTGAGAGAGCAGCTTCATACCATGTTTAATTCAACCCAAGCAGTGGGCTGCCACCAAAAAGAAATGTCCCCTTCCCTCCCCTTGTCTCACTGCTTTCACTGCTATCAAGACCCAGCAACCCATTTCATCTCTCCCTTGTGCTTCATCTAACAACAGTGCAGCCATAATCATCAGTTCTGTAACGAATCAACTCACTGGTGGAAGGCGGGG
>Ga0065711_1004291_pt1 | contig 24189 bp, 10 predicted proteins | sample Hoacrofraction12_FD_59098 | JGI IMG/M metagenome (GOLD analysis project Ga0065711, IMG submission 59098) | Hoatzin crop microbial communities from Cojedes, Venezuela - Epithelial fraction 12 v2 (version 2) | ecosystem: Host-associated > Birds > Digestive system > Esophagus > Crop | place... | reverse complement strand
GGGGGGGGGGGGGGTCCCACCGGTTGCTGAGGGAGCCCTGCGGCCGCGGTCTGCGTGAGGACCTTAGCGGAGGGGACAGCGGACACCCCCTCCGAAAAACAGCGGGCCGACCCCCCCGGGAAAGGGTGGGAGGCGGCGGGAAGGCGCGTTGCTGCAGGACGGCGCGGCCGGGGTCGGGCTGGGGCGGGAGCGCTGCGGCGGGACCGTGCGTGCGCTGGTGCTCCCGGCCCGCCGAGCACCGCAGGGCTGCTGGCTGGACGGCGGGGAGAGCGCCGAGTGCTGCGTGCGCGGGGTCCTTTGGACGGTGCCGTTAGGAAAGGTTGGCAGCAGTGCGAGCGACCAGTCGGGTTGTCCCAAAATGGTGGGGTCTGCAGAGTCAATGGCCTCTGCTAGTGGTGAGAATCTAATTACCTGTCCAACAGTGCAAGGGCCTGAGGTTGGATGTGCACGCACACGAGCGTGTGCGTTTTTTACGTGTATGTAAGGTGGATATTTGAGATGCTCAGTGTCCTTTTTTTTTATTTAACTTTTTCCTGGTAAGTCACTTGAGTGAAAGAATCTCTTTAGGGTAAATAGCCAAAGGACAACTCCCCATCGCCTAGCATCCCTGAGACCTTGGCTGGTATCTCTGAACTTCTCAAAGTATTGAAAGTGCCTGGGAAGTCGGGGGCGGGAGGGCCGTCTGGGGTTATGTTACCCTTTTTGGAGGAAGATGCCTGCTGTTGAGAAGTCATAGTTTCTGTATTTAGTGGCTATAATGATATGTTCATTACAGATGGCTTATGTTTACAGAACAGAGTAATCGATCAGACTCTGTAGACCCTGAAAGATTCCTCTGACTGTTTGGACCCTAGCCCCGCTGTGGAGGTCTCTCTTTGCATGCCTCTTGTGTCTGTGCTTCCATTTCCTTTTGTATATACTTTATTGGGTTTGGTGCCTGTATAGGAAGTCATGCATAGGTAGCTGGCGGATTGTGACATCTTGTCACGGTTCCTGGGATCCTTACAGGCCACCACATCGGCTGTGTCCTCTCATTCAAGCCCAATGACTGGTCCAGCAGAGGGGAAATCTGAGAGGCTTTTGTGTAATGGACAAAATATGGCCTTTTGGTAGTTCTTTGAAAACAAATAATGTTTCACGGAACAGTGAAATTAATTATAAGAGTAGAAGGAGGTGTAATATTTCTTAATTTTTTTAAATACTTTTGTCAAGAAACATCTGTGACTGCAAAAGAACACACGCATATTTTAATCAGTGGTGATAGGTGCTTATTGCCCTTTGTTTGACGCATCTGGTAGAACTCTGTGGCAGTTCTTGCACTGTGTGAAGTATGGTCAGGATCAGGCCCTGTCAGCATCTGAAATGTCACCCCACAGGTCGTGCGTAGCAGGAGGACTCTTCTGTTGCTGTTAAGGAAATAGTTTCAGTTATTTAATTAAAATTTGCCGTGCAGGACATTTTAAGTTCTAGACTGGAACAGAATTGGGTTTGGATGTTATTCTGAGACAGAACAGTGTATTTTTTCACGGGTTGTGATGTTGAATAGTGTTTACTTGTAGCTTTGGCTTAAGCAGTTAACCTCAGTTAACAACCCATTGAGCTATAAGATTTTAGTTTATGAAGTTGTCTAAAAGCTGCCTCTGAAACAAATGGTATTCCAGGATTCTGTTCTGAATGGGGTTTAAAGAAAAATGAAATTATTGTAGATACCTTTCACATAGCTTTTTAAATCTATTGGAATGAATATGCATATATAGCTTCAGGCTTTTATTTGACAGGAAAAATTGCACAGACGCTATGATAATTTGAAAATGAGAAGAGATGCTAATATTTATTGTCTCATTGATGCATTGAAACTACTTTTGGGTTGCATGTATCTGAATAAAGATGTCTATAAAACATGAACATTAGTATTCTGCGTCTTGATATTGAAGCCTAAAGCTATGTGTTACATGGTGTTTATAAATCTGAGTATGTTTTGTTCTAAATAAGCATTGTTTAGGGATTTTCCTTTTTTAGTGGCACTTACGGTACGGCTTGGTAGCCACTGCATATTGCTACTGATTTTATTATGATAAAGTGCTCCGCTAAGCCACCTAATGGAACATGGGTGGGTCTGTGGACAGTACGCTGTTGAAGCAAATGTCTCCTTTTGAACTGTTTTTTAACATAAAACGCCCTGATCACGTGCAGTCCAGAGAGCTGCATATTTAAAGTATTATTCTGCATCTAGGAACCAAGAAGACAAACTATCCTCTGGACAGCAGAGCTCTTGGAGAAACAATACTTGTTCTAGAGAGGTAAAAATAGCAAACTATTGATACTGAAATAAATCTAGCAGCGAAGACAGGACTGGTATGCAAGTTGTTTGTGTCCTGACTGTACCTTTTGTCTTGCGTTTAATAATGTCCTTCTGCAAATTAGATGAGCCTCCATTTATTTCATTGTAAGCAGGCTAGGATTTCATTCGTGTGTCTGAGAATTCTGTCTGCATTTGCAATGTACTTCGTTGTCACCAGCATAGAGCTGTCTAAGAGCTATCACTGATGCTTTATTTGAGGAATGTGGTTGATTTGCTGCGGCCAGCTCGACTTCAGAGTTTACACTGCATTAACAGAGTAGGGAGGTTTTTTAGGTGTCCTGATTTCTACATCCAAAAGAAAGTACACCATTTCTGTTGCTGTATTAGACTGCCTCAAGTTCTCTTTCTCTGTTCCCGATGCCCTGCTGAGAGTAAGGCTGTTTGATTATTTGTAAGTACATTCAACAGTTTACTGTTTGAACTACTTCTGACATGCCAGCCCCAACTGATACACACCTTGTCAGCATATTGATTTGTTTGATCTTGAAGTATGCATGTTATTAATATCTCAGCTAGCTGTAGACTTGAAATATTCTTAGTGAATGATACAGGAGCCAACACAAATTAAGGCGGGACATGGGTGCCACAGGAATCTCTTGTATTGACTTTGTTCAAATCACTCCATTCAGATAACGTTGTAATTTTGTTTTGTTAGGACAAAGCATTCATTGAAATAACAAACCACGTGCTCTGCTTTGAACCATGTAGTGCGTAGTACAGTCTGGTGTGGGGTTCTCTGTCAGTGTTTGTATTATTTAACTTTGTAACTCCTCAGAAAATAACTTCCTTTACTTGTGGGTTTGTTTACTAAATAGGTCATGAACTTTCTCTGATCTTCCTAGTGATACAGGCTCAGCCTGCGTGTGGTATAGCCTTGCTTTTGTTTTCGTAGGTAGAGGAACTAAGGTTTGGAGAGAGAGAAACTGATTTCTCTAAAACCACAGGCAATTGTGGGGAGGCTCTAAAGAGCACAATTCAAGACTGGGTGCACAATGCAGAAGTTGTTACATTTCGGAACCATAGAGCATCTAAGTGTAGATCATTTTTTAAGTCATTATCTAGTTTTGTTAAAGCTGCTATTTAGTCCTGATTTTTTTCTGCATTTATTGCTTTGTAATCTGTTGTAACACAGTTTGTGAGATAATTCAGAGAAAGAGTGGGAAAGTCTGAACATCCGTACTGAGCGCAAGACTGACGCTGGGCGTGAACATGCTCTAGTTTTGTTTGTTATAGAACACTAATCCTTATGAGGTTCGTTCTGATTTGCACTCTGATAATGCTGGAGTATATTGCTGCTTTGCACAGAGAGCGTACTATGAATTTCTGGAATGCTACAGATCAGAATGGCAGTAAGATTTCCTTGTTTTTCTCAAACAAAAACCTTGAAGAGCTATACGTATGATCCTGTCCTGGAAGTGAGGTGTGCACAACCTCCATCATGCACTTTCTTACTAATGCGTGCATCTCTGAAAATATTTCATTTTTGGAAAGACAGGAGAATCCTGCCCTCTAAGGTAGTGTATTGCAGGCATGGTTTTTCTTGGCTTATCCTTCATACACGTGTGCTTCTTCATATATGTGCTCAAGAGATGGGTAATTTCTGTCTCTGCAGATGTAGAGAAGAAGGCTTGATCTGTATGGGGGTGAAATGAGATTTCCATGCCATGAAAGGAAATTTCTATCTTCATACAGTAAGAGGACTTTGTATCTATATGAATTTTCACCAGAGCAGAATGGAAGCTAATCTGATGGTATTTTCACAGTGAATTACAGAAGGCAAACACAAATAGTATGATATATGCTAAGAAAGAAAATTACTTATGGTGCAAAGGTTTCCTCAGGGCCACTTGGTGTATCTTTTCTGTATTTGTAGTCATGCTTTCTGGTGAAAGGTGGAGTCTGAGAAAAAGAGCAGGATTTTAACAGCAGAGGCTGCTGTTTCAGTTGTTTTTAGATGCTGCTGTTGTTGCAGTGAAGCAGATGGTCAGATTAATTTGTATAAAATAGGGAAATGTTTCATGTTCTATTTATACTTTTGAAGAACTTTGTCATATTGTATCATGTGGCCTGAGCTCAGAGCATGAATATTGTAACTAGAAATTTTTTGAACTTCATTGTGTCTCATTAGAGGTCAATAAACCGTGTTTTGGGGCAGCTTGCAAGTAGGTATTAGAAGGTGCTAATGCTATGTGCAAGCCTAAGTAACGTGAACCGTGTAATTGCCTGTGTAATTGTGATCAATGTTGTTTCCATCCATCTTCCCCTCCCCACCAACCCTTTTGTGGTCTTTTTTAACACCATTCAAAAATGTCATTAATAAAGAAACTGTTATTGCCAGCTGTAGGTCGATGGTGTCCAGTTACTTGCCTAATACTCCTTAGTGCCAAATGCTTTGTAGATCTTCCGTGCAGGGCGTGTCGGAGGGCAATTACACTTAAACGTGATGTTCCCTAATGAATATTCTGCTGACTTTGCTGCAGGTATTTTTTGCTGCTTTTTTTGCCTGTTTCTTTTTGGAATTTTAAAAAGTTACAGACCTCAGTGAAGCCCTGATGCACTGAGTTCATTTGGTTCCATTTAGGTTAAAAATATTTCCTTTAGGAAGCTTAGCATGGTTTGAATATATTCAGCAATTAGCTTGCTTTTGGATTATTGAAGAGGATGAATAGGAGATATCTAATTAATTTGCTTATACAAGGTATTCTTTGTGCAGTACTGTGTCTGTACTGAGGTAGAACAAATTAATATGGTTTCTCAGACAAGAATGTGTATGGGAGATTGCATGCACACATCATAGACATAATTTCAGCTATCCTAGCCTTTCTGTATTTTGCTAAAAAAAAAGAAAGTTACCATAGATGTTTGAAATTCCTGCTGTGAACATGTCATTGGAAACCTGCTTAATGTGTCATGGAAAGAGGAAAATACAAGCAGCCGATGACCTTCATTTCTAGATAACAATGTCCTGAAGGGTTTTTAAAAGCCACAAACCTATCGCAAGCAATCAAAAGGAGAAGCAGCCTGGGTCTGGACAGTTCTGATGGAAAAGCAGTGCAAAATGGGAAGTCCTAATGCCAGTTGCCCACTTTGCCTCCAGCTGATGCTGGCTGGGGCTAGGTTGCCATCTGAGGGGAAGCTGGCCTGTGAGGTGGCTCAGTTTAGATGCCAAATATGTGCTCTGTGAGTCTACTGTTCCACAGAAAAAAATAGTAGAGGCTTTGCCTTTAACCGGCATGCCAGGCAATTTTGCAAGGTAGAGATGACGTGAAGCTGTAGCATCCAGTCTGTGAAGGCGACAGTCCAGTTTGCTGAACTGTCTGGATGACGTAATTCCAGTCCTTCCTGGTTCTGTAACCATCATGGCTAGGGAACTGAGATGCTGAAGGCTTGGCTGGGACTTGGATGTACCTGCAGTTTAGTCCCATCTCCAGGGCTGACCTGTAGCCTTGCAGAAAGTGACTTTGTGGTTCCTTTTTTGAAGGTGATGGTTAACTTCACTTGCCCTGTGTACAGTACCTGTGCAGTAAGGGTTTGGGTGTAACTGTAAATGGCTTCTAGACTTCGAAGATCCAATGGATGCTTCAACACTTGAAACGCCGCAATAAAAAAGTGTTATTAATCTGTAGATAAAGCTTATTAAATGTGTCTAGATGTAAAAAGTGTAATGAAAATGAAGGGAAATGGTGTACCTGAGGTCTTTTTTGTTTCTTTGTATCCATGCCTGTTTTAAAGAAGCAATAGGAACAACAGTAGGAAAGCTTTTTAAAAATTGCTTCTGACTTTTGGCAGGAGACCGGCTTTTTGCCTTTATGCTGAACGGAGAATTAAACAAATATTCAACATGCTTTTATGTCCAACTTGTGTTGAATGTCAGAAAGCTTTTTGAAAAAATCTGCTCCTCGTTGATGAGAGTTTTATTTGTAGCAAGATAAACCAAAATATTTTGGATTTTGTTCTGTGTGTGTTTTAGTGCTCTTTAACTTACTGCACAGAAAGTGAAATACCATGCAGGTTGCTTGTCGGTACATGGTTAAAAGAAGTGTTGAGTTACTCATCTTCTGCTTGGATATGCTTTTTTTTTTTTTTCAGTAGAAAGTGCTTTTGTCGATCTAAAACTTTTGTTCTGTGAGCATTTCTGCGTGTGAAATTGGATTGCTTGACTCCTGGCAGACAATGAAAGTAAAAAGAGCAAACATGGAGATTTCTTATAAATTGTGATCAGTTATTCACAGAATTGCTTCTATATTTGCACCATTCCTAATAATAAATTGCATTACAGAAAAACAAATTTGCTCTATTAATTGAATTCAACCTTTCATATAAAACCTGATCTGATTTGCAGTTCAACAGATGTGTCTATGACTTTTATGGTGACAGATGCTCCAGGTTAGCTATGTTCTAGGCCAGATTTAAAACCGCTAAAGATCTGCGGTAAGCCATTACCCTTTGAAACATTAATTTCAACATTGAATTTGGGAGGTATTTACTGCTGATGATATATTGTAAGGTATTTACTGCTGCTGACATAGATAATGCTAGTTTTCAGCTGGAACTTTTTGTTTTGTATCTTTTAATTTGGCTGTAAAGAACATGGACTGTTTGGAATAAAAAAGTAACGTTGGGTAGCAACTAACAACACTTTGCCTGTCAAAGCTGTGCACTGCAGATCAACAGTGAATGTAGTGGACGTGCTGGAAGGGGGTAGATGGTGTGTATATTCAATGCATGTTATTCCTCTGTAGTGCTGTGTCCTAACTGGAGGCTTCCACATCAAGTTCTGAACGTTGTTATGCACATCATGTAGTTCTCAGAGCTTAGTAATTTAGAAAAAATCTAGATTTGCTAGAATAGCTTTCTAATTCTGGAATATTTTTTTTTCCTGGGTAATTATGCATTTTTAAGATTTTAAGCCTCCTTATATGGTTCATAGGCAAATGATCAGTAATTGCTCTTTTATAAAAAGAGTGAAAGTAGCTGACAAGTATTCTAGTGATAAATATAGCAGTGCAGAAACCTCTTATTTACCATTATAAGCTATAGAATCCTGGCAGAATCAGTTGGTCAGATCTGTAGATCCAAAATTGAGTGACTTAGTGTATCTTAAGCTAAGATGGAGTAACATGAGGTGAGATGCTGGAGATCTGTCATATTTTTCTGCCCACTGCATCCATTCCAATTTTGGTTGGGGTTTTGGGGACCCATAATAAGATAGAAACAATGTATGGTATTAGGCTTGGTATATATGATTTATTTCTGAGTGAATGCAAACATCTCAATTTATTGCAGAGGGCTATGCGGTAAATAATTTTGTATCATGAAAAGTTTCCACGTCTCAACATTTAGTTTTGATCAGCGGAAGTAAGAAACTAGCCTTTTTGAAAGGTTTTGTGACTAAAATACCGGGAAAGTCCCTGTTACTAGAGCAATAAGTAATCTTGTAGCTACGACTTTCACGTAGAGCACAAAGGATCTGTGTGTAAGTTTGGTGAGTCCATCTGACCGTTGCACCTGGGACTGACAAACATTGCTGTAAAATGTTTTGCTGTTGCTGAAACACGGTGGTTTCTCAAAGGAGAATGGAGAAGGGATTGCTTGGAGCTTTCAGGCTGCTCCGTTGTTGGAGATGTACCAGCCTGACACTAGGAGAAAAAGGTTGTCAGTATAAGTAACCCTGTATTATTTAACATTTTATTATAGGGAAAACATGTTTATTCATGCATTCTTTCTTGTTATTAGTACAGCTTTTTAGGCTTTTCCTAAGTAGAAAGCAAATTCAGTAATATTAATTTAGTTTCTAATAGTGGTAGTATGTTAAAAGTGGCAGCAAGCTAGTTGCTTCCAGTTGTCATCTGGTAACGTAGTTTATAGTTCTGCTGAATACCCAGAGGCTTTCCGTTAATACCGAATGTGCCACAGTAACAGCAAAACTCCTACTCCCACTATAGTATTAAAAATGCAGGACTTATTTTCTGTCAAATGAGCTAACAAAATAAAAGATGAATTTAAAGTATTTAATCTGTCAGCATCAATGAATCTAAGGGGATTATCATTCCATTACGGCTAATAGATTTCTTCCAAAGATAACTTTGCTACTTGGTTTGCCTATTTCTATGAAGATTGTTACAGATCTAATTTAGACTACAATTTAAATATTCCTGCTTTATTTTGATTGAATCTGGGAGTTAGTAATGTGGTACCTCGCTTATCTTGAGCTTGATAACTTTGCTTCAATCACTTGAATACAAGCTCTTATTCGTGCCTCTTTAATTCTTCATGAAGGTTGTGTAGTGTTTGCTGTTTTGAGTTGTGCTGAACATGACTTAACTGTTCAAGCTTGAGAGCTGTATTGTGACAAATTATGTACCAACCTCTCCTCGCTTCGCTTCTGAGGAATTGGTGAGAGGTTGGAATAGCAAGAATGAAAATCAGGATTACCTGTATGATGGGTATCTCCTACTTCATAAAATGAGTAGCAAAGTGCCCTTTGATGTACCCTCATATAAGAAAAAGGCCCTGAAGATTGGGGTTCTTATCTTCTGAGTCATCATAACTTTAGGGCTAGGAGTGGCCAGCGATGTGTTACGTTGCTTTGAGATAAACAGGTATAACTTCATTTGATGCCTTAAAGAAATAGGACAGGAGCACTTGTATCTTCCTTCCACCTCCCCAAACAAACTCTGTGGTGGAGGGAGACGAGTACGTACTAGGTGGAGAAACTTCCTGATTTTAGACAGAGCCTGGACTATAGCTTTTGACTTAAGCAACTGTAATAATGCTCTCACAAAGGTCTGGAGGTTGAACAGCTGGAAGTGCTGTAGTAAAGGGAGAACAGATGGTGATAGATATTAGTCCCAGCAAATAAATTCCCATTCTCACATTACATGCTGATGTTTTCACCAAAAGGCTACCACAAGATTTAGCAGCATACATGATATGTCACCAAGTTGTATGTGAAAATTAAGAAGTTTGTAGTGATGCCAACCACCGGTGAATCGTGGTCAGGCATTGTTACTGTTTGCTTAGTGAAATTACCTGAGCCACGTCTGGGTGGACTGATGCTCCCACTGAATTTAGGATTTAGCAGATCCATAATCCTTTCAGAAGACAAGCCAGAGATACATGTAAATGAAGACAGCATCAGCCTCTTACAGCTGTCATCATCTCCCGAATTAGCATTGCAGTGCTGTAGCTTGTGATGTCAGACTGAATTACGTGGTCATTGAAACGCTGTGGTGTACTTCAAAAACTGTTTGAATTCTATGAATTATTTAAGAACTTTCAGTTTCCAATATTATTTAGTGCTTTCGTCCAGCTTGCTGTTTCGAATCACCAGGGTTTTTTTGGATGAATACATTAAATGCAGAAAAGGTGGCAAATGTAAGAGCAAGCCCCCTTCAGAAGTCCGGCAGTGATGGAATACCGCTGTAGGAGGGGAGAAGAGTGGTAAAATGTTGTAAATGTTGACCACAATATGCTTAGCTCTCATCACCTCTGGCTTTGATGTAAGGTTGTGTCTGTAACTAAGTGACATTTCTGGCTGGTTTTACTATTTCCAGCAGAACAGCTTCAGCAGTCCTGAACTGATTTGTGCATTTATGTTTGAAATACAGCTGTGCTCTTTAGCACTTTTACCCCTTGAAGACATGAAAGCACTCAAGAGATTTAGTATTTTTTCAAAGGGCAAGAGCAATGTTAGTGAAGGGAAGGGACGCTACGGAAAACTGACTGTTCTACCTTTATATCTTTTGGAAGTGCTGTTACTGAAATACTCTCTATAAATGTTGTCCAGCATCTGCTGGTTGTACTGGAGGCAAAAGGTGAAGGAGCTTCTTTCTGCTGACCAAATGTTATTACTTGTCTGAAAATGCATTGTGTAGACTATTTGCTCTTTCTCTGAGAGTTGTACCTCATGTAAAAGATAAAAAAAGACTGAATGTTTTGGAGCTAGTTGAGCCCTGCTGCTGCCCACTGTGTGGTGGTTAGCCAGCCTTACAGCCTCCATGAAGGAAATCATAGCCATTAAGAACCTGACAGAACTATTCCTGAGAGATTTTTTGTGCTTTTGGAATGTCAGTTGCAGGCACAGTCTCCTCAGTCCTGTAGGGACAAAAGATAACCTGTCAGGATGGAAACAGATAACAACCACTCTGTGGTCCCGTTACGCTCAGCTGTACTGAACCTGCTGCACTGTCATGCAGCCTGCAGTATTCCGTCATCCTAGCCTGTCACTCTTAACCTCTAAAGCAGCTTTACAGGAGAAAGTAGAAAAAGTGCTGCTGGGAAGTAGGACTTGGTCTAGTTAGGGTTCATATTTTTAACCCTTGCTTTCTTTGCAAGTGTACAGGATAAAAATCCACAAAATACTAACAGCTCGCACAAAGGAGTTTGGGTGGGTTGTTTGTTTGTTTTTTTTTTTTTTTAAACCCTTTGGAATATCTATATTTAAAATGCTTTATCAAAGGTATAAAATGTTTTATAGGGCATCAAGCTATTTTTTGTACTGGGTAGACGGGAAGGAGCTTCATTAACCCAAGAGATGTTATGGAGGTGGGGGAGCGATTGCTTCATTTTTTCAGTGCACAGTACATCTGGGAATAAACAACTGCATGTTCTTGCTTTTTGTTGTTGTTCTTGTGGGTTTTTTTAAGTTGGCCAGTCACAGAATGACATGTCATGTGTCCAGCCGGAACATTGGCTTGCGCACGTAGGACTACAGTTTGCTGCCCTGTGGGTCTTTTTGCCATGTCACGCAGAAAGAAAACAGAAGGGGAAGCAATGACTTTTGATTCAGCCCCAAATGAGGCACAGGAATAAGCTTTGATTAAAAAAAAATGGGAAGCCTGTGCTCTGAGTTGGCTTCTGATGACTTCAGATGGGGCTGAGTTTTGCATAGGTACTTGTGTAAGAGGCATTCCACATGAAAAGACATCTCAAAGTTTGGGAGAGCAAAAAGCTCCACTGTTTCTAGAGTAACTGAGTGATGTGATTTGGACTCCAGTGTCCTATAAGTAGGCTGTATTTCTTTGTGGTGAAGGCTCTCTATTAAGACCTAGCTGATGATGATGCATGATAATGGCTTGTAATGCTTCTCAAGAGCTAGCCTGACCCAGCAGGCTGCTTAAAATTCATGTATGGTATCGGCTGTGAAGCAATGTCTGAAACCATAAAGAGGGCTGCAATATTCTTATTTATTGCCAGTACCTCTTTTATGCCCATTGAGCTATCCAGATCTTTCCACAGTTGATTATTCTTTTCTGTAGTTATGTTGGAGGAGGAAAAAGGGTAGAAAAAATTCGTTTGCCACACAAGCATGTTACTATACTAGCATGTTGCTACTTATAAGCAATCTCTTAAAATTCCTATGTCTAATAAGATGATGCAAGAGAAGAGGATCACTTAATAAAGGGGAGTCAAGTGTATATGGAATAAATCATAAACAATAGTTTGTTATAATGAGATCTGCCACAGCTAATGGCAGTTCATTTCCATTTTTATATCCCTTTTTTAGCTTTGTAATGCTAAAGTGCATTCTTGAAAAAACTTTAAATTGGGCTAGTGAGTGTGATATTTTTTTGCTGGGAATGAATTGAAAACATTATACTATCTTTCAAAACACTTCACCATCTATTATCAAGATTTTTTTTTCTCATTTAACCAAGCTTTGTGAAATAGTTTATTAACTATTGCAACATGTGTTGCGTTCACATACCATGCTTACTTCATGGAGTTCCTAGTAGCCTCTGTGACTTTCAAATTTCCAATATTTTCAACAAAGTGTACTTGACATCTAAAAAGCTCCAGGTGAAAACATTGTTCCATGTTTTGTTAGCTGCGTTTTCGTTTGTCTTCTAGTGATTTTCCTCTTGGTTTAGGCTGAAGATTTTATTTTTCCTTGCCTCTGTAGGATTAAGTTGGATCTGAGTTTGAAAAGAGACAGCAGTTAGGTGGGGAATGAGGATGAGGAAATAAAATCTATATAAATAAAATAACCTCCCTTCCTAGGAACAAGCAAAGAACTTGTTTTAAGCCCAAGCTGTTTTTCTTGCACTTCCATTTATTTTAAATCTCCTAGCATTGTGGACAGCAGTGGGAGGAACTCTTCATGGCTATTTAAAATGCTGTCTCCGTAGTTTAATAAAAACAATTCACAAAATTCTGCTCAAGCATCTGATACTGCATGTATCATAGCAATAAAACACAGCTATTATTTTTACTCTTGATACTGATGTGTGCCTCAAAAGACATGTTACAACATAGCATCTTGTGTGTTAGTGAAGAAGGTTCTGTTGCAATCCCTTGTCCCTGTTCTGTCTCCTTTAATTCAGAAAAAAAGCGGATAATTTATATACAGCATTTGAGCCATTCCCCAGCTGGCCTTGAAATACTGATGCAGAATACTTGCAGTGATACGAGTGTGTTGATTTTGTGAAGGAAGTACAAGACACTAGTGAGCAAACTGGATTTTGGTCAGGGCAGCTAAGCATTCTGATGCTGCTGTTTCTAATACATCAGTGGTTTCTGTCTCGGTTGTAGCACTAGGACTTCATTAAGCAGTTTAAAAACAGTCACCTTTGCAACCCTTTTTATGTAGATTACTTTGGAATATTTATTGCTGTGTAGCTGCATCTTGATAGTTTTTAATACATTTGAAAATGACTGTTTTGCTTTGGTACATTGTCTGGAAGAACCTGCTCAGAAGTGTAGAGTGGATAGGATTGATCAAAGGGTTGTAGCCTTATTTTTTTTGGTAAAAGTATTATATTGGTTATTGAGTGGCTTTTCAGTAAAACAGACTTGTCACTGGCAAGTGTTAATGAAGATTTAGACTGTTCCATGAATAGACTCCTATACAGAGTATTGAGATGATGACCTGTATTTATGAAAACAGATTTTGACCTTTATGTTGTCATTAAACTATTTCTGCTGGAGATCAGCAAATCTCTTGTGGCTATTGCTGTTGTCATAACCTGTTCCACTGATTTGGCACTACCAATTTCTCAGTAACAACATGAAGCACATTGTTTTAATAAAGAGAAGACTATGACAAGGTGACTATTGAGAGTGTCTTTTTATCATGTCAAGGATCTTTAAGACTTTAATTCAAAAAGTTAGATAGCCCTGTTAGTGCTCTTGCAGACACACATCCTTGCATATTTGTGTGTGGTTTTTGTGGGACTGATTAGAAAACTAGAGATCTTCCAGATTCACAGTTAAAAGATCTTCTAGATTCACAGTTAAAAGACTATGCAATTAGGTAGCTGTATGAGTTGCCTACGTATTTCCTACCTTCATCTTAGCTGTTAGAGGATGATATGTGGATATTTCAGGAATTCTTAATTTGCTGTATGTGACTTCTAAGATGCATCCAAAAAGGTTTGGTTTTCATTAGTGACATTTGAGATAAATGAGAATAAAAATAATATAATTGATGGTATGGTTAATTACAATACAGCCTTACTTTTCTTGATCTTCATGATTGTTTTCAAATGATAGACAAGCTTCTTGGTGGATGGAAATAAAAACTTCATTACTTAAATGTGGTCAATACCTCTCAGGTAAATTCAGGCTCTACCAAATATTCACTTCATAATTGGGTGAACATAAACAGTGATACAGAAAAGACTTCCCCTAGTTGTACAGTGGGCTACAGTTAAGAAAACCTCCAGTATTGTGTTCCAGCCACTGGAGTATAGCACCTAACTGTGTATCTAAGCAGAATTCAACAAGGCAATACATCGACATTTGAAAAGCTGGGGTGCAGTAGAAATCACCAACATGCTTTATTATTTCATTGTTCTGTGTAGCGTCTATGGAAATCATCAAATTATATTTTTAAAACTTCTTTGTCACCCTTCTCTTTGTTTAAGAGGAGTCAATAAATCCATAAGCTGTAATTGTCCCACTTGTGGTATTCCTTCTCATAGGCTGTTCTTTGTGAGCACATAAATTAAATTTAGTGTTTGCTACAGTAAGAAAATCTTGTGTTTATAATCAGTGTTTGCTATTCCCAATTCTGTGTCTGCTTTCCATGCTTGAGGTGATAACAGAGATGCTAACGTGAGACTACACAATCTGCTTCGTCGCATAACAAAATCAGCGTTTAAACTGAAATCCCGTTTAGCTTGCTCTTAGCAGATTACCCTCTTGTAACCTAACACTCAGCACGTCCAGAGCTGCTCTGACATGACTTTTCTAGTTGATAGGCTCAGCCAAAGAGTAAGGCGTAAGACTACCTTCGATGGGTCGTCTAGAGCTCTTCATCACCCTTTATGGTTTGTCTTTCCCTTAATAGATAGGGATCGTCTAGACTGAACTTCAAGCAATTGAAATGAATTATTTATGCCTTGGCTCCTCCTTTGTTGTTCTCCCTTATTTACTAGTATTGTAGGGATACAGAGAATGAATCTGATGTGGCAGTAGTTTGGGCAAGCTGTACACTTGTTAGGTCAATCCTAAATCTTTGTAGAATACTAAGCAGCAAATGCTTATGTTTATAAACAAACGCATCTTCTTCCACACTGGAATAGGCTAGGAAGCTACTGAATTAATGAAACGCTGAAAGGGCACGTGCTGAAGCTATGCTCTTACTTGGTTTCTTTCTTCTACTATTTCTCTTGCAGTAGATGCCTGTAAGCTGCTTGACTTAGCCTTCGTTTCGAACACAGCAGAAGTGAAAGGGGGGTGTATTTCAACATGTATTCACTTGTATTCTACCTTTTTTTGTTTGCATTTATTTTATGGAAGGAAACTTACGAAATGTTTGTGGCAGCGTGTTCCACGTGGCATTCAGAGGGGAGGCTCAGGAGTCAGTTCGCTGGATTAGACAGTGATGGGAAAATGGAAAGCAAGTTTCAGGTAAAAGCAATAGTCACTTCCTGATAGTAGGTGGAAAAACTGTGTGCATTGCTCGTGTTCTACAAGGGGGAAACAGGAAAAAACACCACTGTGTTCTCATAGAGCTGTACTTGTAATACACAAGAGAATAAGAGAGAATCAATTTCTTATAGCCTGTAAATTGCTCCTAGCCTGCATCACACTTTGCCAAATAAAGCACGGTTGCCAGTGTTATGTTTTAGTTGTGTTTCACAGAAATGACTAATGAGCAAAGGTGTGGATTCTGAATAGTACCACCTCCTTTCTCTCATCTGATGCTAGTTAATAACCTGGACTGTCTCATTGTTCGTTGGACTCTCCTCCTCTTTCCCCTCTCCGCTTATTTGCATCTTTTAAAAATGACCTTGTTATACTTCCAGAAGACAAATTCTAGTGGAGGCAGGCTGCAATAGCTACTGGCATTCCCATAGGCAGGGTTCTCTGGCTTCCAATTAGCTGCAAAAGAAATCCAGCTGACAAGGAAATAAAAGATGGAATTCATATACTCGGCTGTATGTAATCAGGGCATAAACCACCCCATAACATGCATCAACAGGGCCTGCAACAATGGTTTTCAATATTTTATATTATATTCTGCAGACAAAGGGTACTATTTATGGTTTGTTTTACATGTGACCTAGATTATAATCTTGCCTGATATTGTAGAATACCCTCTCTGTCTGCTGCTCCATGAAATCCCAGAGTTGCCCCGGCTTAGCAGAATCTTTCAGGAGGGTTTGGGTTATGCTCCCAGCTTCTCTCAGTGAGATTTCTTGGGTGCTGCAAAACCTGTTACACATATTTCATGAATAGGTTATCTGCTGATTATTATTCTGAGATTTCTTTGAGACATGATTATTTTGCAAATACCTCTTATATAAAATTACACGATAACTGCTTGTTATTAATAGTTTTTCCTAATTTTAATTTATGGGGTTAAGTTGCCCTGTGAAATAGAATTTTATTGTTTTTCTACATGACTAGAATAGCAAAAAAGCAAGACTCCATGCTGTTCAGTTGTCACAACATTTGTAAATTATGTTGTATAAATTGCATTTCTTGTCTTTATTAATAGTAATTCAAACCTCAAGGTCTTTCATCTGTGCACCTAGATTTTGTCATATTACTACCTGTTACTCTAGAAAAGGTGGTCTTTAAAAAAAACAAACCACCACCTACCTAAAACCCAAGATGACTGGCTGCCTCAGTATTCTCAGTATTGGCCATGATCACAGAATTAGAGAGCTGCTTTATATTAGATTTTTGGCAAATATATTTTGATATATGCCAGTATGCTTATCAACTTCTCTATAATTATTACAAATTTCTGTGAGTCGGTTGTTGTTCAAATACTGCATACGGTTTTAAGTTTGGAGGAGGAAAGGAGAGAGTCTGAAGGCAACTTCCTTGTTTTATTGGGTTGCTGAGTTATCAATGAGATTTGCATCCTCTCTTTTTCATCATTAACTCAGCAAGGCTGAAGCAGAATGTTTTCTTTGACTTACTGCACCTCGTTTTGCATTTTAGCATACATACTTTTATTTTTTTCATCTAGGTTTATAGCATGAGTTTGGTTTTGTTGCATGTACTAAATCTTCTTGCACTAATTTCACAGTAAGTTCCCTTGAGTCTGTCATGATTACCTTTAATTTGGTTGGGTGTGGTCTTCCAGGAACAGTTTTCCTAGTTTTCACCTTTATAAATAGAGCGCTTTGGAGAGAAGAATTCCTCAGATGTCATAAGGAGGCTATGTGGCAATTTCTTATCCTGTTCATGCAGTATCAGTGTTTTGATCAGGCTTTGTTTTCTGCTGCAGCTCTGTGGATGAGTCTTCCTAAATATTTTTGATAAAGCATTATGTATATGTGTGTATATTTATAAACCATATACAGAAAATATAAGTATCCTTACCTGCTTCATGTTGTGAATATGTAGTTTGCTGTTGTACTGTGTTTGGTGCTGTGAATTCCAGGGTACTGTTCTAGATAGAATTCAGGCTGGTGCTGAGTAGGCAGGTGAGAATAATTTTTATTTTATGCGGTTTTCTGAAAGGAGTTATCTATAAATATCTCGTAAGTTACTACTTTTTTCTTCCTAAAAATAATTCCTGACAACTGTCCTTTATCAAAAAGGTTTAGAAAAACTTAGCAGTGGTTAACCTCGCAGTGTGCTGAAGCTGCCAGCCGTCAGGCCGTGTTCAGGAAGATGTGTTTGCTGTCTGTATCTGTGTAACTGTTATTGTAAGGCTGTGAAGGAGGCTGCAGACCTGCCCTGAGCTCCGTCCCTCCTGCCCCCCAGCCACACGGTGTCTGATTTCTGATACCCTGTGCGATTCTGTCTGGAGCTGTGCTCACCTTCAGAGAGCACTGAGACATCTGGAGAATTCTCTGAGTCTGAAGAGGTGTTCTTCAGCCACAGAGCCACTCGAGCCCCACTTTCAGGGTCTCTGTGTGCGTGACTTTTGTGTCTGGTCTGGAGAGACGCCTTGCAGTTGCTAAGTGTCCAGGTAAACATATTCCATATGTCTTTTGTGCTCTCTGAGGTATCCTAGCCCCAGAGAGTCTGATATAAATAATATTTTACCAGAAATAATTCAGCACTTGAAGGCAAGCAGAATAGATGACCTAAATAGATGCCTTTCACCTATGAATATCCATATCAGTCGTTCTTTGTATCAGTCTGGCCATGAGAGATAAAAAAAATACAGAACCATGCGGCTTTTACAAAGTTTGAGAAATTCTTAGTAATGCCAGGAACTAATAAATTACTGCTTATCAGAAATATGAATGTCATGTCTCAATGCCTGCGTTTCTAAAAGAAACTTCAAAAGAATATCTTTGTCTTATGGATTCCCTGGTTTTTCATAAAAGGCTGAAAAACACTTTTTAGAACCTTAAACTGCTGTCTTCTCTCAAATCTGTCTTGACAGCTGTTTAATGGTATTACCATCACAAATGGACTTCACCAATGCTGGAGACATCTGAGCAGTTTTAAATGACATTGGAGTTCATGCAGGCATCCTGCCTAGAAAGTAGCTAGATTAAAGGCTAAACTCATCTTGTCTGCTGTGAGCTGTGATATATCCAATATAGGAAATGGGAGCACTACAGGCCAGAAACTGGAGAGAGTAAGATGGAAAGAAAATGGTACTAAAGACGAGCAAGTCGGGGGTATGGATACTTTGGTTAAGTACTGTCCAAAAGCCATGTGTTCAATTTCTAATCTATGTTTTTCTGATCAGCATAATTCCTGTGACTGTGCACAATGAGCCTCTGTTTTCCTCATTTCAAGCTCTTAACTTTGGTTTTCAGCTTAAGCTTTTGGGGAAGGATTTCAGCGTTTGTGAGATGGGTAAAGAAGAAAGCACGGAACTCATTAAAATGTTATTACTGAAATCATTCCATCTCTTGGACAGTGGCTTTAGATCTGACTTGGAGTAGATTGTGAAGAAAACATATGATGATCAGTTGGCTGTCGTGTGGACTGCAGGAGTACGTACATGATGAGAAGGTACTGGCAAGGGAGCAGGTGCCTGTATGCTTTCCAGTGCCGTGATGGGCAGTGATTGATTTGTTTTGTAGGTTTTTCTCTGCACTGGTTTCTGGTTTCATTTTCAGATGACTCTACAAGCTTTAGGCCTGACATGTTCCAGAAAGGGCAATATGTGAAAAGTTTTAGTTTGTGTATTTCAATATTAGCTGTCCAGATCACAGGTTTTTATGACAGTTTTATTTCAGAATTTCATTAGATAGCCTTAAATCACCAAACAATTCTGCATCAGTAAGTGGATATCACTGGCTAAACACCAAAACAGAGCACTTTTTTTTTTTTTTTTTTAATAGAACCTGTAGAATGTTACATTTTTCCTTAAATAGGTTACTTTCCAAACCAAGTCACTTCAGAAGTCTTTAGGCTTAACTGTCCTGGCTCTGAATGTGCTATGGGCTTTCTCTCTGAAAGCTATCCCTGTGATCCTCCAGCTGCCCATAGACTTTTCCATTTCCAGATGCCAAAACATGATACAAACCCATCTGTTTAACTCTTATTTTTCTCCATTTAATGAACAGGCAGGAGACTTTCTGTTATTCTTGCAGGTCCGGTGTTATGGATCACCCTTACAACTTCACTTCTGAGAGCCCCTCTCTATTCAGAAAGGTGGTGTGAAGGCTGATAGTGCTTTAGGGAGGGGAATCGCCTGAGGTCTTGTTTGTGACCCAAACGCACAAGACTCAGACTACAGATTTTTTTTTTTTTTTTCCTGTAAGGTGAAGATAGTTTAGCAAACACATTTGTTATATGTTTCTAAATTTTGATATCAAGGATGGTGTACTGTTAACAGTGAAATGCAGTGTACTGACATTTTTATGTGAATTATACACCTTTACAGGATCCAAAGTCATGTCTTTTTACGGCCTTGTTAGTTGCCACAGTTGATTATGTTTTCTGAGAGGTAAAACTGGATGTTTCCGATTGCTAAAATATAGAATAAAGCCAAATGCTCAGCTAAATTACTTTTCTTCTGTTTGTAATAAACAATACTCTTCTGTGCTTTATTAGCGGTGTGTGGTGCCTGTCCTTGTCATAGTTCTCTTCGTCTTTCTCACACTAAAAGCAAAGGGTATTAGTCTGCCTTTCTCAAGGGAGGAGCACTGATCTACTCATGAGGAGGTCTGGCTTACAAAGGCTGTGAAATCCAGAGGAAATCCTGTGATTGGCAGGGAAAATTGCCACAGACTTGACTTTGCATGCTGTAGCATCACTAGAGAGTGCTTTGATGCTGCCTTGTTTCCTGCTTATATAGAAACAAAAGTTGCTGCATTCCCAGTTACTACTTTATCTGTTGTAAACATGGTCCCTTGGGAAGGTGATTACTTGGAAATGATTTGCATGTTTGACAGCAGGTTCTTTTCCCTGTGTTAAAAATGTAGGGCAGTAGCTGTTGGTAATGGAGACCCTCTCTTCATTTTTCTGTCTCTTCTGTGGGTGGTTAATTATATTTGCAGGCCCAAAGAAAAAATCTGCTGTCATGCAGACAATTTTCATTAATTTTGTAATAACTTAATCTGTGTCAAGGAACGTAAAATAGATCAAAACCTAAATGAGAATGACTTTTTAAATAATAAAATATTGGCACGCAGCTAAGCTTCAACACATTATCATTCAGACTTGAGAAGCTGTTAACGTTGGAATGTTGTGGTGCATCTCAAAGGAACCATTTTTAGTTTAATATGTTAAATTGCATTAAAATTAAAGTATAAAAATAGCCTCTCCTAAATTACATCTGCAGCATGTGACTTCTCAGACCTATTTACTTTTTTTTTTTGGCCTGCTAAAGTTATGACTGAGAATGTTATAAGCTTTTCTATTATATATATGGTGAAAACCAATTAGTCTTGCAGTGCTGGGCCTAGAAGCCTGCTGATGTAATGTACTCAGTCATGAACAAAAGAAAGTTATTAGTCTCATTTGCAGCAGGCTACTCTGGAAGCTGTAGAGCTATATTCAGATCTTTGAAGGCCAAGTTTCTGAGAAGCTCCAGTGCTATATTTCTTCCCCCGCCGCAATCTCCGGAAATGCAGAGCGTGCACTTTACGTCCTCCTCAGGAAACTGGGGAAAGCGAAAACTTGAACACCCCGATAAATGGGCTGCGTCAGGCTGAACAGGGTGGGACCACCATGAGCGCTGCTGAGAAAAGGGCTCTGATCACAAGCGATGGAGCAGCCATGTGCACTGCAACCCAGAGCTCGCGTGGGTGAGGCAGCGAGTGGTGAGGCTGAGGGAAGGTTAAAAGGACACATTCGCAGGTTACAAATTACAGTCTGAAGGTGGCACAGAAAACAGTGAATCAAGTATGGAGTGTATGTATTAAAACTAAAATCCCTGCCTTGTTGGGGAATGTCTATTTAGGGAAATGGCCACTTGCAAAAATGTATCACTTGTTTTTACCCTCTTACTATACCTTTTCCTTGCTTGGATATTGCCTTTTTTTTTTGGTTTGTTGTTTTTTTTAATGTCTGGCTCACTGGGGATAAGCATAGGGTTTGCATAGTAACAGAGCAGAGATTCTGCTGTCAGTTTTTTCTAAAAGTTCTGAATTCCTGGAAGCAGCCCTTACCACTATAAACAGGACTTTAATTAATTCCTTGTGTGTGGTTTTGGTTGGTTTTATTATTATTATTAAAAGGTAATATTAAAAATATATACCTTAGTAGACCACTTTCCTGTATTCCTTGTCTTACCTTTTTTGGCACATTTTAGTTTGCACTGTTGCTGCAAACCAATGGAATAGATCATTCATGGAAGATTTGTTTTTATCTTCTATAATTACTTAAAGATTTCTGGAACTTTTTAAAGCTGGATTAGGAAGTATAAAAATAACATGTCCCCATGAAAACTTGATAGGTGGCTTTTGGTTAGTAATGCTGGAATTCAACTGGTGAGCTATACCTTTCACAATAAAATAGTAAATACAAACAGGCTTTGGATTTGACAGGAACGGAGGACGGAAAGACAAATCTGAAGGGTGACAAATACTTCACATAAATGGAATAGGAGAGCTAGAAGCTCTGAGGAGTTTAAACTAGTACTGGCTGGCTTTTTGTGTCTTAACAAAATACTGTGGTTTTAGTGGCTCTGATCACCGTGCTTAGTAAAATAAATGATTACTTTAACGTTCATTGCTGTCACTGATGTCCTTGGCAATTGTATCATTTTAGGGTATGTAGGAAACAAACTATTTGGCCAGACTGTTTTCTTCATGAGATGTTCTTAAAGGTGAGTGTGGATGTCATCTTACAGAACAGATGCGTGAAGAGTGCCATACCTGTGTTTGTTGTTTGCTTGTTTGGGGTTTGTTAACGACTGATTAGTGTTACTCTGTTAGTATGTATTTTATTGTTTTAGCAAAATATTATCTAAAACCAGATGAAGATGGTTGATCTTGCAGTTCTTTACATAAAGTCAGAATAAAATGTATTGCGTGTGACTTCTGTAAGTAGTTAATTGCAAGATGGCGTTTGATTTCTGAGTTTTGTCTCATGATGACAATAACATACTGAAGGCTGGAATACAGTGTAAAGGGACCAAAACCCAAGTCATCTTATGCTTAATTAGTCCCACAAATCTGATTTCATGCTTTTTGTTAAAAATGGAGTAGCTTTTGGGTAAACATTAGTCTTCATTTTCTACATATACGTGTAAGAGCACATAAATTCTATGCTTTGAATTACCAGCTAGTACTGATTTACAGTCAAAGATAAAAACATTACTGACATGGGGGAAGAGCTCCAGGAATTTTTATTTAGAACCTTCCAAACTATGTTCCTGCTTGTTCCCAGAGTTCTTCTGAAATCCATAAAATTAGTTTTCTGTCTTGACTGCAGGAGAAGATTGTATGTTTGCAGTATCCAACGCATGCTTGAATGGGATTATAGAAGTTAAGGGAATTGGGTATGTCTTCTTGCATTGCTAGGTCAACTGAATGAGTGTCGCTTGGATTTGTAGTCCAGAAGTATCGCTCATGGGAATTACCAGCTTTAGTTTAGTGCTTTGGGAACAACTGACCTTGTTGGAAGCCATCGTACAAGCTTTATTCATCTGGCCCTTTGTCACTTTTAGCAAAATCATTTCAGAATGAGTCCCTGGCTATGTCCGTACCATTCTGAGCAGTGTTACAGCCTCCTGAACAGCTGAATGTATAGTTTGCATTCTGTTCCGCTTCCGTTTGTCGGATTGTCTGCTGACAGCCTGTGTGAGCATACTTGGTCGCAATAGCTGCTTCCTCACTGGCAAGCAGCAAGGTTCAGCAACGGACCTTTGAGGAACAAAACCAAGATTCTGCCACTGGAGAATGGTTACAGGTCATCCATAGACCAGGAAAAGTGGAAAGATGAGTGCACTTGGCCTCAGCAGTGAATTACAGAAGCATTTGCTTAAAGAGCATTGTTCTGTACTTTTCCATTTAAAGAATGATTTAATTGCATGTGAATTAAGGTATTTTTAAATGGATTACGGCTCTCAATGAATTTCATAAACTATGACCTCTGTTCTGCAACCTCTTCTCAAAGGCTTGCAAAAATATCCAAGCTGCTTAACCATGATGACATAATTGTCAAATACATAATTGTGCTTTGACTGCCTGTGGCACTTGCTGTCACTTCAAAATGTCAGAAACTACTACTATAGGCTATGCAGCCATTTAAATATCTGTCCGTAGTATATTCTTTGCTTGATGAAAAAACTTCCATGCCTTGTATACTAGTGCATGCTTTCTGATGATTTTAGATTTCATAAAGCAACTACAAAACCTCTGAATAAGCTTACAGAACTCTGAAACATTGGGTGGAACTGGATTTACAGTCCTTTACGAAGAACTCAGAGTAGGACCCATCGTAATTTGCAACTAGAAACAAAAATCTTCCCGATGTTCTGAAGTTGGAAATAATTTGTTAGTTTCTCAATATACATATGAATCACGATGGTGTTAACAACAGACGTTACGACAGTCCAGTACCAGTTTGCTCCATGGATGCACCTGACCTGATGTCATGAACTTCTATTGGAATTGCTCTTTTAAGTGTCCATGTTAATGAGAAGCAGATTGTTTACTGGGGTCAAGTTGTTAAAAAAGTATGGTCAAAACCTTTTTTGGAAACAGATTTTGCCATTGCAGATAGGGAACAGGCACTGTTAACACATTGTCATTTCGTCATTTCTTATACACGCATTGAAACGTTTTAGAATGTCCTAAACACGTCCCATGTATTGTCAGTGAACTCAAGCCTTCTCAGTAACTTCTTTCTGTTTTGCAAGCTCTAGTCAAGAATATTCTGTTACTGGGTTATAGAGCAGGAAAATGAGTGCTAGAAGTAACGTGCACTTTGAATAGTTGGAAAGGTTAGCTTGGGTTCTTCAGAGGAGAGAAAACCTACATGGAATATTATCCATCCCCCCC
>Ga0065711_1034180_pt1 | contig 24190 bp, 10 predicted proteins | sample Hoacrofraction12_FD_59098 | JGI IMG/M metagenome (GOLD analysis project Ga0065711, IMG submission 59098) | Hoatzin crop microbial communities from Cojedes, Venezuela - Epithelial fraction 12 v2 (version 2) | ecosystem: Host-associated > Birds > Digestive system > Esophagus > Crop | place... | reverse complement strand
GGGGGGGAAGCACCTGTTGATACTCTGAAATATTAATCTTCCTACAGAAAAAACAATATTAAGACGAAAAAGATCACGGGAGAAGAAATGCATTTGCATATACCATTCGGTATCAGTAAAGGAAGCCAGAAGGTACAGAGCTAAAGAAAAGACACAAACAAGTAGTTGCTTTAAATTAAACCAACTACTCTAAAGATGAATATTTCTAGTTAGGATATTAAACAAAAGAACACAGCTTAAAAGAAAACACACATACCGAACAGGAGTCTGTGGAAGTGTAAGATTAATTTCCTCATCTGGATTGTTTTTTAGTGGTGTCCTCTCCAACTGTGAGCTACAGAAATGGAAAACAACTTACGAAGAACTAAATTCAAAAACCAAAGTTTTCTATAAAGACTTATTAATCTGAAGAGAAAACGGTGGGACAGGTTTTTAGAAGATCTAGATGTCCAACCACTTCAGCTGTTCGAACAACGCAATTTAAATTCCCAAGTAGATCTGCTTTGAGCAGAATGTTGGACTAGACGACCTCGAAAGTCCCCTTCCAACTTCTTTTTTTTAATAGAATTCTGTTCGTAAACAGATTAATTTATATCTACAGTTTGTATTAGCTCCATTTTAATCCAATTTTAAATTAATGTATTTTTCTAGCATAGAAAAAGTCACTGACTCACATCATGAGCTTACACCAGTTACAGAAACATTGAATTGTCAAGAACCACTGGAATTTAGGCATATGACTAAAAAAAAAAAATCAAATAGAATCATAGAATGCTTTGGGCTGGAAGGGACCTTTAAAGGTCATCTAGTCCAACCCCCCTGCAATGAGCAGGGACATCTTCAACTAGACGAGGTTGTTCAGAGCCTTGTCCAACCTAGCCCTGAATGTTTCCAGGGATGGGGCATCTACCACCTCTCTGGACAACCTGTTCCAGTATTTCACCACCCTCATAGTGAAGAATTTCTTCCTTATGTCCAATCTAAATCCACCCTCTTTCAGTCTAAAACCGCTACCCCTTATCCTGTCAGTACAGGCCCCGCTAAAATGTTTGTCCCCATTTTTCTTCTAAGCCCCCTTCTAAGTACTGAAAGGCCGCAATATGGTCTCCCCGCAGCCTTCTCTTCTCCAGGCTGAACAGCCCCAACTCTCTCAGCCCTTCCTCATAGGAGAGGTGTTCCAGCCCTCAGATCATTTTTCAGGCCCTCGTCTGGACCCACCCTAATCGGTCCATGACATCTGTATTACTGAACAGCACCAGGGAATTTGCCTGGACACTGGTACTCGACTGTTTATTCTACTAAACCATCTGAGGCACATATCTGTCCCATGCAAACCACAATTCCCCAAACAATTTGTGGGTACAGGTCAGAAGTCAGGATGGGCTGAGGACCACTCTCAGCAGGCAGCTTCCAGATGCCACCATCGAGTTTTGGGAAGGAGGATCTGGACAGTGAGGACCTAAGCCATTCCATGCCAGCCAGCCCCAGAGCCCTAACGCCACCTCAGGCATATCTAACCAACTAGCACGCCATGGCCTCGGCCTCCTCGCCACAATTTCTCAGTGTTCTCTGGACAACAGGGGCTTGCACAGAGTAAAAATCAGAGTAGAGCTTCCAGATCATTTTAGGTAGAGTCACAGTCTTATGTTTTCTAATTATTTAAGCTATAATATAAAGCAAGGCTGGTGATGCTAGAAATACCATAGCTGAACTACAACCCTAAGAGGTCAACAGGATAGAGCGCTCTCCATTTATAACCCAAGGGGGTGGAAAACAGCTCAAGTTCACATTTTATATTACAAAATGAAAGCAGTAAATGGAAATATTACCATGCTATGACATCAGACTGTAGAGTTTCATCATGATCCAGAAATAATCTTGCATCTATATCTTTGATTTTGAGATAGAGCTCATCGTACTGTTTTGAAAGAACCTCAACCTGAAAAAAACATTGAAAAAAACCATGACTTTATTTTATAGGAAAAAGTTTGACAATTTACTGAACAATATAAGCAAGTCCCACCTCATGAATACAATGCTGAAATGCTAACTGAATGACCTTGGAGCTCACAAAGTCACTTCTTGCACAACAGCTGAAATTCACCCAGAGGAAAATTATCGTTCCCACATACAAACAAAGATAATCTTTCAGAAGAGAAAACAGTCCAAGATCATGAGAATTCTTCAAAGAAATGTAGGTCTTGACACTGCACAAGAGCTAAAAATAGCTAGAGTGGGGGAGACAGACCTGCAAATCAAACTAACATTTCCAGGCTTTTAAATCTTTCCTCCCAGAATAAAAAGGTGTCTCCAGGAGCAGGAAATGTAAAATGATTGCCCTGTGAACAGCTGTCAGACAATCGGCTCGGTCCCTGTCTCTGCTGGTTTGGAGATGAAGGCCAAGACCCAAACTCAAACCTTCCTGCTATGGTTATAAGAAGAGTTCCCCTGTTTCACATTAATATTTGAACCGGTGTAGTTCTTAAGAGACATGCCTATTTCTACAAAAACATTCACCATTATTTCACATCCACATTGTTTTTTAAATTAATGTTAAAAGTTTCTTAGCTGATTAGATCCCACACTAATATGACTTCATTTTGCATGGAAAAGTTTGTTGGGTTTTATTTGTTTTGGTGGGTTTGTTGTCCTTTTTTTGAGTGACTGATTTTAACTGGAAGTCTGTTTTGGTTTTGTTTGTTTGTTTGTTTTGGGGGTTTTGGGGGGGTTTTTTTTGTTTTTTTGTTTTTTTGTTTTTTTTTAATCAGGGCCAGATACTAGCCTCCACTTCAAACCTGCGGCTGTGGTCCTGCAGGAGTAGGCAGTCATCTCAATTATCTATTCCCTAAACGCTTAAACATACTAAATGATGCTGTGCCCTGGCAAATTCCTGTCACAAAAACAGGCAACAGTGCATATGAACCCAAATTAGTACCCTCCCAGTCCCAAGAAAAAGTAAGCTGCAAGTACCTCCTACACAACTTTGGTCCTCATCCGCTCCTTTTATCTTTGCCAAATGCATTTGCTCCAAACTGATCTCATTGTTAAAACTTTCAGATTACGACTATTAAATCACAGATTATCTTTCCATTCCTATTATCACTTTTTAAATTTAAAAAGTCCATTATCTTTTCGTTTTGCATTATTTTCCTAATGGCTTATGCATTCTTTTTGTCTAAAATATTTTGGTATTTTATAAACTTCTACAAAATTCAGATTCTCACTGCAAAAAACAGCAGCTCTTAGACAAAATGGCTGTACTGGGTTAACTGGGAAGAAACCTTCAGCCCAAAATAAGAGTCAATCTATTCACCAGTTCATAAAGCCTGACCATGAAACACACAGTGAAGACAAATGAAATGCCAACATTAAGCCTCAAAAGCCTTTTCTTGTTCTGGGAACAACAATAAAATTTACCAAAAGCTGTGGGTTTTTATGAAAAGAAAGTCAATTTAAATGTCCCATATTACTAGCTACTGTACTGATGATCTCAGCTATGAGATGTTAGCTGGATTACATATATGAACTGACTACCCTCTGAAATATAGCTGTAACTTGCTGCTTCGGTTTAGAACATCCTCCCATGCACTCAAGTTTCAGGAGCAAGGATTGTGTGACTAGATTTTTCTTCAAATGCATCATTTTATACAATTTTCACCAGTAGAGCGGTAATTTTGATACTATGCTTAAATTGAGCAGCCTCGGACATTGATTTGAGAATAAGCCGCATAATGACCTTTGTCTGGAAGTTCATACAGGGCTTCCCAGCTACAGATACCCATAAAGTAAAAAGTCTAAACAGACTGACTGCTGATAAGAGTACTGAGCACTGAAATTCTTCTTAGAAGAGATTAAGATCTTTAGTGGGTCTTGTATTTTCTCCCCCACCCAACACACTATTGAACAGAACAGAGCGTATACTTCACTGAATTTCACAGATCTTCAGTCTGATAAGCTTCAGAGATGCTTGCTTTCAGGTTACCACATCTACTGGCAACACACAGCTAAACCTACTCTTCTAAGCATGACGGATGTAAATACATTGCAAGAAGTTACCTACTAAGGTGCACTCTTGCATGCATTTGCATAGAGGTAGTCTGCTGCATCCAGGCTACAAGACGAAAGTAATTTTGCACCGACACAGCAGTTCAAACCCTGCCAGCTGTGAAACTGAGCCTAATCTTTTAGATCGCTCTCTAACACGACTACAGTAACATGTCTCAATTATATTTAAATTAAGGTGTGTCATTTAGGACTGTAAGCATTTATAGGCTAACTTCAGAGACTTGCTATTGTAATAGCTGTATTTTAAATTAATAGACTTACTAAGATCATGGATACGCAACTCTTATGCTCTGTTTTGCTTTCAGCAAAAGCACTGTTTCAGCCTCAGGAAATTAATTTATTAAATTCAAATGTAAAAGCTAAATATACTTCATGCATACTGGAATCCTTGCTAAGCCACATTCCTGAAAAACAATACATTTTGCTACATGATTTTAGAAGAACCTATTAGAACTTCACCATTGTGTAAAGAGAATCTTAAGTAATTTGGCATGAAGTAAAGCACTGTTGTTGAACTATCTTAAATTACCTCTGGTAGTCCATTTGAAGCTACAATACCACTAGAATTCAAGAAAGGAATAAAGCTTGTGAAATACACATTTTTGACCTAAAAAAAAGAAAAAAACATAACATTAGCAATATACAGAGGCAGACATGCATACACTGCTTTCACATTTTCAGCAAAAATGAAATTGCCTACATATCCAAAACGTAATGATATGTAAGCATGCAGCACATAATCCATTGCTGGAACATTAAATGACTAAACTGGGAATGAACTGAACTTTTCCCAGCCCTCTTGTACTGCTACTTCAATCATCTGCTTGAATATTAAAAAAAAAAATCAGTCCTTTTTGCACAGGAATAGATTTATCACCGAAGGAAACGGGGAATGGGGTCTTTAAAATCCCAGGCAGAAGCAATATGATTGTCATGTACATTTTCTCATCGTGGGATGACCTGTGAAGCCCCCTCAGAACAGCCCAGTGTCCACACGCTACGATCAGCCTGTAATTTCGTGCCACATTCTTCACAGTTCAGCTTCCCTGGTGAAGTTATCACCCACAGCAAAGGTCTTGGGTTTTGCTGGGTTTTTTAAACCGCCTACTACAGAAACTGTAGAATGGCAGAATACCTTCATGACTGAACTTGAGGGAATAGTTAAGCAAGCACAACTATTAAGATTGAAAAAGACCATTTAAATAAATGCAGATTCCAGATGAGGGTTTAACAGCAAGATCTAACAGACTTTAAAACACAGGCATTACCTCATCTAAATTACAATCATGCTCTTTACAAAGGACTTCAATAACTTTTGTATCCGTATCAATTGGCTTTGAAATACACGTATTCCTGTTCTGACCTCTTCTTGGAGTTCGAGCTGAACCATTAACAGTCACTGCAGTCACAGCAGACTCTGGAAAGATGGACAGAACCATCGCAAGGTTAGAGCTGTCTTAAGAAAGAAGAGATTTAAATTTTTCTATGCTTTTTCAGGTCTCCCTCTTAAATATTTCCCTTTTCATCTGTTCAGCTGGGTAAGAAACCTTCATTACCAGAGAATCTATACAAAAAAGAAAACTAATTTTTAAATTCCTGTATCAGTATTTGGACATTACATTTTTTAAAAAGCTATTCAACACAGAATGTAATAGCACTTTTTGTAAGTAGCTTTAAATAAACATCTGTTTTGCAAAGCTAGGAAAGCCTTATCTTTTCACAGATGAGTAACTACTTTTTCTGTTTTTACAGAAGTGTAAAACAAGGAGCTGAAAGAGTAACTTCACCCTACGTGTCTGAAGGTTAATAAAGTCAATGCAAGACTTAAGTGCTGGTGGGAACCTGGAATATGGTTCTGCTGGGAATTCCTCGTTTTCCCAAATACCCCCAGGCAAACAAGTAGGAACAAACAAGTTCACCTTGAAGAAGATATCGGAAAACCTTAATTCAGTGAGGTAAAAATATTTCCTTTCGTTAAGCTGAAAGTAGATGGCTTCACTACTGTCAGCTTGAAATACATGAATAATATTAATAACATAGGTTAATATAATTAAATATTGTTGGTTTAAAACTGACACACCAAACAGCACACTGTTCTCATCTGTACCTTTATTTGTATTTGAAAACTGCTGTAAGAAAAATCTGACAAACTACACTGCTCGGGTGGTTGCATCTGAATCCCCTCAGCCTTAGTCAGATCATAAAGCTTGACATCATTTAGCACAACATGAAGCCTCCTGGTCACGAGGATTTGAACAATACATTGTGGTGTTTGCTACAAGAACGCAGCGCTGTTTGACAGTTTACACGGCACCTGCACATATCACAGAGCTTCAAGTTAGAAATCTAACACTTTACACTTATGACAGTGATACCCGTATTTGTAATTTAGTCTGAAGTGGCAGCATTTCTTTTCAAGATACAATGCACAGAACCAAACTGTTTCTAATAAAGAGCTCCTAGTCTTCATGGTTTCACTAAAAAAAAAAATAAAGTCAGCATGAACAGAGTTCAAAACCAGGTAGTTTCAATTCAGTATTCTTTGAAAAAGATCTGCTTTATAACATCTGAAATAAGCAGTAGCTTATGTCTGTCCTACCACAAGGACAAATTTAAATTCAAAATAGTACTGGAGGAGGGCAGGGATTTGCTTGCCATAAGCCCATCCTTTCCCACCCTTTACTTGTATTGGCATTAGAACAATAGCAAAGTTATTCGTTCTTACCGGCAACAAATAATTACTAGGTCAGATAAATATCCTCCAAAACATGGCATTTAAAGAATATAGCAGTGAATACATCATCTGTTCTATGACCTTGTAACTCAAGTGGATATTTCGTTGTGAAACAAAGAAATAAAGCAAGTAGATTTAGGCTATAAATACCAGTGTCGCATCCAAACACAGCAAAGGATAAATTAATTGGTACCAAAAAACTATCTTCTACATACCGTGGCTCCAAATACTTCAGTATATCAATTCTATAGCTTAAAGAAGGAAATATGAAAGAGAACCAGAATTCTATCTCTGAAAGTTACCATAAGCACTTACTTTCTCTGGCTTTTTAGTGAAGTTTTCCAGGTTTTAGGTATAAAAACCTAACATACAAAAAAGTTACTGCTGAACGGAATTTTCAATAGTGAAGGCCCACTATATTTTTACTCAAAGAAGAGACGCTTGCTAATAACAAAGGGTATGTAATAAAAGCAAATGAATCCACATTTTACCTCTACGTTTTATTTTGAGCTACCCTTACAATTAGGTTTTCTATTCCCTGCATATTTCTTTTAAATGTCTGTATAGTCCAGTATCTTGTACATTTCAGTTGTCATGATACTGTTATATGTCAATAAAGTAACAGTCATAGCAGCATCTTTTCCTTCTGTTACTCAAAGCAAACCTGAATAATAGTTCTCAGTCATTGTCTACCCAGAAACTGAATTCTTTCACCAAAGGAAAACTGCTGTTTTCAGAAGCCCCTGAACAACTTGTATGGGCAGAGGACATGGCAAATGGATGGCAGGAATAGAGAAAAAAAAATAATTCTATTAAATTCACTGCCTCATTCAGATAATTCAATTCCAGTTCACGATCATCTAAATTGAACTAAAACATAAAAAAAAATCCATTTTAATAAGCTTAAGAAGTTTTACTATGTTAGTTATGAATGTTAGCATGACTAATAGAAATTTAAACCAATTTACTTTCTACTTTAGCGAATAAAAAAAACTAAAATCCTTACTGTATGGTTCCTTGAGCATAGCAGGAGGTGACAGTTTGATAAAATAATCTAAGACACAGAGCAACAACTGGAAAGAAATCACCAGGTCATCTTCCACTTGCAACACTCTGCCTGCAAACATTTAAAAGGGTAAAGAAAACCTTTGTGAGATGTTTGACTTAATTTTAGAAGTAATTTTGAAAAAATAAAGATTTGGAAATTCATTTAATAAAATACCACAAGTAGAATTCAGAAAGCATCATACAGTACGTCAGCGTTCTTTAAAGGGTATTGATTTTAAAACACATGGTTCTTCGGAAGTTTGTTGCTTCAGAGATAGCATACATGTAAACTAAACTACTCTGCACAAAATTCCTACCTCAGTGCTCCTTCCCGATTTCTTTTTCATTTTACTATAGCGGAGTAACTGTGTAGACTGTTTTACCTACATGTACCTCTTCTTTCTGTGCAATTCTTCCTCACTTTCTTCTTTGTGGTCTTACACAAGCTTTGCGAAAGCTGCTAAGTATTCAAAAAGCAAGGAGTTGCTAGTATACAGTGACATGCAAAGCATGCTGTCACACTGTATGCTCAGCCTGTCAACTTCAGATTAAATAACTTAAAAGTCACACAAATATTACCACAAAGAGCATTTTAAAAACTACACTATTCCAGCTGTCCCCAAATTATGATTCATACGCCAGAGACAACCTACAGGGCCATTCAAAGACAGCATGCATTGCCACGAAAAATTTGGAAAGCCAACAGTGATTCAGGACAGCTACCGATCACTATTTGTGCTCTATCTACACATGCAATTTTTCTATTTGTTTTTGATCAGAATTAGCAAGCATCACCCAGTCTCTCCTGTGACTTCAACTGTTTGCTGATAAATTTCAGCCTTCCTTGTTCTCAGTGAAAAGACAGGCTAAAAAAGCTCTGTGGGTTTTGCTTTATGCTTGGAGAATTTTAGCGAAAAAGCTCCACGAGGCTCAGCTGATCCAAGACCAATTTTCATAGCAGCGATGTGTACGCTTCGCTGATAACACAGACCTGGATTAACCAGCTATTAAGATACAGGATTCATTCCTTTTTGTACAAGTAGTACAATGAGACAGGACTCCATGGACTACTACAATTGTTTCATGACTCAGCCTTAACTGGAACTTCAGCCTTTCCAATAGAGAACCACAGCATTCAAAGGACATAATTTCAAGGATTTATAATAATATCTTAATATTAAATTTATTCTATTTTTTTATATTTTAATATATATTTATAATATACATCAGCCTAATTAAAAAATTCTGCCTATCTTTTCAGATATTCATCAATTATTAAAATATTGGCAGACTATAAAGCACCTCAGAATATACTCAAATACAGAACAACCTTTAATGTCAAAAAATCTTAGGAAGCTTAAAAAAATACATATTTATATACAGGAAGTAATACCAGTGAAAGGAAGAGAAAATTGCATAAAAAGAAATACTACTGAGTAGTTACAAAAGTCATGCAACCAAAACATTCTGGCTCTGTACTCTGCATATTTCTAATAAGGATGCTAGTCTTATACTGGACATGTAAACCAAACCCATAAACTCACTTTAATAATATTCATTAAAATAACTGTCTTTAATCAAAACTCACCTTTTGCGAGCAAAAAAGTAATCCAGTAATTTTTCAGGACTAATACAGAACTGAGTTCAGCAGAAATCCTGTAGAGACACAAAAATAAAGACTTTAAATGATTACGGAGCTGTTAATGCAACCTATAATTTCTGAAAACATACTTCAGTCTATGGAACAATTTAAGACAACATGCAACATTTTCCATATAGTTAAGTTTATTAATTATCTCATTTCATTCCCTATGTAATTATGACTACACATTTGAAAAAATTAGGTCTCTGTAAAGCCGTTCAAGAATCAGGAAATATCTGTATCATCCCTGGAAAAAGAAAGTGAATGTAGATAATTCACTTAACTGTTACAAGCTGTTTTCTCTCTTGTGCCTTTGACTAATGCCCTATTCTCCAGTCACAGCATGAACTCAGGCTCATTTGGGAGTTGCTAAGGCATCTTTTCATCCATTCATTTGTTGCTACAATTAGGAAGCTCACTCTCCAAACGTTCATTTCCACCATGCTGAGACACCCGCCATTGGGTGGCGATCCTTCATGGAAGGAGTGATCAAATATATATATATATATAGTCACTTCTGCGGCTCTCATCACCTTTCACTGAAATTCAAAATCCCCACTAAATCTAAATTAAACACACAACATTGACTTAGGTCAATCTTAATGGGTTAAAAGATAAAACGCCAATACATTTTACATCTTATCTTGACAAACACGATTTAGAAAAGTCAAACTTACTCACTACTAGGTTGTTCCAGATAAATAAGGCCACAAGTTCTAGAAAATAAAAATAAATTCTTAATTTTAAACACTTTACTGAAAGCAAATTATGCAATATCTTTGACTTAAATATAGTCAAAAATACGTCAGTTCACAAAACATTACTCAAAAAAACCGCTGACTGTTGGAGAACAGATTAACAACAGACCAACTACAGCCCTGCCAAAGCTGAAATAATAGTGTTGCTTGTGTGCTTATGTCAAAGCTTAAACAGCAAAACAATTTTAATTTGGTATAACAAAATTTGTAACTGTTTTCTTCCCGAAAGACATTGTTACTCAGTGGCTTGTAAAACACAGCAAAGTATGCACTACAGCTGCGCAGGACACTCTATAAAAGGACATTTTAAAACCTTTACTACTTCCACAGTGTCACTGCAAGCCTTGTGGTGTAATGTTTCTTCCTAATTATTCTAGTTACGTGTCATTTCAAGAAATAAATTCAGTTTATTAAAAAAAAAAGGAAAAAAAAAAGATATTTCAAATCCTGTTTGAAAAAAACTGTTACTGCAATTGGAGTTCCAAAAGCGTAAGCAAGTGAAGAAGAATTAGAGGGACAAAAGCCAAAACATGTCTGTGTAAATCTGCAATGCCACTTTTATAGCCCAGAAAAGACTTGCAATGAGTATAAACAAATTATTTACAACTTTCACAGAATTTCATAGCCTTAAGACAACTAAAAACTCAACAAAAATACTGTGATACACACATTACTCAGTATAACAGCAAGTGTGATTGATTGGACTCTGAAAAGACAAATAAAACTTATGTTGACGCCTTGGTTCTATAAACTACCAAGGGGTGACCTGCTACCCCTTTCAAGGGTCATTTAAGGGATATTTGAGAGCCTTTTGTGGTCTGGGAGGCAAAAACATTACAGTGACTCAAATTCCTGTAGGTGAAAAATACCAGTGTTCTGAAGCAACAGTATTAAACAATACGAGCACTATGGAATGATGCTTCAATGTTTAATAACACGAAATGGTTTTCTACTGGAATATGCTATAGAGAATTTCACAGATTGAGTGAAAATTGCCTCAGGTATCAGATCTTGTCAATATGCATCTGTGCTAGCACTTCTTAGCCTGTAAAAGGATCTAAAGTCTTTATCATTCTGTCTTCAGGTTAAAGCACAGAGTGCGGCAACTTAACCACCTTAGAGTGACAGCAACACAAAAAAGCATCCATTTGAGAATCTCCTGATTTTCAAGTTACACACAGAAAGCTCTTCGCACTCTGGCATAAGCATTCATTTTATTCTGTACAAAGATAATGCCCCTCGATTTTCATTGTATGGTCAGCTAAACCATTTGGGAAGGTTTACCTGGATTACAAGTGAGAACTGCTAATAGAGCAGGCTCTGCAATACCCCTAGGTGCTGGAACAATCAGCCTTCAGTTCCAGATCTGGGAGAGCGAAACTATCTTATTTGTGCTTTTTTGTCTTTCCAGAGCTCCTTAGAAAGAAACTGCTGGATCAGGATTTGGGGAGGGGTGGGCAGGTACAAACGGAAAGTCCATTAAATCAAAAAAATATTAGACAGTAAACCAATCCTTGTATTTGTAAAAAGCTTAACGAAGGGACTAGAAACCACTTGTCATACTGCTCTTATTATTGTTTGTACTGCAACAAAGGGATTATTTAACAAGGCATTGTAGTAGTTATGGAGCAAAATGTAAGATGTGTTTACTCAATGCATGTAAACAGTTCCATTTCACTGTTCTGTAAATATTAGCACACGGAGTTTAAATGGGCTCTTCTAATATGCAATCTGAAAAATCTAAATACTTAAATGTTGACAGTCATAAAGAATTCAGTTTCAAAATGAAAAACATATACTACCTTTCAAACTTGTGGTATAGTGCAAGTAATACATCATATTTCTTTTTCAGCCTTGATACAGTGCTATCAACTTTAGTGCTTACAGTATCCATGTTAACATCCACCTCTTTCAGAAACTGAAAAAACGTGCATACACTGAAAAAAAGGAAAAAAGACGTCAGATTATCATAACTGAGAATGACCACTATGCAACAGCTCTTTAAAAACCCCACCAAAACCTACTGCCTTACTTCACTAAACTCCAGGCATATTCCTACTACAACTAGCAGTGACTGAGAACCTTTCTTTGGGAAACACTACTTGCTTACCTTAAGCCCCACATACCACCTTTATAATTCCCAGATGCAAGAAAACTGTTCAGCTAGGTAGCAGAGGTCTTTTGAGACAGGGGCTCTGCTACAGAAAGAGCATTTTCTCGGCCAGTATAGATATTATCTTTAGAAGTCAGGATTTGCTAAGTAGATGCATCTTTCTTCCTTGCTCTGCCAGTAAAACCACAAATATCCAACACAGACATCTCTTTAGTTCTAGCTAAAAGTTTTACTTCAGAAATGCTCTTTCTACTCTAAGAACAGGAACTTTGGCTCCACCCATGCTAAAGACAATCCTAAGAATGAAAACTGAGATGAATGCATTGAATTACACTGAATTTCAAGTCTGTCAACAGGAACTGGGGGCAAGGACAGGCCCACCCTTTGGAAATACTATTACACAGTGGACTAAAGTTTCCCCTACGCATCCACATAATATTACCGCCATCAAGGAAGCATTTTGTTGTTTTGTTCATAACCAAAATTAGCGGATTAATGAAAATTAAGGAGGAAGTTATCACGTATATTCAACTATTTCAACTATATCAACTACCTTTTGATCCTTTATTAGAATACAGCATTCTGAGAGGTTTTTTCATCTTTGTCAGATTGAAAAATAGAACATAAACACAGTCAGAAGTTCATTTGGGAGTTCTTTTACCGTGGAATGAAAAATCTTTCCAATATATCTGTGTGGCTCTAGAGGATAAGATGACTGGTAGAAATCTCTGCCAGATTGACCTTATAGCTGACAAAAAGCCTAGGGCTAACCAGCAATTGAGTATTGCTAAAATCAAAACCAGCAGAGTAATAGCTTACTCTTCAAAACCCCAAGCGAAAAAGTCTGTTTCAGTTAGCAGCACAAGCTGGTCTGTACTCAGGTGGAACATGCTGAACGTTGCTGCACAAATGCAATTAAATTTCAACCATGTGGTTCCAAGTCAGTCAAGACTGAAGAGATTCAGCTGAAACATCAGACCTGACTGCTGCTCTGGGAGACAATGTGAGGTGGGAGATGCATGGAGAAGTCTGATTGTAACTGATGACTTCCAAGAAATGGATATTTAACCCCAAGCCTGTGGTTACCACCACAATGTGCCCGGCGTTCTGCCTTAGCGTCCTGCCCTAGAGCACCTGAAGGCTCTGCTCCTGCACATGCTTTCAACGCACGGCGCAGTTATTAGGCAGATGGCACTGGAATCCTGTTCCTCAGATGAATCTAACACAAGAGTACGCCTATTGCTGGTACCACCTAAATTTACCTTAAAAATAGATATTGTCCTATAATACCAATTTCTCCATTACGAACTCAGTGAATATACAAATATAACAGTAACAATCACCCAGCAAAAAGTATGCAGAAAGGTACAAAATTTAGACTGGAATTTCAATGTTTGAAAAAGAGCAGCACAATGGAAAACTATCTGAAGAATAACTTAATTTTTTTCCCATGTCTTGATTTAGCATGATCCTAATGTTGGCAAAAAGGTTTTATACAAAATATTGATAAGGGAAAGGAAAATGTTTTAAGTGTAATTTAAACCAAGTTAAATTGATGAAGACTTCAGGTGAGGCATGAACAATAATCAGTTTGTGATACAATAAAAGCCAATCACAGCTGAATCAAACAAGTAGCACTGCTCCCTCAACTAAAATATGATAGCAAGACTCCCAGTTTCCCAAAATAATCAATAATTCCCACAAGTAACCTTCATTTTAAAATTGAGCCGCCTGATAGGCATAACTGCTTTAAAAACATTCTCTTTATAAAAATGTTGACTAATTAACTGTTGAAATCTAAATTCACTTACCTTATGCTTATACTTTTCAGAAGCTCTGTGAAAGTGAATGTCACTTCATCCAGATCAATAGCTACAATAAAGATACAGACTCCCCATGTTTCCTTTTTCTTTTTGTTATAAGCCTTTTAGAAAAAGAAAAAACAGTTTTTATTTTTATGACACAACAAAAGTGGGTAATATATAGAAAGCATTAATTTGTCCAAACTATAATAGAAATATTGGTGAAACAAGACCCCCTCAGGCAAACATTTGGCTATGATAGCCAACTATTTGATAACTGAAAACATTTACAAGTTTAACATTGCAGATGAAAGACCAAGCAGTTCAAGTCTTATTCCCACAGTACAAGATCAATTTTACCTACACAATTCAGTAAAGCTTCAAAACAGAAGCCTTGGTTCCACAGAGAGTTTATGCAAAGCAGAAGCCATGATTTTTTTTTTTAAGTTACAAATGTGAACTATATTTGACCATAACAAGACAGTGAAGGTTAAGGAGTCAGTAAAGAAGGATTTGCTCCTTCCTGGAAAGAAGGTAGCCGTAAGATAAAGAAACATAAAATCATTACAAGGACAGGCAATAAATACTCTTGAACTTTATTCTCCAGCTAGGTCTCAACCACTTATCACAGCTGAACCACAAACCCACCTCTTTGTTTAGCAAAGCACGATTGTAACAAGCACCATCAGGCATTTTCCTACCTTACATCTACACTTAAGGCACCTGTCTTCTGTACAAGCTGTAACCGATCACTCTTTACCAAAGAAAAGCCACCCCACAACACGAGACATGCCGCCCACATGGCGTTCACTCTTGGTGGTTCACAAGCTAGTCACCTGGAGCCAGACCAGCACCAGTTACTATTCCAGCAGCCTTCCACCACAACAGCATCTCAATGGAAAACCTCTGTAGAGTGACGTTTCGTAGAAGTACGGAAGAAAAATCCCAAGGAGGTATACCACAGATTTTAGAAACTAATCTATTTTGCTGACAGAACCAGGCATGGGTGCAGCCCTGCAAGACTCCTAAAACTGCAAACTCATGAAATGTGCTTCAGACACCTGGTGTCCTTGCAAAAGATCTGCGATTCCGCCCAGGCTCACAGCCCCTTCAGCAAAGAAGCAGAGTTTGAGCACGTCTCTCAGCAGCTTGAGGTCAGATGTGACACCTGTTAGGGGACGGAGGTGAAATGGACCGCTGTGAGTGAGCAAGCTGAAATACCAAACTCCTCCTCTTCTATGCCACTTAGTTTTAGCCCACTCCCTGGCCTATTGTTTTCATCCTTCCTTGATCTCTCCACCTAGCTGCCTCCTAAACACCAATGCAAACTGCAGGGGCCAGTTCACTCTAGAAAATATTCCCAAAAGGCAACAGAAATAAAATTGCACCACACCTGGCTCCCTCCATCTTACATGGTCTTCCAAAACTACCCCAAAAGGCTCTGCATCCTCAGCACCCGCTCGTGGCCTCGCTTACTCAGCAATCTAACCACGGCAAATAGCTTGCCATGCCCATAAATGAAACAACAACAATTTCACTAACACTGACAACAATTACAGATAATTTTTTGGGTTTTTTTGCAATTGTTCCACTTCTTTCTTGGGACCAGTGTTTATACATCCCTGAAGACTGGCTTGGGCATTCTCCAAAGAATGAAAAGATTCATTGGTTTCTGCAACTGGTAAGAGTTATAGTATAGGTTTGAATGCTAAAGTAACCAGCCACCTTCAGTAACGAGGTAACCATCCATTATTTAAGTTATTACTTTCTTCCTGCATTCCTATTTGAGCGCTTTATGAATCATGACACCTTGTATAACAGAAAATTATTTTGAAAGCAGCTATTAACAGCCTGAGATGCATTCAATGATACATAATGGAACGGATATTAACATCAACAAGTCACTGTCTCTTTGTTTATTGGAAACCCTCGCTTTTCGGATATTTCATGTACGACTGCACACCACCAGCAACCTAAAGATGAGGAAAAAAAAATTGCTCGAGGGGGTTCTGCACAGAAGAAAGGCTTTGCCAAGAGATGTGCTTCCACCACCTCAGCCAGTCTCAACAATCCTTTGCTGACAGTAATGCTGTGATGCATTATAAAAAATTTTGAGGGTTAAGGCTGGCTAGTGACCTACCAAGAATAAGGATGACTACTCACTTACCGAGGACACCACTGCCACTGCAGTTGGTTGACCTCGTTTAATAAATAAGTTAATTTCACTTCATGCTCCTGCAAATTCGAACCATGACATTTTTCCATAAGTACAATGTCTCATAGGGCAAGACGACTGAGCACTAGGAAGCAGTGAAATTGTTCCTGGTTTGCTGCCTATCCAAACAAGCCTAGCTCTCCTAGGCAGCTTAGTTCTACCTTGGGAGGATGAATGCTTGAAGGCTATAGCAATGGTTTATCCAGTAAGAGCGAGATGTGGTTTTGCAAGAACAATCTTTAAACTCCTTATCCAGTATGGTTTGGGGTCATAACTCATTTATTTCCACCATTAAACAGGATGGCAGCCTCAGAGGCAGCCTGTCAATCCACTAGATTCAAACCATTAGGGTGAGTAAAACTCTAATGGACTACCCCCACATCCAGTGCTGATGTTACAGGATGCCTTGGGCACCTTCCTGGCAAGTCAGACTCCTGAGTACTCTCCTCCTCATACCCCTTCCCTCCCAAAGCTCAGAGACATTTTTCAAGTCGTTTCCTACCCAAATGATTTAAAGCTGACCGCGACCGCAGAACAAAAATGCAGCAGCATCCCTCCGTTCAACCATTTTGCCAGTGTCATACCTCCAGGGGAGCCAATCTTATGACACAAATTAACGGTTTGTTTACAGCCAAAGCCACACGATCCATCCCAGATGGACTTGAGGGCATGGGAATGGACACAAGACAAATTCACAGCCAGAAATCCATTTCTGAGGGTTTTCTTTTTGACCACAGTCTGACTCAAGATCTTTGTTGATACAGCACTACAGAAAATGGGGAGGACAAGGGCTCAACGTTTGTCCTTGGCTATCAATCAATTCCAACCAGATGACTTCCAGAGATCTTATTTCAACTCATCATGAATCAAAGCGTACCAACCACTAACTGAAGATTACTTAGCACCTAGTAGTCTACACAGATTTCCTTCTTTTTTTATTCAGGATTCTGGGGAACCAATGCTATAACTTTGGGCAATGTAGGTCAGTCCTGTTGAACCAACATCGTTTTCTCTAGGAAAAGATACAAAACTCTCACAAACTCTTCCAAAATATTTGTTTCTCACACTGGACTTACTATCACTACTATTTAACCTATTTGTAGCAGACCATTAGTTTGCCTCAATCCAGTGAAAACAACCTGAAGGAGTTACAGACTTAAAACGCTCAAACGGAACTATTGTAAAATAGGATCTCTCTTCTTTCCACATGTTGTTGCAAGGTGTTAAGGACACTAACAGAAACAACTTCTGTTCTCTACTCAGCAGGTTCTCCAGTGCTAAACCAGTCAGAAAGAGGAGATGGTCACAGGAAGTCTCAGTTCTAGCTTGCAGTTAGAGATGTTTATTATTCTGCCAACACTGATAACAGTTTTGATGATAGCATGAAAAAGTGATCCAGGAATAGAAACTTCAAATGATGTTGTGTAAAAGAAGGTCAAGAGAAACACACATGAGAAATATGCAATCGCAGATGAGTACTTGAATCAAATGGGATATAGGATGTCACACTGTAAATACCAAAACCTAATTTTTGAAGGGGAAGATGTGGAACTTGTCGGCTTAGTAAAACCTCAGCCACCACATCCTAATCAATATAGACAAATAGCTAGATGGTACAAAAAACATTCACAGATATGTTTATGATTACAGGGGAGGAAGATGGCAGGGAAAAAGAAACATGAGGCATTCGCAATAGAAAACTAATCAGAATTTAGACTTGTTGAAAAAATTTCCTACCAAAAAAAATCTGAAAGTAAATAATGTACCCACTGTCTACATATAAGAAGTTCTGTGTAAAGACAGTTAGAGCCTCCATTTTTCAGCAATAACTGTTTTAAATTTTTTATGGAACACTGTCTGGAATGGAACATTATCATTAATTCTCAAGAGATTAAGCCAAATTCAAATATAAAATTAGATAAAAGAAATGGAAGTCAACGAAAAGTATTGAACTGATGAAAATAGTTCTGATATGAAGCCTTCTCATTATACTTTTCTTGCATGTAGCAAGACGTGAGGTAATATCAGTCTTTTCCCAGGATGGGCAGAAAATGAGAAAAAAAACCAAACTGTGTGCCAGTTCGATATACTTCTCAAGTGCAAGGGCACAACACACACATGCAATGCATCTGCCACTAAGATACTGAATACCACCAGCAAGAGGCCATGGTGATGATTTACGTTTGCTTCAGGACTTTCAGTATCTCTTCATTTTTTGTTTAATAACAGAGGATCCTAAAATACCTGTAACTTTGCTCATCCATTCAGTGATTTGGTTTAGCTGCTGTTCTACAAACAAGAGACAAAGCTCTAGACAGAAATGACTTCACTAGCTCACATGTGCTTCACACTTTTGCCAAAAGCAAGCGGCCTCTCTGTGTCTTAACATAAGGATGAGATGGTTTACCAGCTACAATGTTTTCGTTCTCATAGAATCACAGAACAGTTTGGGTTGGAATCAACCTTACCAGATCAGGCAGTTCCTAGCCCCCTTGCCACAGGCAGGGACACCTTCCATCAGACCAGGTTGCTCAAAGCCCCGTCCAACCTGGCCTTAAACACTGCCAGGGAGGGGGCAGCCACAGCTGCTCTGGGCAACCTGTGCCAGGGCCTCACCACCCTCAGGGTAAAGAATTTCTTCCTTATACCTAGTCTAACTCTACCCTCTTTCAGGCTGAAGCCATTACCCCTTGTCCTGTCACTACCTGCCCTTGTAAAAAGTACCTCTCCAGCTTCCTTGTAGGCCCCTTCAGGTACTGGAAGGCCGTTATAAGGTCTCCACACAGCCTTCTCTTCTCCAGGCTGAACAGCCCCAACTCTCTCAGCCTTTCCTCACAGGAGAGGTGCTCCAGGCCTCAGATCATTTTTGTGGCCCTCCTCTGGACCAGCTCAAACAGCTCCATGTCTTTCCTGTGCTGAGGGCTCCAGAGGTGGACACAGGACTCCAGGTGGGGTCTCACCAGAGGATAGTGGCAGAATCACCTCCTTCGACCTGCTGGTCGCTTTTGATGCAGCCCAGGATACGGTTGGCCTTCTGGGTGGCAAGCACACACTGCCAGGTCATGTTGAGCTTCTGGTGAACCAACATCCCCAAGTTCTTCTCCTCAGGGCTGCTCTCAATCCATGCTCCACCCAGCCTGTGTCTGTGCTTGGGGCTGCCCTGATCCATGTGCAGGGCACTGCACTTTGCCTTGTTGAACTTCATGAGGTTCACACTTTTTCATAAGAAACTACAACCAAAAGGAACTGATTTAATTTAAAAGTGAAATTTTACAGATTGGGAACCTTTGACCTGCTGATCACTAACTTTTTGGTCTATACAGAGCAACCTTGCTATATTTAAGAACTCATTATTTCATTCTTCCACTTTAGCTAGAGTTCATCTTTTAAGTTTTCTTCACTAAGAACACAGTTCAACTCTTGTGTGAATTCAGTGCTCTGCAGTATCTGCATACCAGTGTAAGTCACCAGTTGGAGAGAATTTGAGAATGTAAGATGAGCAATTGGAAACCAATAAAGATGACAAACACCTTCAGATGCTAGAGACTTTCTGATGGGAAAAAAAATTAGGCAGCAATAATGCATTTGCACATCCATGGGGTACATAATAATCACCACTGGCTTGAATTACAACACAGAAACAGATTAGCATAGTATTCTGGGAAAATCTGTGGGCAAAGAAAGTTAAACTAGGAAGGACTGACTTTGCAGACTGCAGATCTTTCATCATCAGTTGTTTTAATAGGGGGTTAGACAGACACTTGATAAAAATTACTCAGGAATTCATGAGTCTAAACAGCTGAGCAGCAGCAGAAGAGCGAGCCACATTTCCCAAGTAGTGCTGTGAACAGCAAACAAAAAATGGAAGCTCCTACCCATGCACCACATACTACTGCAAGTTGGGTTGACGAGGTTGAAGCACACCAGACCCTATGCCTCAAGGTCCTTGGCAGACTCCAATTTCTATCAATTTCCTAAAACATTTCCATTTTCTTTGCAGAAGTTTGGTTCCAATTTAGTCACCATGTCATCTGTTCCTCGTATTGGGTCTTTCCAATATATTAAGCAACAATTCACCCAAGTTTCTTTTTCCTGCTTACATTACCCAATATTCTACTTCAGATTCTCATTTTGTTGTCCTTTACCAAAACAAACAGTAGCAGAACACAACAAGCATTCTGAACTTTTCCTATCAGTATTAGTATGGCTTCCAGGACTTCTCCTAGTCTTTCTTACATCAACAATCACATGCTGCTCAAAGTACATTAGTAATTCTGCTAAGTCTATTGATTCATCACACAGATTTCAGAACAGCTAACAAAAAAAAAAAGACTACAAGAGAAGCAAGCATCAGAGCCAATTCTCTAAGTCAACAACTGTAAGTGCACTAGAGTTGAAGTTAAGACAGTAAAAACTACAGCTCTAAAACAAGTATTTCATTTACTTAGGTAGCTTGACTGGGTAAGCAAGAGAAGTGATAGAAAGAACAACAGTCTCTGTATGACACTAATGCAAAAGCTCTTATTTATAGATACACTTCCACGCTTACAATAAACTTGTGCAGGAGTTCACCAGACAGAAAAAGAATTTAAAAATAAAATATCTTTCTGGTCATGCATCAGGTACCTTCCTTCACACCATACAGCAACAGCGCTGATTCAATGTGACATGCCTGGAACCAGCGTTTGGGGTTTTGTCTCGGAGCTTTCAAGTTATGATGTTATTGCAGAAGAGTCTAGTTAAACTCTGGCTGTCACAGAGGAAAATTTTACCACCATATTTAACAGAGAGTTGTAGTGGCTGGAACAATCTCTTTCCACAGGTCTAGTTTTTCCAGCTACAAGTCAGCCTCAATTTTCCAGAAAGATCATGTAACCATTTCTCTCCTGTCACCTTCCTCCTCCTCCACACCTCTCCCAGGGGTTCAGCTGTTACAAGAACTCCAGGCCCAGCTGTGACAGGGTGCAGCTGTATATCCTTGACTCGCATTGCTGTGGAAACAGCTAAGTTAAGAGAGCACTGTCAGAAAAGCTGCAGTGCAGAACTACGTAACATAAGAAAGGTGAACTTTCATTAGTAGCTCAAAGATTCAAAACAAAAAATACGGATGTGGAAAGGTGTGACATCCTGTAGCAAAAAAAAAGCAGCGAATCAGTCAGTTGTGGTGGTGCCAGTGGCTTCAGCTGGTAATGGCACAGAGGATTCACTCCAGGGAGCAGCGGATACCAACCTTTCTCCTCCCAACTGATGCCTGCCTAACCAGCAAAGACTCTTTAGGTGTCTCACTGAAGTGCAGGCCCTATCACCTAGACTGACAGATCACTACATCCTAGCAATCTTCTGTGTGCATGCGCCAAAAACAATTGCTTTATACTTCTAAGCTGCATATACCTTATTTGCAGAGTCTCTTTGCACATGAGTACATGTACCCTAAGTGACCCAAAAAGGACAGTACTAATAGATGTTTTAACTTTAAGTCACTAAATATTCATCCAGCTAGGATACAGCAGGTGTTCGGACTAGGTCCAAGCCCACATTTGCACCCTGAATCTCTGCCAGTCACCACAGTACCTTATGTCTGACCCACGCCACTTCCTACCCAGCACTACAAGTCCCCTCCACATCCTCAGAGGCTTGACAGGCACAACTCTGAGATCAACCACAAAGAACAAGGCCAGCGTGCCAGGGAAAGCAAGGTTTCAGGTCTTTACGCTCTGTAAATGGCTTGAATGTGGGATCATTAGACACCACCTCTATTTCCATCAGTGGTCTGATGATTTAATCGTCCTCAAGTCAAACCAGCTACAGTGTTAAACAGAAGTGTTCTGGTAGGTATCCGTCTCAGCTGGTGTCCCGCTATTTCCCTTTTTGCTTGAGAACAGAAAGCTGCTACATAAGCAGCTTCTGCTCCAGTTCAGAACTGAACAGGTTAGCACGGAACCACGTCGATTAAAACATACACAGCTGCTGCCTGCAGGACAAACCCTGGGACAGCCTCTCCAACACATTACCTGTACTAGAGGGGAGAAAGGAGAGGGCATTTTAATACAGACTCCTCCTCAGTCCAAGCAACCTGAGCCAGTCACCCTGAGAAGCCCTGCTCCCCATAACAGCAGCTTAATTTGGAAACAGAAGCAGCAATCAGCCAGGCTGTTAACTTGCTTGTCCACACTCAGATGAAGCCTGCACTGGTCTCAGCTAGAAGCAGCAACTCCAGTGCCTGCCAGGTCCCCATGGAGGCACTTGCTTGCCAGCTTCCTCGCTTCAACACCTTGCTGAAACATCAGAACGTCTGTGGTTCAATCCCAGGCCTTTTCCTCAATGTAATGCAGACTTTTTCCTATACATCAAAAGGCTCTTAGCATAGGCCTTAACTGCAACACAACAAATATTAGTTATATGTCTAATGAAGATCTAGTCATTGCCCTCTTCTGAAAAGGTAAAGGGGATCATCTTCAGACACTGAAAAGCAGGGCTGCAAAAATCCTGTGGTGTCTTATCTGGCCACTGCTAGGTAACGATCAGTGAAAAGAAAATTTCAGCTTTAAGTGAAATTTTCAGAATTATACTCAAACCTGCCCTGATTTTTTCGTTCAATACAACTGACTACTCCTGTTTCAGTTACATCGAGGAACCCAGCTATGCTTTTAAGTGTTCCCAAGGAACATCCAGGGCCAGAAATGTATCTGTTACTGAAAGAGCTTACACAGTCTCTCTCCCACACTGTTACTGTGTTGTGTTGCAAAACTCAAATGCATCAAGAGCTGGAATACCCATACCGCTGTTTAAAAACCACAGACAAGAAGGTATTACTAGTGACAGCACAGCTGTCGCAGGTCAGCTCAAGCTGCGGAAGAATAAACTGAAGTTGCAAGAAATACACACATACTTGCCCACGCAGTGGGAATAACACCCCAGCTAGGTATTTTACATCTAATTCAGCTCTGCATAACAAAGCTTTGGTCACGATTTGATTGTATTGTAGCTGTCCTCTGAGACAGCAGTAATACACTGAGAAGAAGGGGGGGGAAAATATCAGTTAAGGGCATAACATTTTAATCTGTTTACACATGCCCAGTGACTAACTTTGAACGGAAATACCTCAACAAGTACGCACAGATTAACTTCATGCAGTAGGAAAAAAAAAAAAAAAGTTTAACATACAAACATCCCTTCCTCTGCAACATTCTTCTCCAGACCCTTCCTGCAGCCACGCAAAGGAGGGTGCAGCGGGCAGAAACACACAGAAACACGGAATGAGATGACCTGTACAAAGCTGACTCGGACATATTTGAAATAACTCGCGGTCTGAAGGATGAGCTGATTGCATGGTGTTGTTCTCTACCGCAATTTATCAGTCACCTAAACAGATTCTTCAGTCAATCCCCTTACTGGAAAACGTTCACAAAAAAAGGGAGATATGTAGAAACCTGTTTGTAAGGTTTCTAGATTGTAAGGTTATAACTACACGGCAGCATCCAACTCCAGCCCAACTGCAGTCGGAAAAAACGAAGCCCTGGCTGCGGGGCCCCCGCCCGGTCCCAGCTGGGTGTTTCAGCCGGAGCAGCAGGCAGGCCCCGCAGCAGAGGGCTGGCTGACCACGGCAACTCACCGGAGCTCCATCCGCGGCCGACAACCCCTCGTACGTCTTCCACGCCTTCTCCCTCACGCTCCCCGGCACCTTCAGGGCGTCGCAGAGGGCAACGAAGCCGCCTTCGCCGACCTCCAGCCTAGGGAAAGCGGGAGCCATCGCCAGCGGGGGCAGCGGGCGGCGGCGAGGCCCGCACCCCCCCACACCCCGCCCCGCCCCCGGC
>Ga0065711_1004898_pt1 | contig 24190 bp, 16 predicted proteins | sample Hoacrofraction12_FD_59098 | JGI IMG/M metagenome (GOLD analysis project Ga0065711, IMG submission 59098) | Hoatzin crop microbial communities from Cojedes, Venezuela - Epithelial fraction 12 v2 (version 2) | ecosystem: Host-associated > Birds > Digestive system > Esophagus > Crop | place... | reverse complement strand
TGGCATCTCACCCTGAGGGACAGAAAGGGACGGCGAGGCTGCGGCAGAGCCCGGGCGGTGCTGGGGGGCCCACGCAGCAGCGCAGCCACCCCACAGCACCCCACTCCCTGGCATGAGCAGCCGCTGAGCCCCGCAGCGACAGCCAGCCCGCACAAATGGGGCCATTCACGCAGCCCGGGGCTGGGGGCCCAGCCCTCCACCCCACGAGCAAAGATGCCGCGTCAGCCCCCAGCCGATGACTGGCCAGCCAGCATTCACCGGCACGTGCTCTCCGCAGCTGCCGCATCGGTAAGCTCCTAAAGCCCCATCGGCAGCCTGTGCCAAGGTGTCCCAAAACCCGAGACTATCAGAGGCCAGAGTCCGTGATGCTGCCGCTGTATCAGGACTTACTTCTCTCTGTTGAAGACAATGAAGTCCCTCTGGAGCATCTCTAGGTGCTTTTGAAGATGGCAGGCCTTTCACATTCAAACAGAAAAATAAAGAGATGGGGAATAAATTCACAGTTGACACAGAAAGACATTGCAAGGACAATTTCAAGGAGATATAGCGATATCTTTAGGTACAGAGCACCTTTCGCACTGCAGTGGGGAGGATGGCATTAAGACTCTCCTCTCACAGAAAGCCCGTGGGCATACATGCTGCCTCCCACCCAGGAAGATGCGGAGGAGTCTTGGGAATAAAGATGGTCACAAGGGAAAAAGTGGTCTATTTAGACAAGTTTGCTGTGGTTTTGCCAGATGGCAATGGGCTTTCTTGGAAAATGAGAGACTTCCTTGACCACATGCTTGTACCTCCTTGCTCTCACCTGGGAGGAACTGCTTTTGCTGGTGTCTTTCTCCTTCTTCGCCAAGCGCTTTTTTTTCTTGTGAAGAGGTTTGGATTCCAGGATCATTTCTTCCAGTTCAAAGGTTGGGTCACAGTTCAGTCTGCCTTTCTGGAGGGGAGAGAGAGGTGGCCTTAAGTGATCACAGCCTGTCTTGAAGAGTCTCTCATAAATTGGACCGCATCTGGGAGCTGAATTTTGTAAAAAATAAACTAATTACAACTACACACATAGCCAGAACACCTGCTGTGCTTCTTACATATTTTATCAGTTCCCTCAGCCAGGGGACATTGTCAAGGTGTGGCAATTGCTCTTTTTTGTGTTCACTGCTTCTTACTCAGCCCTTCGGCTGCTTCCAAGTGACGGTGAGGATGGGACGGTGTGGCTGGGCTGGGGGGTTGCACAGCAGCCTGCACACCTGGGTTTAAAGCCAGACACGTATACCCACCACAGAGAAAACCAGCAACAGAGGGGGAAGATCCATACAGTTAACAAATATTTACAGCTTAGCCCAACTTTTGTTTATCTGAAAAACAGAGTAACTCTGCACACATCAATCCTTGGATTATTTTCCATAAAGGTTATTTTACTTCTGTGCTGCTTTAAGCCAATTAAAAAAGGATCAGAAACACTAATCTACTGTATTTGCTGTATTTGTTATTTTACTTTGAACAATGGGCTTGTTAGGGAGAGTCATTACAGGAAGCAACAATTATCACAAAATGGCAGGGGATCTCCGGGCGGCTCACGAGCCCCTGTCTGCTCGCTGGTTTGCGGCGCTGGAAGAGCCGTGCTGCTAGGAAGGGCGGCTCAGCGCAGGACGGCTCACCAGCACGGCCAGCCCGTGGTTCACCTGGCGTACCTCGGGCAGCCCGGAGCGTGTAAGGCCAGTTCTGCCTCCAGAAATTCCGGGAATATTATAAACAGAGCAGATCAATTTTGGGGCACCCACACATTGTAGTCTTCCCCCATTACTCTTTGTTACACCCACAGGAAAGTGAAAATTGTGCTCTTGCCTCTCTTTTCTCCTGTCCCTTGTGACACCTGATGCTCTTGTGGAAGGTTGTAAGAAGCTCCCACGACCTGGTGCCAGGCGTGAGGGCAGGCTGCAGTGTGTAACACTCGGGCACATCGAGAACCTTTTAAAATCAAATTGCCTTACCATGGGAATGAATTCTGGCATGATCCTCTTCTGGAGGACAGCATCCCAGTTCACATCTGACAGATAGGGAAAGTCCTGGACATCTTTCAGCTGAGAAAAACGCTTCTCAGGGTTCAGCTCAAGCAACTGCAGAGAGAGTTAAATGGAAAAGGTGAGAAAGCAAGACCCTGAGATGCCAAATCAGAGATTAGGTACCCACAGCACTGTCCGTGGCCAAGTTACACCAGGTAACGGCTGGGGCAGTGACACGACCGTCGGACTTTTCTGTGTCTCCCGGTCAGTAGCTCCTTTTTGAAAAGGAGCCGGTTTTGCTGGTAGCGGGCCTGACTGCTGGAGGGAGCTGGGAAGCATGGCGGGCTGCGGTGACAACGTGCAGTTACAGGGCCCCGGGGATGGTGTTCCAAACAGCTTTGCTGTCGGTAACGGGAGGCAAGTGCCAGTCTGGGCTGGACCTCGGGGCCGGCCGTGCCTCACCCGGCGACGGGGAGCAGCTGCTGTCCCATGGCTGGGGCTCGGAGCACCCAGAGACACCGTGCCGAGCATCACACCCCGCTCCCGCCCCATCGCCATCCCGCCCCACCGCTGACACGCTGCTGAACAGGCTTGGGTGCACGGCGCCGGTGACACCGCATCAGCACCGTCACCTTGAGCTAGTGACACTCTGCGGTTGCTCTGGCTCAGGTTCCCTTCACCAGCACACGCGAGGGGCTTAGTATTTATTCTCATTTTTACGAACAACTTTTATACCCATTTTAGGAGCAGGTGATGAGGCAGCACAGTGACATTAATCAATTTGCCCAAGGCTAAAAATAAGCGTTTGCTTCAGAACGGGGAGTTAAACTCATGCCTTTGTGTTCCCTGTTTAATACCATACCAGTAAAACATCCCCTGTTTTCTCAGTCTAGTAATGGAATATTCATAGGTACAATTCCAGTGTGAAATACTGGATTCACACTGCTTACTTTCAGCATTTCTTTAATACTGCTGTAGGAATTACTTGCATGGAAGGAAGTGATTGAGGTTTGCCTCTGGAGTTCACAGATTCTTCGCATAAACTCCTGACAGCACACGCTCTGAGAACCGAGCAGGAGAACCGGCTGATCCCAACCCTCTGGCAAGCGGTGGATGAGGCCCCCCTCGCCCCCCGTGCAGTGCTGGGTGGGCAGCGAGGGCTGCGCAGAGCGTGCGGCACACAGACAGCCCTCACACGTCAGCTCTTCTGCCAGAGCTCTCTGCTCCACGCCGGACGCGAGCAATGCTGCTCTGCTAGAAATGATCATTTACCTTGAACGTTAATAAATACAAAAATTCACAGGAGATGTTTGAGCCATGACAGAACCACAGCTGGCCTCATATATAATGCATCTGGCTGTTAAACCAGATGCAAAGGGGCACTGGGAAATGTAAATAACAGCGACGTTGCATTATTTATTCACAAGGGAGCCTGGATGGCTTGCAGCATGTTGTGGTCCAGGGAAGAACTTCCAACATAACAACGCAGAAGACATCTGCAGTAAATATCCCTATATTACTGTCAGGCTTAATGAAATATTAGGTCCATTTAATTTTAAGCAAATGGAGATACTCTTCAATTATCTTCTTGGAAAATACGCCATGATTCTATCTCAGCAAAGTATCGATGTCATTATCTCAGTGTTTCGTCAGAGATGACAAAATTACTACTACATACTATTCGGAACAAAAACCAGAGGAAAGCTACATTAAGTACTACTTTATTGCCTACACTTATTTGAAAATTAGAAAACTATTTACATTCCCAAATTTGCAGCTAGTGCTGTTATGCAGGGTTCAGTATTTCAGCTTTGCTGCCATTGTATGCAAACAGTGTCCGACACTGTCAAGCAATGGTTTTGCTTATTGATGATATGGCTTCACTTCAAATATGATTTCAGCATCAAAATGATTCCAGTAACTATTTTGAAGCAATTTTGGTAACAGCTTTATTAAAAATGTTATTACAGTGGTGCATAAACCACTTAGCATGAAAGGATTTCAATAGTATCAGCACTTCTTGCAAAATTTTTTCACTATTGGGAAAAATATATGTTTTTTAAATTTTGCAATTTTTTTGCCAAATTTATTGATGCACATATTAATATCTACTTCTAAGCTATGTCACTGCAGAGAGACAAAGTTATAGGAGAAACTCTGGAAGCAAAGACTGCACATGTGTTTAGGAGAGATGCATTAGCAGGGGCCGCACTTGCCTGCACAAACTTCATCCCCACCAGTCCAGGATGCAGCACTGCGAGCTGGTTACTGCATCAGTGTGGCTACAACACTAAAAGCTGGATATTTATCACACAGTACCATCTGAAGGTCACCAGCACCGGGTCTGGGCACTATTCGCAACGACTCCCTGCGATTCACTGCAACGCCCGACGGCAGGACTCGGCTGCCTTCAGCAGGCGCCCACTGCAGCCCTCCGGCCCCCGAGCCACCCGCTCCCTCGGCTGCCCTCACCTTCTTGATCAGCGACACCATGTCTGCGGACCAGGCAGCAGGGTACATCACTGTCGCCGTCCTGAACACGTGAGCGATTTCGTTCGTGGAAGTGCTGGAGCGAATGTGATACGGCCTCTGAAAAACGCCACAAGGAAAGCATTTCAATTCATCTTTTCAGCCTCCTTGGGAAATCTGTTTAGAGCAAAGAAGCTTCAAACAAAGCCTCTTTGTACCTTCCCCAAGCCTCCTATTGCAAGTCTCTCCCTGCGTGATCATAGCTCAGTTGAAATAAACAAAATAATAACGTCAGCAAGGACAATAATAACTAGATATTTAAACAGCATCACAGGTAGCAGCCAAAACCCAAAAGTTAGAGTCATTAGCCAGCTTGTGTTTGCTTGGCCTTTTTAGTATTTGCATCTTACAGGGCTATCAAAAAGGGTTTTATATATATATAGTGCCATGGTTAGAGCATTCCCAATATTCCCCGTAAAATGTGTCACTGTTTTCAGTTCTTCATTCGTTTTGGAGAGAACACAGCAAAAAGGAGCGGGATTTCTCCCACCTCTCACATCAGCTGAAGCAATGGTGTCCCAGGAAGAGTGACAAGCCCTGGGTGTGACACCAGGCTGCAGGACGGCTGGGTCCCTTCTGCCCAGTGTCACGGCGAAGCGGCAGCTGAGCCGGCTCCGAGGAGCCCGTGGCTGCGTGCGGGGGGCAGGCGTGGACCCAGCTGCTCACCAGGGAACTCGGTCTGCAGCGATGGGCAAGGTACAGCTGGCGCTACCAGGCAGGTGACGTAACCCCACGTTGAACTCCCAACCACAACAACACTACTGCCTTACTTAGGGAAGAGAATTTACGACGGTAGAGTGTTTCCATTTTGAAAGACTTTTGATTCCCAGATTTTTACAGTATTTCAGGGGGGTGAGGGTGTTACAAGCGCATTTAAAAAACAGTAGCTACAAACTGTGAGATCAAATCAGGTGCAATGTGCTTATTGTGGACCGACACTAGATGGACCTCAAGGGCCCCCTTCACTTCCCCCATGCGGTAACCACCACTGGTGCCATCATCTTATCATGGCTGTGCCCTCAGGTTTGAACACCTCACAGCATTTCTGCTCCCATCATTGGAAATAGGGTCAAAAGTCAATGCGACGAACAGCCCTGCCATCCATTTAATACTACAAATGGAAAACTCAAACATTATATTAATATGTTTACAGGGGACATATGGCTTCAGCTACCCAACAGGTGAGACAACCATGTCCCCTCAATGTGTACCAACTTGATCACTCACAATTTGAGATGCACAACTTCATTTGAAAATGTGTTTTTTAAAATACTTTCATCGAAACATTTTTTTAAGCATTCTACAAAGACTGATGATAGAGTTTCTTAAAAATGTTTTGTATGCTTGTACTGAAAGAAGTTGTTTCCTAGTGTCACAAGATTTTAAACAATCTTTCGCTTAGAAGAATGTAATTTAAATAATTTTGTCCCACTTTGTTTTACACAACACTTCCAAAACACTAATCTAATTGCCTGTCTACAAGGCCCCTGACCTTACCTGAGTTAGAAGCAGAAGACTGACGTGACAGGCAGGGATTGTGCTTTATTAATAATTTACACATTGCAGTTTGCTTTTGCTCAAACTGCTCAATCTCATTACAACAGCAACGAGATTTTTTTTCAAGTTCTTTTTTTTTCCTTGCATGATGGGAGCTCAAAGTAAATTATACTGCAGCCCAGACTTCAGGACTTGTCACTCGTTGGCCTTGCCCAGCTTACGCCAACCCAGAGGCCCTCGGGTGCAGCGGGGAACTGTCAACACGCTGTTCTGTATTGCAACGGTTGCCCTGAGCTCCTGGCTGTGATCACAAGAACCCTGGTGAAGACGAGGTTTTTGCTTCCTATGCTGTAATAATCCTTAAAGCCTTGAATTTGGCTTGGCCCTTTCACCCCTGTTCTAAAGCATTAACCTTTCCAACAGAGAGTTTAAGGAAAGAGACAGACAGGCAGACGGGGACAGGAGCCGCACACAGTACCCGGGTCCGGAGCAGCTCATAGGCAGTGATTCCCAGTGACCACCAGTCCACAGCGAAGGAATAGCCGGTGGGTTTTGTGGAGTTAAACATTTCAGGTGCTGCAAAATACAGAAAAAGGAAAGTTTGCCTTGATGCAATCTCAAGTGGAAATGAGCAACGCAGAATGCATGAACCATGCCACAGAGAGCATCCCTGCGATTCTGCTTATGACACGAATTAGCACACTACCCATTACCACGCCTTTGATAATTTCTGCTTTTTTCTTCAAAACAATGGCATACGGCTGGTAGACTGGTCCTTTACCAAAACACCACTGAAGAGGACACGAATCAGAATGCAGGGGTTTCCTCACAGCAACTCATTTATTGGCCTTTATCAAGCTCTGTGACTGCTGATGCAGAGTGGCACTGCAGAAATGTCCCACACCGGGGAGGCTCGGTGTGGACCGAAGTGCAACTGCCGGAGTGTGCAGACCACCCGGTCTCCCACCCAGCCAGGCGCTGCACCCTGCCGCCCTCCTGTCCCGCTCAGCACTGCACGCCTGGCAGGACCCACCGCCCTCGCATCCTGCTCAGCACCGAGCACATGGCAGGACCCACCACCCTCGCATCCTGCTCAGCACTGAGCACACGGCAGGACCTGTCGCCCTTGGGTCCTGCTCGGCACCACACACCCCTTATAAAGGGGAAAAGAAAAAGAAGCCATTTTATTTTGGAGTAGTAGAGGTATGACGTCTGCATAGGGGGCAATCACTGTGTGTCTGTCTCCCCTGTGTCTGTGTTGATTTGCTCATGAACACTGTCCCTCCCTCTGCCCCACGGCTGCTGCGGCAGGATCCACCTGCTCCAGAGTGCCTTTGCCCCAGGAGAGCAGCCCCCGCACACCCCTACAGCTGTCTGACAAGTTTCTTGCCTGGGACTAGTCCCATGCCATTGCCTGGAGAGAAAAAGCTTTCTAAAAAACTGCATTTTTTGTGAACTGGAGAAAGAAGGGGAGGAGGTGGTATGTAACCATAGCAGCCAGTGCAGCTGCGCAGCTACTCAGCTCCATGGGCACAGGGAGGCTGGCACCACACTTCCATAGCACCAGTGCTGTGCTTTGTACACGGCAGGCAGGTCAGCGTGCAAACGCGCTGAGCACTGGGGAACCGACCCCACAGCCCTCCGGAGCCTGGCAGGGGCTTGCCCTTCTGTACACCCCCCTTTCCAGGGCTGCGTGTGGCTGGTTTTCACTCGGTGGTAGAAAAAAAACACATTTACTGCTACCAGCAACATAGGTACAACAGGCAGGGCTTTCAGAAAGACTGAAAAAATAGGCTCAGCATTTCTCTCCCAACTGCGGCAGCCACTTCTGCACCACCTGTGAACCCCCCTTGCCATGGGCAAAGCACATCCATCACCACTGTGCCCTGCAGACCCCTATTACGTTTGCCCTCCCATCCTGCTGTTCAAAGACAGGATGCTGTCCACAGCGACAGAGATCGAGCTAAAGCCTTGATCTGCTCTTTCTGATGCAGATCTGGCATCAGCATGGTGATGCTCTCGACTGTATCAGCCTGACACCAGAATACGGGCTCTTCCCTGCCACGCCGAGCAGGTGCTGCAGTCCAGTCTTACGTCCATTTGCCTAAACACAGAGTAATGCTAGTTTTTGAAAGAGCCAGTTCATACAAAAATTCAAATTATGAGCTAGTGATGCAGCAGTGTAAGACTTGTGTTCATGTACTGAGGGACCAAACACAAGCCTTTGTGCTTCATTTTCCTTCTCAAGGGTGGCAAGAGCATTTCATCATTGCTACACAGCTTGATTGCTGCTTGTGAAATGCTCTGAGATCTCACGAGTGCAACTATCTTCTTTTACAATCAAAAACATGCTGTATAGTATAGCATGACAGCACTAAAATCTGTGTTTGTGGCACAGTTGCTTTGGTCTGTTATGTGAAATCAGTAGACGGACGCATATTTTCCAGCTGCATCAGGGTGTTCCTGGGGAGGGATTCCTGTCCTGCTCCCCTGCAGCACCTCTCGAGGCTGTTCCTCATTTCATGCGTTTTGTTACATACCAGGAACAAAAGACTTCAAACTCCCATCAAAAAAGACTTCATCTGTATCCCAACACAGCTGTCAAATCAAGCCCAGAAAGGGGCAGTTCAAGAACACGTAATTGTCATCGGTTCTTACCCATATACGGCTTTGTGCCAGCAATTGTGGTGACTTGGATTTCTTTGGTGAGCATCGTGGCAATATTGAAATCCGTGATGTGCACATGTCCTGAAAGACAGAGGTTAATGTGTAACTTGTTTTATTTTAATTTCACATGAGAAACAGCTTTGAATCAGAAACTCTAAAATGTTCTATGGAAGAGTTTCCAGGAAAAAAAAAAATTCTGGTGGCAGAACTGATGGCAGAAAATGTTTCATCATTCAGGCTGCTTAAAGACATATCTTGTTACGTCAAATAACCCCTTATTTACCCTTCGGGAAGCAAAAAAACTGAATTCTCCAAGAAGTCATTTAATGATGACTGGTTAGAGTCTTTCTAAATTTTGGGGAAAGAGAACTGAACTTTACTTACAGAAAAAAAAATCCACTATGTTGAAAAAAAAAATTCTTGCAATTTTTGATTTTCTAGCTGCTTGCCCAGCAGGTACCTGCTCCCAGGTACTGAACGCTCTCTCCATTTTCCTTTTTGTAGAACACCTCTAGAATGGAACAAAAGACCTTTGGCAGCAAGCAAAAGAGCCTTGTGCAAGATATTCAAACACTACAAAACCCTCATCGTGGGGTAGGAACTGTTTCTGTGATTGGTGAGCAGACCAATGATGTACAGCAGTACAGGCAATCGATACAAGGCTGGCTTCACTGGAGTGAATTTCTTTGAAACCTGTGTGTTAGTTCAGCCTAATCCTTCTGATTAAACGCAAGCAGTCTGTTCCTCCTCCTGATCTCACGCATCCTCTCCTAAGGCACTGAACTTGCTCATCCCTGGCAAAGGTGGACTCGTTATCAAAAGCATCAGATGTTTCGTACGTTGTGTTTTGCAGACTCATCACCCTCCCCTGCAACAACAGAGGGTGGCTGAATTGCTGCTGTTTCCTCCAGCAGCAGAGATCAAATCAAATGGGCTTTCTACTGATGCTGAGGCTACGACAACACTTCCTCAGTCATTAGCTTCAACAGCTAGAAATTCACTGCTGCTTTAGCTCATGAGTTCAAGCAGTATAAGCTCACCATTATCTACCTAGAAGTTGATGCTTTGGTAATGAACTTCTGTTGTCTCATCTGCACGCTATCAAACATTTAAGTAAATCTTTACGATTGTGCATGTGTATCTGTAATACGAGAACAGTGATGCAAGTTTGCCTGCTGCAAATATCTGATCCAGCTGGGAAAATTTGTGGAATAAAAGCAGAATTTGCAATTTCAGCTAAAAACACTACCATGTCCACGTTCCTGCCTGTGTTTCTTCAATGACATGCAGTGTGTAAAGCACAGGAGCCTCTTGCCCGCACCCTGTATGAGCCGTGGCCAGTGCGCAAACCCTGTGGCTCGGGGGTGGCTGGACACACGTGCACAGCTCCACGAGAGACAGGCGAGGAGCAGCTCTGGCATCCATCAGGACTGGTGGAAGCAGGCCTGCTTTATCCAAACCCGGCACATCCCACACTCAGGCTGTCAGCTTCCAGCACATGGACCACCTCTGTGTTCAGCACCGGTTCCCGCCTCGCTCCGCGCCCTGGCCCACACCTCCCGACCCTGCTGCTGGGCACACAGACCAGGCAGGCATCACGCTTCTCCAGAAGGCCCCATGACCATGCCACAAGCCTTTGACTTCCACCTCCAGGTCAGCAGCTGGTGAGGACGAGTAGGTCCTCCAAGGATTAGGGAGTCCTTCAGCCCCTCCTCATGACGTTACCATCCATCTTTTCCACAACTTCACGTTCCACCACCAGACTGCCTCGGGAGGGACCTGTCTCCGCAGCTGTGACTCCCCCCAAGATACAGATCTCCTCATCAAATCAGCGGTGCGGGTCAGGCTTCAGTTTGAAGGAAGAAAGGAAAACGTGATGTCCCTCCGGTGAGCCACAGGTACAGCTGGGAGAGCACAAGCAAGGTGCCAGAGCTCTCCTCTCACACCGCACCCAACCGATCCGTTGGGAGCATGTGTCCCTCCCTGCTGCTCGCACTGCTTTAGAAAACCAGCCAGGCCCTCTCCTCCTCAGTCCGCCCACTAAAGAACAGGAGTCAAATCACTGGGGAGCACTCGAGAGAAAAGAACACCACTAACAGTCTTGTCTGGATATGTCCTCTACGTCCTTGCATTGTGTTTTCTTTCATCTCATGCTGTCATTCCACTTTGTGCAGAGCTGTTTTCATAAACATGAATCGTAAAGACTTATTAAGAATTTCGTATTCCAAGCACAAATATGCCTTTCTCTGTATGCATCTTTTAAATGACTCACTTCAAATAAATCACAAGTTTTATAAACTAGCCCACTTGGGAAATCAGCAATCAAGCCAACGAGGCTGAGGAAGAAGGCTGCGGATGGCAAGAGGAGGCTGAACAGCGACGGCAGCGTTGCAGAGCAGGGTGGACCGGGCGACTGGGGATGGCAGCTACTGGTAACCGAGAGGGAAGCCCTGGGCGTTGCTGCTGAGCTTTAGGGTCAAACTTTAAAGCTCGTGTTTTCCTGATTGCTCAGCATCTTTAACTGCAGCCAGTTTCAAAACAGCACAGCCGGAGCTGCACTGCGGGCACCACGTCCTTCCTGAAGCCCATCCTGTCTGCCTGAAATTGGCACTTTCACAGCAAGCCTCCGGTTCTGCATTAAGGCAAAGAATTTTCTTATTTCATCCAGCACCACTGTTACTACATAATTCCTTCACCTTTCTAGAGCATATTTTGTGCAAAAAAATGTTAAGTCTTCTGCAGATTCAACTAGGATGACATATTAGAGAATATGGAGACATTAGGAACTATGGAGTAGGGAGGCTGTTGGACAGACCGTGCCATAACTTTCTCATCTGAGATTAGAGAGCAAATGGGAAAGGTGCTTCAGCTCGACAGGAAGATGGGCCAGAGGGCAGAGTACGGTGGCAAGAAGAGTATAAAAAGAGTGAAGGACTGAAATCTGATTGCTGAAGGTCTGCAGGTGCTTCATGCTCTCAGGGGACTGGTCTCAGTCAACATTATAAAAAATTGATGTTAGCAAATGGCGTGTATTTTCTGACCACAGTTGTGAAAGCCTGGTGAAGGGAGAGGAGAGGGAATAGGGAGCCGCAGCTCCATTGCATGGGGAAAGAGATACTGAACACCAAGCACAATCCACTGGGCTAAATATAGATAAACATGCTACAATAATAGCTGCTCCAGGGACAAGAAAAAAATTGAACTGTGTGTGCACAAAGCTTTCTGCGTGCACGAGAGGACACACCTTTGCTGCCATGGATGAAGAAAAGACATACTACAAGTCATAGCCAAAAGGACACTGAAGTCAAGGGTACATCCACAGAAAATAACTCTGAAACCTCTGCAACTGACAGTTAAAACATCACAGCAAGCAGATCATAGGCTCAAAAATCAACCCAAACTGCAGTGTCATCATAGGAGTTTGCAGGTTATGTCCTGCTGAGCTGAATGCACCTGCAAAGACAAGCAAAGCTTGTTCCCCTGTGCTTTCGGGGAACGCTGGCCCACATTTCCGCGGCTGCAGGGCTCCCAGCTCCCTCTTGGGTGGCCGTCCCACCCCAGTGCTACTGGGCACAGAGGTAGGGCGGTTCCAGGAGTATGGCAACCGGTCACCGTGTCCACTGGTGAGGACAGACCGAACACAGCCCTCACCAGCACTGCACTGTGCTGCTGGAGGGTGGCCCCGGGGACACGGCAATGCCGGGAACCTGGCCGGCCAAGCAGGCCCACACCACATCGGTGGAGCTGGCTGGAGGCAGGACGGGGCTCTGCACCCGTCTGCGCACAGGGCAGCCACAGAGGTACCCAGCGAGGCAGCAGAGAGGCCACTGCACCTGCAGGCAGAAGCAGCTCTGCCAACAGCTCCTAAATAAATAATTAGTCAGCACTTTGAAATTAGAGGTCATATGCAAAATGCGTAGAGCCTGGGCTTGGGTGCTGCCAGGCAACCCTGGTCACACAGAAGAGCCACCCCAATTCCTCGGGAGCTTCAGCATCTCTGTTACAGCCTCTGAAGTGATAATGAATTCGGATACGCCTTGTCCCTGCACTGACTTTTTCTCTTTGAGCACCTTGCTGTAGCTGCTAATGAAGATTTCTCACAACAAGCCATTTTCAAAAAACGTGAAATGATAAAGTGTTTTCCTAATGAGTTAAAAACTAGTAAATATCAGACAACTTTCCACTGTGAGAGCTTTGCCAGGAGAAAATAACCTGTCTAGAGAATAACGCAAGAATATAGAGTTCTGCCTGAGAAAAAGACTAAAGAAAAAACAATAGCAACATCTATAATATACCCAGCCCCAAATCCTCTTCGGAGCTCCCTCCCAATGTCAAGTGCTCAAGGAAAAAGAAAAGGTGTGAGTGGAGATAATCTATTCAATCGTAGTTCATTCTGTTTGTGAGCATAAATTACACACAGGCTGCAATTGCATGAGCATTTCCATTCAAATGATTACATTTCGAGTAAGTTTTAAGCAAGAGCCAAGAAGGTCTTAAAATAAGGTCTGCTAGGCAGTTGACCACAAGCAGCACAAATTGCGTTGTCCCTGCCAATGCCTGCTAGAGACACCATCAGGTCTGTCAGTCAGAGGAGGTGTCGATTAACCCTGCGGCACCCCAGAAATACCACGGCTTCACAGAGTGCCCAGTGCCCTGAAGGTACAAGACGCTGCTGCTCGAAAAGCAAAAGACAGCAACCAAAGCACAAAAAGCTGGTCGGAGAAAACAACACAAAATGCGGGAAACAGCAAGCACCTAAACTTTAACTTGGATGTCTTGTTTCTGATTCTTTTCTGCACATGCATGCCCACAAAGCAACCGGCACTTACCACGCTCATCCAGTAAAATGTTGTCAGGCTTGATGTCTCTAAGAAAAAAGGTAGAGAAGGGAAGACAGCCATTAGCCTAGAAAAGTGACATGAAACACAGCTGCAGACACGTCAGGAAAGCCCAGGCTCTGAAGGGACGCACTTCCAGAGATGGCATGCCCTAGTAAGTGTCTTTGCTGGGGCTCTTGAGCTCCGATGTTCCTGCAGGGCTTGATTTAGGCATGACAATGACTTAATTGAACAACAAAAGCAGACATAGTGGTACATGGCTATGGCTGTGAGGGCTGTTCTGGTTTGGTCTAGCAGCACCCAGGCAGTCCACCTACAATGTTAGAGCTTCTTTCTATCCTTTTAGTCCTTTTACTTCTTAATCCGTTTCAATACCATATTGAGAGCTGTTCCGCCTTTACTCAGTAAAAATCAATGATTTTAACACCTTGGTTCTAGAAACAAATGGGTTCCCCACAGGTTTTGTTCCCCAAAAAAAATAAAAAAAACCCCACAAGAAAATAATAATACCTGTAGCAACGCTGTAGGGAAATGCTTTCTATTGAAGGGAGAAAATGTACACCTGATATGCTTACTGTATCCACCTGAGTGACTTTACAAGACATTAGTCGGTTTTAATGAGCTCATTACATCAGTCCCCATTCACCTGCTCTCAGCCTGAGCCAGGCACCTGGCAATTTAATGCCCCATAAGGAGACTGCCACATACACAACTGCACACACGTGCAATGAGCCTGCACCGTCCCGATGCTTCTCACCAGGCCCAGGGGTTCAAAGTGAAGAAGTGAGCAGGTTTAGGATTTTATCCTTGAAAATGCAATCACTAAGATAAAGATTGAATTCACCTACCCACTTGGAATCAAGAAAAGATAACATATCTAGTTATCATGTAATAGCTTCTAGTTCTCTAGCATCTTCTCACCCAAACTACTTCCAGTGGGTTAACAATTCCAGTTACCTTCCTTGTGCCATCCCCCATCACAGAGGTAGTGACAGGAACAGGCACCTTTATCAAGACAGAATGGGGCAGCTTCGGGTAAGGGGCTGGTCTTCCCCGTACGCACAGAAAAACTGCGCCACAGGTTAGAGCCGAACAGTCCAGATGATTAGAAACGCTGTATTTGACAGCAAAAAATGGTGATGCCACACTTGGTATTTTTGAGAACATGCTAATTTAAGCAGAAACTTTAAAAAATGTTTCAGCAAAAAGAGTTTGGGAGGGAAAAAAAAAAAAAAAGATTTGTTGAAAATATTTTTATACCTAGGGATTCAAAGTATTGAAATGAACCGTAAAGACAGGTTTGAGTTTCTTATCCAGTTTTCAACTTTTTGGTTTTTATTTGTTTGTTTTGTTGTTGTTGTGTGTGTGTTTGTTTTGTTTTTTTCATTCCCACTGGGGCCTTTTTCTGATCTCACCCAGTATGGAATTACACCAGCACAGTGAGATCATTCCCAGGATGCAAGCAATGTTTATTTCTGTATTTTTTTTTTTATAAAACTGGTTATACCATTTCCTAGCCTGTAAAAACTAACCAATAATTCCAGCCATCAGTCTGTTTGCTGTCTCTGCACAGCTTTGTTCAGACAAAATAAGCAATTGCTTGCCTGTCTCCTGATGTTCCCAATTACAGATGCTGAAGTGTGATTGACTCAGTGGATTCACTTTATCAATCTAATACCATCCCCCTGGGTTACAGTGCTAATGAAACAACTTGCATTACAGAGTTGATTAAATAACTTGCAAATTTTACAGACCGACATACGTGTTTTGTTGTACTTGATTCACCTTAAACACGTATAGCTGCCTGAAGTGCACATTGCAGCCTGAATGCCAGCTTCTCCCACCTGTATTTACAAACAGTCCTCTGGGAAATGCGCAGAGCTGTGGCCCTTGGCTGTCCTCTCGGGACCTGCCCTGAGGCTGCGGCCGCAGCAGGAGCCAGCCTGCCCTGGCAATGCCGCACGGCTGCAGGGACGCAGCTCGGATCGGGGACCGCAGCCCCCCGGCACCCTGTGCTCACAGCTTCCATCCTTACGAGGAACGGTCACCTTTGCATGCAGACTCACTCTTACAGAATCAAATCGTGAAGAGCCTCTAGCCCCTCAGTCCTATAAACGCTACCACTCATTGTAACACGTTACAAATGGAGAAGGATTTCTTCCTCGCTGCTTCTCTTACGCCTGTTCCGCACTCGGTTTGTTCTGACCAAGCCAACAGCCCAAGGATTTCCCCCTCACTGCCGCGGACAGAGGCAGCCAAGTCTGCACGTCACGATGTTTAATTCATGCTCATGCATTATTTGGTGCCGGCAGGCAGGTGCCGGGCGGGAGGGCCAGCGCAGCGTCCCCGTACACTGGCTTTGTGTCCCAGACCAGAGCAGCGCCCGATGGAGCCCGAACAGGACAGCCAGGAGGGCCCGCCTGCAGAGAGCAGCTGTGTCGGAGCAGAAATCCATGCAGATACAACACAAGACAAGCAGCATGAAAGATGAGACACCTGAGAACGTGGGAGCTATTCCCACAGAGGTCTGGCTCCAACAGGAGCTGAGCAAAACCTCCCTGGTGCTCTAAGGCTCTCCACGACTGTGGAGGGCATGCTGCAGGCACACCACGCGCCAGTCTTCCTGCTCGCACATCTCAAATGGCAGCCAAACGCTAAGGACAGGAACAAGCGTTCATCTTCATCAGCCCCCATTCCTTCCGTTACTAACAACCAGGACCACCTCAATTTTAAATTTTGTACCATGTTTTATTTTTAAACCTCACAAGAATGTTCTTCTGGAGTGATTTTTATAAGTGAAATAATCTTCCCCCTACCTTTATCAGCCCTCTGCTAGGCCCTCCCTGTTCTCAGCCCCTGTTAGCAGCTACCAAGTCAAACCCTTGGACCCCTGAGGTCTGCATCGCCCAGTACACCAGCAGAAACCAGCTGCATGTCTGTCCGTCCAGAGCCAAACCCTGCCTCTCCAACCAGGAAAAGGCTCTACCTCCTCTGTTACTTTGCAGGTCTTTGAATGGGTGGGAAGAGCTCAAATATTTTTTCACTGGCCATGAAAAATCTTGATGGCCAAAAAGAAACTCTCACCACTCCTAGAAAGCAATTTCATCTCATCCAGCAAAAAGCTGTGTTTGGTCCCATTCCTTGTCTTTCAGTGCGGTAGAGAGAGGGGAGCAAAAGGGGGACACCTTCGAGTGTGACAGCAGGACAATTCTGAATGTAGACACCTACCCTCCCTGGACCAGGGGGGATATTAAGGAGCTAAAGCTAATTAAACTTATCAGAGACGGCTTCTTCCAGTATCAGCAAGCAAATCAAATATGCTATATCATAGCTATCCTAGAGAGAAATAACAGGCTCCCTGTTGTATACGAAATGCTTTCTTTTGGGTAGCCTACTGTTTTACATAAAAGCAAACATATGTGGGAGAATATTCTGTTTAGCTCTTAAGCTCCTATCAGTCCTCTTGTGTCAGAGGAACACATCCACCCCCATCGCAGCCCACGAGCACCAGCCCACCTAGGAGGTCCCCAGCTGACCTGTGGATGATGTGCCTGCTCTGGAGGTAATCAAGGGCCAGCACCAGCTCACAGATGAAGAGTTTCACCGTGCCTTCTTGGAACCGCACATTTTGTTGGAGGTGGTAACGCAGGTCCCCTCCAAGCAGCAGGTCTACAACCATAAACATATCTTCTTCATCCTGGAATGAATACCTAAAATGGCACAAGCATGGTTCAAGGATGATAATATCAAAAAAAGACACGTTAAAAAAAGAGAAATATGATACCTCTGGGAATACTCGTAACTTCTTGGAACTTTTTCACTTAGTAAATAATAATTTCATGACCTTTCCATGCTCTGTTTCCTGCTGCAACTAAACTCCTACCACCTATATTCTCAAAATAACTGAGATGACAATAATGTAGCTTCAGATCCATAACCAAGTCAGTGCAGCTTGTATGAAGAATAACCAGCAGGCCCACTAGAAGCACAGCAACCCAATGTTTTTATGTTGAACTTGTTACCATCAGCCACTTCAAAAACAAAGCCACATCCAAACCTATTGCTCTCACACAGAGGAACATATCCACCCCCATCGCAGCCCACGAGCACCAGCCCGGATTGCTCCCGCAAACATTGCAAAGCGAGACGGACCAGAGCCTGGCAGGCAGGCACCGCTGTCGGGAGTGTTTATCGGGGGGTACAAGTGGCAGTAACCGACAGCAAAGACCAGAAAGGGCCCAGGAGGAGTGAAACAAGCATTTCTGTTTCAGGGAGGACCTCACACAAATGCTTGTTTACTGATTGCTTCCTTAATTGCTGGGCAGAGCACAACAGCTTAATTTGCTCGGCAGTTAACAGCTAATGAGCTACAAGCTAATGAGACACTCCCACTGATGACATGCGAGGGGGAGATGGCACCACTGCCACCCACTGCACACCATCAGGAGAGGCTGGCCACAGCCGCTTCGACTGCGGAGGAGCACAGCTCCAGAAGCCACCCACATCACATCTGCGCCGGTGGTCTGCAGACCGTCTGTAAAGCCTGCGTTGCCCCAGCCAACACGCGCATCCGTAAGATCCCTCTGAGGGATCCTGGAAGAGCCCTTCACTTGCTGCGCAGTCCCAGCTCGCTGAGCCATTGGTCCTCTATCCGGCTTGGAGCCCTGGATAAACGCTGTCAGTTCCCCCGGGATTCACACTCCACTCTTTAAGGACATTTTGTCTTCTCTAAGCACCCCCAGGAATGGACCACAGGAGCAATATAGAGAGAAGCCCCAGCGCAGCACGCACAGCCCTGCCCAGACTCGCAGCCAGCAGATCGTGCGCTGGAGGCCCTCAGAACTGGGCTCTGCTTCTCCTGGCAGCAGGCTGTTAATAAACCCGTTTGCTCTACACAACGGGCGATGCAGCTACTCTCTGCTGTTCCTCTTTAAGTGACCTCATTTGATGCAATTATTTACCAGGTGTCCCTTTGAGACAGTCTAACAATCAGCTCTGAGCTTTTTTCTCATGGATTTTTTCTTATCAGTACACCAGCTTCTTGATGCTATGAGCAGCACCACGAACCAGAACACTGCTCCACACAAAGTCCGTGTATCATCCAGAGTGCGGGCAAGCTAAAGGCTACAACCGCGCCCAGGGATGACATAAGAACAGAAGCAGGGAAACTCAGAGGATCTGCTCTGTGCAGCTCCAGACATGTGCATATGCTGTTTCATGCCCAGCTGCTGAGTGAGTTTTGCCTGGAACTGCTCGTTCAAGTAGGAAAGCAAAGTCTGGAGATATGTCCAAAGCTCTGGGAGGTCTAGATGCACGGTTCTCATTCAAACCCCAGTTAGAACAAAACTGAACGGAAATACTATCAAAATGATGAGAGTTCACCTAACAGCACTGAAGTTACAGAAGATCTCAAAAACAAACACAAAGTTTTTCAAAGATTTATGATCTTTAATGTGTTTTAGCCTCAATTTTTGTGTTTAGCACTAACTAGTTCTACCCCATTCTAAAAATAAATCCAATATCTAACAAATGTAATTACCCACCACCCTGGAGGAATCCTATAACTACAGGATACTGGCCACTGGGTCATGTGGCACATGAGACCACAGCACTTGAAATGCTACTGGTGTCCTAATAAAATTAACCTGGCAGACTCCAACAGTAATAGAGTCTTATTTAAAATTCCTTTCTACTGCCCCACTGCAGGAAAACATGCTGAATCAAATGAAGGGGGAAGAATTATCATGCATCTTTTATCACTCAGCAGGTCAATCCCATTGCTACTGGTTGAAAAAGGACTATAATGAGAGCATGTAGGTTGCATTCATCAGGTACTCTGAGGAAAGGGACTCTTACGAACATGTTTCCCCTATAGATATATGGGTTTCTGCAATAAAATTTGAAAGTATTATTTTTCTGTCAGTAAATTAAACAATAAATTGCTTTTATCCTTGCTGATTAGTATGAATTCAGTCAAACATCAATAAGATACTAAGGCAGGCTGTTTAAAGTACAAAATAAACCACAAAATCTGAATCAGGAGTTGATGAGAAGAAAGCATTGCCAAGGGAAACCCTGCAAACAGAGCACAGCTTGGCTATCAATCCCATGCTGTTACTGTGTGGTCCTGGGAGCTGTTTGTTGTAAAAGAACACTACTACATAAAATTGGGTTATGGTAATGATCAATACCTGCCTAGGAAAGAACCACAAGGGAACACATGAATAAACTCTCTTGTGCTTTTGTGGGGGACAAGAGGGCTAACCTCTTGTTTAATTAAACCAGATTCCCCTGAAACCAGGGCCCCATCAGTGGAACAGATGAGGAGTCCCACCTCCAGCGAAGACCCACAGGACTGGTCCCCGGTGCACACACCGGATTGCTCTCCGGAGCAATCACAGGCAACCTCTGCCACTTGCCCTGCAGACAGCACCCCGGGCAGTCCACGCGCTGCCGGCGAGACACAGGTGCCTGGCTCGGCACGATGCCCACTGTGCTGCAGATGCCAGCGGACAAGCTGCTCCGAAACTGGCTTGCAGCAGAGAATTGGGCAAGTCTGGTCTCAAAGACGTCTCCAACTGACAACGCTGACTTAGCCAGCAAGCAAAGGAGCAATATCTTACCATAAATTAACTAAGAAGGGGTGCTCCAGGCCCTGCATAATCTGCAGCTCCTTGAAAACATTTCTCACTTCATTACGCTCCACGCACTTCTGTTTATTCATGTATTTCATGGCATACATCTTCTTGGTGTCGTTCTTTTGCACAACGCAGACCTAAGTGAGGAAATCAAGGGATAAATCAGAGATGATTTGTCAGCAAATTCAGGCACATAAAATCCAGTCACACGAGCATTCTCCAGTGGCTCTAGCAAAGTCCGCACTGCCAAGGCACAGCTCCATGCACTGACGCTGCAACCTGGACATGGCCAGTAAATCCCTCACCCAGTTTGCAGCCAAAGAAGAAATTTTGCTGGGGGAAAGCTGAGGGGAAGCAATTTATCACCACAAAGATAGGAGATAGGGAACCGCACACAAGTCAACATTTTAATTAATAACGCTAACTAATCTTGGTTGTGTCCATCCCTCCCACATCAGCTACTGTTTGGAAGAGTCCTTTCCACCACAGAACTATGGGTTCAAAACTGGAGAGCAACAACTTCTTGATAAGCTTCATCCAGCTCACAAAGAACCTTGGGCTTTGTTGGAGGGGTACTGAGGTTTGAATTTTAACCTTTCTTATAGTTATACTTCACCAAATCTAGAAAGAAACATTGCTTCAATGCAAGATTCGGAGTCTGTAAGAGCATGAAACAAAACAGACTGGCTTTTCAGATTTGTTTCCACAACAGTTTATGAGTTTGGGATGAATTTGTAAAGTTTCAGTCAACCCTTTTTGTTTTGCCACCTAATAAATCTCCGTCTAGATATTTTTGCTGCACTCTGCACCTCAGACACACCCCATTTCTGGCATGAGAGTGACTTTATGTGAAGAGGCAAATGACTTTCTGGAATTCTGTCAACGTATACAAGTGTGGAATTCCATAACAGCATAAATATAAAACCAACCTATGACTGCGACCTGATGCTTAATAACAAACACTGTGTTTCACAGACAAATAACACCTTAAAAAAATTGCGAGGCCTTTCATGTTGATTGTAGTTCCTTATTAAAGATGCATCATGATGTTCAGTGTTGCTTTGCTGGGGAATCTTAGAAAACACTTATCCAGAAACATAATGAAATTCAGGTCATTTGATTTATCAGTATCTCATTTTAATCTCCTGTAATACAATTGGTGGCTACGGAATGCATGAGGAGTCAGGCTCTGGTTCTTTCTCGATTACCAGGAGTTGAAGCTCAGGACAAAGCTCATCGACAACGCAGGGATTTATTTCTCTCATGTAAGCCTCCAATTAGCCCATTTCTCAGTTACATTTCCAGCTGTCCAAATGGTGATTAGTTCACAACATACTCACTTTTCCGAAGCTGCCCTTCCCAATAGCTCGCAAAATTTCAAAGTGGTCAAAGGTGACTGCAAGAAAGAGCAAACATTCAAATATTAGATGGCTGAGCAACCGTTTGGCCATATTACATTGTTTCTACTTTTTCTCCGTAAGATAAGAGCTGAGTAAAACGAGGGACACCCTAGCTACTTTCTACTGCTTTTGAAGATTTGGATGCTGTTTAAAAGTTGGTGTTTAACAGACTTTTTTTTCTTTCCAGCTCAGTCACACAGGCAGGTTCCCTGGGCCAGCCTTTTTCAACAGCATATCAGGCAAGGAACCTTCAAGTGAAGGTTTTCACTCTGCCCTGCCTGTTCAACACGAAAGCCTCATTCCTGCTGAAAGCAAATGCAAAGAAGTTTAGTCCATCAAACGTTTATGCCATGTGAAGACATAAGTGGGCAGCTGGATCTTTGTATCCTTGTGGTATTTTCGACAACCATTTGATAGCTGTGCAAGGCAAACACAGCAACCCTGAACGCAAGCTTCGTTGCCGCTCGGCATCCAGAACACTGTTCCTGCTCAGAGGGAAACACGGAGCAGCAGCTTTGCAGACTGGGCATTAAAACAGGGAGGGAGGAATGTGAAGGTGCATTTCCCTTCACCTTCTGGCCTGCGGCTAGAGACGGGGCTGGGAGGCAGACATCTGCACAGCAAGGGAGAGAGTATCCTTCAGACTGGTGCTTAGGAAACCACACACCCCGTGTTTCTGATCAGCCAGCAGGAAGCTGCCTGTGTTTCGTCCCCGGCAGTAAACAGACCCAGAGAAACAGCAAATCAAATTGCCACACAGCCAACGCAGACTAACTGTACCGGGCTCAAACCCTGCTGCCGATTGCTAGGTGAGGTGCCACAGCAATGATCATGAGCTGAATGCTCTGAGTCCTGCTAATGCTTCTCCCAGACGCTGTGCCTGGCAGCCATCAGCTAGGGACAGGTCACGCTCAGGGATCTGTTCCTCATCCAGCTGCTGGCTGAGCCAAACCACACCAACACGCTGTCTGAGGCACCAGAAAGAGGCCTCTGATAGATTCATAACAACTCATCTGCTTTAATTGGTGTGACCCCTGGACGCGACAGATACCACCGAGGTGATGGGCCCGGAATCGCAGAGTTCGTTTGCCTGGCGCCCGTCTCGTTTCCCCGCCAGCAGCAGGACCCGCACCGGTGGCTGGAGTCAGGGCTGCTGGCAGCGGGTGCAGGGCACGAGGCAGAGCTGTCCCCACTGCGAGGGCCATGGGCACCGAGCCCCTCGGCACGCTCCGAGCCCTGCAGAGGCCGACTGCCGCTGGCCAGTGCAATGGCCACCTCGGAAGGCAACCGGTCGCGCTGCCCAGTGTCCCGGTCTCCGGGGCAGGCTCGGCTCTCAGAAGCACTGGTCCTTTGTGGTCCCAGCCCCCAGGAGGGCTGCCTGGGGGCTGTCACCGTCACTACCCTGGGTCAGCACAGCCAGCTGGGTGCTCTGCCACCAGCCAAGGCTTCGCACCACCTCCAGCACTTTGCTAACCCAGAGGAAAACCTCAAGGCCTTTTGTCTTTCAGCATCAAGTGAAATAAGAATGAAGGCACTTATACAAAGAAACACCGTCATGCCTGCGCTTGTGTGCTGACAGCGGCCTCGGCACCCGCGGGTGCCGCTCCAGCCGCAGCCTGTGGCTCCAGGCTGCCAAACCTCGGGCTGGGCTGTGCCACCAAAGCTGACCTGGTGCTCGCTGCGGGCTGCCAACAGGGTCTTCCTGAGGCACCGGCTCTAAGCAGGCGTCTTGCGTGAAAGCCCTGCCTGGTAGCTGCACCGGTGCCACTGGCATTGCTCTCAGGCTGACCTGAAATACTCCAGTTATGTTTGCACCACCCTCGAGCAGCCAGGTCTGAGCACGCCGAGCCCCCCTGCCCCTCGCTCTGCCATGGCCCACCGCTCCAGCTCCAGGCTCCCGCAGAGCTGGAGGACCGGGCTGTAGCCTGCCCAGATCTCCCCAGACCACCCATAGAGCGACAGAGAGCTCAGACACGCGTGGGCTCTGGCTGTACCAGGCACTAAAGCCAGCACCAGACCCATGCACCGAGCCTCTGGTCACCTGGGGAAGGAATGGGCACAGTCAGTTCGAAGTCTTCCGTTCACAGAAACACTGCTGTGTGAGCAACCCAGGCTTCACACTGCAAAGCTTTCCCTCTCTGTGCTTTCTGAGACCACAGGTTGTCTTGAAGAGTGCAGCTCAACGTAATTGTTGTCTGCTGCTTTCTTCATTAACTGAACTGAATGGCACAGAAACCAAGAGGCATTTGCCCCAAAGCTTTTTATCAGATGAGATTCTGCCACAGCAACAAATTAATCCTCCTCATTACAGACTTCCACGCAATACTGGTCAGAAATAAACCCATTTTCCTTGGGACACATCCTGTCTCTAAGACAAGGATAACAGGACAGACACTTCCTAGATCCTTGCCACCACACAACTACAGGGAAGTGTACTCATGCTTTGCTGGTAGATTACTTTTTTTTAATGAAATGGATGTGTTTTCCAAATAAATTAACCAGGAAGACTGTGTTTCATTCAGCATAACATGATGCATCAGGGTCACCAAACTGCCATACGACCCACTGAGTCTGCCCAAACTTCCTCCAAAAAAACCACTGAAAGCAGCCACTGCATACCCCCC
>Ga0065711_1007073_pt1 | contig 24191 bp, 23 predicted proteins | sample Hoacrofraction12_FD_59098 | JGI IMG/M metagenome (GOLD analysis project Ga0065711, IMG submission 59098) | Hoatzin crop microbial communities from Cojedes, Venezuela - Epithelial fraction 12 v2 (version 2) | ecosystem: Host-associated > Birds > Digestive system > Esophagus > Crop | place... | reverse complement strand
GGTGTCTTCCCGAGTGCGCGGAAACTTCGGTTTAAGGGGCAAGTGGGGTGACTGGAGCTGAGGAAAACATCACCTGGTAGAGGAAAGGAGATCCCGTCTTGGTGAGCAGCCTGACTGCTACATCGTTTTCCGTCTCTCTGATGGTTTTTAAATTGAGGGGGGAAAAAAGCTGTTGTGATAGTGTCACTAAACACTGCAGAACATATTTCCAGATAAAAACCTTCCTAGATAGGAAATTCTAGTTAATAATAATTTGGAGAGAAACCTGTAGTAAAACTTGAACATGTTAAGAGTTTAATTTGAGCTCTGGGGGAAATGATCTATCTAGATAGGCACAGTAAAAATGATGAGATTTCAGGCAGGTTTTACAGATGATTTTCTCTTTCTTTTTAAGAATAATTGAGTCATTTTAATGATAAGCCTTGCTTGGCTTCTGTGAATGGACTGCGTGTAATTAGTTGTAGCTTCACCTTTGAGATGTTTTGACAGAAAACGTATCGTTTAGCTCGTAAAGTTCTCCTAGCATCGCCTGTAATATTTGTTCGTTTTCTGCAACGTACAACTTTGCTACTTCAGGTTAAATTCCAGATCCAGCTCTGTTTTCTTTGTTATCTCGACTGTTTCCTTCTGGATGAGGGAGAATAATTACGCAGAACATCTTTTCGGAGCAGCTGGAGTCAAGTTCCAGCTGAGTGCTGCACCTGTGAAGACGGTGCCTGTGCCGGGGGCTGCGCGGTGCCGTGCCAGCCCGGGCTGCGCGGTGCCGGCGCGCGCCGGCGTGCACAGACCCGGCCTCGTAGCGCCGCTGCCCTTCTGCGAGCTTCAGATGGCAACAGTGCCAGGGAACGCAAAGTGTCTGGTTTAGACTAATTAGAGGGATGATTTGTGAAACGCTGGCTATTTATTTAATTAATCACCAGCACAAAGCTATAAAACCCATATTTTAAAAATCCCTGTTAGTTTGCCATGTGGTTAATAGATTGTGGCACATTAAAAAGTGACACGGTGATGTATTAAAAATGTTCCACCTAAGGTTGGCTAATGTCCTCGAGGAACTGAAGCTGTCTGCTTTCTGCTGCAAAAGCATAGGATTAGAGGCTGAGCTGTTTACGGATTGAATGTTCCTGAAAACATTTCTCTTTTGTATAGCATCTGTTCATTAAAATATATCGGGGCATATTTCTTAACATACAAATAATGTTTATGGTGTAGTTTTAATTATAAGTTTTTGTTGCATTTTGTTATTACAAAGAATAACTCTATTCCTCAGTATTAAATTGTAATGTTTATTACTAAGTAAAATATAAATAATTCTTCTTAAGTGGGCCATTCTTTCTCTTCGCTACATGGAGACTAAGGATAGTTTCGTGTAATGAATGCATGGCTGTTGCAGCTGCAGCAATTGTGTTTTGATAGATCTGAATACGTGTTTTCGTTCCTCGGCGGCAGGGCTGGAGCTGCGCAGGCAGGGCTTCCGTGTCGGCGCCTGGCGCGGGGTCCAGCCCCGGGCCCGTCTGCTGCCGCGGGAGCGTGGCAGGGCTGAAGGCAGGCTGCGTCCGTCTGTCCTGAAACCGTGCCTGTGCGGAAGGGAGCGAGGCCTGGGCTGCAGAGGGGATGGGCTCGGGGATTCTCTGCCGTTCCAAGTGAGGTTTGTCAGAAAAAAACGCAGCAACAAGAAATCATATTCATAGCACTGTAAGGAAAACATTTTTTTAACTTAAAGTGAGTTGTATAAATGAGTGTGTGTTCATACGATTGGAATATGCTGTTACCAGAATTACATGTCTTGTTCTTTGCTCAGGACTTGCATAGCTTTATTAATTGTGGGAGTGAATGCCGAGAAGGAGCGGGCAGTAATTTGGGGTAGTTGATTACGTGGTTATATATGTAAATCATAGTTTTGAGGTGCAGATACAAATTTGTTCAGGTGGAAGGGTGGAAGGCAACTGTCCAGCTCTGGAGGTTATGCTTCTCAGCTGTGTGTTGTATAATTAACTGGTACATTAGAAGGGGGGCTGGAATAAAACATGAGTATGTTAATGCAGCCTGGAGCTGATGTTGTAGTGATCATTGCGATGCAGATAACGCATTTCTCATAACTGCTGCTGCCTACTGGAGCCTTCGAAACATCTGGACCATTAATTGAAAAATAGCGTGGTGCTAGACAAAGCAGACATGCTAAGTGAAGTCAACAATTTAGACTAAAAAATAATAGTGTGTTATTTACCTTGTAGTTAAATATTCATACTTTGTTATGCTTTGTATAACAGGAAATTACTGGGTTAAATTTTTATGAATAGTGACAATGTGAACAAGATAAATTAAGTCTTTAACAATGTTAATGGAATTTTACATTGTGATCTGCTAACTCTGCAGCACAAGCTGGGCTGGTACAAAGGAGAATCTGCTCCTCGGAAGGGGAGGACTTTGCGGCTGCCCTGAGGAGCTGCGAGGACTGGCAGGCGAGCCGAATGTGGCCTGGGCGCCTGCTGCCAGCGCCGAGTCTGTTGTCCAAGTGACCACACTAGTGGCATTTCCCAGAAGTGACTTGCCAGAGTGGGGTACGGTATGGTGCATTGGAGAAGAAAAGGGATAGAACTACCCCGCGTTTTCATACAAACACTAAGACTTAGAGTTATGCCTCTGAATATTAATATAATATGCGACTGAACAGGCATTTTCTCCAGGTCAGTTATAATACCGTGCAAATAAACTGAACAGCCTGCTATAGATATTTAACCATCGTATAATGTTAGATGCTGTTCTGCTCTCTGCAGCAGAATCTGCTGGCTGCAGCTCCGTGTTTCACTGCTGGGTAGTGCGGGGCGCGGGTACTGGGGCTGCTGGGCTGTTCGTCATCCTGTTCCGCTGCCAGCGTGCTCGCCCTGGACCATATGCCGGCAGTGTCACTGCCTTGTGCTACAGGATGAGGGCTTCTGCCACGTGCTTAGGGAAAGCTTGTAAGATAGCTGATCATCTAAACTTCGGAAAAATTAAAGAATTTTTTTTTAGATGACCCTTCTTTGCTCAGCCCTCCAAAGCTGTTTTGCTTATCAGTGAATAGGACTGTCTGTTTCATTCCCACTTATTTTGGATAATTATTTTTCCTGGATGAAAAATAGAGTGTACAACTAAACAGGCATTTTCTGGTTGAAAAAATAATTGCTCTAAATTTTAAAATTTTTTTCTAAGTCAGGAGCTTAGAAAATTATGCTTTTGAATGGTTGTCGTAGAAAAATATAGTCCTTCACATTGCCTTAAACATCTGTGCTCTGTCTGTTAGAATTTTTGTTTGTGTTGCACATGCTGAGTTAATATATTTCAAATTTTTCCCCTTCATGTATTTTCTATACGTTGTTTAAAATACATACGTAAGTTATGTTTAGGAGGTGATTGCTGGATCACATAAGGTATTAAATACCCTGTCACCTAAACCAAAAACCATTTCACTGAGTTTAAAAGCCAGAAGAAATTTTACGTTTGGAAAAGCGAAAGCATTTGTTTCCATTTTGTGTAATGTTAGCATTGTTTGCTGGGAGGTGAGTCAATGACTTGAATTAATTATAATTACTGAAGAGACATATACTGATTGAGCAAATAAAGTAGTAAGCTCATTCATGCCAAAGCTATCTAATTAAATGCTAACTTTGGATAAGCTAGATGTGCGTGAAAGATTAATCTGAAGAGGTTTTTATGACTCCCACTAAATAATGATTCAGTAAAATCTTTGCATTATATCATTAGAGCATCTAATCTTAAAGTGATATAACATTTAGTCACAGAACTGTAATGTACAGGAAGATGCAGTAATTTATTATTCTTGAAAATTAATCACTTTTCTCCAAGAAATGTTTATGGACTTTGTTTTAATTTTCGACTGTGGTGTGCAGTGAAGCAAATCAGAAGTGAGCAGGCTGCAGCGTACGCGTTTTCCTCGGTGCCTGTTTCCCCAGCGTCCCGTTGCGCAGGTACTTCAGAACTGTGCTCAGGAGTAAGGTGTCCTGGGGCTGGGCGGAGCTGTACCAGCTTCCTGTCTCGAGCAGAAGAACCTTAGTGGCCCCACAATAATCTATTCAGGACACACGTCATCTGATATTGGAGGGAGGTATGTGTTTTCTCGTGGACTTTGGTTAAAAGTCAGTCTTAAATTTTAGAAATACTTCTTGCATTGAAAGAACTGATAGAGTTTAAATACATATTTTTTTCCTTTTTAATTTAACATACTGTGTTTATATTTAAAGCATATGATAGCCTTCTGACTGTGGAGTCTTCGACTTTTCACGGCATCACATTAATTTTATTACAGGACATTATTTAATGTTGTGGATATTTCTAGAATTATATGTAGCCAATGAAGATCACTGTATATGCAGTTTTCATGTCATAATTTAGTAACCAGTATTTATATAATTAAACACCACAGCTCGCAAATGCGATCCTAAGAAATCCAGGAAAATTCATCGTTGGAGTTGCCTGTCATATCCCTCACTCATACTAGAAATACGCGTACATGCTGTTGGTGCTGCTTATGTTCTTGTAATTGGCCCGACTCTTCCTGTTACATATCCCCGAACAGTACTGTACATTTTGTGGTGCGTCTGTTTTAGACAACACAAGAAGCATGAATTCACAGGAGCAGGAGCCTTACGTAGCAAGTTACTCTTTCAGAATAAATTTGTTTATTAATGGGCATAACAGCTTAGCTGCTGCTTATTATCGAAGTGCTTAAATACACATTGATCTGCTTAATTCAATTATAAAAAATAGGAAGCAGAAAGTTGGTGAATTCAGCAGACTGTACTTTTCAGCATTGCCAAATAACGGACAGAATTCTGGTCGACTCTTGAATAGCAACCGAGAAGAATAGCTGTCATGTGCCAAAGAGCTACGAGGTGCCGGCCGCCGAGAATTCTGACAACAGAGACAGAGAAAGCAGAAGTAGAAAGAAATTGTTTTGTTGATGTGCACACCACATTAGCCATAATTTGGGAAATCGTATCCTTGGTTTTTGGCCTCTTCAAGCCTATGTACACTGCACAGCACTGTCTCCTCCGATGAGCTGCGATGATGAAACATCATCTTTGCTTAGAGTGAGATGAAAATGCTAGAGAAACAGCAAGCGGAAATTTTCAGAAGATCAGGCTGTAGGAGAGCACTAGGTAGCCTTAAGAGAATCCGTTAATAAAAATACTAAGAAAATTTTCTGTGATTTATTGTATGTTTTCTGTGTATGCGGTTACTCCTTGCTTCCTTAAAGGATTGGTGGAATATAACATTTCTAACAATAAAAGCTTAATGGAATCAGATTTGTGATTTCTTAGAAAATTAACGACATATTTTGTCAATTTTATTCCAGACTTCATTTGTCGGAATATACAGTGTCCAGTGACAAGCTAAAAGAATTTTTTGACAAATTAACTATGCCACAGGTGACAGATCAGGAAAATGTTAATTTAACAGCCCCTTTATGCTTCCCAGATTTATTGGAGGCCATTAAGGAAACTCCAAATGGTAAGGCCCCTGGCCCTGAATAGATTTTCCCATTGAATTTTATACAGGATCTATTAATAAAGTTTGATGCTGCCTTTTTGAATATAGGTAATTGTACTTTATCTTCTGGGTTTCCTCAGCATTTACAGTTGGAATACAATTTTTAGTTGGGAGAAAAAAGTAATTATGCTTGCTTCCAGTAGTGTCTGTAATCTGGTTCTGAACGATTCCTCCTGAAGAAGAGACTACGAGCACCATCTAAAACCCACAAGTTATTAGTAGTTAAATCCAGCGTGGCTAGGTCTTTGACTCTCGGCCGCTGAGACTAATAATTGGATCCCTTTTATTCAGTCCCACCACCTACAAATCCTTACCTAATAAGCTTTGCCCAGGTAAGTAATTGAGCTCTGTGGGACTTCCTACGCAATTAATATTTTGCAGTATCAGGCTAGGAGTATGGATTCGTTCCGTCCTGTAGACAGGTGCCTGATGGTTTGGATTCCTAATGCTGGTTCAGAACAAATACCATCAATTTGCGATAAACACAGTGGAGATTTCCTCCAGACCCTCTTGACTTGGTGATCGATCAGCCGACGCCTTGGCCCGCGTGTTTATAGGCCATGCGAATGCTTCCCCCCTAATGGGACAGTGAATGTTCTCATTGCTAATAGAAAGTCTAATTGGCTTCCAAACCTCAGGTTTCAGCCTCTCTAATATCTTATGGCAATCAATTTTACAGCACTTATTAATTAGTCCAAATATGTCACTCGCTTTTTTGAAAGATCTTGAGTGTAATAATGGTGCTTTCGAGCTGTTTTGCAGTACTGCTGCTGGTGGCATTGCTCCCCTTGCGCAGAGAGCGGTTGGAAGCCTCACACGGGCACAGATTGCGCCTGCTTTGAGTCGCCCATCGCCTGGACGTTCGTGCGGAGTGGTTGTGAGTGAGAGAACAAGGGTTTTGGTAATGGAGTCTGGACAAGCAGGGTGGGGACAATAGACTGGAAGAGGTAGAGAAGATTTAGACGTGGGGAAGAACAAAGGAAAGTTTCTTGAAGAAACAACCAAGGCAAAGCACCAGCACAGCGTGGGGCAGAGAACAGAGGGGCCCTGTGAAAGTCGTACGAGGGAAGTTGCCATCTGATTTGTGATAGCTGTAAGATCGGGTGTTTATTTTATAAATACATGTGTTTAATGGATTATGAGCTTATAGAACAGTCTGTACTTGTGGTGGTGGCTAATGGAATAATCTAGTCTTTTTGGTCATTAGTTACAGTTGTTGGCGCGTTTGTCCGTTGTGGGTTTATGCTGTGTGCATCAGTTGTGAGCCTGGCATCGACTCTCGCATCTGGATGTCAATTTTTCTTGGATTTTCCATTATCAAGACTAAGCATTGCTTATAACTCTGACATCCTTGGATTTAAATATGGCACTAACTTAGCGTGCCAAGAGTCACATTAATTTCCGTGAGAACTGCCATTTACTCATTCAAATGCAAATGTGGTTGCAACAACAGGTCGCCCGCTCGGGCTGGTGTCCACGGTCACAGCCATAACGTGAGCGATGCTCACAGCCTGGCGTCTGCCTGCGTTCCCCAGGGTGGTGTTTGCACCTGGGCAGTGGCAGGGGTGGACTTCGAGGCTGGTGATTCATTACCTGATACCAGCTTAATTCCCCTGAAAAATAACTCCTGTAAGTAGGAAAGAAAGAGGAGAAAGAAAACAAAAGCCCGTATTTTTTGAGCAGTTCTGTTGTGTTACTGGTTTCCTTGGAGAGGTCAGGTCGCGGGTGGGGGCTGGCATCGCGGAGAATGCCGGGCGCCCCAGCTCACCAGCCCGTCCAAAGGCTGGGTGAGGCTGGTCCAGACAGGGTGGTGGAATGTCCCATGTGCTGTTAGGAATACAGCGTTTCCTTTCGAATGAGTAAAAGCGATGTCTTCTTACCTTAAAAACATGAGAAGAGGAGGTATCTGCACTATAAAAATGCTGTCTTAAAAAACAAATTCCTTATATTTGGATGGGTTTTAGTAATACTTTTAGCTGTGCTAGTATGAATAACTTTAATCTTGAAATTCCTGTTATTTCTCTTAATTTATACTCACACTGAAGGATCAAATGGTTTTTAACAATATATTGAAATTAGCACATGGCATTTAACTCCGTTTTATACTCTCATCATAGATTTATAGTACTGAATCCTTTTATGCTGTTACTTAGAATTCCGAGTGATTAATTCAAATGATACTTTCTTCTCTCAAGGCCCATATATGTATAGAGATATATAGTTACATCAGGGGTGTGTTGGAAGAGGGGATCAGAGCATACAATCTTTTATCTCTTTAAAAGATGACTGGTTTAAAAGTGCAGTCCTATCTGTAGTAGATTAAATGTCTTTTTTTTCTTACAATGCAAACTTTATAGATCTTTATGTTGGTATGTATTTTATGTTTTATTTAATTGTTAATCTACACAGTGCCAAATAGATTTTTTTAAATTTTTTTTAATACAGTAGGTTCCAATAAAAAACAGTATTAGTTAATCCATCTTGGTGGTCTGCAAATAGTTCAAAATAGTTTAATGGCTCAGTTGTGTGTGTGATTTTGTTCTTCTCTTGGCAAACCAAAGTGAAACCTAAAGCTTATTTCTAAAAGTCATCTTAACCTCCGCAGGTGATCGACATTCATTTTTGCCGCCGCGCTCTGCTGAGGCTGTGCGGCCCGGTTTGGTTCCCTGGCGTGAGCGGCCCGGGGTGTCTGTCTGGCCGTGACCTGAGCTGGGTCGCGCTGTGAGACGCGAGCTCGGGCCGCAGCGGGTTGCGTGTCAGACCGCTGCCGGCTGTGGGAGGCTCCTCCTGTTGCCCATTTCTGTGGGGACGTGCCGGCCAGGCTCCCGTCTCCCCTTTTACGGGTGCTGGGAGTTTCCCTGCGTTTTATCCCGCTGTGCATCCAGGTGTGAGCTCCTTTGGCCCCTGCTGGTACAGCAGCGGGGAAGGAGGAGGGTGGGGGGAGTCCCAGGCTGAAGCTGGAGGGGAACTAGAACGCTGAAAAGCAGGCAGCACTGGGACTTGGGGGTGTTCCAGAGCCAGAGCAAGTGGTGATGAGACAGCCCGCTTTGGCACCGCCGCGGAAGATGCCGTGCCCAGCGGCCGGAGAGGCAGTGCTGGCTGCGGGAGTCGGGCACGGTAAGTTGGTGGTTCCGCACTTGGGCGGAGTGAGCTTGTCAAGCAGTGGGAAAGAGTTACGGAAGGAAACAGAAATGTAGAAGCAAGGGTAATGCTGGTATTAAATGCTGATGGAAGAACAGCTTTGAAGTTTTAGGTAGGCTTGTCAGTTCTCTCTTCCTCCCCATCACTTTTTTCTTTTTTGGATCCTGCAAGAACGTGGGATCTTGCAGTGAAGTTCAGACTCTTTATGGAAATCTGTGAAATCATTGCCAAATATTTTATATCATTTGTACAGGTACATTAAACAGCAGTGAAAGAATTTGAATTTAAGCGTTCAAGCTTCTTCCAATTTTAAGTCAGAGCAGTGTATTTTAATCTTTCTGCTGAAAAGAACTCCATCCGCACCAGATTTTGTATTAGCTCTGTCATACCTTTTTTTTTTTTAAATACATTCTAATGAAATATATTTTCTTGACAGGGTCATGTTGGTACAACGGCAACCAAAAAAATTGATGTCTACCTCCCACTGCACACAAGCCAAGACAAACTGCAGCCCATGACAGTTGTGACGATAGCAAATGCCAAGGTGCATGACCTGATTGGACTAATATGCTGGCAATATACAAGTGAGGGACGGGAACCAAAACTGAAGTAATGTTCTTTCTTTACTACCTCTTGATCTCTAATTTTCTCCTCTGCAGCCTTTTTGCATAATGAAATGGATTTCCATGTCAATGTTTTTCTAGGTAAATCTTAGAGAAACCACCTACGCGTTCATCAGTATTTCCTTCTGAGCAGTAGATGTGCATCTGTAGCCATTTCTCTTTCAGTTAAACTTCTGGGTACTGTGTAATGATAAGCATATGAAACCATGGATCTGTAAATGAATCATAATTTCAGAACGCTCTATGTAAAAATAATATAAACCTTACCTCCTTTGGTGTCACGGAGAGATTTTTTTCATGTCCCATCTATTTTTTGGTAGTGTTCTTAGTGGGTAAGGTCCCAGGGGTGTCAGATGGAATCCAGAGCTCGTCTGTAACTCCCTGCCTCGTTTGTCGCGAGCGCAGGGACCCCGGCCCTGGCCCCGTTGTGTCTGCGCGGTGCCGGGTCCTGCTGCGGGCTGGCAGGGAGAGGAGCTGCTGTGCTGGGCGACCGGGTGTCGTGGAAGTGCTGTCAGGGCTCTCCTGCGAGCAGAGAGCAGATGTGAGCCGTAGCGAGTGTGCCTGAAAAGGAGTCAGAATTCCGGCGCAGAACTTCAGCCTCATCCTTAGTTGCTTTCTGCTGTCGCTTTGCTGACAGAATGACTTCGTGATCCACGTGTTCAGATACTTCTGTTTCTAGGAACTGACAGGTGTAGGGGCTAAGGGTGCTTTGCTTTCCAGGTCATCATCCTGGAGATAGAAACGAAGTAAAGATAGGCAAAAAAAGGATCCTGAAACCAAAATAAATACCAGTTTTCTTCAAATTTGTGAATAAAATTGCATTCTTTAATGCAAAAACCTCTATCATACAGTATTTTGTAATTTCTACAAGACTTTGACCTCAGTCACATTGGCTCTTTGCTGTGAAGCATCTGTGTTGTCCTCAGGAATTTTAGCTTCAGTTAATCAATGGATTTTTTTGGTATCTTTGGTAGTCATTGCTTACATCTTCATTGGGAGAGTTCTGCCCCAAAGATTTCTGTGGCTGAGTAATAGATTGGGTTTGCTGTGCTGGAGAACCAGTGTTATTTAGTAAAAGCCGTTACTTTATCAAGGTAGGTGACATAAGGTACAGAAACCAGGTACTTCAGAGCCACTCGTCTCAGCAACTTTGGGTTTAACACAGTTCTGTAAAATTCTTCTATTTTTGCTGGGTCATAGAACACAAAATAAGATTTTTAACTAGTTTATTACGGAATTAATAGTAACAGGTACTAGCAGGTGACTTTTCTGGTGCAAAGAAGGTTAGCAGTTCTGTGTGGTTTTTTCTGTAGGAGCCAATTTTCGCTTTCACATTGTTCCTGGAATATTTGGTGAATGGGTTTTTTGGCGCTGAATTTTACAGTTTGCTCTTTCTGCATTTTTCGGAAGTGTCTGAGAACTCAGGAGTCTTCGCTCCTGTTGCAGCACTGTCGTAAGGGGGACAGGCAGGTGCTGAGAGGTCGCTGGAACTGCCCTTCTGGAGGGTTAGGTGCTTTTGGTTTAGTAGACTAGGGCAGCCCGGAAAAGCAGCCACTCTTGAGAACAGTTTCATGGATATTGTTGCCTTGGATGTAGGATTTCCCTTAGTTCTTCTCAACAAGCACAGGAGATGTTTCAGAGGTTAAACGCTTCAGTTTGATTTGTCATTTTTTTACACTAGAGAAGAAATATAAAATTACTTGCAGATGGGGCCATTTCATTTACTGTTATTAATTTCTGTTCATTGTATCATAAGTTCAAATAAGTGTCCTTTGTGTATGATTAGCTTATTTTTTAACGAGTAAGACACCACTAAAGTCAGTCTTTGGGCAGATGTTTATTTTCCAGGAGCACAGCACACCTCAAGCGGAACAGCGCCCGTGTGTAGAGGTATGCCATGACACATCATTGCCCACGGCAAAAGTCAGCAGTGGGAGGAAATGAATTTCACTGTCTGGCTTGAAGGATGAGATGTTACGTTGTGTCAGGGAGTGATCATGACCAAGGAGGCTGTCTAACGTAATCAAATCTCATGGCAGAAATAATAAAATAAATAATGGAGGCGTGAGTTCCCAAGAACAGTCTAACAGCAGCAATGGAGAATTTGGGTACAGATGCTCAGAGGAGGGGGCAGAGACTCAAGATTACAAGAAGTTTCTTTTCTTGTGTAGTTCTTAATTATTTCTCATGTCTCTATCATCCTTTTTTAGCATTGCTGGCTGCCTGTCCTGTAGCAAGGTTTGATTTAAGTGTAGACTAATGCTCATCATTTCCAAGTAAGGAAAGAGCTTGTGTAGGTTGCACATTCTACAGTTACTGTTTGTTCCTAATTTAGTTGTTTTACAGTACAGAAAGAAAAGATCGGGATCGTTGTGACACTGCACTAAAATACGTATAGAGGATACTTCAAATCAGATATCCAGTGCATGCAGAATGACAAATATACCCACTCGTAACCCAGTTTGAGAATAGTGAGGAGGTTGTAGACTTTGTAATTAAGAGAAGCAACCCCTCTGTCTTTAGGAAAAGAATATATTACTGCCTAATTCTTTTTCCTAAAAGGTAGATGTAAGAGTCTGAAATGAGTGAGTACTAGCTGACAGCTTTGAGAACGTTTTTTATTCAGTTAGGCTGCCTTTTTTCATTAAAATTGTATTCTGTTTGTCTCTAGTTGGTGTCTTGCTATGAGGAACCACTGACAGTGTTAGCAGCCCTGTTCTGGCCTCTTACGTGTGAACTTTGGTCATAACCCAGTGGACCGTTCTCTTGCCTGCCCCTGACAGATGTGCTGCAATGATTCCGCCTGCAAAAAATAAACAAAATACCTTTCTAGGAGTAAATCAATAGTGAGACACAAAATTCAAGTAAACTTCCTATATTTATCAGTGAAGAATGCAGTTACGTCTGTCAGTTGTTGTCCTTAACTTTTACGTTCTGTCCATAGCAATCCCCGGTTCTCGAGACTTTGCCTTCTAGTCCCGGCCTGTGCTCTCAGCCTGGTGGAGGTTCAGAAGGCAGAGCACTTCAACCCGTGGGACTTGTTCTCCACAGGTTGTGACTTAATCTGGTAGCCTTCAGGAACTCCCTCCATGTTTGAAGACATCTGCAACCCGTTTAGCTTACGGGGTTTAAGCGGCAGGGTGTATTTTCAGTACAGTTGGTGGAAGAGAAGTTGTGGTCACCACCGCCTTGTTTTGGCGCTTGGCTTGCTTCGAGGCTGCGCGGAATGTGCTCTGTTGCCCGCAGGTCTGTGTGTTCCTCTGGCTTCATGAGAATTAGGCAGCTGCATCTCGTACCAAGCGAAAATGTTCACTTTATTTATACAGAGCTTGCAGGGCACGCGAGGCTGCGCGTAGAATTCTGTCGCAGGAATAGGTTGGCGCATCAGCGGTGTCGGGCACAGACTGCGGCCCTGGGAAGATGGCTGTCGGGGGATGCTGGACAGTCTCGTGACGTGGGTGGCTCCCGAGTTACGCTGAAGCGGGCAGAACGAGCAGGCAGAGCATGGTGTCTGTATTTGTAGAAATCCAGATAGAATAAGGAGGACATGAAAATCGTGCCAGGCGTTTCTCATCACCTGAGCAGGGTCAGCTGCATCTACGTGACGGCCTTTTTGTTCAGCTTGTCCCTCAGCAGGCTGGCAGCCGCCGGGCTGCCGGCTGCCTCGGGCGCTCCGAGCCCTGCCGCTGCCTCAGGTCTCTTCCCCGCGCCGCCTTTCACCAGGCCCCCCAAAAGTTGCCTGAGCACGCTTGAAGAAGTTAAAAATTAGTTCTACAGCGATGTTCCAGTCCTTCATAACATGGAGAGACTCATGGAAGTTTCTTTAACAGCATTGCAGAATTTTCAGAATTCGTAGTGACAGACATTGCTGGATTAGCTTTTTGCCAGCCGATGTACAGCTTACATTGACAGTAACGCGTCGTTATTACCTGGTGTATAGAAGAAATGTCTTGGTAGTGACAAGGTGCATAGAGATCACCTGGACTTAGCACTCTCGGTAAAACACAGTTGCAACCAAAGGTTTGTGAATTAATTGAGAAAATTGCAAATCAGGTAGTCAGCGAAATAATTCATTGTCACATCCAATCAATAAACTTTGTAAATCAACTCATTTAATTCAAAAAATGATCTATATAGATCAAGCGACCAATTAAACAATTAGCATACACTTTGCAATTAATTAATTTAAGCATCAATCATGCCATTAAAACTCCAAATTTAAACTGCAGAGTTTAGAAGCACACTGCCACGTGAACATACTTCATGGCTGTGGAAAATGCCTGAATGCCGGCAGAAGTACAGTCACAAAGAATACTTAGTTTCAGCTCAATAATTTAAATATTAACATTTGAGATAGATTTTAATATTAGGAAAATATGATTAATACTCTGGCATACATAGATAGTTATTTCCCTGTGGGCTTGTGTGCATGGAAAGCAAGAGCCTCAGATTTTTCTTTCATATTTTCTTCACACTGTATCGCCTTAAAACTTTTCTGTTATTTAGTTCTGCTAGTTAGTCTGTACGAATTTTTAGCTGTTTTTAGTAATTGGACTTCTTAGATGTTTAGGAAAAGTTGTTGCTGCTGTGTTGAACAGATTTTTTACTTTTGCTGTGGTTTGTCCCACTGTTCACGTCCCGGGGAGCGTTCTCAGCTTTGCAAGTGAGTGTTCAGTAAACTTTTCCGTGGTTGCTTGATCTGTGAAAAAACAGATAGACACTGCTTGTTTGTCTGTAATTCTAAAATATAATGGTCATATAAGTAAATAAATTTTCACAAATAGAGAAATATTACTTCCAGCTTTCTGAAGTTATGAAACTTTTATAGACTTCAGTGTGTTTTAATCACTGCAGTCTTTTGCCTGCGGTTCGGTTAGCGAGGAAGTAAGACTCGCCGCTTTACTCTGAGGCGTTGGGGTGTTTGCTATTACCACATGGCTGTGGTAGCAGGAGGTGTTGGGACTGCGTTGGGACACGTTGATAGGCACGCCATCGGTGGCTCTGAAGGAGATGGCTCCGTACCAGGCGTGTCTGCTGGTTGGTTTCCTGCCACACACAGCGACTGGCGGTGATCGGCTGAACTGAAGCGGCCGTCTCGCTTCCCTCCTGAATAAACTTCTTTGTTTGTTTGTTTTCAGTGACAACGTCAGTGCCTACTGTCTCCATATTGCCGAGGATGACGGTGAGGTTGACACAGATTTCCCGCCCTTGGATTCCAATGAGCCTATTCACAAGTTTGGCTTCAGCACCCTGGCGCTGGTAGAGAAGTACTCGTCGCCCGGCCTGGCAGCCAAGCAGTCGCTCTTCGTTCGCATGTGAGTATGGGCGCCGGCCAGCTCGGTCGCTGGGGACGGCTGTGTGTCCCTGCCACCCCCGCGTCTGTTTTCTTCCCTGCTCTCACCTGAATTTAGCGAGGTCTGGGGGCCACACGCTCGCGGTGCTCCGCAGGCGATGCCCTGGCCGGGGGGCTGTCCCACAGCGGGCAGGGAGGTAAACGCTGCTGGGAGCAGCTCGGGGGAGCCCGTCACCGGGGGTCTGAAACCGGGCTGTTCTGCGTGTGCTTAGGGGCAGAGCACTGAACTGCTGTGCTCCCACTAGTAAATATTTGGAATTTACAGAAAGTCTGAGCTCGCAATCTTCGTTTTGCTCCAGCCGTGCTGCTTATTTATGAAAAATACATTCTGAATAATAAATGAAACTGTGTATAATAGCTTCAAAGAGTTAAAATTAAAGTCGTTCACGTTGGATATCCAGAGCCCTTTTCAACAGGTATTAAGAACTGATCTTGCCAGTGACTTTTTAATTATTTTGGGAAAAATGTATTGAATTCTAGCAGAAAAAAAAAGTGTACTCGTGGTGTGTGAGTGTTCCACATGTAAGAGACTTCAAAATCTGCTTTCAAAGCCTGATAGACAAAGTAGTAAGTTTGCGTTTTAAGACTGGTTAGGGGGCTGAAAAGCAAGTAATTTTAAATGCAAATAGCCACAGAGTGCAATGATAACAATGCTGTGATTGAGAAGTGAGCAGTGAATGAGCGTGCCAGTTAGAACGGGACCGAACGTGCCACTCGGAAGTCCAGGGGGATTTTGAGGAGGAGGAGGACCCCGCTGCCGCTGAAACCTGAAGCTGTCTGGTTTGTAGCTCAAGGAGGATTTGCTATATCGTTATCAGTGAATTAGGGTTAGAGTGATACGCACTGTGCTTGATCACTTTTATTTTTCTTTACTTGTGAGTAAAAAAATCTTTTAAACCATCAGAAGGCCTTAATTACTATAACAAAATACTGGTAGCGTGCGCCACTGCTTACTTGGGAAAAATGTTTAATGCTTGGATCTCTTGAAATGAAAATGTTAATAGGGTTTCCCTGGCTGGTGGGCATTTTTTAGTATAAAGGATCGCTTACATTTCATAACCATACAACTGCTTCCAGTTTTGAATAATCAGACATTTTAAAAAATTTCTTACTTAATTACATTTTGAAGTTGTTTCTTAGAGACATCCTCAAGCGTTCTACTGAAAGAAATTTTCGGAAACCCCTTGCGTATTTCCCAAAGGCCCATTCACTTCATTCCACTGTATTAGGAAAATAAAATGTTCTGTCAACGGTATTTACAAGTAAGTTACGCGAGGTAAACACGCCCAGCTGTGCTGAACCGGGCGCAGCCACGTGGAAGCTGACCCAGGGAGGAAATGAAGCGGTCTTGCCAGTCAGATTACAAGGCCCTTTTTCGGTTTGTGCAGGTTACAGTCACACAGTCTGGCCAGCCAACTGATTTTTCCATCTGTGAAACTGTAGAATATTTAGTTCTTTCCACCTGACTGAAGAATGCTGCATGTTTTATCTGAAAGAGGGAATATCTGTTTCACCTGCGTGCATTTCTCTAGAGTCAATGCTGTTGCCATGAATTTGGTGTTTTGTTTGGCTTTTTTTTTTCATTTTATGATTCTGTGGTTGTTTTATCTTCAAGAAAATCCTACATTATCAGCATCCCTGGAAAAATTCTGACAGGTAGATAGAAAACTCTAATTCCATGCAGTCAGAAAGGATCACGAGCATTTATTGCAGATAGACCAGTTAAGAAGCCTGCATCCTTAGAAGATTCTGAATTGTTGATGTTTTCTAATCTGGAAGAAGTCCACTTTCTTTCTCAGCTGCCTGCTACCTACGTCCCTATTGCCTGTACTCGGTACGTAAATAGGGATGAGTATTCAAATGCAGTGAACGCGTGAGGTCTCAGATTCTGGGCGTTAGCTCAGAGGAGGTGGAGCTGGTGTTGCTGTGCGGGGCCCCGAGACCTCGGCAGGATCCTGGCCTGGCCAGCAGTTCTGACGGGTGCGTGTAGCGGGGCTAAGGGCCAGCTGCAAGTCCTGCGAAAGAAATGGGATAGCTTTTGCTTTAGCATAATCTGTGCTTGTGTGAGGACCCTCCTTCTAACTTGGGAGGTCCTGCTCATTGGAAATAGGACAACTGCATCACAAGGAGTAGTGCTTTTCAGAGAGGGTGCTTCTTTGTGTCCACATGTTGATTTGAAATTGCAGGTACTACCTGTGTAAATAGTTATTCTTAAATAGTTAGATGTAAATTAGAATTTTTAATGTGTCCCCTAGAATAGAGAATTACTTTATAATCACTTGATCAAAAGGTTGTTACTACTGTGAGTTTAACTGTGCATGCCATCTTATTTTTGTAGGGATTTGTTGTAAATTCTACATCTTCTTCCTTCGCTGTCGTCCTGCTAGTGCATGGAATTGTGTTTTGATATTTTGCATCTCTTTTTTTTCCTCCTCCTCATGCTGAAGTGTTTCAGCTGCTGCTCTGTCAGGCTTGTGACTTGTAATGTTTATTAATATTGAATCACTGTTGAGAAAAGTTGGTGCTTCTGAGAAGCTTCATGATGAAGCATGGTGTTTTATTTCGGATCTCACCCGTCCCGCATGTTGGATCCGTTTTCAGATGTTGAGCAGTTACCGAGCTGACAGTTATGGAACCTCGCCGGGGACCCCGTTTCAGCAGGACATGTTTGCGCAGAAACAGTTTGCAGAACTTTATACACTTAAACTGCTGCCAAGGCAAACTCTTAGCCACTGGGGTTAGTTATAAATACCCAGTGGCGGTGGCTGGAAGTAGCCCACAGTGCATTTTATATTCTGAGCTGAATGTGAATGTCTTTGTGGCTGTATAGAGTAGTAAATAATTGAGTTTGATTAGGGAGAGGGACCTCATTATCCCCCCACCTGTGCCCAGCTGGTAGGGGAGGGTCGAAATGAAGCCATTAGCTGTCTCTCTTACTGGCATCTCAAAGAGCTCAAATACATCTGTGTCTTATTTTCTTTTCTGGCACAATCAGTCGAGCAAGCTAAGCAGGCATGACCGAATTTGGCAAGTTCCAAGGACTCTGGCAAAGTTACACAAGGAGAAGACGGAGGGCAGTCATTCTGGCTTCTTACTGCCCATTAGTCTAGCGAGGTGGGTTTTTGCACAGTGTCGGCTGTGGAAAGCAGTACTTTGTCCAAAGTCAGACGCGGTGTTCGCAGACAGCCCTCTGATGCCGAGTAGGGCTTGTCGGGAGGAGTCAAACAAACACTGCATTCATGTGAAGGCAGACTGCTTGAGGTGGTGAAGGGATACCTGAAAGACTCCGAATGAAGGTAGCTTAAAATAAGTCTGTACTATCACTAGAGCTTTTTCCCTTGGAAATTTTATTATCACAACTCGACATACTTGGTCTAATGGGGTTTCTAGGAGTTGTGGCTCAGCTGCCAGTTGGCACACAGATGAAATTTGGCATACAGTCCCTCTGCCCTGTAGCACTTCTGTTTTGATACCATGTTTAAATTGCCTTGACTATTAGATATGTAGTTTTCCAAGCAGCACCTCTGCTATACCCAAGAGATTAAGGTTTGAGACATTTTTAAAATACCAGGCTTTCATCATACATCCACAAATTCAATTCAAAGCTTTGAAATGTGTTTTTGACTTAGATTACGGAAGCGCTCCCCAAAAGGCCTGTTATCAGTTTTTACATGGGTGTAGGTAAACTGCAAAGTATATTTTAGAAGATTCATAAAATGTAAATTTAAGACGGTTAACGTAGGTGCTGAAGTTAGGGAGGTAGGCTCCCAGGACAGTGAACAGGGGGGAGTGGCACCCCGAGAAAGGAAGCAGAGCAGGAAGCTGACTCGTTGGATGTCGAAAGATAGCCTATAGTAGTGTCAAAATACAGCCAATTAAACCCACGAGCGCACGGTTATCCAAGGCTAACCGGAGATGCACAAAAGCAAGATCAGTTGGGCTCGGAATAAAAATTGTGGCTGGCATAGTTATTCTGGTTCATATCACTGTGCACTTAATCTTAAAAATTACCCAGCTTAAGTTAAGTACATTGCATCAACTGGGATTTTTAGTCTTAAATTTGACTTTGTGCTGATCAAGTGGAAATGGTTATTAGTCATTCACAGACACTTTCAACCATGCCAGCCATTTTTTGCAGCAAGCTTTAAGTGCTGTAAATTCCACTTCAGTGTTAAAAAAAAAATTTGCTCCAGATTGGAACGACAGCTTTTGGAAAAGTTTGTTTCTCACTGAGAACAGAAGCCTTTTGTCCTCGATGTGCTGGGTTTTTGTTCTGTTACACAAGTGGAGCCCATGGAGAGGACACTGCCTGTTTCCACGCTGCCGCCGAGCACCATGCCCCCCAGGCAAGAGCCCTGCGTCAGCCCGCCGGAGCTCCTGCCTCTGCTGTTGTTTTCCTTTTCCTCTTCTGAACCTTGCCACCCTGGCTCCAGCGCCGAGGCTGTAAAAGAAGATGGAAAGCCAAGTTACCGCAGAATGATCACTATCATTAACATTCACGGGTGGTTCACTTATCATTCCTGACTGCACAGACATGGCAGCCGTTATGAAACGTCCACAGGTGTAGCACGATGATACATATTACATTGTGCCACAATGGATTTATGTATTCTGTAACAAAAGAAAAGTGTAATGAAAAAATACAGAAGGTAATCCTTTATTCCTCCACTGCACAATTTATCAGTAATGCCTGTGGATGATAAGTGCCAGGGATTTCCTTTGCTTGATTTAACCTTGTCACCCAGGTATGTTTTTGCAAAATGACAGAAAATACAAGCTAAGGAATTTCTTTGGCTTCCAATTCGTAAGCAGCAGTTTTAATTGACGGATTAGCATCTGCTCCTCTGTCCCGTTTTGTGGTGTGTGGACTTAAAATAGAGGTATCACACATGAGCAGAGTGAGCTAGAACATGTAATTTACAATCGTAGTTAAGGCTATGCTGGAGCTGGGCTGAGCGAGGCCAGTTCGTGCGCGTTGTCCGCGCGGAGCACGGCCGGGCGGCTGGCGGTGCGCTGGGTGATTCTTCCGGAAGAGCCTCACTGTGCGGTTTTGACGGGAAGGCGGGTTGCGGTGGATTGATGCTGGTTCAGGCGATGCGGTGCGGAGGTGGCTCCGAGCCTCCCGGCACGCCGGCGCGCCGGGCACCGCGCGGGGCTTCTCTGCGGCGCAGGGGGGGCTCCGACACGCGGGCCTGGCCCCACCGCCACGCAGAGTCTCTTTGGGCTGGGCTTAAATCCGCTCTGGGCGCAGCTTTGTGGGTTTGCTGGGTGCTGAAGTGTCGTGGTGGAGGTTCTGCGGGGTATGGTCGGAGAGCGGCCGCGCTGCCGGCGCAGGGAGCCGGAGCGCAGGGAGCCGGAGCGCAGGAAGGGGACAGTCGTGCCTCTGAGCCGGGACGGCTGTTGCAGACTCTCGGGCTCCGTTCCAGAGCAAATATCCAAAAGTTTACAAATGCAGGGTGCGCTTTACATTTCACTGTTCTTGCCAAGGTCTCAGTTACTGGATAGCACACTAAATATAGTCAAACACAGAGGTTTTTCTTATTTTGCTTTGATCAGTAAAATAAACTTTTAGAGATTGTTCTGGGATGAGATCCAGCTTCTGAGGCAAAGAATGGCCGTGGCTCAGGCAGGAGTTAGTAATGGGGTGTCAGGAAAATCAGCCTGACAGTTCTCAGGCCAGCTGCTCAGCAGAAAGAGTCGACCAAGTCGGGATGGCCTGAAACACGAGCGGGATCAACAGCAGCGTGTGCTCTTTAGCAGCTGAAGTGTCAGGGATCTGAAGACGATCTTCCATTTCGGGAGGTTCCAGATGCGCGGTGGCGCGAGCAGCCCCGCGCCGGCGCGGCCGTGGCCGGTTGCCGTTGTTGGCTTCGCAGGCTGAGGGTGGGCTGCGGGCCCTGTGCTGTTTGGGGGAAAACACGTTTGAAAAGCATCTTGTACTAAAGGAACAAAAAAAAATTGTGACTCGGTTGTTTTGGCCATAGAAGGTTTTGGAAGACTTTCTTCACCTTTGCTACGTTGTTTGGTTTTGGTTTTTTTGCGCAGTATTTTAATTTATTTCCCTGTATTTTGGTTGCAGTTCTCTGGAAACCTTCTTTCTGTATTACAGAGCATGATGTGAATTACCTGAAGGTGCCCGATGTCTTTTGGATCGGTGTTCTGATGGTTGGGCCCAGTGCACAAGGCTTTTCTTGTAGTGCTTTGTTGACAAACATTGCGTCATTTAAATAAAAGCGCAGAGCTAGTTTCCATTTTGTAATTATAGTGTAATTGTATAAGAGATTTTTCACTTTAAAAAGTCCCTTGGATTTAGCTCAGCGGGTCTATTCGGACTAGAGCTGTAATGGCTGTGGGAAGCGAGGTGGACGGCCAGGAAGCTCCTGGGCAGAGGCAAGGTGTGGTGCGGTGCTCGTGCACGTGGCGGGGCTCGGCAGCAGCTGGAGGGAAGGTNTGCTCGTCAGTGAGGAGTTCAGGAAGGTCTCTGCTCACGGCGTGGCGTTCGTCAGAACCCCTGAAGCCTTGGGCTCTGCCGAGGAGGGCGGTCTCGCCGCCGCGGACGGTACTCCCTCACGCGGAGCAGGAGCACTGGGCTCGGGTCTGCTCCTTCTGTGTTAAACATGTGGCAGAAACAGAGAGGGGAAGAAGTAGGTGCATGGAAAGGTTGGGAATATTTGGTTTGAAGACGAGTAAGATAGAGTTATAAATAATAAATGGTCTAGAGAACATAAATTTGGGGCTTTTAGGCAGTTTCATCTTGCAAGGAACAAAGGGAATGGAGACTGAAACTCAGATGAGACTGACGAGAGGGAAACGCCATTTTATACCAGCGACTTGTGGGGCTGTGCCGTGGGGTGAGGAGCCGGGGGATGCTCTCGGAACAGACCTGTCTGATATGTTACGTACAGCATGGCGGCCGCGTTTATGTTTTGTAATGCATAAATGACCACCCGCTGTGAATCTGTTGGCCATATCTGCAGCCTGTGCCAGCCGCCCTCGGCAGGTGACGTCGAGCTGGAAAGCTTAGCTGGGGTGGCTCTGTGCTGGGATGGGCTGGAGGGGACGGTGTGTGTTTGCTGTCCCGATAGCTGCGGGGGGTACAGGGGGCTGCAGGCCGGCAGGCTGGCTGTCCCGATAGCTGTGGGGGGCTGCGAGCCGGCAGGCTGGCTGTCCCCATAGCTGCGAGGGGCGCAGGGGGCTGTGGGACAACAGGCTGGTGGCCAGCGGCTGCCCGGGCAGGGGTTCGCTGACTGCCAGGCTGGGAGATGCCATGGGTTCATCTGGGCTGTATCCCAGCCTGGGCTGGGGATGCCCCAGCTGAAGGGATCTGAGCTCCGACTTTTGTACTCCCAGCGTTTGTGTCTCGGTGGCGTGCAGTATGGTCCGGGTTCTGATGATGTCAGTGTGCTGCTTGGATTGCTTTTCACTGCCACTTGCTTTTAAAAATACTCCAGCTGCGATACTCATCTAGAGCTCTGCTCCCTGATTAAAATTCCTAGTTGCCAGATACGAAGCTCCTCCTCCTGTCTAAATAGCTTTGCAAAACAAGGTTTTTTCCGTGCAGTGCAAATCTGTCCCGGCGGGTGCCCGGCAGCTCTCGGGTGGCTGTGCCGGCTGTCTGCAGTGACATCTGCTGACACCGGCAGAGACTGACTGCAGGGTCTGCGGGGCGAGAGCTGCCGATGTGCTCACCCGGGTGCTCCTCGGTTACACTGTCCTCTTCTCTGCCTCCCCGGCGAGGCCGCTTTCAGTGTTTGGCTGGCGGCATCTCCCGTGACCATCCCCACGCTGTGCGCAGTGTGTGCCCGCGCGGGGCGGCTGTGGGCAGTGGCCTGGACGCGTACCCGCGGGCGTGAACCCTTCCGTGAGATTCTGTGCCACGTGTTCACAAAAATCTGTCCGAAGGAAACACGTTACTTACGTTTGAAATAATGCTGTACGTGAACAGTGCTGAAAAGGCGCTGCTGTTTCTCTGAGCGTTGTTCTTCCGCTTCCCCTCGATGATTTGTTACGTCTGAAAATGACATTGCAAACTGTTTCTCTTGCATGCCCTGCGAAACGCCCAGCAGATGCTTAATAACGAGTGGTTGAGGGGCTCCGTGGGTACATTTGCTCATTTTTCTTTTTTAAGGATGAACACAAATTAATCAAAAATAAAGATAAATTAGGAAAATCCTGGCACACCCTGAGTCTCAGTCCATTTTCTCCGTTTCTGTCTCTGCCTCTCCAAGGGAATTTGCTCACTTTCTCCTTTTGACTTAGTTTGTAGCACAACTTTATTCGTTCTTGTGCCTAACAAATCCTTTGCTTGAAAGTAATGAAAATTGCAGTGCGCTGCCTGATGATGATTGTTTTGTAAAAATGCATGTGCATCTGTCTTGCAGAAATGCTGCTCATGGATTCTCCCTTATTCAGGTGGACAGTATGAAGGTCACCATGAAGGATATCTTACAAAAGGCCTTAAAGAGAAGGAAGGGATCACAGAGAGGCTCAGGTGGGTTATTTATTGTATTTTCTAGAGGGTGAGGTGTTTTTCCAGGAGCATATTTTATGTCTCTTTTTAACTGTTGTGAAAAATGCGTATTTTTTTCAGCGGGTATTGTGATTTTCAGCCTCAGCACCACTCAGAAGCGGTTCTGTGCGCAGGTTTGTGTTCTAGGCGCTGGTGGAAAGCAGGCAGTGGAGGAGCTGCGTAATGTTTGCTGCAGAGCAGTATATCCATTACTGCAAATATTTATTTATGGTAACAAAGCCATTTGTATTCAAGTCCAGCTAGTGGTAATCTGAGATGGTGGGTGGAAGTACAGTAAGACCAGTCAGTCCTTGATAGAATTTGTATACTTTTAATTTATGTAAGAAAATGATGCTTTCTGTGATTTTGAATAATTTAAAGGAGTCATGGTTACTTGTAGAGAAAAAGAAAAATATACTTTCTGCAGTGTTGTCAAAATGGTAGTATTATAGTTAAGGCATACCAACATTTAAAAAAAGAAAATTTACAGTACTTGCATTTGTATTTTAGAGCAATGCTTTTCCAGGGCATAAATACGCATTCACATATATGTTAGTGTATATATTTCAAGAGTACAAGGCTGAGAGATCTTTCCAGCAACAAGAAATAATTACTGTGAGAAATTGCACCGAGTCTTGTCACGCAACAAAGGAACTTTAATATAAACCTATCTATATACTAGGTGAAGATAAGGATCTTGTCTTTGTAAATGAATGAAACCTCCTTATATACCCTTAGTTTTAACTATGGGAAAAGAAAATAAACCCTGTTCTATTTAGAGAAAGTAGTTCAGTGGAGTTTTTAAACGAGTGTATAATCTGTCATGGATTTAATTAGCTATCTTCAGATGAGAGCTGAAGTTTTAATAAAAGTTAGAAGAGATAACACAGTGAAGGACACGGATGAGCTGTCTCAAGGCCATATTCCAAGGGAACGATAAGAGCTGTAAAAAATGGCAGAGGAGAGCAATTGAATGAAGCAATGAAAATCTGATTCTCGTAAAAAAAAAAAAAAA